>Ga0180217_1002338_pt1 | contig 17781 bp, 12 predicted proteins | sample eDN3rd37CBELigOP_FD_128521 | JGI IMG/M metagenome (GOLD analysis project Ga0180217, IMG submission 128521) | Enriched Organic Plus compost microbial communities from Emeryville, California, USA - eDNA 3rd pass 37_C BE-Lig OP (version 2) (version 2) ... | reverse complement strand
GCAGAACATTGTCGCCAGCAGGGGCGCAGAGAAGCTTTTCCTCGGCGAGAGCCTTCTGGACAACGCTGTTGGTCACTTTGCAGCGTAGGCCGAGCATCAGACCTTCGCCACGAATTTCTTCAAGGACGTCCGGGAATTCGTCGGCAATCGCCGCAAGCCCCTGCTTCAGCTGAAGGCCCTTGCGGGCAACACTTTCCATGAACCCTTCACCCAGCACGATGTCCAGCACGGCATTGCCAACGGCCATGGCCAGAGGGTTACCGCCAAAGGTTGTTCCGTGCATGCCAGCGGTCATGCCGCTGGCAGCCTCTTCCGTGGCAAGGCATGCGCCGACAGGGAAGCCGCCGCCGAGCCCCTTGGCCAGCGCGACGATATCCGGCGTCACGCCAGCCCATTCGGACGCCAGGAACTTGCCTGTCCGGCCGACGCCCGTCTGCACTTCGTCAAACACAAGCAGTAGACCGTGCTCGTCGCAGAGCGAGCGCAGGCGCCGCAGAGTCACCAGCGGGAAGCGGCGAACACCACCCTCACCCTGGATTGGCTCGACCAGGATGGCCGCCGTATCGGGTCCGATGGCCTTCTCGACCGCAGCGATGTCATCAAACGGAACCTGATCGAAGCCATCAACGACAGGGCCAAAGCCTTCGAGGTACTTCTTCTGGCCACCGGCGGCGAGCGTCGCCAAGGTGCGTCCATGGAACGCACCTTCAAAGGTGATGATGCGGTAGCGGTTGGGATTGCCCTTGACGAAGTGATAGCGGCGCGCCGTCTTGATGGCGCATTCGAGCGCTTCCGCGCCGGAGTTGGCAAAGAAAGCCTTGTCGGCAAAGGTGGCCTCGACCAGCCGCTCGCCCAGGCGTGCCTGCCCCGGGATTTCATAGAGGTTAGAGACATGCCAGAGCTTGCCGGCCTGACCGACGAGGGCAGCGACCAGATGCGGATGTCCGTGCCCCAGGGAATTGACCGCAATTCCCGCTGCAAAATCGAGATATCGCTCGCCGTCCGCCGAGATCAGCCATGATCCCTCACCGCGTTCAAATGAAAGCGGAAGCCGCGCGAACGTATTAAAAAGAGCCGAACCAGACATCCATTCTTACTCCGGAACAGCCGCAGGATTGTGAAACGGATGGCTCCCAACCCGAGCGACGGAAATTAAAATGCCGCCCAAGGGCGGCAAGGGCGCTTTTATCAGCGTTTTCGGGCGGGAAGTCAACGAGAGTCCGCCAGGTGTTGTAAAGGTCTCGCGACTCAGGTTTCAGGACCGTGACGCCCAAGTTGGGGAAAACCCGAAAAACAGATTCGCCGCGACTCTAGGACTCTTGTCACGGAGTCAACCGATAATGTACCTTGCCGCCATAACAACTGAATTTTGTGCGGCAGCTTATCCTACCCGTGTGTGGTTCTTGCGTCCTCTCTGCGTTGGCAGGGCGGAAAAGTAGAAGGATTCTGCCGCGCTTGCAAGGAGCGCAAACCCATGAGCTGGACAGACGAACGCGTGGAGTCGTTGAAAAAACTTTGGGCGGAAGGCTTGAGTGCAAGTCAGATAGCGGCGCAGCTGGGCGGGGTTAGCCGCAACGCAGTCATCGGTAAAGTGCATCGCCTGAAGCTTTCCAGCCGTGGGCGCACCAATGCAGCGCCGGCACGGCCGAAAAAGCCGGCGCCTGCGGTCAGCCCCACACAGTCCGCAGCTGCTCCAGCCGCGCGCAAGCCGCGGCCCGCAGCCGCTGCCCCTTCCCGCCCGATGATGACCACTGTGGGCGCTACAGCACTCAAGGTGCAGTTCGAGGAAGAAGAAGCCGTTTTCCATCACTATCGCGCTGTGCCCGACAATGTTGTGCCAATTGCGCGCAACCTGAAGCTCGTGGAACTTTCCGAGCGCACCTGCAAGTGGCCGAACGGTGACCCGCTGTCCGAAGACTTCAGTTTCTGCGGTGCCGACTCCGGAGAGAACGGGCCCTATTGCGGTTTCCACTCCAAGCTTGCCTATCAGCCGGCAGCGGAACGCCGTCGTCTGCGCTAAGCTGGTTCCAGACAGGGACTTTCAAAGAAGCGGCCACCGAGCCGCTTTTTTGTTGGGCGGATCGATCGCACCGCTAGCGGCTTACGCAAGCCTGCCCGTCCCCCGTCCGCTGGCATGGCTCCGGTCTTCCTTCGGCCGTTCGGCAGGCAACTGCTCACCGGTCATGATGTGATGGACCACCTCCGCAATATTCGTCGCGTGGTCGCCAACGCGTTCGATGTTTTTCGCGCAGAAGATCAGGTGCGTACAAGGTGTAATATTGCGCGGATCTTCCTGCATGCATGCAAGCATTTCGCGGAAAAGCGACGTGTACTTGGCGTCGATTTCCCGATCGCGGTCGCGCACATTGGCAATTCTGTCCACGGACTGTGCGGCATAGGCGTCGAGAACCGCCTTCAACTGCTCCATCGCCAGATCGCTCAGCGCGGCGAAGCCCAGAAAAAGCCGCCGCAGCCCCGCCACCTCGCCGATGATGATCGAACGCTTGGCAATGTTCTTGCCGAGGTCGCCGATCCGTTCCAGATCACCAGAGATGCGGATTGCGCCGACGAGCTCCCTGAGGTCGCTCGCCATTGGTTGGCGGCGGGCGAGAACAACAACGGCCTTCTCGCCGATGTCCCGCTCCATTCCGTCGAGGACGGCATCGTTCCGGATGACCTGACGCGCGAGGGCCTCATCCCCTGTGGTGAGCGCGACCACGGACTGCTCCACCATGCGCTCCGCGTGGCCACCCATCGCCGCGATCTGGGTTGTGATGTACCTGAGGTCTTCGTCTAGGGACCGCCTGATGTGCTGGCTGGACATGAGGTTTCTTTCTCTGAACGGGCTCTATCGTAGCAGGAGCACGCCGTGTTTCAAAAGTCCGGGCGCGGGAAGTGCACCGTGAATGACGATCCTTCGCCTGGCCGTGAACGAATGGTGAGGCGGCCTCCGTGCCGGTTGAGGATGTGTTTCACGATGGCAAGCCCCAGTCCTGTCCCCTGCTGGTTGGGACCACCCCCGCTTTCGACCCGATAGAAGCGTTCGGTCAGGCGCGGCAGATGCTCTTCCGCAATGCCGGGGCCGAAATCTGTGACCGAGACGGTCTTTTCGCCATCGGCCTCCACCTTCGCCTGCACGATCACCCGTTTGCCATCGCGGCCATACTTGCAGGCATTGGAGACCAGGTTCTCGAAAACCTGCACCAGCTCGTCTCGAAAGCCCGCCACTTCGAATGGGCCATCCGGGAATTCGATCTCGATCGTCACGCCCGCCTCGTCGGCGATCTGGCGCAGCGTATCACAGACACCCGCCACCAGCGGTCGAAGATCGACCGGCTCGGTAGGCTTGCCGAACGGTTTTGCCTCGATCCGCGAGAGGGTCAGCAGATCGTCGATCAGCCGCGCCATACGACGCGTCTGCACATGCATGATTTGCAGGAACTGCTCCTGCGCTTTCGGATCGCTACGCGCCGGCCCACGCATGGTTTCGATGAAGCCCGAGATCGAGGCGAGCGGGGTACGCAACTCGTGGCTGGCGTTGGCGATGAAGTCCGCCCGCATGCGGTCGATCCGCCTCGCCTCGCTCTGGTCGCGGAAATGAATGACGAAACGCTTGCCTCCCTCGCCGATCACGCGCGCGGACACGCGATAGACCCGCTCCATGGGAATGCGCTCGACATAGTCAACAAAGGTCTCCGACCGGTTCCTGAGCGCATCACGGACGAAGACCTGCATTTCCGGCGACCGGAATTTCAGCTGGAACGCGGACCCGACAGCCAGGGGACCGAAGGCATCGCGGGCCGCTCCGTTGGAATAAAGAACCGTACCCTCCTGATCGAGGAAATAGATGGGATCGTTGATGGCTCCCGCGAGTTCCGCTGCGGACAACCCTGCATCGGTCCTGCTGCCCTTTCGCATATCTGAGGCAGCCTCGCCATTCCCGCTGCTCCGGTCCGACTGTAGCGCGCCAAGGCTGACGAGGCACAGGATGCCGGCAGCGGCAACGACGCCGCGCCCCCCGGTCCAGAAGTCCAGCACCACGAGGATCGCCCCCGCAACGAGAATGAACGGCAGATTTCGGCGAACACCACCTGCCCCGGCAAAGCGAACAGGCATTCCGCCTCCATCATCGGTCATGAACAGTCCTGCGTTCCATTTCTGTATCATGACGTGTGTTACAGGAATTTTACAGGCCGGACGCAGAAACTTGTACCGATACTGGATCACTTCAGCTTTTCGCCCACGCTCCGCCCGATGGTCTGGCAGGCATTAAGGCCCGAAGCCTGACCTTCCGGGAGCCCAGGAGCCCGCAGGATCATGTGCTCTGGAAACTGCTCTCCTGCGCGGTAGGTGGGGTGTTTTTTCCCAATGGTGCGGACACCGGTAAAGCTGCCAGAGAGCGCGCCATGCCGCGAGCGACAGCATCAGCCAATAGACCGGCGTCAGGGCGGCATAGTGCCAGAAGCCGACACGATCCTGTTTCCGCAGGCTGATCCAGCCGCTGGCGAGAAACCCTCCGTAGCCCAGAACAATATTGGTCAGATCAAGGATCAGGAGGGCCGCGTAGACGTCGGGCAGCCTTCCGGTCACAGCCAGCCACGCGCCACCAAGGATGAGTGCAGCCACCAGAACTACATTGCTGAGGACCGCGGTCAGCGCACAGGGGACAAGGATCTGGATGACGAGGAACGACCCCGGACCAACCTCCCGAAAGAGCCGTACCGGGTGGCGCATATGCACCAGCCATGTCTGGATCCATCCCTTGAACCAGCGGGTTCGCTGTCGCAACCAGACATCAAGATCGGTCGGAGCATCTTCGCAGGTGGGCGAAGAAATGGTCCCTACCATGCACCCCATCCTGCACAACCGTATCCCGAGATCCGCATCCTCAGTGACATTGTAGGGGTCCCACGCCCCCGCGCCCTCAAGTGCGCTACGGCGGAAATGATTGGACGTGCCACCCAGTGGCAGGACGAGCTGCCGCTCGGCCAGCCAGGGCAGCACGAGCGAAAACAGGGCAGCATATTCGAAGGCAAACATCCGTGAGAGCCAGCTGGTGGCGCCGTTCGTTATAACGAGAGGAGCCTGGACGCAGGCAAGTGTTTCACCGCCGCTGCGGAATGCGCGCCACGCCTCCAGCAGCTGGCCGGGGTGCGGACGGTCCTCCGCATCGAATACGGCCACGTATTCGCCCGTCGAAAGCGGCAGGGCATAAGACAGGGCCTTCGGCTTGGTGCGCGGCTCGGAGACCGGCACCTCGACAACCCGTACAAGTTCCCTCAGCTCCAGCGCCCGGATCGCATCAAGGGTCTCATGATCGTCGCATTCGCAAACGAGCACGACTTCCAGCTTGCTGCGTGGCCAGACAAGCCGCCCCAGGGAGGTCATGAGCTGGGACACCACGTCGGCTTCCCTGTAGAGCGCGACCATGACCGTGTAGACGGGCATCTCACCTGCGCTGGCGCCAAAAAGCGAAGCTTCGGCAGGCGCTGAGGTTCGGGTTACCGTCATCAGCTTGAACGCAACACAGGCAAAGCAGAACAGGGAAATGATGACTTGAAGGGCAAGCAGGGTGGCGCCGGGCCAGTGCAGGAGACATGTGAGACCCGCAACCAGCCCTGACCCGATCATCACACCCTGACGGCCGCTCAGAACCCGGCTAGCTGAATAGTCCGGAAAAGCCTCCTTCAGGCCTGCCAGAGCTTTCCTGAGCGCCACCTCCCTTGCCTGAAGCTCCAGCGCGCCCCGAAGATTTCCCGATGAGACGAAATAAATCCCCGAACGCAGCTGTGGATGTCGGGCGAGGAAGCTCGAAAACCTGTCCAGATCAAGGTCGTGAGGAGCAACCAGCAGCACGCATCGACCGAGCCGGTCAATGCCGGATAGGATCGGCAGCCCCTGCGCCCGTCCGACGGCCTGCACCGCCTGCTCGCCGGTTACGATCAGCCCTTCCGCCCTGATGCTCGGGAGAAAGCGAATGCCCATCGTGTGCGACAACTCCCTGACGAGCGCCTCTTCCGACGCAATGCCTGAGGCCAGAAGCTCTTCCTGAAGCTGAACACCGAGGCTTGCCGCCCGGCGCGTGATGCTCAGCCATGTCTTCAGATCAACCCCGAGCCTGAACCTTAACGCCTCCCAGTTAAACGATGTCTCGGGTTGCCTTTCGGCACAACTTTCTCCTGCGCTTTTCAGACCCGATTGGTTGCCAGCCATCAGCCCTCGCGCATCCATCTTTCCGCCATTGCCTGCCGCCAAACGCCCCTGCGTGATCCGATCTCGCGCATCTGCATGGGCGCCGGCTATTGCAGAGAGGTGACCCGGCCAGTCTTCCAGAGTGCCATCCGCCCTGACCGGATTTCTGAACAAGCGATCTCCCCCTGGCCGCGCGCGGATGCGCACGCCCCCCTCAGCCCCCAGCATCATGGAACACCCCAACAACCGTCAGGCGAGTTTCGCCTGATCGTTCACCAATTCCTGGCACCGAATATGAAAATCACCTGTAGCAGACCAACCAGCCCACAGAACAACTCGGTCCAATCGGCTTGTTCTTCGACATTTTCAGCCGCCTGCATCACACACAAGGTTCAAGCACTGTCTTCGCCTGTTCCCGCATCAGAACAGGACAGCCAGACGGAAAAGGAATATCGTGGTAACCTCACAGCGAGATGCGCTGTCGTCTTGATCTTGGGCTAATATTGGGGAAGCTCTTCAGCATCGTCAAGTCACATTTCGCGTTACAGAACACATACCGTAAGTTTATGCAATTGAAGGTTGCATTTCATCCTGATTGCCCGGCGCAATAAATTCTGTAGGCTGCGGATCCGGTGAATTCGTTCAAAGGGGTCTCATGCTGCGCTTCCGTTTTGCAATCGTGCTCACCGCGGTGATGGTGTCGGCATCGTCCCTTGCGCAGGTAAGCGTCCCGCACTTCTGGGACACGCGGCAGCGCCTCTCCGCGCCGGATCTTACTACGCTGCAACGCCTGCGTTTTCTCACCACCACCGACTTCTTCCCCTTCAGCATGCTGGATGCGCAGGGCAACCTCGTCGGCTTCCACATCGATCTCGCTCGCGCCATTTGCCGGAAACTTGAAACGGAGTCCCGCTGCCAGATCCAGGCGCTGCCCTTTGAAGAACTGGGCGAAGCGCTCGAACGTGGGGATGGCGAGGCAATTCTGGCTGGGATCGCCGTGACGGCCGAGAACCGGGCGCAGTATGATTTCACGCGCTCCTATTTCCAGTTTCCAGCCAGATTCATAGCGCGCAAGGACGCACCCCTGATCGAGCCGCTTTATGGAGCTGTCCGGGGGCAGCGCGTCGGCGTGCTAGCCGGAAGCACCCATGAACAGATGCTGCGCGATTTCTTTGAAGGCGCGGACGTCGCACCTTTCGAGACCGAAGAGGATATGTTCCGGGCCATCCGGAACAGCGATGTGCGCGCCATCTTCAGCGATGGTCTGCGTCTGAGCTTTGCACTTACGGGTGAAGAGACGGACGGGTGCTGCGGCTTTGCCGGCGGACCCTATCTCGCGCCTGAATATTTCGGCCATGGGCTGGCGATTGCCACCCCGCCCAATCAGCCCGTTCTTCAGGATGCACTCAATTATGCGCTTCAGCAGCTCGAGGCGGATGGTGTCTTCACTGAACTCTATCTGCGATACTTCCCCGTCGACTTCTATGAGCATGTAACGCCGTAGCGGACTGCGAAAACGGCAGCACCGCGCCAATTCGCCGTGCAAGAAAAACGGCCGCTTGCATTGACGCTTTGCGCGGGTCCGCGTACATGCCGTACGTTCCGGGACAAGCCCCGGAAAGCCCGCAAACACGGCGGCAAAAAGCCAATCAGATCTACCGGAAGCCACGATGACATCGTCAAGCAATGCATCCTCTTTTTCCCCCGACCTCCTGAATGCAGCGGCGGAAAGCAAGGCATGGCCATTCGAAGAAGCCCGGAAGATCGTCAAACGGTACGAAAAGACAGGTTTCCCTGAAAGGGTCCTGTTTGAAACAGGCTACGGCCCGTCCGGCCTGCCGCACATTGGTACCTTCGGTGAAGTCGCACGCACCACCATGGTCCGTCATGCCTTCCAGGTCCTGACCGACAACAAGGTCCCGACCAAGCTGCTTTGCTTCTCGGATGACATGGACGGCCTGCGCAAGGTGCCGGACAACGTGCCTAACCAGGAACTGCTGCGCGAGCACCTTGGCAAGCCCCTGAGCGAGGTGCCGGACCCGTTCCTGAGCGGCCAGTCCTTCGGTGCTGCGAACAACGCCCGCCTGCGCGCCTTCCTCGACCGGTTCGGCTTCGACTACGAATTCGCCTCCTCGACGGAATACTACCGCTCGGGACGGTTTGACGCGACGCTGCTCAAGGTTCTCGAGCGCTACGATGAAGTGATGGCAATCATGCTGCCGTCGCTTCGCGAAGAGCGTTCCAAGACCTATTCGCCATTCCTGCCGATCCACCCGAAGACGGGCGTCGTGATGCAGGTCCCGATCGAAGAGCGCAAGCTCGACGCCGGCACGGTCGTCTGGCGCGATCCAGAAACGGGCGAAGCCTTCGAGACGCCTGTAACTGGCGGCCACCTAAAGCTGCAGTGGAAGCCTGACTGGGCGATGCGTTGGGCTGCTCTCGGCGTCGACTACGAAATGGCCGGCAAGGACCTGATCGACAGCGTCAAGCTCGGCGGCGAGATCTGCAAGGTGCTCGGCGGCCGTCCGCCGGAGGGCTTCAACTACGAACTCTTCCTCGACGAGCACGGCCAGAAGATTTCAAAGTCCAAGGGCAATGGCCTGACGATCGACGAATGGCTAAGCTATGCGCCGACCGAGAGCCTTTCGCTCTACATGTTCCAGAAGCCGAAGACTGCGAAGAAGCTATACTTCGACGTGATCCCGCGTGCCGTGGACGAGTATTACACGTTCCTGTCGGCCTACAATCGGCAGGACTGGAGCAACAAGCTCGGCAACCCGGTATGGCACCTCCACAACGGCAATCCTCCGGCCATTGAGCTGCCGGTTCCGTTCGCCCTGCTACTGAACCTGGCGAGCGCCTCCAATGCGAGCGAAAAGAGCGTCATGTGGGGCTTCATCTCACGCTATGCGCCGGGCGTTACCGCGGAAACGCATCCGGAGCTGGATCGCCTCACCGAGTATGCAATCCGCTACTTCGACGATTTCGTGAAGCCGGCGAAGAAGTTCCGCGAGCCGGACGAAGTCGAGCGCCAGGCACTCGAAGCCGTTGCGGCGAAGCTGGAAGAGCTTCCAGCCGGATCGGACGGCGAGGTGATCCAGAACGCCCTGCTCGATGTTGCTCGCGGCATTGAACGCTATCAGGATCATACGAAGAAAAGCCCGTCCGGTGGACCGGGCGTGTCGGTTTCCTTCTTCCAGATGCTCTACGAAGTTCTGCTGGGTCAGGAACGTGGCCCGCGCTTTGGTTCCTTCGTCGCTCTCTATGGCATCGAGGAAAGCCTCGCGTTGATCGCTCAGGCCCTTTCAGGCGAACTTCGGGCCTGAGAGCAGGCTGGAAACACGCTATTGGTAGAATGCGGGATGGTAGACCGCATTCCCCATAGGTGTCGTGCCTGTGAACGCCAGCGCCATGAAGTATTCCGCAGGAACGCCTTCGAACTGCAGGCCCGACACATTGCGGAAGCCGAAGCGCTGGTAATAGGCGGGATCGCCGAGGACCACGCAGCCTTCCCAGCCTTCCGCCCGGATGCGATCAAGCCCCTCCCAGATCAAGGCCGAGCCAACGCCTAGCCGCTGGGCATCAGGGGCGACGGCAACGGGTCCCAGGCCAAGCCATGTACCGGAATGGTCCCCGATCGCCACCGGCGAGAACGCCACATGCCCCACGATCCGGCCATTCAGTTCGGCAACGAGTGAAAGCGCCAGCGCTCCGGCAGCCCGAAGCGCAGCAACGATATCCTGCTCGTTTCCTGCGCTGTGTTCCGCGCCCGCAAAAGCCCGAGCAACAAGCTCATGGATCTGGGCGGTGTCGGAAGGCGCTTCTTCCCGAATCTTCATGCGGACCTCTCGTTCATGGTGGGAGACTAACGGTAAACTTGCCCGCAGCAGATGGACGGGCACTGGCGCTGGCCGTAGGATAGCGAGCCTAGCACTGGCTGGAGGAAGAGTCAGGGCGAGCGGAGCCAGAAAGGCAGAGTCCAGACCGTCCTGGAGTAACCTTCAGCGCGCTGGCGGCATCGCAAGCCTTTGCGAAAAGTTAGCAAATTCTGGCCGCAGCGTTCCCGAGTTAACGACATATTTACCATAGTTGACGAAAGATTTGCCCTGGAAGGCAGATGGCCGGTTCGGGCCTCGGGGCTTTCCTCGGAGCGTGTAGGCGTTAATGGATAGCCAGTTCGCGACAGCTCCGGTGTCGAAAAATGCGGCCATTCGGTCGCGTAGAGGCGGGCGATCCAATGAATAGCAGGCTTTCTTATGTAGACAGGCTGAATGATGGACGGCAGCGTAGGCCCAGCACGACACTGGACGACATCACGCAGACGCTCAACCGGCTTGAACAGCATCTCGGCCGTGCCTTCGACAACCGCGACAGCGAGGATGAGATAGCACAGCGGATCAAACGACTTGCGGATGAAGCGGCCAGCGAGAGCAATGGCCCCGTTCGCGTTTCCGGCACTGCGGCCAGGGAAAGCCGTCTGTCCCCGCTCGAACGCCTGTCGCGCGATCCTCTCTTCACCCGCCGCCAGGACGAACAGATTGGCTCGGTCAACTCGCTTGCACGTGAGATTGGCAACCTCCGCAACGACCTGCACACCGTCATCAACAGCGGTATGCGGGAGGAATTTTCGCATCTGCGCCACGAGTTGCGAGACCTGCTCACCTCCGTCCCCCACTCGCGTGACACGGAAGAGCTGGAGGAAGGCCTCGCCAGCATCGCCCGCTCCGTTGCAGAACTCGCCGAGCGCGATGATCGCGACACGCACCTGCTGCAGATGGAGCTCGGCCGGCTGAAGTCCGCCATCGATGACCTGCTGCATGCAGAGCAGGTCCGCGCAGCAAATGCGCCTCTTTCCAGCGACTTCGACGCCCTCCAGGCCCGTCTGGATCAGGTTGCTGCCACCATTGAGCATATCCCGGACCTGCGCTCCGTCCGCATCCTGGACGAGCGCATGCACCAGCTTGCCCATGCGCTGGAACAGCTGGCACTGCGCAGCCAGGGCGACCAGAAGCAGCTCATCACCGCCATTGATGAACGTCTCGACGAGATTTCGCGTGCGATTGCAGCTTCAGCCGCACTGGCACGGTCATCCGGCGTCAGCGGAGCGGTACTTGAGCGTATCGAGGCACGCATCAGCTCCCTCGCTCACCAGGTCGATGAGCTGAACGAGGACCGTTCATCCGACACGATCGTGGAACATCTGATCGGGCTTTCCACCCGCATTGACGACCTTGCCCAGCGGCTCGAAGGTCCGGAGCAGTCTCTGGAAAGGCTTGCTCACTATGTGGAGCTGATCTCGGAGCGTCTGGATTCCGTCGCCATGCAGCCGGAGATGGAGCAGATGCTGCACGGCATCGAGGGCCAGATAAATGCGCTGTCAAATGCCTTCACCCGTCATCAGGCGGATGTCCTCCAGCATGGAACGTCGCTCTTCCACGACCTTGAGGAAAAGCTCGTGGATGTCGTCTCGCGTCTGAACAACACAAAAACGAGCGCCGATTCAGACCTGATGGCGCTGATCGATGACCGGTTCTCCGATCTGGCCCGCCGCATGGACGATGTTCGCGCCATGGAAGACGAGCGGACCTATCAGGCTCTCGAAGCCCGCCTTGAGAACATGGCAAACAAGCTCTACGCCGTGACGGGGGCCAATACCGATCCCCGGCTGCTGCGCAAGCTTGAGTCCCAGGTTTCCCACCTCTCCTCGCTGATTGCCCAGCCGAACCAGGATTTCGAGCGCCTGACGCCGCGACTCGAGCACATCGAGCGGTCGATCTCGGAAAACCGCACTTCGCTGATCGAGGCGGCACGCCACGCCGCCGAAGAGGCGCTGCAGAAGTTCGCCGCATCACAGCGCGCCGAACCGATCGACGCCCGCCTGCAGGATGAGCTGCAGAAGCTCGAACTCCTGACCCGCCAAACCGCCGAGCGGAACTCCAAGACGTTCGAGGCGATCCACGACACGCTGGTGAAGATCGTATCGCGCCTTGGCACGCTGGAGGCCGAAGGCAGGGACGTCCCCGCCGAAGCTCCTGTTTCCTTCCCGATGTTCAACGAACACAAGGAAGAAAGATGCCTTGCCGAAGAGGCACCGCATGAGGAAGCTTCTCTGTCGGAACCAATCACGGCCGACAACCAGCGCGAGACGATGAAGGCGCGGTTCCGTTCGCTATCCGAGGCGTTCCGCCGCCGCCGCAGGCCCGAACAGGAGGAGATGGCTGCCATCGAGCCATCCTTGACCGAGGCCCCTGCCGTTGAAACGCCGGAACGCAGCGAACGCGTTCCCGACATCAACACGATCCTGCGCCGCGTTGCTGCCGACAGGCCAACCTTCGGCGTGCGTAATGCCGATGCGGGCAAGGCCGATTTCATCGCAGCCGCGCGCCGCGCCGCAACGTCCGAGAGCGACGACCCAGCTGCAGAAGACGACACCATTGCAGAGCCGCGCAGACGGCGCAGCATCAGCACCATTCTCGGCAAGCACAGGAAGCACGCCATGGTGGCTCTTGGCGGTGTGATCCTGCTCGCAGCTGGCATGCACTGGGCTTCGACACTGTCGCTCAAGCCCGTACCCCCCTTCATGGATCTGGCCAAGCAGGCACCCGCAGAAGTCAAGCCTGTTCCCAGGCAGGCAGCGGCCGAGAAGCGTGATCCGATCCAGACGGGTGCGATTGCGCCGGCTCCGGCTGCGAAGAAGGCCGTTAGTGAGGAGCGCATCGTTCCCCAGCATGCCTTCGCTGCGCCTGACACAAAGATCGAGACAGCATCTCAACCGGCCACGAACACCGCGCTCGTTGTCACGGAAAGCGACCTCCCATCCGAATTGACGGTCCCCGCATTGCGCGAGGCGGCACTTCAGGGTGACCCGATTGCCTATTTCGAGATTGCCAACCGTCTGGCGGAAGGCCGCAACCTGCCGCGCGACCTGGAGGGTGCTGCTGTATGGTATGAGCGTGCCGCCGAAAAGGGCCTTGCGCTTGCCCAGTACCGCATCGGCAACATGTACGAGAAGGGCGTTGGCGTCGAACGCAACCTGAACAAGGCGAAGACCTGGTACAAGGCAGCCGCATCACAGGGCAACCTCACTGCCATGCACAATCTGGGCGTTCTCTACGCCATGGGCACCGAGGGCGTCTCCGATCACAGGTCTGCCGTCCGCTGGTTCACGGAAGCAGCAGACCTGGATGTCACCGACAGCCAGTTCAATCTCGCGATCCTCGCTGCCAAGGGCCTGGGCATGCAGAAGGACATGACCGAGGCTTACAAGTGGCTCGACATCGTTGCTCGCAAGGGGGACGCGGATGCTGCTTCCAAGCGGGACGACCTCGCCCGCACCATGGAGCCGGACCAGCTGAAGATCGCCGAGGGCAAGGCCAAGCTCTGGAAGGCCCGCAGCGCCAATCCGGCGGCCAACACGGTTGCCGTGCCTGTCGAGTGGAACGAGCCGCAGATTTCCAGCGCATCGCCGGAGTTCAAGCAGGCCGTGACCAACATCCAGCACCTCCTCAACCGGATGGGCTACGATGCTGGTGTACCGGATGGCATCATGGGTGCGAAGACCCGGAACGCCATCAAGCAGTTCCAGTCGAAGAACGGACTCACCCCGTCCGGGGAGATCGACGAGGAGCTCGTCAAGAAGCTGCTGGAGCACAACAAGACAGCCTGATCTCAGGCTGTCTCCTCCAGAGCACGACCCGCTCAAATTCGCCCGATTTTGGCGCCGTTGTTAGCGACTCTTCAAGCTATTGCCGGTAGTAGTTTGACTTCGTCGCAATGTCGGCGCATGTACGCGCCACCGTCGATTTGCCCGTGAGCGAAGGCTCACGATCAATGTTGTTACTAATTGCGGGTGTCACCGGGTGGGCATCTATCTCCCGATTGCGGAAATGTCCGTGAACATGGTGGTGCTTCTCGCCATGGGGGGAGCGGTCGGCTTTCTGTCAGGCATGTTCGGGGTCGGCGGCGGCTTCCTCATCACCCCGCTTCTGATCTTCTACAACATCCCGCCAGGCATCGCTGTCGCCACCGGAGCAAACCAGGTTATCGCCTCCTCCTTCTCGGGGGCTCTCGCCCATTTCAGGCGAGGCACGCTGGACCTGAAGCTCGGCACCATGCTGCTCATCGGCGGTGTCGTCGGCTCTTCGCTCGGCATCTATATCTTCGCCTACCTGAACAGCCTCGGCCAGCTCGACCTGATCATCTCGCTGCTCTACGTGATCTTCCTCGGCACCGTCGGCGGATTGATGCTGGTGGAAAGCCTGCGGGCCATCCGCCGCACCCGCAGCGGCCAGCCGCCGAGTGCAGCCAGTGCCGGCCATCACAACTGGATCCATCGCCTGCCACTCAAGATGCGTTTCCGCACCTCGAAGCTCTTCGTCAGCGTGATCCCTGTGCTTGGCATCGGCGCAGGCATTGGCGTGCTATCCTCGATCATGGGTGTCGGCGGCGGCTTCATCATGGTACCGGCGCTGATCTATCTCCTGAAGGTACCGACCAACGTTGTCGTCGGAACGTCGCTGTTCCAGATCATCTTCGTCTCGGCCTACACAACCATCGTACACTCGACAACGAACCACACGGTGGACGTTGCCCTCGCATTCCTGCTGATGGTGGGCGGCGTTGCCGGTGCGCAATACGGCGCCCGCGTCGGCCAGAAGCTGCGCGGCGAGCAGTTGCGCGCCCTCTTGGCACTGCTGGTGCTGGCGGTTGCCCTGCGCCTTGCCTTCGACCTCTTCGTCCGCCCGGCGGATGTGTATTCGATCATTATCGGGAGCGTTTGAGGATGCTCCTGCGGGTTCTTTCCTGTCTCTTTGTCCTCGGTCTTGCAGGCAGCGTCCATGCCCAGGCGCCGGAACCATTGCCGGAAGGAATCCAGATCGGTCTCTCCACCGACAATATCTACATCACGTCCGACTTTTCCGGTGCGGATCTAACCATTTTCGGTGCATTGGAGAACCCTAACACCCAGGTTCTGCGTCAGGGTCGCTATGACATCGTGGTCGTGCTGGAAGGTCCGCCACGCCCCACCGTCGTGCGGAAAAAAACCCGCGTGCTTGGGATGTGGATCAACACGCAGTCGGTGGCCTTCAGGGACGTCCCCGCATCCTATTCGGTGGCGATGACCCGACAGCCGCAGGACATCACTGATCCAGGCAGCTACCGCCGTCTGGCACTGCGGGCCGGCAACATCTTCCTGCAGCCGCTTAACCCCGCTGTGGACGAGACGACCCTGGGGGAATTTTCGACTGCCCTGAGAGATCGCAAGGCTGCCGCCGGGCTCTTTTCCGAGCGCATCGGCGGAGTGCAGTTCCTCTCGCAGAGCCTGTTCCGTGCAACCCTATACCTGGCTCCTCACGTGCCTGTAGGAACCCACCGCGCCCGCGCTTTCCTGTTCCGCAACGGCGTTTTCATAAAGGAAACCTCGACCAACCTCACCATCCGAAAGGCAGGCCTGGAACAGCGCCTCTATGAGTACGCACAGACCAATGGTTTCATGTACGGAATCTTCGCGGTACTGCTCGCTATGCTCACCGGTTGGCTCGGCAGCATCATCTTCCGCAAGGGCTAATAAAAGTTGCGAGGCTCTCATCCACCTCATGGTGAGCTTGTCGAACCACGAGGTGGATACGAGCTGTGGAGACTGGACCCCTCGTGGTTCGACAAGCTCACCATGAGGGCGTTGGGCTATTGATGACTGCGGCTACGACCGAAGCAGACTTCCCGCGATCGGATAGACCTGCGCTTTGCCGAGCATGTAGGCAACAAGGCGCTCGCGATGGAATAGCCCGGCAAAGGCGCGGTCGAGCACGTTCAACGTTCCGGTCAGTGAGCCAAAGGCGGGCATCACCATGCGCAGGCCGTCCGTTGCGAAACAGGCGCGGCGCACCGAGCGTCCCCGCTGAACGATCCGGGCGCCCGGATGCAGGTGGCCCGCGATCTCGCCCTCCTCGCCTTCCGGCATGTGCCGGAAGATGAGGTTGCCGAGCGCCAGTTCTTCCACGCTTTGCCCCGGCAGCCCTTCCGGTGGCGACGGATCGTGGTTTCCGGTGACCCAGAACCAGTCCCGCCCGCTCATCAGCCCAAGCAGCTTCTCGCGGTAGATCTCCGGCATGCGGCCCGCGCCGCCATCGTCATGAAAACTGTCGCCAAGGCTGATCACGGCGGACGGACGATAGCGGGCAATCACCGCCTCGAGCCGTGTGAGAGTCACGCCCGTCTCATAGGGCGGAATGAAGCTTCCGCGCCGCGCATAGGACGAGCCCTTCTCCAGATGCAGGTCAGAGACGATGAGGATCGACTCTTGCGCAAGAAACAACGCACCTGACGCATCGCAAAGCACGTCTTCTCCGGCGATCCTGATCGCCGGTTGAGCGGGTCGTGCTTCGATCTTGGCGTAAAGGTTCATTCGCCCAGCGCTTCGTGGATCAGATCGGTTGCGGCTTCCGACAGCAGGTAGTCCTCAGTCGCACCGGGTACGTGCTCGCGGCCGATTTCCAGCATGATGGGTACGGCCAGCGGTGAAATATGCTCAAGGTCTTTATGCCTGATTCTGCCCTTGATGCGCGAGAGCATCTCAGAAAGCCGGCCGATGTCCAGCAGGCCAGTCGCCGCATCCTTCCACGTCGCCTGCAGCAGGATGTGGTCAGGCTCGTGCGTCCGCAGCACGTCATAGATCAGGTCGGCGGAGACCGTCACCTGCCGCCCGGTCTTCTCCTTGGCTGGATGCCGCCGTTCGACCAGCCCCGAGATGATCGCGCAGGTGCGGAACGTGCGCTTCATCAGCCAGCTTTCCGCAAGCCAGCTTTCGAGGTCGTCTCCCAGCATATCTTCGTCAAAGAGCTCATTGAGCGAGAGCTTGCCGCGCCGGATCATCTGCCCCACGTCGCGCACCGTCCAGACCGCAAGCGTGTAGTCCGTCGCAACGAAGCCCAGCGGCTTCGCCCCCATCCGCTCCAGCCGCCGTGTGAGCAGCATTCCAAGCGTCTGATGCGCAAGCCTGCCCTCGAATGGATAGGCGACCAGATAGAAGCGATCGCCGCGCGGAAAGGTCTCGATCAGCAGGTCCTCGCGGTGCGGCAGCACCGACTTGTCCTTCTGCAGGCGCAGCCAGTCCGCAACCTGGTCCGGCAGCGCGTCCCAACGGTCGGGGTTGGCGAGCATCGCCCGGACTTCGGACGCGAGGAATGTGGAAAGGGGAAACTTGCCGCCCATGTAGGACGGCACCATCGCGTCACCCGGCGCATTGGTCACATAGGCTTCGCTTTCGCGGATCCCTTCGAACCGCAGTGTTCGGCCAGAGAAGAAGAACGTATCGCCCGGCGCAAGCTGCTCGAGGAAATATTCCTCCACCTTGCCGAGCGACACCCCGCCCCGCGCGAAGCTTGACGAGCGCCGGTCGCGGATGAGCCGCACGTTCAGCATCGCCTCCTCGACGATCGTACCGAGGTTGAGCCTGTACTGCTGCGCGACGGACGGATGGGAAATCCGCCACCGCCCGTCCTTCATGCGCCGGATGCGGGCATAGCGCTCATAGGTCCTGAGCGCATAGCCGCCTGTCGCCACGAAATCGACAACGCGCGAAAACGTGTG
>Ga0180217_1002337_pt1 | contig 17783 bp, 13 predicted proteins | sample eDN3rd37CBELigOP_FD_128521 | JGI IMG/M metagenome (GOLD analysis project Ga0180217, IMG submission 128521) | Enriched Organic Plus compost microbial communities from Emeryville, California, USA - eDNA 3rd pass 37_C BE-Lig OP (version 2) (version 2) ... | reverse complement strand
TGTGGTGGCGCACGGTCGACGCGCTGCGCGACTGGCAGTCTGGATTCGTGTCGTGGATGACGTCCACACGGCACGCGGCGTACGCGGTCGCTGCCTGCCGGATCGGCCTGGGGCTGGCTGTCGTCGGCCTGCTCGCGTTGAACTTCAGCACGCGCTCGACGTGGGTCGGGCAGGCGTCGATCTGGGCGGAACCGGCCCGCTCGTTCTCCACGTTCCCCGAGCTCGCACTGCTGGACGGGGCCAGTCCCGACGTGCTCCTGGTGGTCTACACCGTCACGTTGCTCGCGGCCGTCGGCTTCACGATCGGTTGGCACACCAAGGCCACCAACGTCGTGACCTACGTGGGGTTCATCGCGGTCGTGGCGCAAAATCCCGTGGTCGGCGTGCAGACGGACAACCTGATGCGGTTGGCGCTGCTGTGGATGCTGCTGACCCGGGCGGGGGACCACTGGTCGTGGGACGCACGGCGGCGCATGCGCATCGAGTACGGCGAGATCTCGCCGCGGTCGTGGGACGAGGACGTCCTGCCCGAATGGTTCGCGAATGCGCTGCACAACGCGGGACTCGTGGCGTTGTGCACGCAGACGGTGCTGGCCTACACCGGTGCCGGGCTGGACAAGATCGGACAGTCGGCCTGGCAGCACGGCACGGCGCTGTACACGACGCTGCAGCTGCCGGAGTCGCGACCGTATCCGGCTCTGGCCGACTTCGTCAGTCAGAGCAGCGTCGTGCTGGCGGTCCTGACGTATCTGGTGCTGTTCACCCAGGTGTTCTTCGGCCCACTGCTGCTGTCGACGATCTCGCGTCGCATCGTCGTCGTGTGTGCGGTGACGGTGGCGGTGATCTTCGCGATCTTGTTCGCTGCGCCGTGGGCTCAGCTGGCCGTGATCGCCGTGACGGTGCTGTTCGTCTCCGACCGCACCTGGGTGGCGGTGGAGGACCGGGTCCTGGAGATCGTCGACCCGTTGGCCTCGCGTTTCGGTGACCGGGTGCTCGACACGTTCGACGTCGTGGGCGACTACGGCCGTGACGGCATCGACGCCGTGATCCGGGGGACGCGGCGGGTCCTGCGCCGGGGCTGATGGCGCCGGCGCTGCAGGCCCGTCACCAGATGGTGACGCGATCCTCGGGGTCGAGCCACAGCGCGTCCGTGGGCGAGACGTCGAACGCCTCGTAGAACGCGTCGATGTTGCGCACGACCTGGTTGCAGCGGAACTCCGGCGGTGAGTGGGGGTCGACGGTCAACCGGCGGATCGTCTCGGCGGGACGCACCTTGCCCTGCCACGCCTGGGCCCACGACAGGAAGAACCGCTGGTCGGGCGTGAGGCCGTCGATCTCGGTGTCGTCGGGTCCCGACATCCGGAACGCCCGGTACGCGATGCCGAGGCCGCCGAGGTCGCCGATGTTCTCGCCGATCGTCAGCTCGCCGTTGACGGTCTGTCCGTCGGCGCCTTCGGGTGAGAGCGCGGCGTACTGCTCCACGAGGGCGGCCGTCAGCTGCTCGAACGCGGCACGGTCCTCGTCGGTCCACCAGTTCGACAACGCGCCGGTGCCGTCGTACTGCGAGCCCTGGTCGTCGAAACCGTGACCGATCTCGTGGCCGATGACGGCACCGATCGCACCGTAGTTGACGGCGTCGTCGGCGTCGACGTGGAAGAACGGCGGCTGCAAGATGGCGGCCGGGAAGACGATCTCGTTCATCGTCGGGTTGTAGTAGGCATTGACCGTCTGGGGCGTCATGTACCACTCGTCGCGATCGATGGGCGAGCCGATCTTGGCCAGCTCGCGATCGGTCGCCACCGCGATGCTGCGTCGGACGTTGCCCAACAGATCGTCGGGCGTGGTCTCCAGCGCCGAGTAGTCCTTGAACGTCACCGGGTGGCCGATCTTGGGCGTGAACAGGTCGAGCTTGTCCAGCGCGCGTTGCTTGGTGGTCTCGCTCATCCAGGACAGGGAGGAGATGCTCGTGCGGTAGGCCTCGATGAGGTTCGCGATCAGCTCGGTCATCCGGTCGCGCGCGGCCTGCGGGTAGTTGTCGGCGACGTAGATCTTGCCGACGGCCTCGCCCATCGCCCCCTCGACGAACGACACGGCGCGTTTCCACCGTGGTCGGATCTCATCGGTGCCTGACAGCGTGCGACCGTAGAACTCGAAGTTGGCTTGGACGAACGGGTCCGACAGGTAGGGAGAGGCGCTCGAGACGACCTTCCAGCGCAGCCAGTCGGTCCAGTCGGCCAGTTCCTCACCGGTCAGCAACGACTCGACGCCTTCGACGAACGACGGCTGGGAGACGACGACCTCGGTGAGCACCGACTCGGACATCTGCCCGGCAGCCGCCCAGGCGCGCCAGTCGTGTGAGGGGACGAGTGACTGCAGGTCGTCCAGCGACATCAGGTTGTAGGTCTTCTGGGTGTCGCGGCAGGCGACGCGGTCCCAGTGGTGGCCGGCGATGCGCGTCTCGAGCTGCAGGATGCGTGCTGCCCGGTCCTCGGCATCGGACAGCCCGGCCAGATCGAGGACCGTCGCGACGTGGGTGAGATAGGCATCGCGCACCGGCGCGAACTGTTCCTCGCGGTAGTACGACTCGTCAGGCAGGCCGAGACCGCTCTGCACCAGGTGCGTGACGTACCGGTCTGGGCGGCCGCGGTCGGGGGCGATGTACAGGCCGAACAAGCCGCCCACACCTTCGCGGTCGAACGCACCGAGCGCGCGCACGAACGAAGGGACGTCGCCGATCGCATCGACCTTGGCCAGCTCCGGTTCCAGCGGCGCGGCACCGAGTGCCTCGACCCGGTCGGTGTCCATGAAGCTGGCGTACAGGTCGCCGATCTTGCGCCGTTCGGGGTCGGGTGAGCCGATCGACTCCTCGATGATGCGACGGACCTTCAGCTCCGCCTCGTCGACCAACGTCACGAACGCGCCCGCCGTGGCACGATCGGGCTGGATCTGCGTGGTGCGCAGCCACGGACCGTTCACGTGCCGGAACAGGTCGTCCTGGGGCCTGATGTGGGGGTCGAGCTGAGTCGTGTCGATGCCATGGGTCACGTCGTTAGGCTAGCCACATGGCCCAGGGCAGCGTGAACAAGACCATTCCCATCGCGCTGACCGTGCTGCGCACCGAGCAGATCGGTCCCTCGATGCATCGGGTCGTGCTGGGCGGCGACAACTTCGAGACCTACTGGGCACGCCATCAGGCGCTGCCGGGGTACACCGACACCTACGTCAAGCTGGTCTTCTGGCCCGACGGCTTCCAGGCCCCCCGTGACGTCGACCTGAGCGATCCGCCCGGCGGCGTTCGGCCGGTCCTGCGCACGTACACGATTCGCGCGGTCGACCCGCAGGCGCGCGAAGTCGTGATCGACTTCGTGACACACGGCGACGAAGGCGTCGCCGGCCCGTGGGCGGTCAACGTCCAGCCAGGGGAGTGGATCCACGTGCGGGGTCCCAACGGCGGTTACGCCCCCGATCCGGCCGCTGACCACCACCTGTTCGTCGGTGACGAGGCCGCCCTGCCCGCGATCTCGGCCTCGATCGAGGCCATGCCGGCCGGTGCCACCGGGACGGCCTTCGTCGAGGTCGACGGTCCGGCCGACGAGGTGAGGTTCGACACCCGCGCCGATGTGACGGTGCACTGGTTGCACCGAGGAGGTGCCGCGCGCGGCAGCACGACGTTGCTGGACGACGCCGTGCGCTCCTGGAACTGGCCGGCTGGGCGTGTGCAAGCGTTCGTGCACGGCGAGTCGGCGCTGTTGAAGTCGGTCCGACCGTACGTGCTGACCGACCGGGGAGTGGACCGCCGTGACGTGTCGGTCTCGGCGTACTGGCGCCGCGGTGAGACCGAGGAGGGCTTCCGCGTGTGGAAGTCTCAGCAGGTCGAGGCCGTCATGCGGCCGACTCGCTAGACTCGCGCAGGATCACCGAGGAGGCCCATGAAAGTCATCACGTACGGCACGTACGATCTGTTCCACGAGGGACACCGGCGTCTGCTGCAGCGCGCCAAGGACCTGGGGGACTACCTGATCGTCGCCGTCACCACCGAGGGGTTCGATGACGCCCGCGGCAAGCTCAACGTGCGCCAGAGCCTGATGGAGCGGATCAAGGCGGTCCAGGACTCGGGTCTGGCCGACCAGGTGATCATCGAGGAGTACGAGGGTCAGAAGATCCACGACATCCAGAAGTATGGAGTCGACATCTTCGCGATCGGCTCGGACTGGCTGGGCAAGTTCGACTATCTCAACGACTACTGCAAGGTGGTCTACCTGGAGCGCACCAAGGGCGTGTCCTCGACCGAGCTGCGCAACGCCGATGCAGGCATCTTGCGCATCGGGGTCGTCGGCACCGGGCGGATCGCCCACCGGTTCGTCCAGGAGGCCAAGTTCGTCAGCGGTGTCGAGCCGGTCAACGTCTACAGTCGCAATCCGGTCTCGCGGGCGCAGTTCGCGGCCCAGCACGAGCTGGACAACTCCGCCGACTCCTACGAGGAGCTGCTCGACGACGTCGACGCGATCTACGTCGCGACGCCCCACCCCACGCACGTCGACCTAGTTCGCCAAGCGCTGCAGGCCGGCAAGCACGTGCTGTGCGAGAAGCCGATGACCTTGACCGGCGGCGAGGCGCGCGAGCTGTTCGACCTCGCGCAAGAACGCGACCTGGTCCTGCTCGAGGCGATCAAGACGGCGTTCTCGCCCGGATTCCAGCGCATGGTCGCGGTCGCGCGCAGCGGGTCGATCGGTGACATCCGCTCGGTCGACGCGACGTTCACCAAGCTGGTCGATCCGTCGCTGCGCGAGTTCGATCCCGAACAGGGCGGCGGGAGCATCTCGGAGCTGGCCAGCTATCCGCTGCTGGCCGTGTTGAAGCTGATCGGGACCGATCAGGTCGACGTCCGGACGCAGGCCTGGATCGGCGAACGAGGAGTCGACGAGTTCGCGCGGATCGACGTGAAGTTCTCCACCGCCATCGCGTCGGCCCGCATGGGTATCGGCGTGAAGGCCGAGGGCGATCTGATCGTGGCGGGCACGCGCGGACAGCTGTACGTGCCGTCGCCGTGGTGGAAGACCGAGTACTTCGAGACGCGGTTCGAGAACCCCACCGACAACAAGCGCTTCTACTTCAAGTTCGACGGCGACGGCCTCCGCTACGAGATCGCCGAGTTCAGCTCGATGATCCGCAAGGGGCAGCTCGACACGTTCCGCCTGCGGCGCGACGAGTCGATCTGGCTGGCCGACATGATCGAGCAGGCACGGAGTGATTACGAACGCATCAACCCCGCATGAGCAACGTCTCGTGGCTGCAGGACCGACTCCGTCGCGCCGGGATGTCCCAGAACGCAGCGGTCCAGGCCGGGTACCGCTCGGCTCGATGGGTGTACCGGTTGATCGGTCGCACCGTGTGGGTGCTGGGTCTGCAGTGGGTCGACTCGATCCGCCGGCTGACGCGCACCGATGACGGCTGGGTCATCGAGGGCTGGGCCTATCACCGCGGGACGAACTTCGGTCCTGAACCTCAGTTCCGGGCGTGGCTGGTCCGTCGCGGACGGCGCATCGAGCTGGATGCGCACCGCGCGTTCGACCTCGACGCGCGTGCGGCGGCGCGTGCCGCGGAGTACGACTACGCGCTGAACTGCGTGGTCGTCCGGCTGCCAGATGCCGTGGTCGACGCCTTGCCGGTCGGCCGCGGATGGCGTCTTCGTGTGGAGATCCGTGGCAACGGCCACCGGGTACGGGGCTGGTTCCGCCGTGCGAGCCTGGTCGGCTCCGGCGTCGCCACGGGACTGCTGCGTCGCCCGAGCGGCCGGTTGGCCGGGCCGGTGCTCGACCCCGAGGCGGGCACCGTGGAGCTCGCCGTGCTCGACCCGGCCGTGACGGCGAGCGCGGTCACGGTGGACGGCCTGGACGTGACGGTGGACGTCGCCGGCGCCGTGACCGGTGCGCGCCTGGTCGGTGCGGGCCAGGAACCGGTAGCGCTCGACGTGGCAGCGACGCCGACGGGCGCGACGATCCGGGGAACGATCCCCAAGTGGAGCGTCACCGAGCGCGACGTCGCCGGTCGGCGCAGCCTGTGGTGTGTCGAGGTCGAGGTGGCGGGCCGGTGGAACGGGCTGCACCTCGCTCAGAACTGTGACCTGTCGAGCCGATCGGAGTCGGTGGTGGCGCGCCCCACGCTCAGTCAGGAGCTGGCGTTCGTCCGCACCCCCGTCGAGGTCGTCGTCGACACCGTCACCGTGGTCGACGGACCCGTCGTCAGGGTGCGTCTGGCCGGTCGGCTGCGAGGCCGTCGTGACCTGCAGCTGGCCTTCCGCTCTCGATTCGAGACCATCGCGGTCGCCATCACGGTCGGTGACGACGACACCTTCACCGCCGAGGCCGAGCTGGCCATCAGTCGGTGGAAGGGCCCACGCAGACCACCGCCGCGGGGCATGTACTCCTTGGTCGCCATCGTCGACGGTGTCGTCAACTCCACCTTCGTCACGGCCGAGGTCGCTGAGCTCTTCCCGACGTCGCACGAGACCGACCAGTACCGGCTGCGGGTCTCTGCCGCACAGCGGGACCAGCTGGCCCTGCGCTTCGGACCGCCACGAACCGAGGCCGAGTTCGGTTCGTGGCGCCAGCTGCAGTTCCGTGAGCGCTACGCCCAGGGCGGCATCGAGCCCCTCGACGCGGTGTACCTGGAGAGCTTCTTCGGGCGCAACGCGACGTGCAATCCCTTGGCGATCGACGCCGAGTTCGCCCGCTCCCACCCGGACATCCCGCGCTACTGGGGCGTCCAGGACCTGTCGGTGGTGGTCCCGGAGGGTGCCACGGCGCTGGTCGCCGGCACCGAGGAGTGGTGGCGGGTCCGGTGCAGCGCCCGCTGGGTCGTTACCAACGAGTGGCTGAGGAACAACTTCGTCAAGCAACCGTTCCAGACCGTGCTGCAGACCTGGCACGGCTCGATGTTCAAGCAGATCGGCCTCGACCGCGGTGGCCGGGGCAAGGCGCAGCTGGCGGCGGTCGAGCGCGAGAGCTCTCGGTGGGACCTGTTCATCTCCCAAGCGCCTGAGACGACGCCGATCATCAAGGGAGCCTACGACCTCGACGAGCAGGTCATCGAGATCGGCTATCCGCGCAACGACGAGCTGCGGGCCTTCGACGACGAACGTCGTCGTCAGGTGCGCGAGCACCTGGGGCTACCGCCCGATTCGGTGGTCGTGGTGTATGCGCCGACCTGGCGTGAGGAGTCCCAGCTGGACGTCCAGCTGCTCGACCTGGAAGGGCTCGGACCGATCCTGGGGGACCGGTTCACGTTGCTGAGACGCGGGCACGTGCGATCGTTGGGCAACTCGGTCGCGGCACGGGCGGCGAACGTGCTCGACGTCAGCACGTACCCGCAGATCAACGATCTGCTGGGGGTCGCCGACGTGCTGATCACCGACTACTCGTCCATGATGTTCGACTTCTCCGTCACGGGGCGCCCGATGATCTTCTACACGCCGGACATCGACGTCTACACCGACGACGACGTCCGGGGCTCGTACTTCGACCTGGAGGAACGCGCGCCCGGACCGGTGACCCGGGACGTCGCCGAGGTCGTACGACTGCTGCGCACGATCGACACCTGGCCCCAGCAGTACCAGGACCGGTACCGCGCCTGGGTCGAGCGGTACAACGTCTACGACGACGGCAACGCGTCGCGCCGAGCCGTCGAGGCCCTGCTGGGATTCGCGGCGGATCGATCGTGACGACGGTCGCCGTGGTGCTGGCTGCCGGTCGCAGTCGTCGGTTCGGCGGCGACCGGCCGAAGCAGTACGTCGACGTGGGCGGTCGCCCGGTCGTCGCGCACTCGGTGGCGGCGCTCGACCAGCACCCTGGTGTCGACGCGGTATGGGTCGTCGGGGCGGCCGACGAGCTCGATCGGTTGCGCGCGGCGACTGCCGACGTGGGCGATCGGTACCTGGCCGGAGGCGCCGAGCGGATCGATTCGGTGCGTGCCGCGGTCCTCGAGACCGACGATGGGGTCGATCGGGTGCTGGTCCACGACGCGGCACGACCGCTGCTGGCCCCGGACGTGGTCGACCGCGTGCTCGCAGCGCTGGCCACGGCTGATGCGGTCGCCACGGTCCTGCCGGTCACCGACACGATCGTGGAGATCCACGACGGCGCGATGCGCACACCCGATCGTTCGTCCTTGTTCCAGCTGCAGACCCCCCAGGGCTTCAGGGGCGACGTCCTCCGGGAGGCGTACCGAAGAGCCGACGGCCGGGTGTTCACCGACGACGTCTCGTTGGTCGCCGAGCTGGTGCCGGACGCCGTGGTGACAACCGTCGAGGGGGACCGGCGCCTGCACAAGGTCACCACGGCGGCAGACCTGGTGGCCGTGCGCGCGTGGTTCGAGCAGGATCAGGCCTGACCGAGATCGGCGAGACGATGCGCCGTGCGCCGCGTCGCGAGGTACAGGGCCACGACCAGCAACACTTCGAAGGCGCTGACCAGGATCGCCGACGCGATCGTGACGATCACGATCTGATCGATCACCGGGCCCACGATGAACACGAACATCTGGAACTCGATGCCGCTGAACACGTGGGGACGGATGCGATGCCGCACCAGGAACGCACGCAGGGGAGCGAACGGACCGAACGAGGCCTTGACGGCTGACTCCGGGTTCGCGTCCATCTCCTCGGGCTCCATCGGTGCACCGACCGACGTACGAAGCGCCCGCCACACCTGGTCCATCTGCAGATGGTTCAGGTAGCGGAACATGTCGAGGAAGACGACGGCGCCGGCCAACCAGACGTAGACGAACTCGTCGGTCCGCGCATACTGCCCACCCATCAGCGCGACAGCGCAGACCGTGACCCGCAGGCGGTCGAAGACGTAGTCGAGCCAGCTGCCGAATGCCGAGCCGTTCCCCTTGAGCCGAGCGATCTTGCCGTCCATGCAGTCGAACACGAAGCTGAGGTGGAACAGCAGCGCGCCGACCACGAGCCATCCGTAGTCCGCCTGGGCGAAGGCCGCAGCCGCACCGAGGCCGAGCAGGAACGCGACGAACGTCAGGACGTTCGGCGTCAGCCACCTGACCGGAGCGACCAACCACACCAGCCGTGAGGCGAGCGGGTCGACCAGCCAGACCGTCCACCACGCGTCCCGTGTCTTGTACGTGCGTTCACGGATCTCGCGGAGGGTGAAACGTTGTGCCATGGCCTCCATCCTGGCCCATTCGGCCCTGGTGCTCGACTGGTACCCTTCCCGATCATGGAGGGCACCCCCGATGAGCTGATCGGTGTCACGTACGCGATGCCGATCCTCAACGAGGTCGACTACGTCGAGGCAGCGGTGCAAAGCGTCCTGGACCAGCGGTACGACGGCCCCGTCGAGGTGATCTTGGCCTTGGCGCCGTCCACCGACGGCACCGAGGACGTCGTGCGCCGGCTGGCTGCACGCGACGACCGGATCCGGGTCGTGGAGAACCCGCGCATGCACATCCCGGTGGGGTTGAACCTGGCGATCGCAGCGGCCCGGTATCCGATCGTGATCCGCGTCGACGCTCACAGCGAGCTCGGCCCCGACTACACGGCGCGTGGTGTGGCCGAGCTGTTGCGGGTGGGAGCGTCGAGTCTCGGCGGGATCATGGCGGCGAAGGGCAAGCCGGGGTTCCAGGCTGCGGTGGCTCGCGCCTACAACAGCAGGCTCGGCCTCGGCGGCGGCTCGTACCACTCGGCGGACGCCGAACCGGGACCGGCCGAGTCGGCCTATCTGGGCATCATGCGCGCCGATGACGTCCGTGCGATCGGCGGCTACGACGAGACCGTCCTGCGGGGTGAGGACTGGGAGATGAACTTCCGGCTGCGCAAGGCCGGCCACCTGGTCTGGTTGGATCCGTCCTTGCACGTGGTCTACTGGCCGCGCGAGACGATCGGCCGCCTGGCGCAGCAGTTCCTAGCCACCGGGGTGTGGCGCGGAGAGCTGACTCGTCGACTCGGCACCCACAACCCGCCGCGGTTCTTCGCCCCACCCTTGCTGGTCCTGAACGTGCTGACCTCGCTGATCGTCGGCACGCTCCAGCTGACCGGCGTGCTGCACGGCACTCTCGGTCTCATCACATCGGTGGTCCACCTCGGACCACTGCTGTACGTGCTGGTGATCCTCGGGGCGGCGATCGCCGGCGGTGGATCGTTCGCTGATCGATTCCGTTACGCGGCCGCGCTGATCACGATGCACCTGTCGTGGGGGGCGGGTTTGTTGAAGGGGTCGCTGCGCGGCGGCGGTACCACGGTCGATCGGTCGCGCGCGACATGATCAGGTCGACGACCCGTTCGGTCGCCCGCCCGTCGGTGACGTCGAAGAACTCGCGGCGAATCCACGCCGCGTGGCGGTGCGCGGGACCGTCCTCGCCCTCGGTCACGGCACGAGTCATCTGCTCGAGTGCGGCGTCCCAGGTCGTGACGGCTCGTCCGCCCGTGAACTTCTCGAACGGGACGTAGAACCCGCGAGAACCGGTGTAGTCGGCCACGTCGGGGGTGAAGAACACGACGGGTCGGCCCACGAGCGCGAAGTCGAACACCATCGACGAGTAGTCGGTGACCAGCAGGTCGACGGCCCACAGCACCGCGTTGACGTCCCGCACGACCTCGGGGCACATCAGCACGATCCGCGGCGAGACGGCGGTGCCGGCCGTGTAGTCGCCACGGCCCAGGGGGTGGATGCGCACCAGCAACGTCGCGTCGTGGGCCTGCAGCCACTCGGCGATCGCCTCCCACTCCTGGGCGGTCGGCACGGTCGGGTCGTCGGCACCGTCTCGCCAGGTCGGAGCGAACAAGATGATCGGGCCGGACGTGGGGAGCTCCGGCAGGGCCGCGTCGAGTCGAGCGCGGGCGTCGCTGATGCGACGGCTCTCCGGTCCGGCCAACAGGACGTCGTCGCGCGGGTCTCCCGTGACGACGATGCGTTCGGGTGGTACCGCGAACGCGCTGGCGATGCTGGGGCGCACTCGGTCGGAGGCCACCGTGAACAGTCCGATACCGCGCCCTGCCCTGCGGTAGGCGGCACCGATCAGCCGGCGCACGATCGACACGTCGGGAAGGAACGACACGGCGTACGTCGACGGGGAGTCCAGGTGCAGGTGCTTGAACGGCAAGCCGTGCCACAGCTGCACGACGAACCCGCCTCGGGTCGCGTACCGGTTCGCGTCGCCGAAACCGTGAGTCACCACGATGACGCCGGCTCGCAGCGTGGTCCAGAACCCGGCCCAGCTGTCCTTGGGCACCGTGTCGAAGCCTCGAGCGGCGGCTTCGGCCAGCTCGTCGTCGTCGCGGGCCAGCCACACGACGCGGCCGGCTCCGCTCAGCCTGTCTCGCGCGGCCAGGTAGACCGGCACGGCTCCCTCCCCGAGACCGATCCCGCTCCCGACGACCCACTGGTGGCGGTTGCGGGGCACGAACCAGCTGACGACGGCGCCCAGCGCGTACAGCGGAAGTGCGAGCACCTTGCGCGTGTTGCCTGCGCCGAACGTGAAATCCGCCATGGTGATGCTGATTCTGACATGTCGGCCGGTGTACCTTCGGGGGGTGTCACGGCTGAGGATCCCGGCGACGATCGCCCATCCGGTCCGCCTGCTCCCCATCGCCTTCCTGGCGCTGATCGGAGTCGGGACGATCAGCCTGCTGATGCCGTTCGCGCGTGAAGGCCACGATGCCCCGGACTTCATGGCCGCCTTCTTCACCTCCGCGTCGGCCGTGACGGTCACCGGCCTGGCGACGGTCGACACCGGGACGTACTGGTCGGTCCCAGGTCAGGTCATCATCTTGGTGCTCGTCCAGATCGGCGGCCTGGGGATCGTGGCGCTGGCCACCTTGCTGGGCCTGTTCGTGGGTGGTCGGCTCGGCATCCGGACCCGACTGGTCGCCCAGGCAGACATGCACGTGGTCAACATCGGCGAGGTCAAGCCGCTGTTTCGTCGTGTCGCCTTGACGATGGTGTTCTTCGAGACCGTGACGGCCGTGGTCCTGACGTTCCGCTACCGAGGCAGCTACTTCGGCGACTGGGGAACCTCGCTGTGGCACGGTGTGTTCGACGCCGTGATGGCGTTCAACAACGCCGGTTTCTCGCTGAACCACGACAGCCTGACGGCCTATGCCGGTGACTGGCTGGTGCTGCTGCCGATCTCGGCGGCCGTGTTCTTCGGTGCGATCGGCTTCCCCGTGCTCGCCGAGCTGTTCCAGGGGTGGCGCACCCCCAGCCGGTGGACGGTCCACACGCGTCTGACGGTCTGGGGCTCGATCATCCTGACGGTGCTCGGTGCGTTGGTCTTCTTGTTCCTGGAGTGGCACAACGACGCCACGCTGGCCGGACTGCCGTTCTGGGACCGGCTCGTCACCGGTGTGGAGGGCAGCCTGATGCCCCGATCGGGTGGCTTGAACAGCTTCGACTGGGGCGAGGCCAGACCCGAGACGCTCGACATGGGCATCGTGCTGATGTTCATCGGCGGCGGCAGCGCGAGCACGGCCGGCGGTATCAAGATCACGACGTTCCTGCTGCTGTTCTACGTCATCCTGGCCGAGCTGCGCGGGGATCCGGAGGTGACGGTGGGGGTGCGCTCGATCGGTCCCCGGGTCATTCGCACGGCCATCACGATCGCGTTGCTCGCGGTGATGCTGGTGACCACCACGACGTTCGTGGTGATGCTGCTGACCGACTTCGGATTCGAGGAGTCGCTGTTCGAGTGCGCGTCGGCCTTCGGCACCGTCGGCCTGAGCACGGGCCTGACGCCGGACCTGCCGCCCGCGGCTCAGGTGGTGATCATCGTCTTGATGTTCTTGGGCCGAGTCGGCACGATTACGGCTGCAGGAGCGTTCATCCTGCGGCGGCGCGCACCGCGCTACCACCTTCCCGAGGAGCAACCGATCATTGGCTGACCGACAGAACAAGCCGTCGCGAGATTCGGTCCTGGTCGTCGGGCTGGGTCGGTTCGGCTATGCCGTCGCGCGTTCGCTGGTCCAGCTCGGTCACGAGGTACTGGCGGTCGACGAGCGCCACGACATCGTGCAGCGGTACGCCAGCGAGTTCACCCACGTGGTGTCGGTCGATGCCACCGACACCGAGGCGTTGCGTCAGATCGGCGCCGATCAGTTCGACGTCGCCGTGGTCGGGATCGGGACGGACCTGGAAGCCAGCGTGTTGACCGTCCTGAGCCTGTTGGACCTGGGCGTCACCGAGGTGTGGGCCAAGGCCATCAGCGGCAAGCACGCGGCGATCCTCGAACGCGTCGGCGCCACCCACGTCATCCGTCCGGAGTCGCAGATGGGCAAGCGGGTCGCGCACCTCGTCACCGGTTCGATGACCGATTTCGTCGAGTTCGACGACTTCGCGATCGCCCGCACGGCGGCGCCCGCGACAGCGCACGGCAGGACGCTGCAGGAGTCCGGGCTGCGCAGCGAGTACGGCATCACGATCGTCGCGGTCAAGAGCGGCGGGGGCGAGTTCGAGTACGCCGGGGCCAACACGGTGGTCCAGCGCGGCGACGAGCTGATCGTCTCCGGCCCGACCAAGCGCGTCGAGAAGTTCGCAGCCGACGCCTGAGCCGCCACCGCGCGTCGATAACATCGTTCAGTGACTGTGAACGACGACTCGACCGACTCCATCTCGCCCCACCGCTACTCGGCGGCACTCGCGGACGAGATCGAGCTGCGCTGGCAGGACCGTTGGTCGGCCGAGGGAACGTTCCACGCACCGAACCCGTCCGGCGACCTCAGCGACCCGACGTTCGCCTCGCTGGGACCCAAGTTCTACATCATGGACATGTTCCCATACCCGTCGGGCGCGGGCCTGCACGTCGGTCACCCGCTGGGGTACATCGCGACCGACGTGATCGGCCGTTATCGCCGCATGCTGGGCGACAACGTCCTGCACACGATGGGCTACGACGCGTACGGCCTGCCGGCGGAGCTCCATGCGATCCAGACCGGCGAGCACCCACGCACCAATACGCTCAACAACATCGCGACGATGAAGCGTCAGCTGCGACGCCTCGGCCTGGCGCACGACGAGCGGCGCAGCTTCGCGACGATCGACCCCGACTTCGTGCGCTGGACGCAGTGGATCTTCATCCAGATCTTCGAGTCGTGGTACGACACCGAGCAGGACAAGGCACGCCCGATCAGCGAGCTGATCGCCGAGTACGAGTCGGGGGAGCGCAACGCACCCGACGGCACGGCGTGGTGCGATCTGCAGCCGACCGAGCGACGCCTGCTGATCGACGGCGTCCGGTTGGCCTACATCGACGACTCCCCGGTCAACTGGTGCCCGGGGTTGGGCACGGTGCTGGCCAACGAAGAGGTCACCGCCGAGGGTCGCTCCGAACGCGGCAACTTCCCGGTCTTCACCCGCAACCTGCGGCAGTGGAAGATGCGCATCACGGCGTACTCGGACCGACTGATCGACGACCTGGACCGCGTCGACTGGCCCGAGAACGTCAAGCAGATGCAGCGCAACTGGATCGGCCGGTCCCACGGTGCACACGTCAGGTTCACCTCAGGCGATCACGTCATCGAGGTGTTCACGACCCGACCCGACACGCTGTTCGGCGCCACCTACATGGTGCTCTCGCCCGAGCACCCGCTGGTCGACGTGCTGACGGCACAGGAGTGGGACAACGCCACCCCGCGCACCTGGACCAACGGCGCCGACGACCCGAAGGCCGCCGTCGCGGCCTACCGGGCGGCTGCGGCGGCCAAGACCGACGTGGAACGCCAGGAGAACAAGGACAAGACCGGCGTGTTCACCGGCGCGTACGCCGTCAACCCGGTCAACGGCGAGTCGATCCCGGTCTTCATCGCCGACTACGTCCTGATGGGCTACGGAACGGGCGCCATCATGGCGGTGCCGTCCGGTGACCAGCGCGACTTCGAGTTCGCCACGGCGTACGGCCTGCCGATCGTTCCGACGTTGCAGGAGCAGGTCGACCAGACCGAGGCCTACATCGGAGAAGGCACCATCATCAACTCCGCGAACGACTCGGTGTCGTTGAACGGACTCTCGGTCGCCGAGGCCAAGAGCCGCATCATCGAGTGGCTGCAGCAGCACGGTCACGGCGCCGGCACCACGACCTACCGCCTGCGCGACTGGCTGTTCAGCCGCCAGCGCTACTGGGGCGAGCCGTTCCCGATCGTGTTCGACGAAGCCGGCCAGGCGATCGCCCTGCCCGAGTCGATGCTGCCGCTGGACTCGCCGGAGGTGCCCGACTACTCACCGCGCACGTTCGAACCCGATGACGTGACGAGCGAGCCGGAACCGCCGTTGGCGCGCGCCGAGGAATGGGTCGAGGTGACGCTCGATCTCGGCGACGGGCCCAAGAAGTACCGTCGCGAGACCAACACGATGCCCAACTGGGCGGGCTCGTCGTGGTACGAGCTGCGCTACCCCGATCCCAACAACGACCAGAAGCTGGTCGACCCGGACATCGAGCGGTACTGGCTGGGGCCGCAGAACCCCGGGGACACCGGCGGCGTCGACATGTACGTCGGTGGCGTCGAGCACGCGGTCCTGCACCTGTTGTACGCCCGCTTCTGGCACAAGGTCCTGTACGACCTGGGGCACATCAGCAGCGAGGAGCCGTTCCACCGGCTGTTCAACCAGGGCTACATCCAGGCCTACGCGTTCACCGACGAGCGCGGTGTCCACGTGCCCGCCGCGGACGTCGTCGAGGAGCCCGACGGCACGTTCAGCTACCAGGGCAAGCCCGTCACCCGCGAGTACGGGAAGATGGGCAAGAGCCTGAAGAACGCCGTGACGCCCGACGAGATGTACGCCGAGTACGGCGCCGACACCTTGCGCGTCTACGAGATGTCGATGGGCCCGTTGGACGCCTCCCGCCCGTGGGAGACGCGGGCCGTCGTGGGCTCGCAGCGGTTCCTGCAGCGGTTGTGGCGACTGTTCGTCGACGAGGAGTCCGGCGCCACGCTGGTCACCGACGAGGACCTGGACGACGAGACCTTGCACGTCCTGCACAAGACGATCGACGGCGTGCGCGCCGACATGGAGCACCTCCGGTTCAACACCGCCATCGCCAAGCTGATCGAGCTGACCAACCACCTGACCAAGGTGGACTGCCACGCTCGCGGTGCGCTGGAACCGCTCGTGCTGATGCTCGCACCCATCGCGCCGCACATCGCCGAGGAGCTGTGGGCGCGCTCAGGACACGACGCCTCCTTGGCGCGAGAGCCGTTCCCGGTGGCCGACCCCGCCTACGTCGTCTCCGAGACGGTCACCTGCGTCGTCCAGGTGGCCGGCAAGGTGCGCGGAAAGCTCGACGTCGCTCCCGGCATCGGCGACGACGAGCTCCAGGCGCTGGCACTGGCCGAACCGAATGTCGTGCGCACGATCGACGGGCGTCCGGTGCGCAAGGTCATCGTCAAGGCACCGAAGCTGGTCAGCATCGTCGTGTGACCGCGGGGCCGTGAACCTTCAGCCCTCGACGGCAGCGAGCAGCAGCTTCAACTCGTCGAGGACGAGCCTCGGTCGCTCGATCGGGATGAAGTGAGTGGCCTCGGCCAGCACGTACCGCGAGTGCGGGATGCGGTCCGAGGCCTCCTTCATGTCGCGGGCGCCGGTCAGCAGGTCCCAGCGACCTGCGATGAACGTGGTCGGGAAGGTGATCTTCGACAGCGAGATGCGTGGATGATCGGCCACGGCGATCGCGAGCCGGGCGTACCAGGCCGGGTGGGTCGTGCAGAACTCCTGCAGCAGGTCACGCAGCTGCGCCGTGTCGGCGGCCGGATTGATGAAGCGGGACTTCTGGATCATCCGCGTCGTCGCGTTGGTCCACGGGATGCGCCTGACGAGCGGAGCCAGTGGATAGCCGGCCACGGTCGTCGCGCGTGTGACTCCGCGGGTCAGACGTCGGGCGACGGGCCGTGGCACGTGCAGCGGGGACAGCATCGTCGCGAACGTGTTGCCCGGGACCCCGCCGATCGCGAGGATGCCCTCGACCCGTTCGGGATGACGATCGGCCAGCGCGAACGCCACCGCGACACCGATCGACCAGCTGGCGAAGATCGCTGACTCGATACCCGCGTCCTCCATCACGGCGATGGCGTCCTCGATGTAGGAGTCCATGCCGATGCGTCCGCTGACCGGACGCTCGGTGCCGCCGACTCCGCGGTGGTTCCAGCTGACGACACGCACCCCGCAGTCGGGGTCCAGCAGTGACGGCCACGAGTACGGGTTGGTGCCCAGGCCGTTCGCGAGGACGACGGTCGGGCCGTCCGCGTCGTTGGTCCAGCACCGCAGGCGGGTGCCGTCGGCGCTGGTCACGTCGTAGAAGCGAACGTGGAGTGCGGTGGTCATGAGAGCAGATTCTCCCATGCACCGACTCTGACGTGCGAGAACGTAGGGTGAGTCACATGCGTCAAGCCGATCTCGTCCTCGAAGGCGGGGGAGTCAAGGGCATCGCCTTGGTGGGTGCGGCCGTGGCTCTGTCCGAGTCCGGGTACCGATTCGAGCGAGTCGCCGGTTCGTCCGCGGGCTCACTCGTCGGTGCCATCATCGCGGCGATGCAGCAGCGCGACGAACCGTTGACGCGCGTCGACGAGATCATGCGCACGCTGGACTACACAGAGATGATGGATTCGGCTCCGGCGCCGGTGTGACTCGAAATTACACAGACGCCCGCGAGGGTTGTCTTTAAGCCCGGATCCACCGATGATCATGGTGCTGAGGGCTTGATCGGGTTCGTCCGGTCATGAGGAGCCGTAGGCATGCCGATGTGCCGGACCTCGTTGTCCGGTGTCGTCCACTTGATCCTCGGGT
>Ga0180217_1002334_pt1 | contig 17805 bp, 15 predicted proteins | sample eDN3rd37CBELigOP_FD_128521 | JGI IMG/M metagenome (GOLD analysis project Ga0180217, IMG submission 128521) | Enriched Organic Plus compost microbial communities from Emeryville, California, USA - eDNA 3rd pass 37_C BE-Lig OP (version 2) (version 2) ... | reverse complement strand
GGAGGACTCCGGGGCCACCCGGGTGAGGCCGCTCGCGATCGTGTGCAGTTCGCCGCACACCTCGGCGTCGGCGAGGCAGCCGTCGAGGACGTTGGTGAGCGAGGTGAACGTGGCGGATGCGGTGGTCTGATCGCCGTTGGGCGCCGAGGTGAGCACGGCACCGTACGCGCCGGTCTCCGGGTCGGCGAGGTTCGCCGCCATGCGGGCCGCGTTCGTCAGCGCGAGCGTCGAGCCCGAGGGGAGTGAGCGTCCGAAGAACTGGGCGAGCGCGTAGCCCGCGGCGACGGTCGTGCGCTCGTTCAGCGTGATGCGGCCGAGGTTCTCGGGGAACGCCGCGACGGCGCTGAGGGTCGGGGCGGCGGGGTCGCCGCCGGCGCGTGCCTCCACGTAGAGCGGTCCGGCCGCATCCTTCACGTCGAGGGCGAACGCGCCGTCGTGGCCCGCGCTTGTCGATGCGAGGTGTTCGGGCTCGCCGGGGCCGAGCGTCCAGGCGTCGACCTGCCATCCGTCCGTCCGATCGGGGACGAGCGGCGCCACGGCGCCCGGCAGCCCCGATGGGGCGGTGGAGGCGCTGCACGCGGTCGCGACGAGCGTGCACGCGAGCAGGACGGCGGGAAGGACGACACGGCGGATGCTGACCATGGGGCTCCTCGACGACAGGAGCTCCCTCGTCCCCCGTCCGCCCCGAGTCAAGCAGCGGGGGGCGTCAGCTGTCCAGTTCGTAGTCCGCGACGACGGGGGCGTGGTCGCTCCAGCGTTCCGCATAGGCGGCGGCGCGGTGCACCCGGTAGTCGATCAGGCGCTCGGCCATCGGCGGCGTCGCGAGGTGGTAGTCGATGCGCCAGCCGGTGTCGTTGTCGAATGCCTGCCCGCGGTTCGACCACCACGTGTACGGACCGGGGACCTCCCCGGCGAACCGGCGCCCGATGTCGACCCAGCCGAGGCCGGTGCCGGTGGATCCGTCGACACCCAGCACATCGGCCCCCTCGTCGCCGAGGAAGCGGTCGAAGTACGCCCGCTCGCGGGGGAGGAAGCCCGCCTTCTTCACGTTGCCGCGCCAGTTCTTGATGTCGAGCTCCCGGTGCCCGACGTTGAGGTCGCCCATGATGAGGGCGAGTGCGCCCCCGGCCGACAGCTCCGGCATCCGTGCGGTCATCGCGTCGAGGAAGCCGTACTTCGCGTCCTGCTTCGGGGTGCCGTCCTCGCCGGAGTGCACGTAGGCGCTCACGACCGTGAGGCGCTGCCCGGCGATCTCGAAGTCGGCCTCGAGCCACCGGCCCTGCGAGTCGACGGTGTCGTCGCCGAGTTCGGTGCGGGAGGCGACGGCCGGGATGCGGCTCGCGATCGCGACGCCGGAGCGGCCCTTCGTGTGGGACTCGTCGTGGAGCAGTTCCCAGCCGGGGAGCGCCGTCTCCAGGTGCACGCGCTCGGCGCGCACCTCCTGCAGGGCGAGGATGTCGACGCCGGCGGAGTCGAGCCAGGCGCCCATGCCGTTGCGGACGGCGGCGCGGATCCCGTTGACGTTGACCGTGGCGATGCGGAGCGTTCGTGGCACCGAACCAGCGTAGACGGAGCCGCCGACACCGGCGGACGCGCGCCCCGGGGAGGCGCTCAGTCGTCGGATGCGCCCTGCACCGCATCCGCCTCCTGCAGGGCGCGGCGCAACTCCAGCGCGTACACCGGGCGCCGGTACCACGGCGCCGCGTCGTAGGCGGCGCGGGCCTGGCGCAGCCGCACCTGCGCCGCGAGCGCGAGCGCCTCCTGTTCGCGCTTGCGGATCTCCTCCTCGGTCGGCTCCTCGAGCGGGATGTTCCGGTCGCTGGTGGAGACGGCGATCCATGCGGCGGCCACGAGGATGACCACGCCCCACAGCCGGAACCACAGCAGGAAGCCGAAGAGGATCGCGAACCCCGCCAGGAGCGGGTTCGAGGGGCTGTAGACGAGGAGGAGTCCGGCGCCGACCTGGAGGACCGCGAGCGCCCCGCCGCCGAGGAGGGAACCGGGCCAGATGCGGGACCAGGGCAGGGTGGTCGCGGTGAGGAAGCGGAACAGGAGCGCGAGGGCGGCGGCGTTGATCACGAAGGCCACCACGAAGGTGAGTGCGCGCACCACGATCGCCGAGGCGCTGAACCCGTCGCCCCAGCCGAAGGCGTCGAGGATGAGGCTCAACGCCCACACGGTCAGCTGCACGAGCGCCCAGCCGACCAGGAGCGCGACGCCGAACATGAGCGCCGCGACGAAGTCGCGCACCTTGAGGATGATGAAGCTGCGTCCGTCGTAGGGGAGGCCGAAGGTGTCGCGCACCGCGCGGCGCGTGTAGGTGACGAAGCCGACCGAGGTCCATACGACCACCCCGAACGCGACGACACCGGTGATGGTCACGGCGCTGCTGCCGGACTGCGCCACGGCGGCCTCCACCTGCGCGGGGTGGATAAGGCCGTTGTCGCTGACGAGGTTCGGGATGTACGCGTTGATGAGGGTGATGAGGCCGTCGACGGCCTCATCGTTGCCGCCGAGCCAGACGCCGATGATCACCGCCGCCAGGTAGATGGACGCGAAGATCGTGAACAGCGCCTGGTAGGAGATCCCGGCGGCGAGCAGGAACCCGTTGTGGCGCAGGAAGTGCCGCCACACCCGGATGGGGAACCACGACATGGTGCGCTGGGTGAGGTCGGTGGCCCGTTCGATGGGGAGCTCGAAACGCTCCTTGAACGCGGCCTGGCGGGCGTCCCAGCGCCCGCGCCGGCCGGCGGCGGGCTCCGCTCGATCACTCACGTGAACACTGTATCCATGCCGGAAACGACGGACCGGATGCCGCGAGCTCGCGGCATCCGGTCGAGTCGGTGCGGTGCGGGGCTCAGGCGCCGCGCAGCACCGCCTGCTTGACCTCGGCGATGGCCTTGGTGACCTGGATGCCGCGGGGGCACGCCTCGGTGCAGTTGAAGGTCGTGCGGCAGCGCCACACGCCTTCCTTGTCGTTGAGGATGTCCAGGCGCACGTCGCCCGCGTCGTCGCGCGAGTCGAAGATGAACCGGTGCGCGTTCACGATCGCCGCAGGACCGAAGTACTGGCCGTCGGTCCAGAACACCGGGCACGACGAGGTGCACGCGGCACAGAGGATGCACTTGGTGGTGTCGTCGAAGCGCTCGCGGTCGACGATCGACTGGCGGCGCTCCTTGCCGGGCTCCGGCTCGGAGTTCGCGATGAGGAACGGCTTCACCTCGCGGTACGCGGCGAAGAACGGCTCCATGTCGACGATGAGGTCCTTCTCCAGCGGCAGACCCTTGATGGCCTCGACGTAGATCGGCTTGGAGATGTCCAGGTCCTTGATCAGCGTCTTGCAGGCCAGGCGGTTGCGGCCGTTGATGCGCATCGCGTCGGAACCGCAGATGCCGTGGGCGCAGGATCGGCGGAACGCGAGCGAGCCGTCGACCTCCCACTTGATCTTGTGCAGCGCGTCGAGCACCCGGTCGGTCGGGTACATCTCGACGTCGTAGTCGACCCAGCGCGGCTCTTCGTCCACCTCGGGGTTGAAGCGGCGGATGTTGAACGTGACGATGTACGACTGGATACCGGTCTCGGCCGCGGCGTGCTCCGCCTGGGCCCCGGCCTCGGACTCGGAGGCGACGACGGTCGACATCAGTACTTCCTCTCCATCGGCGGGTAGTTCAACTCGCCCTGCTCGTTCTTGGTGAACACGACGGGCTTCCAGTCGAGTCGGATGTGGTCCTCCGGGTTCGGCGAGTGGGGGTCGCCGGTGAGGTAGGCCATCGTGTGCTGCATGTACTTCTCGTCGTCGCGGTCGGGGTAGTCCTCGCGCATGTGGCCGCCGCGGCTCTCCTTGCGGTTGCGGGCGGCGTAGGCGACGATCTCGGCGATGTCGAGGAGGAAGCCCAGCTCGACGGCCTCGAGCAGGTCGGTGTTGTACCGCTTGCCCTTGTCGTCGACGTGGATGTTCTTGTACCGCTGACGCAGGTCGTGGATGGTGCCCATGACGTTGGTCAGGGTCTCCTCGGTGCGGAACACCTGTGCATTCGCGTCCATCTCCTCCTGCAGCTTCTTGCGCAGGACCGAGACGCGCTCGGTGCCGGGGTTGGTGCGCAGGCCCTCGATCATCTCGCGCACGTCCTTGGCCGGGTCCTCCGGCAGCGGGACGAAGTCCGCGGTCTTGACGTACTCGACGGCGTTGCGGCCCGAGCGCTTGCCGAACACGTTGATGTCCAGCAGCGAGTTGGTGCCGAGGCGGTTCGCGCCGTGCACCGAGACGCAGGCGCACTCGCCCGCGGCGTACAGGCCGGGGACGACGGTCTCGTTGTCGGCGAGCACCTCGCCGGCCGTGTTGGTCGGGATGCCGCCCATGGCGTAGTGCGCGGTCGGCATGACCGGGACCGGCTCGACCACCGGGTCGACGCCCAGGTAGGTGCGGGCGAACTCGGTGATGTCGGGGAGCTTGGTCTCCAGCACCTCGGCGCCCAGGTGGGTGCAGTCGAGGTAGACGTAGTCCTTGTTCGGTCCGGCGCCGCGCCCCTCGAGCACCTCCTTGACCATGCATCGGGCGACGATGTCACGCGGTGCGAGGTCCTTGATCGTGGGTGCGTAGCGCTCCATGAAGCGCTCACCGGAGGCGTTGCGCAGGATCGCGCCCTCGCCTCGGGCGCCCTCGGTGAGGAGGATGCCGAGGCCGGCGAGGCCGGTCGGGTGGAATTGGAAGAACTCGACGTCCTCGAGGGGGAGGCCCTTGCGCCACACGATGCCGACGCCGTCGCCGGTGAGGGTGTGGGCGTTGGAGGTCGTCTTGAAGATCTTGCCGAAGCCGCCGGTCGCGAAGATGACCGCCTTGGCGTGGAAGACGTGCAGGTCGCCGGTGGCGAGCTCGTACGCGACGATGCCCGCGATGCGGGTGGTGTCGCCGTCCTTCACCGTGATGAGATCGAGCGCGTAGAACTCGTTGTAGAAGTTCACGCCCAGCTTCACGCAGTTCTGGAACAGCGTCTGCAGGATCATGTGACCGGTGCGGTCCGCGGCGTAGCAGGCCCGGCGGACCGGCGCCTTGCCGTGGTCGGCGGTGTGACCGCCGAAGCGGCGCTGGTCGATCTTGCCCTCGGGCGTGCGGTTGAACGGCAGGCCCATGTTCTCGAGGTCGATGACCGCGTCGATGGCCTCCTTGGCCAGGATCTCCGCCGCATCCTGGTCGACGAGGTAGTCGCCGCCCTTGATGGTGTCGAAGGTGTGCCACTCCCAGGAGTCCTCCTCGACGTTCGCGAGGGCCGCGGCCATGCCGCCCTGCGCTGCGCCGGTGTGGCTGCGGGTGGGGTAGAGCTTCGTGATGACGGCCGTCTTCGCGCCGGGGCCGGCCTCGATGGCCGCGCGCATGCCGGCACCGCCGGCGCCGACGATGACGATGTCGTACTGGTGGTAGTAGACGCCGTCCTTGACGACGACGTCCTCGTTCGAATGGGTGCTCACAGATTGCCTCTTGTCGTTGTCTCGTCGTCCAAGCGCCGCGTTACTGGCACAGCTCCCAGAGCGAGCTGTCGCTCGTCACACCCAGGCAGGGGTCGAAGGTGAACACCACGAGGGTGCCCAGCACGATCAGGAACGCCGCGACGAGCCAGATCGCCCACACGAGCACGCGGCGCGTGCCGTTGTGGGTGACGTAGTCGTTCACGACGGTGCGCATGCCGTTGGCGCCGTGGATGAGCGCCAGCCACAGCATGAGCACGTCCCACCACTGCCAGAAGGGCGAGGAGAGCTTGCCGGCGACGAAGGCGAAGTCGATCTGGTGGATGCCGTCGCCGGTGAGCAGGTTCACGAACAGGTGTCCGAAGATGAGCACGACCAGCACGACGCCGGACGCGCGCATGTAGACCCAGCCCCACTTCTCGAGGTTCGGGCCCTTCCGGCGCGGCGCGGTGTGCGGGGCGCGGGGGTCAGCGATCGTGGCGCTCATCAGTGGCCGCCTCCCATCGAAGCGAAGACGTTCATGAGGTGGCGCGGCGCGAAGCCGAGCATCGTGACCAGCCAGACGCCGAGCACGATCCACCACAGCTGGCGCTGGTACTTGGCGCCCTTGGACCAGAAGTCCACCAGGATGATGCGCAGGCCGTTGAAGGCGTGGTACGCGATCGCGGCGACCAGGAACACCTCACCGATACCCATCACCGGGTTCTTGTAGGTGCCGATGACCGCGTCGTACGCCTCCGGCGAGACCCGGATCAGCGCGGTGTCCAGGATGTGGACCAGGAGGAAGAAGAAGATGGCGACACCGGTGATCCGGTGCAGGACCCAGGACCACATGCCTTCGTTCCCGCGGTACAGCGTTCCGCGGGGAACCTTCGAGGTCGTCTGGGCTATGGATGGTGTGACGCGTGCTGGTGCAGACACGATCGTCCTCCCTGATCGAACACGGCGGAGCCGACGATGCTCCGTCGGGGGCGCGGACCCCCTCGCGTCACGTGGGCGCTGCCGTTCATCCTATTCCCAGGTTCCGCACGGCGCTCTTTAGGCGGACCTTATTGTCTCGGCGCCGAGATATCGGCATGCTTCTCCTCCGCAATCGGCCGTGACCGTCGCGTCCGCCGGTGACGGCACCGGCGTGGCCGCGCACCGCCGCCCGGTACCGTGTCGGCATGGCGAACTCCATCGAGGACTTCTACGCGGTGATCCCGGCCGGCGGGATCGGCAGTCGGTTGTGGCCGCTCTCCCGGGCGGAGGCGCCGAAGTTCCTGCACGACCTGACCGGCTCGGGGCAGACGCTGCTGCGCGACACCTGGGACCGCCTCGTGCCGCTCGCCGGCGCCGATCGGATCGCGGTCGTCACCGGCCGTGCGCACCGGGCCGCGGTCGAGCGCGAACTGCCGGGGATCCCGGACCGGAACGTGTTCCTCGAGTCCGAGCCCCGCGACTCCACCGCGGCGATCGGCCTGGCCGCCGCGGTGCTGGTGCGGCGCGAGCCCGACGTGATCATCGGCTCCTTCGCCGCCGACCACGTCATCAAGGGCGCGCGGGTGTTCGACTTCGCGGTGCGCCAGGCGGTCGGGGTGGCCCGTGCCGGGTACATCTGCACGATCGGCATCCAGCCCACCGAGCCCTCCACCGGCTTCGGCTACATCAAGCGCGCCGGTGAGCTGGACGTGGAGGGGGCGCCGGAGGCGAGCCTGGTCGAGCGGTTCGTGGAGAAGCCCGACCTCGAGACCGCGAAGGCGTACTTCGCCGACCGGGCCTACTCCTGGAACGCCGGCATGTTCATCTCCCGCGCGGACGTGCTCCTGGCCGAGATCGCCGCGAACGAACCCGACCTGCACGCCGGGCTCGTCGAACTCGCCGAGGCGTGGGACGACCGCGACCGCCGCGGTCCCGCCGTCGACCGGATCTGGCCGGAGCTGAAGAAGATCGCGATCGACTACACGGTCGCCGAGCCCGCCGCGGCGAAGGGCCGCCTCGCGGTGGTCCCCGGCCACTTCGACTGGGACGACGTCGGCGACTTCGCCAGCCTGACCAAGCTCATCTCCAACGGCCGCAAGAACGACCTCGCCATCCTGGGCGAGAACGCCCGTGTGCTCGCCGACGCCGCCAGCGGCATCGTGGTGTCCCAGACGACACGGGTCATCTCCCTCATCGGCGTGCAGGACATCGTCGTGGTGGACACCCCGGACGCGCTCCTGGTGACCACGAGCGAGCACGCCCAGCGGGTCAAGCAGGTCGTCGACGCGCTCAAGCTCACCGGTCGCGGCGACGTGCTCTGAGGCCGTCGCGGGCGGTTTGTAACCATTCCATTGCTCTCTTGACCCGGACACGTGCGGCGCTGAGGGCCCGGGGTAACGTGGCCGACATCCGTTCCGGAATCCGCCGGGACGGACACTGTCTTTTCTGATGGAGGACTCGTGAAGAAGACGACGACCAAGGCGCTCATGAGCGGACTCGCGCTCGCGGGCACCGCGGCGCTGCTGGCCGCCTGTGGCTCGGCTCCCGAGAGCTCGAGCACCGGCGACGCCGCATCCGACTACCTGCCCTGCATGGTCTCCGATTCGGGCGGGTTCGACGACAAGTCGTTCAACCAGCTCGGTTACGAGGGCCTCGTGGCCGCCGCCGACGAGCTCGGTGTCGACTACAAGACCGTCGAGTCGCAGACCGAGACCGACTTCGAGTCCAACGTCCAGAGCCTGGTCGACCAGGGCTGCTCGACGATCATCACCGTCGGCTTCCTCCTCGCGGACGCCGCCTCCGCCTCCGCGCAGGCCAACCCCGACGTCGAGTACGTCTCCATCGACGACGTCGTGGACACCGACTTCGACGGCAACACCGACTCGGACAACATCAAGCCGATCATCTTCGACACCGCCCAGGCCGCGTTCCTCGCCGGGTACCTGTCGGCGGGCGTCAGCCAGACCGGCGTCGTCGGCACCTTCGGCGGCATGGACATCCCGACCGTCACGATCTTCATGGACGGCTTCGCCCAGGGCGTCGAGTACTACAACTCCGAGAACGGCACCTCGGTGCAGGTCCTCGGCCTCGACTCCTTCACCGGCGGCTTCGAGGCGAACGACACCGCGCGCCAGATCGCGCAGGGTCTGATCGACCAGAACGCCGACATCATCCTCCCGGTCGGTGGCCCGATCTATCAGTCGGCCGCCGCCGCCATCGAGGACTCCGGCAAGGAGATCGCCCTCATCGGCGTCGACGCCGACGTGTTCGAGACCGACCCCTCGGTCGGCCCGCTGCTGCTCACCTCGATCCTCAAGAGCATCGACGTGGGTGTCTACGACACGGTCCTCGCGGCCGGCAACGGCGACTTCAGCAACGAGCCCTTCGTGGGCACGCTCGCCAACGACGGTGTCGGCATCGCCGACTTCCACGACTGGAGCGACAAGGTCCCCGCGGACCTCGCCGCGAAGCTCGACGAGCTGAAGCAGGCGATCATCGACGGCGACATCGCCGTGGAGTCCTACCTGGCCGAGTGATCACGGTCATCCGCGGAGGGGAGGTCGGCGCCGCCGGCCTCCCCTCCCGCATTCCCCGGTGACGGGGCGAATCCCCTCCGACATAGGATCGACGCATGAAACTCGAGCTCCGAGGCATCACGAAGACCTTCGGGTCGCTCGTGGCCAACGACCACATCGACCTCACCGTGAACCCCGGAGAGATCCACTGCCTCCTCGGCGAGAACGGCGCGGGCAAGTCCACGCTCATGAACGTGCTGTACGGCCTGTACCAGGCGGATGCGGGCCAGATCCTCCTCGACGACCAGGTGCAGCACTTCGCCGGCCCCGGTGATGCGATGCGCGCCGGCATCGGTATGGTCCACCAGCACTTCATGCTCATCCCGGTGTTCACGGTCGCCGAGAACGTGATGCTGGGCCACGAGGAGACCCGTTTCGGCGGCCGCCTCGACCTGAGCGCCGCCCGCGCGAAGGTGCGCGAGATCTCCGACCGGTTCGGGTTCGACGTCGACCCCGACGCGCTGGTCGAGGACCTCCCGGTCGGCGTGCAGCAGCGGGTCGAGATCATCAAGGCGCTCTCGCGGGACGCCCGCGTGCTCGTGTTCGACGAGCCCACCGCCGTGCTCACCCCGCAGGAGACCGACGAGCTCATGGCGATCATGCGCCAGCTCAAGGAATCCGGCACCTCCATCGTCTTCATCACCCACAAGCTGCGTGAGGTCCGCGAGGTCGCGGACCGGATCACCGTCATCCGCCTCGGCAAGGTCGTCGGCGAGGCCGACCCCACCGCATCCAACGCGGAGCTGGCCTCGCTCATGGTCGGCCGCTCGGTCGAGCTCACCGTGCGGAAGGAGCCGCCGCGGCCCCAGGGCGCCGGCCTCGTCGTCGAGGGCCTCACCGTCATCGACCAGATCGGCCAGCTCGTCGTCAACGACGTGAGCTTCGAGGTGCAGCGGGGTGAGATCCTCGCCGTCGCCGGCGTCCAGGGCAACGGCCAGACCGAGCTCACCGAGGCGCTGCTCGGCCTGCAGCCCCGCGTCGAGGGCAGCATCCGCCTCGACGGCGCGGAACTGCACGGTAAGGGTGTGCGCGAGATCCTCGACGCGGGCGTCGGCTTCGTCCCCGAGGACCGCAACGAGGACGGTCTGGTGGGGGAGTTCACCATCGCCGAGAACCTCATGCTCGACCGCTCCAACGGCGCCCCGTTCGTGAAGGCCGGCAGCCTCCAGCTCAAGGAACTCGACCGGTTCGCGAAGGAGAAGATCGCCGAGTTCGACGTGCGCACCCCCTCCGCCGAGACCCACGTCGGGCGCCTCTCCGGCGGCAACCAGCAGAAGGTGGTGCTCGCGCGGGAGCTCAGCCGCGACCTGCGCCTGCTCGTGGCCGCCCAGCCCACCCGCGGCGTCGACGTCGGCTCGATCGAATTCATCCACAAACGGATCGTGGCCGCCCGGGACGCCGGTGTGCCGGTCGTGGTCGTCTCCACCGAGCTCGACGAGGTGCTCGCGCTCGCCGACCGGATCATGGTGATGTACCGCGGCAAGGTCGTCGGCATCGTGCCCGGCGACACCTCACGTGACACCCTCGGCCTCATGATGGCCGGCGAGAAACCGACCATCGAAGGGGCCGCCGCATGAGCGACCGTACATCCGACCCGGACGTCGCCCTCGAGATGCCGGCCGAGCCCGCGACCCGGGCCACCGGCACTCAGGCCGAACCGCCCGCAGAGGGCCGCTGGCACCGCGCGTTCCGCGAGATCACCACCGGCAACGTCATGATCTCGGTCCTCGCGATCGTGCTCGCACTCATCGTCGGCGCGATCATGATCGCCGCCACCGACGAGGGCGTGCAAGCCGCCGCGGGCTACTTCTTCGCCCGCCCCGGCGACACCTTCGTCGCGATCTGGGAGGCCGTCTCCGGCGCCTACGCCGCGTTCTTCCAAGGCTCGATCTACAACTTCCGCCGCCCCGACTTCCTCACCGGCATCCGGCCGCTGACCGAGACGCTCACCTTCGCCACGCCGCTCATCGCGGCCGGCCTCGGCGTCGCGCTCGCGTTCCGCGTCGGCATGTTCAACATCGGTGGCCGCGGCCAGATGCTCGTCGCGGCCGCGGCGGCCGGCTGGGTCGGCTTCGGCGTGGACCTGCCGTGGGGCATCCACATCATCGTGGCGCTGCTGGCCGGCATGGTCGCCGGCGCCGCATGGGCCGGCATCGCCGGCGTGCTGAAGGCGCGCACCGGGGCGCACGAGGTGATCGTGACGATCATGCTCAACTACGTCGCCCTGTACCTGGTGACGTGGATGCTGAACACCCCGGGCCTGCTGCAGGCCCCCGGGCAGAGCAACCCGAAGACCCCGGCGATCAAGGAGACCGCGGTGCTGCCCGACATCCTCGGGCCCGGATACAACCTGCACGCCGGCTTCATCCTGTCGCTGATCGCCGTCGCCGTCGTCTGGTGGATCCTCAACCGCTCCGCCATGGGCTTCCGGTTCCGTGCCGTCGGCATCAACCCGAACGCGGCACGCGTGGCCGGCATCAACGTGAAGAACGTCTACATCGTGGCGATGCTCATCGCGGGTGCGCTCGTCGGGCTCGCCGGCGTCGACCAGGCGCTCGGCGTCTCGATCGCGGGCTTCTCCAGCGGCATCGACGCCGGCATCGGCTTCGACGCGATCACGGTCGCCCTCCTCGGCCGCTCCACCCCGATCGGCGTACTCGTGGCCGGTATCCTCTTCGGCGCGTTCAAAGCCGGCGGCTACGCCATGCAGGCCGCCGAGGGCGTGCCGATCGAGATCGTCTCGGTCGTGCAGTCGCTCATCGTGCTGTTCATCGCGGCCCCGCCGCTGGTGCGCGCCATCTTCCGGCTCCCCGAGCCCGGCGCCCCGAAGAAGAAGCGGAGCCGCGCCGTGACGGCGTCCGCCGCCGGCGAAGGGAGCGCGTCGTGACCACCACCGCAACGCAGCACGAGCACGCGAGCCCCGCGCCGAAGGTGCTCGACACCACGGTCGTCGTCAGCTGGAAGGCGCCGATCATCTACGGGGTCGTCACGGTGCTCGCCGCGATCCTCTTCCTCGTCGCGGGCGGTGACGGCGCCGCCGTGTTCCGCATGTCCAGCGAGGGCGACCTCGTCGCACTGCCCGAGGTGACCCTCGACGGGCGCACCACCGGCATCGTCGTGGTCGTCGCGCTCGCCCTCATCACCGTGACGGGCGCCCTCCTGGTGCGCGCCAAGCGCCGGGTGCCGCTGTGGCTCACGATCGTGTTCGCGATCCTGTTCATCGTCGGGTTCCTCACCTGGGCCGCGGCGGGGGCGAAGACGCACGTCATCCCGATGCCCGGCCTGCTCGCCGGCGCGCTGAGCCTGTCGGTCCCGCTCATCTACGGTGCGATGGGCGGCGTCATCAGCGAACGCGTCGGCGTCGTGAACATCGCGATCGAAGGCCAGCTCCTCGCCGGCGCCTTCACCTCCGCGGTCGTCGCCTCGATCACCGGCAACCCGTTCATCGGGCTGCTGTCCGCAGCCGTCGCCGGCATGCTCGTCTCGTTCGCGCTCGCCGCGTTCTCGATCAAGTACTTCGTCGACCAGGTCATCGTCGGTGTCGTGCTGAACGTGCTCGTCGTGGGGCTGACGAGCTTCCTGTACTCGCAGGTGCTCACCGCCGATCGCGGCCTGCTGAACACCCCGCCGCGGTTCCCGCGCATCAGCATCCCGGTGCTCGGCGACATCCCGCTGATCGGCCCGATGTTCTTCCGGCAGACGATCATCGTCTACATCATGTACGTCGCCGTCGCGCTGGTGTACGTCGGCCTGTTCCACACCAAGTGGGGCCTGCGCCTGCGCGCCGTGGGCGAGCACCCGCAGGCGGCGGACACCGTGGGCATCAACATCGCCCGCACCCGCTTCTGGAACGTCTCGCTCGCCGGTGCGATCGCGGGCCTGGGCGGGGCGTTCTTCACGCTCGGCTCGGTCGGCGCGTTCAACAAGGAGATGACGGCGGGCGCCGGATACATCGCCCTCGCCGCGGTCATCTTCGGTCGCTGGGACCCGGTGCGCGCAACCCTCGCCGCACTCCTGTTCGGCTTCGCGTCGAACCTGCAGAACACCCTCGGCGTCATCGGTTCGCCGGTGCCGAGCGAGTTCATGCTCATGCTGCCGTACGTCGTGACGATCTTCGCCGTGGCCGGCCTGGTCGGCAAGGTCCGCGGACCCGCCGCAGCCGGCAAACCGTACATCAAGGGCTGACGCCCGCATCCGGAGGGTCACATGACCGACATCGACTGGACGGCGCTGCGCGCAGCGGCCGTCGAGGCCATGCAGAAGGCGTACGCGCCGTATTCGAACTACAGTGTCGGCGCCGCCGCGCTCACCGAGGACGGCCGGATCGTGTCCGGCTGCAACGTCGAGAACGCGTCCTACGGCGTCGGCCTGTGCGCGGAGTGCGCGCTCGTCGGCAACCTGCACATGACCGGCGGGGGCAAGCTCGTCGCGTTCACCTGCGTGAACGGCGCCGAGCAGATCATCATGCCCTGCGGCCGGTGCCGTCAGCTGCTGTACGAGTTCTCCACGCCCGGGATGCTGCTGGAGACCGTGTCCGGCATCAAGACGATCGACCAGGTGCTGCCCGACGCGTTCGGCCCCCGCGACCTCGAGGAGATGCGGGCGTGAGCGGGGTCGAGCCGTTCGACGCCGTCGACGTCATCCGCACCAAGCGCGACGGCGGCGCCGTCGGCGAGGACGCCCTCCGCTGGATGATCGACGCGTACACGCGGGAGTACGTCTCGGACGCGCAGATGGCGGCGTTCGCCATGGCGGTGCTGCTGAACGGCATGGAGCGTGACGAGATCCGCGTCATGACCGATGCGATGATCGCGTCGGGGGAGCGGATGAGCTTCGCCGGACTCGGCAAGACCACGGTCGACAAGCACTCCACCGGCGGGGTCGGGGACAAGATCACCCTGCCGCTGGCGCCGCTGGTCGCCTCCTTCGGCGTCGCCGTGCCGCAGTTGTCCGGCCGCGGGCTCGGGCACACCGGCGGCACGCTCGACAAACTCGAGTCGATCCCCGGCTGGCGCGCCGCACTCACCAACGAGGAGCTCACCGCGCAGCTCGCCTCGGTCGGCGCGGTCGTCTGCGCCGCCGGCTCGGGCCTCGCGCCCGCCGACAAGCGCCTGTACGCCCTGCGGGACGTGACCGGCACGGTCGAGGCGATCCCGCTCATCGCCTCGAGCATCATGTCCAAGAAGATCGCCGAGGGCACCGCCGCGCTCGTGCTCGACGTGAAGTTCGGCTCCGGCGCGTTCATGCGCGACGTGGACAAGGCCCGCGAGCTCGCCCGCACCATGGTCGAGCTCGGCACCGACTCCGGGGTGGCGACCACCGCACTGCTCACCGACATGAACGCCCCGCTCGGCCGTGCGATCGGCAACGCGAACGAGGTGCGCGAGTCGGTCGAGGTGCTCGCCGGCGGTGGCCCCGCCGACGTGGTCGAGCTCACCCTCGCGCTCGCCCGGGAGATGCTCGCCCTCGCCGGTCACCCGGACGCCGACGTCGAGGCGGCCCTGCGCGACGGCCGCGCCATGGACACCTGGCGTGCGATGATCGCAGCCCAGGGCGGCGACCCCGACGCGCCCCTGCCGGTGGCACGTGAGACCCACACCGTCACCGCGCCGCGCGACGGCGTGGTCACCCGCATCGAGGCGCTGCCCTTCGGCATCGCCGCGTGGCGGCTCGGCGCCGGCCGTGCCCGCGCCGAGGACCCCGTGGTCCACGCCGCCGGCATCGACCTGCACGCGAAACCCGGCGAGACGGTGACCGCCGGGCAGCCGCTGTTCACCCTGTCGGCCGACGACGGCGCCCGCTTCGAGCGGGCCCTCGCCGCCCTCGACGGCGCCTGGGAGATCGCCGACAGGGCACCCACAGCATCCCCGCTCGTCCTCGAGCGCATCACCGCCTGACCCGGAAGGACCCCCATTGCCCATCGACCAGTACGGTGACGCACGCCTGGACGGCGTGTCGATCCGGAGCCTGCCCAAGATCTCCCTGCACGACCACCTGGACGGCGCGGTGCGTCCGGACACGATCGCCGAGCTCGCCGCCGAGGCGGGCATCGACCTGCCCGAACGCGACGCGGACGAGCTCACCGAGTGGTTCGCCGAGCGCACCGACTCCGGCTCGCTCACCGAGTACCTCACCACGTTCGACGTGACCACCTCGGTCATGCAGACCCGCGAGCAGCTCGTGCGCGTCGCACGGGAGTTCGTGGAGGACCTCGCCGAGGACGGGGTCATCTACGGCGAGGTGCGCTGGGCGCCGGAGCAGCACCTGCACGGCGGGCTCAGCCTCGAGGACGCGGTCGACGCCGTGCAGGAGGGGATCGAAGAGGGCGAGGATGCCGCAGCCGACCGTGGCCACGACATCCGTGTCGGCCAGATCCTCACCGCGATGCGGCACACCGACCAGTCGCTGCGGATCGCGAAGCTCGCGGTGCGGCTGCGTGAACGCGGCGTCGTCGGCTTCGACCTCGCCGGCGCCGAGGACGGCTTCCCGCCGTCGCAGCACCGGCCTGCGCTGGACTACCTCGCCGAGCGCTTCTTCCCGGTGACGATCCACGCCGGCGAGGCGGCCGGGCTCGACTCCATCCGCTCGGCGCTGCTGGACGGGCGGGCGCTCCGTCTCGGCCACGGCGTGCGCGTCGCGCAGGATCTCGAGGTCGTCGCCCGCGCCGGTGACCGGGTCGAGGTGACGCTCGGGGAGCTCGCCCGCTGGGTGCGCGACCGGGAGATCCCGCTCGAGCTCTCGCCGTCGTCGAACCTGCAGACCGGTGCGGTCGCGGCGTGGGGTGAGGAACTCGCCGACCACCCGTTCGACCTGCTGTACCAGCTCGGGTTCGCCGTCACCGTGAACGTCGACAACCGCACCATGAGCCGCACCTCGCTCACCCGCGAGCTGGCCATGCTGGCCGAGACGTTCGAGTACGGCCTCGAGGACCTCGAGCGGTTCCAGCTCAACGCCGCCGCCGGTGCCTTCCTCCCCGTCGAGGAGCGTGAGGAGCTCATCGACCTCATCACCGACGGCTTCGACCTCTAGCCCGCGTCGCCCCCCGCCCCCGCGTCCCCGCCCGCGAGACCACATCCATCGCGCGAGACCACGCCTAATCAAGTGTGGTCTCGCGGAGGAGATGTGGTCTCGGGGCGTTCGGGAGGGCAACACCGAACGCGGTGAGCCGTCCGGCGAGCGTGCGCTCGTCGCGCAGGTGGGTGAAGCCCCAGCGCGCGAACGGCTTGCCTGTGGTGCCGCGGATCCAGTCCTCGCGTGCCTTCTCCTCGGCGAGCACCTGCTCCGGGGTGCGGCCCCGCAGGAAGCGGGGATCGGTGTACTTCGCCTCTCCATCGAACTCGCCCCATGCCTCGCCGAGATCGAAATCGACCTCGTAATCGCGGTCGCCCGGACCCGGGACGCGGACCTGCAGATCGAGTCCCCGCACTCCGAGCCGCGTGAGGTACAGGCGACTGACAGACTCGCCCACGCTCTCGGCGCGGGCGTCACCCGCATCCACGATCTCGCGCGCCTGACGGATGCCACGGGCACCGGTCGCAGCACGGATGCGCGCGGTGAGCTCTCGGCGGAACGCCTCCGCCGCATCCATATCGAGGGCCCGTCGTCCCGGAGCGCGTTGCGCGGCGGTGCGGAGCGCGGCGTCCATGAGTGCGAGCGCGCCCTCCTCGCGCAGTGTGCGGATCATGTCGAAGGCGGTGCGTGCGAGCGTGGTCACCCCGACGTCCTCCGCCAGCCACACGACGTCGTCGTCGGTGATCCGCGCGGCGTGACGCATGACCCGCGATGACGAGCTCGCCCGGGCGTGCGTCTGCACCACGTGCACCCGTGTGACGCGTGCGCGGTGCAGCGGCAGACCCCAGTACGCCGCCGCGGACGCGTGCGAGAAGACGATGGGCGCACCCCTGGCCTGGTGGAGCAGCGCCTCGGCGGCGACGCGGATCCGCTGCTCGGGGAACGCCTGTTCCCACTCGGCCGCGTCCACGTGCACACCACGTCGCACGCGGAGCAGGGCGTCGGGCGGATGGCCGCGACTCGTCGCCTGCGCGGCGGTGCCGATGATACGCGGATCCTGGGGTGCATCCATCCCGCGAGCCTGCCTCCGGCATCACACCGCCGCGGGTCACCACCCGCATCCGTGGATCACTCACCCCGTCACGAGGCCGGGGAGGAGCGGATGCAGCCGCGAAACCACACCCATCCCGCGAGAGCACACCCAATTGGATGTGATCTCGCGGGGAAGGTGTGGTTTCGGCGGGGAAGGTGTGGTTTCGGCGGGGGGAGGGGGCGGGGGCTACAGGGCGGCCTGGCGGGCGGCGACGGCGTCGCGGACGGGGGCGTAGAGCGGATGCTGCGGCTCCAGGCCGGTGACCTCGGCGGTGAAGGCGTCGGCGTCGAGGGCGCGGAGCATCCGCTGCAGCTCGACGGCCTCCGGGTCGTCCGGGGCGTCGAACTCCAGCGCCGCGGCCACGGTCGCCACGAGCGCCGACACCGAGAGGTCGCGCTCGGCGGCCTCGGCGGCGGGACCGATGAAGCGCTCGCGGCGGGACAGCTTCCGCAGCGGCTGGCGGCCCACCCGCCACACGGTGTCCGGCAGCTCCGGGTTCCGGAACCGGCCGATGATCGTGGCACGGTACCGGGCCAGCTCGTCGGGGGCGAACTCGTGCTTGGCGACGAGCATCGCCGACGTCTCCTGCAGTGCCGCCGCCACCGCGCGCTCGACGACCGGGTCGGCGAGGGCGTCCGCGATCCGCTCGAACCCCGCCCGTGCACCGAGATACGCGGTCGCCGCGTGCCCGGTGTTCACGGT
>Ga0180217_1002331_pt1 | contig 17827 bp, 15 predicted proteins | sample eDN3rd37CBELigOP_FD_128521 | JGI IMG/M metagenome (GOLD analysis project Ga0180217, IMG submission 128521) | Enriched Organic Plus compost microbial communities from Emeryville, California, USA - eDNA 3rd pass 37_C BE-Lig OP (version 2) (version 2) ... | reverse complement strand
GGTGCGCGACCCCGAGAACACGATCGGCACGTGCACGGCATCGGATCGCATGAGGGCGGCGGCGTCGCGCGGGTGCACGACGTGGTGCGCGAGCAGCGCGAACACGGCGTCGTCGCCGGGTGCGGCATCCGCCGGCCTCCACGCCCGCTCGACGGCGAAGCGCCGGCTCGACGACATCGCGTGCACGGTCGCGTCGATCGTCTCGGGAGCGATGCCGACGGCGGCGACCACGACGAGCCTCCGCGGCGGCGGAGGCTCGTCGGCGAGCGCGGGGTGCAGCAGGTCCAGGAACTCCGCCGTCTCGTCGCGTGACGCGCCCAGCGCGGCGGCGAGACCTTCGAGCAACGCGCGCGGTACGCCGCGCTCGAGCTCCGCGATCAGCCGCTCCTGCCACGGGAGCGGATGCGCGATGGTGACGACGGCGTCGATGCCGAACTGCACGGTCGTCGCGTCGCGCCACAGGGGAGGATGCGCGGGGTGCAAGCGGAGCATTCCCCGATGATCGCCGTGCGCGGCGTCCGTCGATCGGTTCTCCACAGCCCGGCGCCGGGATCAGCGGCCGATCCGACCTGGGGAGGAGGGGACGTGCCGTGACCGCCGCCCGGTCCCTCGACTCAGATCGGACGCCCGTCCGGGTGCTCGTCGTCGTCCGGCTCGTCGGCGTCGGGTGCAGCATCCGCCTCGCCCGACGCCTCCGTCGAACCCGCGCCGCTCTCGGCCTCGAGCAGCTCCGCGAGGGCGTCGTCGAACGCGTCCGGGGCCGGCGCCTCGCCGCGGGCGCGCGCCTCGAGCCGCGCGATGAGTGCCGCGGGGTCGTCGATGTCCTCCGCGGTGGGCATGAGGTCGGGGTAGTCCCACAGCGAGTCGCGCGCGGCCACGCCCACGGCATCCGTCACGGCCTGCCACATCGCTGCGGCCTCGCGCATGCGGCGGGGGCGCAGCTCGAGCCCGACGAGCGATCCGAGCGCCTGCTCGGCCGGACCGCCCACCGCGCGACGGCGGCGCACCGCTTCGGCGATGCGCGGCGCGGACGGCAGCCGCGAGGTCGCCGCGGCGGTCACCACGTCGACCCAGCCTTCGATCGTCGCGAGGAGGTTCTCGAGCCGGCGCAGCGCCTCGACCTGCGTCTCGGAGCGGGTCGGCAGCAGCGCGCCGCTCTCGATCGCGTTGCGCAGCTCCTCGGGCTCGGAGGGGTCGAACCGGGAGGCGAGCTCTTCGAGCGCGCCCGTGTCGACGTGGATGCCGCGGGCGTACTCGGTCACCTGCGAGATGACGTGCAGTCGCAGCCAGCGCGCGTGCCGGAAGAGCCGTGCGTGCGCGAGCTCGCGCGCGGCGAGGTACAGCGCGAGCTGGTCGTCGGGGATCTCGAGGTCGCGTCCGAAGTCCGCGAAGTTCTGGGGGAGGATGGCCGCCTCGCCGTCGGGCATGAGCGGAATGCCGACGTCGCCGCCCGACACGACCTCCTTCGACAGGCTGCCGACGACGTGGCCGAGCTGGGTCGCGAAGAGCGATCCGCCGACGGTGCGCATGATGCGCCCCGCACCCTGCACGAGGCCCTGCATGTCTTCGGGAGCCTGGTCGCGCAACGCTGCGGTCAAGGCGTCGGCGATGCTGGACGCGACCGGCTCGGCGAGCTCCTGCCACACCGGGAGCGTCGCGTCGACCCAGCCACCGCGGGTGATCGGCTGCGGGGGCTTCGCCAGCTCCGAGATCGTGGTGGCCTCGCTCAGCCACAGGTTCGCGAGGGCGAACGCCTGGTCGAGGTCGGCGCGCTGGCCCTGTGTGATCGCCAGGCCGTCCTGGTTCGCGATGTGCAGCGCCTGCCGACGCGTCAGATCCCACGAGATCGACCCGTCGCCGGCGAAGGCGTCCTGCAGGTGGCGCATGACGGTCTGCATCATGGCGGGGTCGATCTGCATGCCGGACAGGCGCGACAGCTGATCGGGGTCGATCTCGCCCGCGCCGCCGAACAGCTGCCGGATCATCTCGCGGAACTCGTCCTCGGGGCTGCGTTCGTCGTCTGCCACTTCAGCCGCCTTTCAGCAGGGTCATCGCGTTGCGCTCTACGCTAGTCGCACCCCTTCGTCGCATTGCCCGGCAGCGATCCCTCGCCTTACGCCGGTCGCGAACGACCGAGTGAGAAAGACCCCCGTGGCCCTGTTCGACGAGAACGTGAAGATCTCTCCCGCGCCCCGCCGCCGCCTGACCCCCGCCGTCGTCGCGGGATCGTGGGCGCTCGCCATCGCGCTGGCGGCGCTGCTGGTGATCACCTTCCTGCCGACGTCGTACGTCATCCAGCAGCCCGGACCCGTGTACAACACACTCGGCACGGCGCGGTCATCCGACGGCACCGAGGTGCCGCTCATCTCGATCGAGGGGGCGGAGACATACCCGACGGCGGGCGCGCTCGACCTTCTCACCGTCCAGGTCGTGGGCAATCGCGAGCGCACCCCGTCGTGGTTCGAGCTGGCGATCGCGTGGTTCCAGCCGAGCCGCGCAGTGCTTCCGATCGACGCCATCTTTCCCGAGGGGCAGACGTCGGAGGAGCGCAACGAACAGAGCGCCGCCCTCATGGTCGACTCGCAGAAGGAGGCCACGGCGGCCGCGCTCAACGAGCTCGGGCTCGACGTCGGGCACAAGCTCACAGTGCACTCTGTGATCGAGGACTCGGCAGCCGAGGGCGTCCTGGAGGCGGGCGACGTGATCCTCGAGGCGAACGGGCGGGACGCGACGGATGCCACGGCTCTCCGCGAGATCATCAACGAAGGCGACGGCGCGCCCGTCGAGCTCGCGATCGTTCGCGACGGCGAGCAGCAGACGGTCACGATCGCCCCGCGCGAGACCGAGGTCGACGGCGAGACGACGTGGCTCATCGGCGTCACCCTCACGAACGACTACGAATTCCCGATCGATGTGACGATCCAGCTCAACAACGTGGGCGGCCCGAGCGCGGGCATGATGTTCGCGCTCGGCATCATCGACGCGCTCACGCCGGGGGAGCTCAACGGCGGCGAGAACGTCGCGGGCACCGGCACGATCGACGCCGCCGGCGAGGTCGGGCCGATCGGCGGCATCCGTCAGAAGATGTGGGGGGCTGTCGAGGCCGGAGCCGACTGGTTCCTCGCGCCCGAGGCGAACTGCGACGAGGTCGTCGGCCATGTGCCGGACGGGCTGCACGTCTTCGCGGTCGAGGATCTCGACGACGCTCTGGCGGCACTCGACGCCGTGCGCGAGGGCGGCGACGTCCACGCGCTGCCCACCTGCACGGTCGGCTGACGGGGCGAGCTGTTTAAGCGGGCGCTGAACGTTGCCTGCGGGTTCCGCCGTCGCGTCGGCGCCCGCACCGCGCGCCCGCCTAGGATGAAAAGGTGACCACGACCTCTGCGCCGAACAGGGCCACACCTTCCCGCTCCCGACGGGTCATCGCCATCACGCTCGCGATCATCGCCGCGCTCGTGGTGGGCTTCTTCGTCTTCGCGAATCTCTACGCCGACTGGCTCTGGTACGACCAGCTCGGTTACGAGGGCGTGCTCCTGACCCAGTGGATCGCGCGCGTCATCATGTTCGGGATCGGATTCCTCGGCATGGCGATCCCCGTGTGGGGCGCGATTCAGCTCGCCTACCGGCTGCGCCCCGTGTACGCCCGGCTGAGCTCGCAGCTCGACCGCTACCAGGAGGTCGTCGAGCCGCTGCGCCGCCTCGCGATGTGGGGGATCCCGATCTTCTTCGGCTTCTTCGCCGGCTTCGCCGCCTCGGCGCAGTGGGAGACCACATGGCTGTGGTTCAACGGCGTCGCGACCGACACCGTCGACCCCGAGTTCGGGCTCGACACGGGCTTCTACCTGTTCGCGATGCCCTTCTACAGCGCGGTGCTCGGCTTCGTGTCGGCCGTGCTGCTCGTGTGCCTGCTCGTGACCGCGCTCGTGGCGTACCTGTACGGCTCGGTGCGCATCGGCCAGCGCGAGCTGCGCATCTCGAAGGCCGCGCGCATCCAGCTCGCGGTGCTCGCCGGTCTGTACATCCTCGTGCAGGGTGCCAGCCTCTGGCTGGACCGGTACAAGACCCTCGTGGAGCCGGGCGCGCTCGGTCGCATCACGGGCGCGGGCTACACCGAGACGCAGGCGGTGATCCCGGGCCAGACGATCCTCGCGATCGTCGCGGTGCTTGTCGCGGTGCTCTTCTTCGTGACCGCCGTGATCGGCCGCTGGCGCTACCCGCTCATCGCGACGGGCCTGCTCATCGTGTCGGCGATCGTCGTGGGCGTCGGGTACCCGTGGGTCGTCAACACCTTCCAGGTGCGCCCGAACCAGTTGAGCCTCGACGGCCCGTACTACGAGCGCAACCTCGAGGGCACGAAAGCCGCATACGGCATCGACACGCTCGAGAAGATGCCGTTCGAAGCGGAGACGGATGCCGAGGCCGGCCAGCTCCGCGAAGACGCTGAGACCACGGCGCAGATCCGCATCATGGATCCGGGCGTCGTCAGCCCCGCGGTGCGGCAGCTCGAGCAGTACCGGTCGTACTACCAGTTCCAGGACCCGCTCGACGTCGACCGCTACATGATCGACGGCAAGTCTCAGGACACGATCGTCTCGGTGCGCGAGCTCAACATGAACCAGCTCGGCGCTGCGGCGTCGTCGTGGGAGTCGACGTCCCTCATCTACACGCACGGCTACGGCATCGTGGCGGCGGCCGGCAACGAGCGCACCACCGACGGCGAGCCCGTGTTCCTGGAGCGCGGAATACCGTCCTCCGGATTCCTGACGCAGCAGGAGGGCTTCCAGCCGCGCGTGTACTTCGGCGAGTTCTCGCCGACGTACTCGATCGTGGGTGCGCCCGAGGGGACCGACCCCGTCGAGCTCGACTATCCGCGCGGCACCGACGAAGGCTCCAACGAGACCCGCACGACCTTCGAGGGCGACGGCGGCCCGAGCGTCGGCAACGTCTTCAACCGGCTCATCTACGCGCTCAAGTTCCAGTCCGAGCAGATCCTCTTCTCGGACGGCGTCAACGAGGAGTCGCAGATCCTCTACGATCGCGACCCGCTCACACGCGTTCGCAAGGCGGCCCCGTACCTCGAGCTCGACAGCGACCCGTACCCGAGCGTCGTGGACGGCAGGATCGTGTGGATCGTCGACGGCTACACGCTGAGCGACAAGTACCCGTACTCGACGCAGGTGAGCCTGCAGCAGGCGATCGCCGACTCCAACAACACCGCGCCACGGTTCTCGCTCGACGACATCAATTACATCCGCAACTCGGTGAAGGCCACCGTCGACGCCTATGACGGCTCGGTCACGCTCTACGCGTGGGACGAAGAGGACCCGATCCTCCAGGCGTGGCAGAAGATCTACCCGTCGACCGTCAAGTCGATCGATGAGATGTCGGCCGAGCTGATGAGCCACGTCCGCTACCCGACCGACCTGTTCAAGGTGCAGCGGGCCATGATCGGCGTGTACCACGTCGACGACGCGCGCTCGTTCTACAACCAGGACAACCGCTGGCAGACGCCGAACGACCCGCAGAACGACCAGCGTCTGCAGCCGCCGTACTACCTCACGATGCAGATGCCGGGGCAGGAGGCGCCGTCGTTCTCGATGTTCACGACGTTCATCCCGTCGTCCGAGGGTGCGGCGCGCAACGTCCTCATGGGCTATCTCGCCGTCGACTCGGATGCGGGCAGCGAAGCGGGCGTGAAATCCGAGGACTACGGCAAGCTGCGCATGCTCGAGATCGCCGCCGACACGCCTGTTCCCGGTCCCGGTCAGGTGCAGAACACGTTCGACTCCGATCCGAACATCGCAGACCAGATCAACGTCCTCCAGCTCGGCTCGTCCGAGGTGCGAAACGGCAACCTGCTGACCCTGCCGGTCGGTGGCGGTCTCCTGTACGTCCAGCCTGTGTTCGTGCAGTCGACCGGTGGCACGCAGCTGCCGCTGCTGCAGAAGGTGCTCGTCTCGTTTGGCACCGACGTCGCCTTCGAAGACACGCTGCAGGAGGCGCTCGACGCCCTGTTCGGCGGCGAGTCGGGAGCCTCGACCGGTGACGCAGACGTGACGCCGACGCCCGGTCCGACACCGACCCCCGAGCCCACGCCGACGCCCGACCCGGGCGAGACGGCCGAGCCGACTCCGCCGGCAGACGAGTACGAGGCCGCGCTGCAGGAGGCGCGCCAGGCGCTCCTCGAACGCGAGGCGGCTCTGCAGCGGGGCGACTGGGCGGCGTTCGGCGAGGCCGACGACCGGCTGACCGAAGCGGTCGAGAAGCTCATCGAACTGGGCGGCTGACCTCGTCCACCTCGGCGTGACCCAGGGCGATCGCCCCGCGGATCACGCCGAGGTGAGCAGCCACCACCAGATCAGCAGGAGCGTCACGGCGAAGCCCGCGAGCTGGTTGAGCCACAGGAAGCGGCGCCACCCGCGCACGGCTTCGTGGGCCGCGGCATCCGTCACCGATCGGAACGGCCACACCGTCGCGATGTACGGCACGGCGAGCAGGCCCGCCAGGGGCCCGGGCCATGCGGTCGCGAGCATCGCGAGACCGGATGCCGCGTAGCACGCGAGCGCGAAGCGCACGGTCCAACGGGCGCCCTGCTGCGTCGCGATGGAGCGGATGCCCGCCGCTCGGTCGGCCGCGACGTCCTGCACCGCCCCGAACGCGTGCGACGCGATGCCCCACAGCGCGAACGCGACGATGACGGCCGCGAGCTGCCACGTCCACCGGGCCCCGGCGAGCACGAGGCCGTACACCGCGGGCGAGAAGAAGTGGATGCTGCTGCAGACGGAGTCCGCGAACGGCACCTCCTTGAGCCGCAGCGGGGGAGCGCTGTATGCGACGACGAAGAACAGGCTCGCCGCCAGGACGGGCCACGACCACGGCGACCCCGCGATGACGAGGAACACGACGAACGGCGCGCACACCAGGCCCGCGGTCCAGAGCGTCGCGCGGTGGAGGCGCGCGTCGAGCACGGCGCCGTGCGCACCGCCCTTGCGCGGATTGCGCAGGTCAGACTCGTAGTCGAACACGTCGTTGATCCCGTACATCGCGAGGTTGTACGGGATGAGGAAGAACACCGTGCCCACGATGATCACCGCGTCGAGCTCGCGGGTCGTGAGCAGGTAGGCGGCGGCGAACGGGTACGCGGTGTTGATCCAGCTCACGGGTCGTGACGCGATCACGAGCTGGCGAAGGGCGGATGCCGCGCCCACGCGACCGAGGCTCAAGCGGGCCTCCCGGGCCGCCGTGTGAGCGTGTACACCGCCGGCACGAGGAAGGCCGCGGCGAGCGGGTAGGCGAAGTCCTCGATGGGTGCGAGCCCGATGCGCAGTCCGCTCACCTGCTCGTCCGGATATGAGTAGAGCCCCGCAGCGATCATGAGGTTGTCGAACACGGCGGTCAGCGCGAGCAGCACGACGGCCGCGATGCCGGATGCGGCCATGCGCCGTCGGAAGCCGGGGCGGCGCGCGGTCGCGAGGGTGGCCGCCGCCGCGACGAGGAGGAAGGGGAGCGAGATCAGGGAGTAGGTCATGATCCGCCCGGCCTTCCCGTCGCGCCGTGCCGGCTCTCGTCCACCGACGACCGCCGCTCGAGGAGCCGTCGCGCACCCGCCCACGTCACGATCGACAGATAGCACAGGAATGCGAGGAAAACCGGCTCCTCCACGGGGAGATGCGGTGCGAGGTCGATGCCGAGGTACAGGGGGCTTTCGCCCTTCACGAAGACGCCGGCGGCGATCCCGATGAGGTCCCAGGCGATGAAGAGCACGGTGCCGACGGCCACCGCGACGAGCGTGCGAGTGCGGGCGCGCCACGCCGCCAGCCGGAACCGCGCGTCGAGCGCGACGACCCCCGCGGCGGACACGAGGATCGCGAGCAGATAGGCACCCGGCATCCGTCACGCCTCCACGGAGGCGGGCTCCGCGAGCGGGCCGGGCGAGCGGTCGCCTCGCAGGCCCTTCACGACGAGCTCGGCCGAGATGAGGCACATCGGCACGCCGATGCCGGGCAGCACCGACGCACCCGCGTACGCGAGTCCGGAGACCTTGCGCGATGTCGTCCGCGGGCGGAAGACGGCGCTCTGGCGCAGGGTGTGCGCGAGGCCCAGCGCGTTGCCGCGCCATGCGCCGAACTCCGCGGCGAAGTCGCCGGGCCCGATCGTGCGGCGCACCACAATGCGGTCGGCGAGGTCGGGGATGCCGCCCCACGACGAGATCTGCTCGATCACCCGATCGGCGGCCGCTTCGATGGCCGGGTCGCCGGCGCCGTCGACGCCGCCGCGGCCGAGCTCGGGCTCGGCGGGTACGGGCACGAGCACGAAGAGGTTCTCGTGACCCGCGGGAGCGACCGTCGGGTCGGTCGCGCTGGGCCGGCACACGTAGAGCGACGCGGGATGGGGGATGCGCGCGGCCCCCCCGAAGACGTCGGCGAAGTTCGCGCGCCAGTCGTCCGTGAACAGGAGGGTGTGGTGGGCGAGCTGCGGCAGCTCGCCCACCACGCCGAGCAGCAGCAGGAGCGCGCCCGGGCTGGGCGTGCGCTTCGTCCACCACTGCTCGGGATAGGTCTGCAGGCTCGGGGGGAGCAGCTCCGTCTCGGTGCGATGAAGATCGGCCGTGGAGACCACGAGGTCGGCGTCGAGACGACGACCGTCGGCGAGACGGACGCCGGTGGCCGCCGCATCCGTCGTCGTGATGTGCGCGACGCGCGCGCCCGTCTCGATGACCGCGCCCTGTTCGGTCGCGAGGCGCTCGAGCGCCCGCACGACCTCGTTGAACCCGCCCCTGGGGTAGAGCACGCCGTCCGCGAGGTCGAGGTGGCTCATGAGGTGGTACAGGCTCGGGACCGCGTACGGCGAGGTGCCGAGGAAGACGGCGGGGTAGCCGAGGATCTGCCGAAGACGCGGATGATCGAACCTCCGCTCCACGTGATCCGCGAGGCTGCGCGTGAGCAGGGGCGCCAGCCGTGGCAGGCGCTTGAGCAGCGCGGGGTCGCGCAGGCCGGCGGTCGTGGAGTACGTGTCGTAGAGGAAGCGCGAGACGGCGAGCTCGTACGCGTCGGCGGCCGAGTCGAGGTAGGCGCCGAGGGCGGCGCCCGCGCCCGGCTCGAGGCGCTCGAACAGCGCCGTGGCAGCGTCTCTGCCCGAGACGACGTCGATGGGGTCGCCGGTGCCCGGCGGTCCGTACACGCGGTAGGCGGGGTCGAGTCGCACGAGGTCGAGCTGCTCGGCGGCGGTCGTCTCGAGCAGGCGGAAGAAGTGCTCGAAGACGTCCGGCATGAGATACCAGCTCGGGCCGGTGTCGAATACGAAGCCGTCGCGCTCCCACGTGCCCGCGCGGCCGCCGACCTCGTCGCGCGCTTCGAGCACCGTGACGTCCCACCCCTCGGCACCCAGGAGGGCCGCCGTCGCGAGGCCCGCGACACCCGCCCCGATCACGATCGCCGGGCGGTGCGCGCCTTCGGCGGGCGGCCTCACGCGCGGACCGTCCGCGGAGCGAACCCCAGCCATGCGCGTGCCGCGAGCGTCGCCTTGACGGGGTCGGGCACGCGCACGCGCCCTTCGCCGTCGGGATGTCTGCGCAGGCGCAGGGACAGCGCCGCGAAGAGGTCGTGCGCGGCCGTGACGGCACGGCGGCAGTCGGCAGGAAGGCGCGCGATGACGGCAGCCGCCGCGGCGAGGTCGGCGTCGATGCGGTCGAGCACCTCTGTCCGCGTGCCCCGCGCGCCGAGGTAGTCGCGGCCGAGGGCGCCGGAGTCGTGGTCGAGATCCCGCAGGAAGTTCAGCTCCTGGAACGCCGCGCCGAGGCGCCGCGCTCCATCGCACAGCTCGGGATCGGGATCGATCGGATGCGGCCGGCCGGCGTTCACGAACACGTGCAGACACATCAGCCCGACGACCTCCGCCGAGCCGTACACGTATGCGTCGTGCGACGCCGCATCGTGCTTCGCCGTCTCGAGGTCGGTGCGCATCGAGGCGAAGAAGGGGCGCACGAGCGGTGCGCCGATCCCCGCTTCGCGCGCTGTCGCCGCGAACGCGTGAACGACGAGATTGGTGCTGAACCCGCGTTCGATCGCCGCGAGGGTCTCGGTCTCGAGATCGTCCAGCACGCGGCCCTGCGTCTCGACGTCGAGGCCTGCTGCGGCGGCCGGGCCGTCGACGACCTCGTCGGCGACGCGCACGAGCGCGTACACGTTCCGCACGTGCGGCCGCGGGCGGGCGCCGAGCAGACGGCACGCGAGCGCGAACGACGTCGAATACGCCGAGATCACGGCGGCGGAGGCATCCGTCGCCGTCCTGTCGTACAGGTCGAGGCCGGTGGGCACCGTGTGGTCGCGGGTCACGGAATGCGCTCCCGGATCGCGGTGGAGAGGGAGTCGATGAGCGCGGATGCCTCGCGCGGCAGCGCCCCGGCGGCCCGGGCAGCATCGGAGAGCGTCTCGTCGACGAGCGCGGTCGCCCTCGCGCGGGCGCCGCTGGCTTCGAGCGCACGCTGCGCCTCGCGGATGGCGACGGGACCGGTGTGTGCGACGGAGATCGCATCGCTCACACGCTCCCAGTCGCGCGTGCCGCGGGCGAGTGCGACGACCGGCGTGCGCTTGGCCTCGCGCAGGTCGACCCCCGAGTCGCGACCGGTCTGCGCCGGTGTGCCGAACGTGCCGATGAGGTCGTCGACGAGCTGGAACGCGAGCCCGAGGCATCCGCCCGCCGCGCCGACGGCGTCGAGTGCGCTCGAGGGTGCTCCCGCGAGCAGCGCACCCGCCTGCAGCGGAGCGCGGAACGAGTAGACGGCCGTCTTGTTGAACGTCGCATCGAGGATCGAGCTCGTGTCGGGACAGTCGGCCGAGACCGCATGCTCGACGTCGGCGAGCTCTCCCGCCGCGGACACGTATACCGCGTCGTCGTACAGGGCGAAGAGGCGCTCGCGTGTGACGGCGTCGACATCGGCGGTCGCGATGAGTCGTGCCGCCTCGTGGAGCAGCAGGTCGCCCGCGAGGATGGCTGCGGCGTCGCCGAGGGCTTCCTGCCCGTCGGCATCCGCTCCTCGCGAACCCGCGAGGAGCCGGAACTCGCCGGACACATTCGGGACGCCCCTGCGCAGCGTGTCGTTGTCGATGACGTCGTCGTGCACGACGAAGGCGGTGTGCAGCAGCTCGAACGCGGCAGCGACGGGGAAGACGGCGGGGGTGTCCTGGGCGCGGCCGCCGAAGGCGGCGAACGACGCAGTGACGAGCGCGGGGCGCATCCGCTTGCCGCCGGATGCCGCGCGGCCGATCGCGTCCGCGAGGCGTGCGAAGCCGCCGCCCAGAGGCTCCGCGCGCGTGCGGATGCGCGCGAGCGCGACGGCGATCGCTTCGTCGGCGCGGGTGTCGGCGGCGATCATGATGCGCGGGCGACGGCCGGCGCCTGCTCGCCGACGGGGCCGAAGAGACGGAGCTGCTGCGCTTGAAGCACGAGCCACGGGCTGAACGCCCACGGCGTTGCAGCGAGAGACGCAGCCAGGTCGGCGGGGTCCACCCAGCGCGCTTCGCTCACCTCGCGCGGATTGGGTTCGGGCTCGTCCTCGGTGTACGCCAGGTACACGGGGCATACCTCGTGTTCGACGATCCCGTTCGCATCCGTGGCGCGGTAGCGGAAGAGCGGCAGCGCGAGCTCGAGGTCCGTGATGGTGATGCCGAGCTCGTGCTCGGCGCGCCGGTGCACCGCGGCGACGACCGGCTCGGCGGGGCGGGGATGGCCGCAGAACGAGTTGCTCCAGACGCCGGGCCACGTGGTCTTGCCGAGCGCGCGCCGCGTCACGAGCACTCGACCCTCCGCGTTTCTCACGTGGCAGGAGAACGCCAAATGCAAGGCTGTATCGGTGCCGTGAACGCTGGACTTGGGCGCCGTCCCGATCGCCTCTCCCGCGTCGTCCAACAGCACGACGAGGTCGTGTTCGGTCATGCCGGTCCCCCGATCGGCTCGTTAAATTGCTAGTTTATCTAGTGAATGGTTTCGCCGATGATACAGGCGAGTGTAAGGAGTGTCCACATGTCCTATCCCGGGCTTGCCGAGAGCGGCCGTGAGCGCTACGTCATGGAGATGCTCCAGGCGCTCCGGGCGTTCAGCGACGCGATGGACCGGATGCACGGGGGCATGAAGGGCGACATGGACATGAACGCCACCGACCTCGCGGCCATGCGCATGATGATCATGCGCGAGCAGCGCGGCGAGCCGGTCAGCCCGCACGACGTCGCCCGGCACCTGCGGATCACGACGGCCTCGACGACGAAGCTCCTCGACCGCCTCGAAGCCGCCGGCCACATCGAGCGGCGGCCGCACCCGCGCGACCGCCGTGCGCGCGTCGTCGTCCTCACGGACACTTCGCGCCAGGAGTTCTACCGCCATTTCGGCGAGCGCCTCCGCGGCATGCGCGAGATCGCCGACCGCTACAGCGACGAGGAGCTCCAGCTCGTGACGCGGTTCCTGGGCGACATCAGCACCGTGATGGATCCGGAGCAGTAGGGCGAACGAGAAGAAGGCGCCCCCTGACGGGGACGCCTTCTTCTCATCGTTGCGGGGACAGGATTTGAACCTGCGACCTCTGGGTTATGAGCCCAGCGAGCTACCGAACTGCTCCACCCCGCGGCACGAGAATCAAGCCTAGCACGGGTTTCGACGTGCTCAGACCGCGGTTGCCGCCTCCGCTCTCCGAGCGCGAGGATGAGCGCATGGTTTCCCCCCGCGGAGTCCGTTACGACGACGACGTCGATGACGGCCGCAACGAGACGCCCGCTGAGCGCGCAGACCGCAATTGGAACGAAGTCCTGCAGGAGCTCCGCGTCCTCCAGACGGGCACGCAGATCCTCACGGGTTTTCTCCTCGCGCTCGCGTTCCAGCCCGGATTCGCCGATCTCAACGAGGGTCAGCGACTGCTGTATCTCACGCTCGTGGTGCTCGCCGCGCTCACCGCGATCGTCGCGCTCGCTCCGGTGGCCCTCCACCGCGTGCTCTTCCGACGCTTGGCGAAGCCGCGGGTGGTCGCGTACGGACATGCAGCGCTCGTGACGTCGCTCGTCACGGTGTCGCTCGTGCTGGTCGGCGTGGTCGCATTCGTGTTCGACGTCGTCGTGTCGGACGGCGCGGCCATCGTGGCATCCGTCGCCCTCGGAATCGTCATCATCGTCCTGTGGGTCATCGCGCCGGTCGTCATCCGCAAGCGTCATTCCGAGAGGGTGGGCCGATGACGGTCGCCGTTCCCGTGGCGGTCGCGCAGTTCGCACCGACAGCGGATGCGGCAGCCAACCTCGACCTGATCGACGACCTCGTCGCCACGGCCTCCTCGCGGGGTGCGCGGGTGGTCGTGTTCCCCGAGTACTCGAGCTACTTCATCGACCCGTTCGACGAGTCGCTGGCCGCGAATGCGGAGGAGATCGACGGGCCGTTCACGCGAGCCCTCACGGCGTTCGCCTCCACCTACGCCGTGACCATCGTCGCGGGGCTGCTCGAACGAGCCGGAGACGGCCGGCGTGTGCGGAACGCGGTCGTCGCCGTCGACGGGTCGGGCGTCGTGGCGCACTACCGCAAGCTGCATCTCTACGACGCCTTCGGGCAACGGGAGTCGGACTGGGTCGAGCCGGGCGAGCTCGGCGAACCGGAGACGTTCGAGGTCGACGGCATGAGGTTCGGTCTCATGACCTGCTACGACCTTCGGTTCCCCGAGGTGGGGCGGATTCTGGCGGATGCCGGAGTGCACGCGATCCTCGTGCCGGCGGAGTGGGTGCGCGGGCCGCTCAAGGAGCACCACTGGCGTACGCTCCTGCACGCGCGGGCGATCGAGAACACGCTGTACGTCGCGGCGGCCGATCACCCGCCGCCGCTGGGCGTCGGCAACTCCATGGTCGTCGACCCACAGGGCGTCGAGATCGCCGCCGTCGGCACGGGCACCGACATCGCCCTCGCGCACCTCGACGTTGACACCGTCGAGCGCGTGCGCCGTGTGAACCCGTCGCTGCGACTGCGACGCCTTCGCGTCGTTCCGCGCGACTGACAGCCCGGCGTCAGGCGCGGAGCGACGCGAGGGAGGACAGTCGCGATGCCGCCTCTTCGAGCACGTCGGAGCGCTTGCACGCCGCGAACCGCACGAGGGTCGCGTAGTCGCCCCGGTGCTCGGCGGTCGCGAACGCGGTCAGCGGGATCGCGACCACTCCGGCGCGCTCGGGCAGGCGCCGACAGAACTCGTCCGCATCCGTCGCGCCGAGCGGCGCGGCATCCGCCACCGTGAAATACGACCCGGCCGGCGTCCGCACCCCGAATCCGGCTGCGCGCAGGCCCTCGCCCAGCAGGTCGCGCTTCGCCCGGAGCGTCGCGGCGATGCCGGCGAAGAACTCGTCGGGCAGGGTGAGTCCGAGCGCGATCGCGGGCTGGAACGGCGCTCCGTTGACGTAGGTGAGGAACTGCTTGACGGCGAGCACGGCGTCGATGAGATCGGAGGGGCCGGTCGCCCATCCGATCTTCCAGCCGGTCGTGGAGAAGGTCTTGCCGCCCGACGAGATCGTGAGCGTGCGCTCCCATGCGCCGGGCAGCGTCGCGATCGGCACGTGCGGCCCGTCGAAGACGAGGTGCTCGTAGACCTCGTCGGTGACGATGATCGCATCGTGGCGCTCCGCGAGGCGCACGATCTCGGAGCGCACCGCGGGGGAGAAGACCGCTCCCGTCGGGTTGTGCGGGTCGTTCACGAGGATGACGCGCGTACGGTCGGTCACCGCGCGAGCGAGGTCGTCGAGGTCGGGCTGGAACTGCTCGCCGCGCAGCGGCACCGTCACGAGCCGCGCACCCGCGAGCGCGACGCACGCGGCGTACGAGTCGTAGTACGGCTCGAACACGACGACCTCGTCGTCGGGTCCGTCGGTGAGCGCGAGGAGGGCTGCCGCGATCGCCTCGGTCGCCCCTGCCGTGACCAGCACGTCCCGGTCGGGATCGAGCTCGAGTCCGTAGAAGCGCTTCTGATGCTGCGCGATCGCCTGGAGGAGAGACCGGATGCCGCGGCCCGGAGGGTACTGGTTGACGCCGTTCGCGATCGCCTCGCGTGCCGCCTCGAGCACCTCGGCGGGCCCGTCCTCGTCGGGGAAGCCCTGACCGAGGTTGATCGCGCCCGTGTGGGCGGCGAGTGCGCTCATCTCGGCGAAGATGGTGGGACGGGCCGTGCCGTCGGCGTCGACGAGGCCCGCGCCCCGGGCTGTGCGGAGCCATGCGCCGGGAATCTGTCGCATTCCTCAGACGCTACCCTTCTCGGGGCTTCGTTTCCCGGCGCGCTCAGATGATCACATAGGCGTGTCCGGGCGGCGACATAAGAAACGCACAGCATCGAGCGTCACGCTGTATCTGGCTTTCACGAAGGAGCATCGAATGAGCGACATCGACGAGGGACGCCAGAGCGACCAGAACCCCACAGGGGGCACGCCCGCGGCCGAGTCCGCAGCGCCCCCGGTTCCCCCGGCACCGCCCGCGCAGCCGCAGCAGCCCGCGTGGCAGCCTCCGGCAGGCGGAGCTCAGCACCCGGGCGCCCCGTACGGCGGGCCGCAGGGGCAGCACGGCCGTTCTCCGCGGGCCGGACAGCCCCCGCAGCCCGGCCAGCCTGCGACGGGCGCGTTCGTGCGACCGCCGCACCCTCAGGCGTACTCCGGACAGCCGTACCCCGGCCAGGGCGCGCACCCCGGACGGCAGTCGTACCCGACGCACCCGATCGGCCACGGCCAGAACCGCGGCACGTCCTCGAACCCGACGGTTCCCCTCGGGTCCTCGGGCGGCGCATCCGGCTCGTCGTCGCCCACCGGCGCGACCAAGACCACCCGCACCGAGAAGGGCGCCGGGCGCACGGTCGCCGCGGCGGTCGTCGCAGCGGCCCTCGTGGGCGGCGCGGCGGGAATCGGCGGTGCGTGGGCGGGCGTGAACTGGTTCGCGCCGTCGCCGACGGTCGCGGCATCCGGTCCGTCGACGGTCACCGTCAACGACCCCGACTCGGTCAACCAGACCACGGCGATCGCCGCGAAGGTCGTGCCGAGCGTCGTGACGATCTCCGCCTCGAGCACTGCCGGCGGGGGCACTGGCTCCGGCGTCATCATCTCGGAAGACGGCTACGTCATCACGAACACGCACGTCGTCACGCTCGACGGCGCCACCAACGACGCCGACATCCGCGTCACGACCTCGGACGGCCGCGTGTACGACGCCGAGGTGGTGGGCACCGACCCGACGTACGATCTCGCGGTCATCAAGCTGCAGGATGCGTCGGGTCTCACTCCCATCGAGTTCGCCGACTCGTCGAAGCTCAACGTCGGCGATGAGACGGTCGCCGTGGGCGCGCCCCTCGGACTGTCGAACACCGTGACGACCGGCATCGTGAGCGCGCTCAACCGCTCGATCCAGATCGCCTCGGCGGCGGTGCCGGAGATCGAGGGCGACGACGATTCGGGTCGCCCGACGCCGCGCGACGGCGAAGGTCCGTTCCAGTTCGATTTCGGTCAGGGGCCGCGCCAGAACGCCCCGACGGCGACGATCTCAATCGCGGTCATCCAGACCGACGCCGCGATCAACCCCGGAAACTCGGGCGGCGCGCTCGTCGACTCCGAGGGGAAGCTCATCGGCATCAACGTCGCGATCGCGACCGCGGGCGGTGCGCAGACCGAGGGCTCCGGCTCCATCGGCGTGGGGTTCGCGATCCCGTCCGACATCGCCCAGCGCGTCGCCGACGAGATCATCGAGAACGGCGAGGCGACGCACGGCCTGCTCGGTGCGAGCGTCCAGTCCGCGGCCTTCGTCGAAGGCTCGACGATCACCGGCGCCTACATCGCCGAGATCGTCCCCGGCGGTGCGGCCGACGAGGCCGGGCTGCGCGTGGGCGACATCGTCACCGAGTTCAACGGCGTTCCGATCACCGACTCCGTCGACCTGACCGCGCAGGTTCGCGCGGCGGCAGGCGGGAGCGATGCGACGCTCACGTACGTTCGCGACGGCGAGTCGCACACGATCGACGTGACGCTCGGCACGCTCGAGCCCTGATCACCCCAGGGCTCCGGACGCCACCCCGCGATAGGCTCGCGGGGTGGCGTCCTTCTCGTTCGGCGCGGGGAACGCGCGCAAGCTCGCGAGCATCCCGCTGTACGCCGCCGGACGCCTCGCCACGCTCCTGATTCCGCGCTCGCGTGACGAATGGGTCTTCGGCTGCGCGGTCGGCATCGCCGACGGCGCTCTCGAGCTGTGGAACGTCGCCGCCGAGCACGGCGTGCCGGCGGTGTGGCTGGTCGCGAACGAACGAGAAGAGGCGGATGCTGCCGCCCGCGGCATCCGGACCGTCCGCAAATCCTCCCTGCGGGGCTTCTGGCGCACGGCGCGCGCACGCGTGGTCGTCGTGACCCACGGGTTCGGCGACGTCAACCGCTACGCCGTGTCGGGTGCGTTCGTCGTGCAGCTGTGGCACGGCATCCCGCTCAAGCGCATCGGGCTGGACTCGCCCGAGACGGTGCGTCCGCCCGCGCGCCTGCCCCGCCCCGTGGGCGCTCTCGTGCGGCGCGGCCTCGCGGTGATGTATCGCGCGGCGGCGCAGCGCATCGACGTGCTCCCGGCGGCGTCGCACCTCGTGCGCGGGCGCCTCGAGTCGGCGTTCGGCCTGCCCGACGAGCGCGTGCCGGTCACCGGCGAGCCCCGCGTCGACGTGCTCTCGCGCGGCGAGGCCGCCGAGCGGAGGAGCGCTGCGCGGGCCGGCATCGATGAGGCGGCCGGGCTGCTCGACCCCGCCTCGCGCCTCGTGCTGTACGCGCCCACATGGCGCGACGGCGAGCGGGACCCCGCGATCCCG
>Ga0180217_1002329_pt1 | contig 17835 bp, 14 predicted proteins | sample eDN3rd37CBELigOP_FD_128521 | JGI IMG/M metagenome (GOLD analysis project Ga0180217, IMG submission 128521) | Enriched Organic Plus compost microbial communities from Emeryville, California, USA - eDNA 3rd pass 37_C BE-Lig OP (version 2) (version 2) ... | reverse complement strand
GATCTGGATCGCCACTTTCCGGCCGTTGTCGAGGCGGTCCCGGAAGGCGGCGGCGGAAAACTGGCCGTCGGGAGCGGAGACAGCAAGCGCCGTCGCAATCTCCACCATTTCAACAATGGTCTCGCGAAGAAAGAAATGGTCATGCGCCACTTCGTCGACCCGCCCCATCCGGGCCAACGACTTGAAGAGCTTCCGCAAATCTCCCTCGCGCACGTTCATCAGGTCGGCGATATCGCGGACGCGTGGCGGCCGGAAACGATCGGCGCCGCCGATGAGCGGATGCACCTGCTTCCAAAGCGCTTCATCGTGCGCCGTGAGGCGTACCTCGTGACTCGGCAGGCGAATCCATGCGCCGTCCAGCACAACCTCGCCGGCGCGGGCGAGGACCTGCAGCATCGCCGCGAACGCCGGCGCCGGCAGGCGCGGCTTCACCTGCAGCCGCAGCTTCTCCAGCCCGATGCCTGCAAGATCCGGATTCCCGACGTGAAAGCTTTCCAGCTCCGCCATCACCCCACGCTTCAAGCGCAGCCAATTCGCCGGCGAGATGGCGAGCTCGCCCTTCGGCGTGGAAAGGCGAAGGAGACCCATCCGTTCAACGAGCGTCCGTTCATCGGCCGATGACAGGGCGCGGTCGCGGATGAAGGCGGAGAGGTCCACGTAGCCGGGCGCGCGATCGAGCAGCGCGGCGAGCGCGAGCTCCGGGTCGGCGATCGCGCACGCTTCCAGTTGCGCGATGCGCTCCGGCGTGCGGCGCTTGCGGGCCGGCGCGCGCAGGTCGAGGAAGCGGCCGCCCCCGATTGTTCGCTGGGCACTGGTATCGCGCAGGACGAAACGGTCTCCGGCTGCGGCGGCGATCGGTCGTTCGAGCACGAGCTGGACGAAGGCTTCCCCTCCCGGCGGCACGGGTTCTCCGAGCAATACGATCCGCGCGCCGACTTCGGCCGCGGCATGGTGCAAACGCACTGGCATCCATTGCGCGATCGGTCTGGATTCGGATTGCAGCACACGCAACGTCGCGTCGATACGGTCCGCCGGGGCGTGCAACGCCGGATCGAGCACGACATCGCCGCGCGCGATCGCCTCCCTAGTGACGCCGTCGCCGGTCAGGTTGAGCGCGCACCGATCCCCGGCTCTTCCGGTTTCGGACGCCCGATTCTGCGCATGAATGCCCCTTACTCTCGCGGAGAAGCCGGACGGACTGATACGCACCTGATCGCCTATGGAAATGCCGCCCGACAAGACCGTGCCGGTAACGACCGTGCCCGTTCCGTGCAACGTAAACGAGCGGTCGACCGCGAGACGGAAGCGGCCTGCCGCCGAGCGGCGCGCTTGTGTGCGCGATGCTGCAAAGAGCCGATCGCGGAGCACGTCGACCCCCTCACCGGTCTGGCTCGATACGGGGACGAGTTCAGCATGCCGCAGACTCGTCGCCGCCAGCGCATTCGCGATATCGGTGCGGACTTCGGCAAGCCGCTCGGGGCTTGCGAGATCGGTCTTGGTGATCGCGACGATGCCGTGCTCGATGCCGAGGAGATCGACGATCGCCAGATGCTCGACGGTTTGCGGCATCACGCCGTCGTCGGCGGCCACCACGAGCAGGACGAAATCGATGCCGGTCGCGCCCGCAAGCATGTTGTGCACGAAGCGCTCATGACCGGGAACGTCGACAAAGCCGAGGATCGTGTCCCCGGGACCCGGCATATAAGCAAAGCCGAGATCGATGGTGATGCCGCGCGCTTTCTCATCCTTGAGGCGGTCGGTATCGACGCCCGTCAGGGCGCGCACGAGCGACGTCTTGCCGTGATCGATATGTCCGGCGGTGCCCACGATCATAACACGGGCTCCCGGAGCGGCGCTTCGGCGAGCTTCTCGGCGCGTGCAATCTCGTCAGGCGACATCGACGCTCGCACGGCCGGAATAAAGGGCGCCGCCAGGCCGCTGCCGCCGCGCTCTCCGCGCTGAAGCCACATGAGTGCGGCTACCGGATCGCGCGGCACGCCGGCGCCGAGATGATAGGCGGCACCCAGCATTGCCTGGCCGTCGGCATCACCACGCGCCGCGGCCTTGTCCCACCAGCGCGCCGCTTCCACCGCGTCGCGCTCGACGCCGAGCGCGTTGTGGAAGATCATGCCAAGGCGGGTCATGGAGGCGGCGACGCCCTGCTCCGCCGCCGCTTCCGCCCAACGCTTCGCCTCGGCCGCGTCGGGCGGGATGATTTCGCCTTCCAGCAACATCCAGGAGAGCATGTCCTGCGCCGGAGCATCGCCGGCCTCCGCGGCCGCGCGATATAGCTCGGCGGCACGGAACGGATCGGGCTCGACGCCCTCGCCCTTGAAGTAGGCGGCAGCGAGATTGCGCTGGCCGACCGGATCGCCGGCATCCGCGGCCAGCGTCAGCCATTGCAGGGCGAGCGCGGGATCGCGCTCGACCCCCATACCTTCTGCGAAGCAAGCACCCACGTTGTTTTGCGCGCGCGCGACGCCCTGCTGGGCGAGCGGTCCCCAGATGGCGAGCGCGGTTTCGTAATCCTGCTTTTGCGCGGCGTCAAAGGCGGCGGCCATTTGCGCTGCGACCGAGTTCTGTTCGGTGCCGTGCTTCCGAGCGGTGAGGCTGTAAAGTCGGCTGAGGTGGTCGGCGACGCTGCGCATGCCGCCCTCCATCAATAACCCACCAGAAACGGGTTCACGGCGCCGCGGCGGAAGCCCAACTCCTTGACGAGCAGATCGAGGCCGAGCGTGGCCACGTCATCGGCGATCGGATCGAGCGCGTTGTCCCTCTGGCGATAGAGGACCTTCACATAGCCGCGGCACTCGTCGCAGGTTTCGGCCTTGACCGTGCCACCGCTGCCTTCGACCTCCTGAAACCTGATGCTCTTCGTCGAGCCGCAGAGCGTGCAGCGTGCGCGCACGTAGTTCCAGTCCGTCCCACAAAGCGCGCAGGCGCAGTAGCGCACACCGCCCGCGCCCTGCCAGTCCTCGACAAGGGAAGCGGACGGCGCGCCGCCACAGGAAGGACAGGCTCCGTCGCCGACATCCTGCAACGACTTAGCATTGAGCCGTGCCGCAAGGCGCGTGAAATGCACCTGCAATGGCGCGGCGACTAAGACGTGCTCCGCGATCGCTTCGACCGGGATCGAATCCGCAAGGACGTTCTGAATCATCGCCTCGCGCGCGGCGGCATCGGCCGCCTTCAGCCGGTCAAGCGCGGCGCGGGCGACATCGGGCATATTCATCGTGTCCGCGGCGGCGAGCAGCCGCTCGAAAGTCGCCGTGAAGGCGGCGTCGGGGACGAACTTTCCACGATCGAGCGGCGGCATCTTGTGCGCCTGCGCGCGCGAAAGGGCATCCGCCGGAACGGGTTCGGGCTCGGGGAGTCCTTCCTGGATCGCGGACTGCGCCGCCGACAGATCGGCCAGAAAATTCAGATATGGCGCGAGCGGATGGCCGTCGGCGAGCCAGCGGAAGCGCTCCGCGCGGGTGGCGAACAATCGAACGGGATCGGGCAGCCGTGCGAAGGGCGGCTTTGCGACGTGACCGATCAACGATGGATCGGGTTCCGGCGATCCGACTCGCGACATTCCTTACCTCACGAACCACACGGGCCACGTGGCGTGTCGGTCTGCGGCGCCGGCAACGATCGGCCGGCGCCGCTTTTCCTGCAGTTCAGGTACGTCCCGTGACCAGTTCTTTCAGCCATTTGCGATGGTGCCGCCACGCCCAGCCGCCCGTGACCTTCCCGCGGGTCATGGCGCTGATCGTGCCGCGCACCCAGATCGCCGCATAGACATGCACGATCCAGACGCAAATCGCGGTAATCGCAGCGATCGCGTGGATGAGGACGGCGATGCGCTTCTGCGTGATGGTGAAGTATTCGGAGAAATACTGATCCCAGATGACGACGCCGCTCGTGATCAGGACGATGATCAGGAGCGACATGGACCAGAACACCATCTTCTGGCCGGCATTGTATTTGCCGACCTCCGGCAGATTCTCATCGTGCCCCGTGAGCACATCGCGGAGCCGGCCCATCCACACGTTGTCCGTCCGCTCCCAGAGATTGAGCTTCCAGAAGCGGAAGAACAGGCCGAGGAAGCTGAAAAACAACACGACGCCGATCCAGGGATGGATCATGCGCGTAGTGCTGCCGCCGCCGAACAGCCCCGAAAGAAAGAACAGGCTGGGGTGGAACAGCGCGAGCCCGGACAGGGCGAGGAGCACGAGACTCGCCGCCGTGATCCAGTGATTGATCCGCGCGCCGGTTGTGTAGCGGTCGACAACGACGGGATCGCCCGGATGGACCCCGTCGCCCGGAGCAACTTCGGACCTGCTCATGGCTATTGCCCTCCAGCGAGCCGCTTCGCGGCCTGCTCATCTTCCGCCGAAACCCGGTTGGGTCCGGAGACGATGTGATGCAGGAAGCCGATCGCGGCGAACGCACCGATCGCAGCAAGGCCAGCGTACTTCGTCAGCCCCTTCCACAGCTCGACGATCGGGCTGATCGTCGGGTTGTTGGGCAGGCCGGCGTAAATCTGCGGCTTGTCGGCATGCTGGAGCACATACATGACGTGCGTGCCCTGCACGCCCGGCGGGTCGTAGAGGCCCGCGTTCTCAAAGCCGCGCGATTTCAAGTCCTTAATGCGCTTGTCGGCCCATTGTTTCATCTCGTCCTTGGTGCCGAACACGATGGCCTGGGTCGGGCATGCCTTCTGGCAGGCCGGCCCCTGACCGACCGCAACGCGGTCGGAGCAGAGGGTGCACTTGTAGGCCTTGTAGTCGACCTTCGAGATGCGCGGGATGTTGAACGGGCAGCCCTTCACGCAATAGCCGCAACCGATGCAGTTGTCCTTCACGAAATCGACGATTCCGTTGGAGTACTGCACGATGGCGCCCGGGGACGGACATGCCTTGAGGCAACCCGGATCCTCGCAATGCATGCAGCCATCCTTGCGGATCAGCCACTCGAGATTGCCGGATTCCGGATTCTCGTACTCGGTGTAACGCATCAGCGTCCAGGTGTTCGGCGTCAGGTCATGCGGGTTGTCATAGACACCCACGTTGATCCCGACCTCCTCGACGAGATTGTTCCACTCCAGGCACGCGACCTGGCACGCCTTGCAGCCGATACATTTCGATACGTCGATCAGCTTCGCCACTTCGGTCTGCCGCTTGGCGGCAGGCGTGATGGTGGAAGCGGATCGCCGGATCAGATCCTGTTCGCCGAACTTCGGCGCGACGGCTTCAGCCTTGGGGTTTGCAATCGGCGGAAACATGCTGTTGCCCTCCCCTTATGCCACCGGCCCGGCGATGGGCTCGATATCGACCAGGAATGCCTTGAACTCCGGCGTCTGAGCATTCGCATCCCCCACGGGGGGCGTCAGCGAATTCACCGGCGAAGCCTTCTTCGTTTCGCCGATAAAGCCGAAATTCAGCGGCAGGCCCACGGAGTGAACGGTCTTGCCGTCGATGTTCAGCGGGATGAGCCGCTTCGTAATGACGGCCTTGCCCTTCACCTCACCGCGGTTGGACCAGACGCGGACCATTTGTCCCGGCTGGATGCCCTTCTCCCTCGCCAGTTGCTCCGACAACTCGACGAAGAATTCGGGCTGGATGACCGCGTTCATGTGAACGTTCTTGGTCCAGTAGTGGAAGTGCTCGACCAGGCGATAGGTGGTGGCGACGATCGGGAACTCCTTGGCGTCGCCGAAGACCTCCATGTCGCCCTTGAACACCCGGGCCACCGGATTGCCCCGAACCTTCGGGAACACCGGATTGGTCACCGGCGACTCGAACGGCTCGTAATGGACCGGGAACGGACCCTCGACCATCATGCCGCGGGCGAACAGGCGGGATACGCCTTCCGGGTTCATGATGAAGGGACCGGTGCCCCGATCGGGTGGAATGGTCGGGACGTAGTCCGGCACGTCCGCGCCGGTCCAGCGTTCGCCGTTCCAGTAGACGTACTTCTTCTCTTCGCTCCACGGCTTGCCTTGCGGATCCGCGGATGCGCGATTGTAGAGAATGCGCCGGTTGGCGGGCCAGCAGAAGCCCCACGAACCGTACACATTCATGCCCGAAGGATCGGAGTTGTCGCGGCGCTGCGCGAGATTGCCGCTCGGGCCGTACACGCCGGTGTAAATCCATTGCACACCGTCGGTCGACCCGTCGTCCCGCATCTCGCCGAAACTCGCGAGCTGCTGTCCCGCAGCACGCGTGACCTTGCCTTCGGCATCCTTGAGATCCACGAGCGCCTTGCCGTTGATTTCCTTGAGCAGTTCGTCGGCGCTCGGGTGGCTCGGGTCCTTGTAGTTCCAGTCGACGGCAAGCAGCGGCTCCGCTCCCTTGCCGCCTTCCTTCTCGTACATTCCGCGGAGACGCAGGAAGAGGTCGGCCAGAATCTCGATGTCCCGCTTGGACTCGAAATACGGGTCCGCCGCCTGCCATTTCCACTGAATGTTGCGGCTCGAGTTAGTGAAGCTGCCTTCCTCCTCGACGAAGGAGGTCACCGGCAACATGAACACTTCGGTCTGGATCTTCGACGGATCGACGTCGTTGAATTCGCCGTGGTTCTCCCAGAACCGGACGGTGTCGGTCTCGATCGGATCCATGCTGACGAGGAACTTCAGCTTCGAAAGCGCGGCTACCGTCTTGGCTTTATAGGCAACCGACATCAGCGGATTGAACCCCTGGCAAAGGAGACCGGTGGTCTTTCCCTGATGCATCACTTCGAACATCCGAAGCACGTCGTAGGCGACGTCGAGCTTCGGCATCCACTGATAGCCGAACTCGTTCTCCGGGGTGGCCTTTGGCCCGTACAGACCTTTCAGGAAGCTGACATAGAACTTCCGGTAGTTCTGCCAGTAGCTCGTCTGATTGGGCTGCAGCGGCTTGAACGTCCGCTTGGCAAGGTGGGATTCGAGCGTCGGCTCGCTGTCCGTGGGCATTGCCAGGTAGCCCGGCAACGACGCGGTGAGCGTTCCGATATCGGTGATGCCCTGCACGTTCGCGTGACCGCGAAGCGCATTGATGCCGCCGCCCGGCACGCCGATATTGCCAAGCAGGAGCTGGATCATCGCAGCGGAGCGGATGTTCTGCGCGCCGTGCGAGTGCTGGGTCCAGCCCAACGCGTACATGATCGTCATCGTGCGATCACGCGTGGCGCACGACGCCGCCCATTCGGCCACCTTCAGGAATTTCTCCTTCGGGGAGCCGGTGACGCGCTCGACCAGTTCGGGCGTATATCGCTCGTAGTGCTTCTTCATGAGCTGATAGACGCAACGCGGGTGCGAGAGCGTTTCGTCGCGCACGGCAAAGCCGTCCGGACCGATTTCGTACTCCCACGAACTGCGGTCGTACGAACGCGAGGCTTCGTCGTATCCGGTAAAGAGACCTTCGTCGAAATCGAAGCCCTCTTTCACGATGTACGAGACGTTCGTGTAGTTCTTGACGTACTCGTGCTGGATTTTGTCGTTTGTCAGGAGATAGTTGATGATCCCCGACAGGAACGCGATGTCGGATCCGGCACGAATCGGACAGTAGTGGTCAGCGACAGCAGCCGACCGCGTGAAGCGGGGATCGACCACCATCAGCTTTGCGCCGCGTTCGGCTTTCGCTTCCGTTACCCACTTGAAGCCGCACGGATGCGCTTCGGCGGCATTACCACCCATGATCAGGACGACATCAGCGTTCTTGATGTCCGTCCAGTTGTTCGTCATTGCACCGCGACCGAATGTTGGGCCCAGACTGGACACCGTCGGTCCGTGTCATATCCTTGCTTGATTCTCCAATTGGAGCATTCCGAGCCCGCGGGTGACCTTCCAGGTCAGCCATCCGGTCTCGTTCGTGCACGAACTGCCAGACAAGAACGCCATCGTCGGCCAGCGATTGACCGTCACGCCGTCCTTGTTCGTTTCGATGAAGTTCGCATCGCGGTCTTCCTTCATGAGCTTCGCGATACGATCCATCGCGAACTCCCAGGTGACCTGCTCGAACCTGTCGCTGCCCGGCTTGCGATACATCGGGTGTTTCACGCGCGTTTTCGCGCGGATGTAGTCGATTGCGCCGGCGCCTTTCGGGCAAAGCGTGCCGCGGTTCACCGGGTTGTCGGAGTCGCCCTCGATATGGGTAACCTCCATCTTGCCTTTCTCGGCCTTACTCTCTGCCGAGAACACGAGCATGCCACAGCACACAGCGCAGTACGGGCAAGAGCTGCGCGCTTCCTTGGTCTGCGCGAGCTTATAAGGCCGGATCATCGCTGCGTGCGCGGCTTCGATTTCGCCAAATCCAAGCGCGCCGAGTGTCGTCCCAGCCAAACCCGCGCCGGCGCCCACCATAAATGAGCGTCGCGAGAGCTCCATGTTCATCCGACGGGTCCTCCGCAAATGGCCCCGGACCGGGGACATCCGAACTTTAGAGTTCGTCGAAGAAAGGTTATTTTTGATTTCTTCTGAAGTCAAACGTACTGATCAAAACGTGGGCATAAAGTTTTGCGACTGCTGCTCAATTTTAGCTGACATTCATCTTTATTGGTTTTGTCCCGCAATATTTCTGCATGATCGGCAACCTGGATGAGGCGATTTTGATTGCATAAAGGTGCATGTATTTTTCTTGCGCAGATTCCTACTGATGCTCCGCAGCATGCTGCACTGCACATTGCCAGACGGCGTCGAATGACGTGTCGAACATCACTTCGAGCTTCAGGGGCGTCGTCGTTGGTCCGCACCGCAAAGGCACCAGCCTCGCCGATCGACGGCAGCGGCAAACGGACGGGGCTGAGGAAGCAGCTGCGGTGCCGGCGACTTAGCCTCGATGCGGAAGATCGGCAACCGCAGCAGCGCGAACCTCAACGCGCTTTGGCCGGCTTGGCGTACGCGAGGTCATCCCCCTTTGTCTTGACTAGGACAACTTCAAACACACGCTGACGTGATGGCAGCCTGAGGATCAACGCAGGAATGCGGGCGCCGTTTATGCGGCGCCCGCATTTGATTTTGTGGAGCGCCTTGACCATGCTGGTGCGCCAACACATCAGGCGTCCATGAAACAGGCCGGCGAAAGCGAAACAATTCTCGACCTGCGCGGCATCCGCTGCCCGCACGTTGTGTTGCGCGCGAAGACCGCTTTACGCGACGTACCTGTCGGCGGCGTCCTGGTCCTTGAATGCACCGACCCGCTTGCGACGATCGACGTGCCGCACTTTGTGAAGCAGACCGGACATGCGCTCGCCGGACATGAACGGCGCGATACTTTATATATATTCCGCATCGAGAAGCGGCATTGAGCGATGCGGCACGGGCAGCCATGAGGCCGATCTATCTTGATTACAACGCGACGACCCCCATCGCACCGGGCGTCGTCGACGCGATGCTGCCGTTCCTGCGCGACGACTTCGGCAACCCCTCTTCCAGCCACATGCTTGGCCGCCGGGCGCACGACGCGATCGAGACGGCGCGAGGCGAAGTCGCGACGCTCATCGGTGCGCACCCGGACGAGATCGTCTTCACGAGCGGGGGGACCGAAGCGAGCAACCTTGCGATCCGCGGCGCCGCGCGCCGGGGCACCGAGAAGCTGCCGATCGTCACAAGCCACATCGAGCATCCCGCGACCGACGGTCCGTGCGCGCTGCTCGTGCAGCGAGGCTATCCCTTGAAGCGTCTCGGCGCGCGGCCTGATGGGATCGTGGACCTCGATGAAGCCGCCGCGACGATCCGGGCCGGTGCTGGCCTTGTGACGCTCATCCACGCCCAGAACGAAATCGGCACCTTGCAGCCGGTGGCCGAAATCGCCGCGCTGGCGCACGAGCAAGGTGCGCTTCTTCATGTCGATGCCGCGCAATCCGTCGGCAAGGTTCCCGTCGATGTGCAGTCGATGGGCGTCGACCTCCTGTCGATCGCCGGTCATAAGCTCTATGCGCCCAAAGGCGTGGGCGCACTTTATATACGGCGCGGCGTTGCGCTGGAGCCGCTGCTGCGTGGCGCAGGCCAAGAATCCGGCCGCCGGCCGGGAACCGAGAACGTTCCATATATCGTCGGCCTCGGCGAAGCATGCCGCCTTGCCGCGATCCGGCTGGGCGACGAGACGCACGAGATCGAATCGCTGGCCAACGAACTGCTCGAGCGCCTGCGACGGGAGGTGCCCGACCTGATGCTTGTCGGCCATCCGACACAACGTCTCCCGAATACGCTGAACGTCCTGTTCCCGGGCGTCTCGGGCAGGCAATTGCTTGAGGCCTGTCCAAATGTACTCGCCTCCACCGGATCCGCGTGCCACGCCGATCGGGAAGAAGCATCGCCGATCCTGCGGGCCCTTGGCATTCCGGAGGAGAAGGCGCTCGGCGCGGTACGCCTTTCGCTCGGCGTTCCGACGACGAGGCAGGATGTCGAGAAAGCAGCCTCCGCACTTGGCGCCGCCTGGCGCGCGATCTCGGGAAATTCCACCAATACCGCGAAGCGAAGCAAGGCCGCCGTTTAAGCCGCGCGTACGATCGCTAATGCGCTCACCATCTACGACACGGTATTGATCCCTACGGCGCGTAGCGAATGTGGCCAATTTCGGCGAGATCGTATCCGCCCAGCTCTTCTGCTCGCGCCCGGACCGTCGGCGAATTCAGGAATGCGAAAAATCGCTGCAGGGAAGGTCGGAAATAGTCGCGCTGGCGAACGACAAGATCGAACCGTTCCGACAAAATCGGCACGAAGTTGAGCCCCGCCGCATGGGCCACGGCACGAACGGCAATCCCGCAATCCGCCCGGCCAACCTTGATCGCTTGCGCGACGTCGCCGCCAGTCGGACAGGGAGGTTCGATCAGCACGAGTTGATTGAGATTGATCTTCTCCCGATACGTCAACGCTTCCAACAACAGCTGGGCGCCAGCGCCTTCCTGCCGGGTCGCCATGCGCGCCCGCGTTCGCTCGACATCCTTGATGTTGGCAAGGCCCAGCGGATTTCCGTCCGCGGTCAGAAGACCCACGTCCCGCCGGACAAACGCAACCAGGACGGCGTCGTGGAAGCCCGGCCTTGTCCGGATGGCTTCCAAATTTGCATCGTCATTCTCGTTCGTCTTGTCATGCAGGTGAATGGCGGCGGCAACGAGCCCGCCATCCTGAAAGCGCCTCAAGCCTGCCTCGCTTCCTTCCGCCAGAATCGCGAGACCCGAACCGCTTTCCCGCAGAGCCCATTCCAGGAGCGGATCGTGGCTGCCGCCGACGATCGGCATCGTCTCCGCGCGTTGCATCCCTTCGGGCCGGATCAGGCTGCCGCTCAGCCACGCATCGAGCTCTTCCTTCGGAAACAGCCATTTCCCCGTCACCTTGGTGCAGGGGATCGCCCCCTCCGAGACGAGTTCATAGAGCTTGCGCTCTTTCAGCCGCAGATATTCAGCCGCTTCGGAGGTCGTGAGCAGGCGCACGTCAAGTCCCCGCGGGAAAATGCACGACCTACAATTTCGCGGGAAATGAAGCGCTTTGCAATTCCGGGCGCCCAGCAGACTCGAGGCGATAGGCTGGCCGTTCAAATCCGCCTTCCGCCTTCACAGTAGTCTGTGAGGTCGGATAGGAGCGCCGTTCGTCAATCGATATCCAGAATAACCTTGCCTATCTCCGTGCCGCGCTCGACGAGATCGTGGGCCTCTGCGATGTCCTTGAGGGGAAATCGTCTGGCGATCGTGTGAACGAGCTTTCCCTGTCTCAGCAAGTCCGTCACTTCGGAGATGCCCGCTTCCCGGTCGCTCTCGGAGATTTCGTAGATGAGAAAGAACCGCATGGTAATACTGTTCTGCATCAGCCAGCGGGCCGGCACTGTGGATTCGTTCGACGCCGTCCCGTAAACCGCCACGGCGGCAAACGGACGGAGAATAGACGGATAGAAAGCTGCGTTGGCGCTCAAGTTCGTTTCGATCACCGCATCGACGCCGCGGCCGCCGGTCAGTTCCATGATCCGCTCGCCCACATTCCCGGCGCGATAATTGACGATCTCATCGGCGCCCGCCGCGCACGCATGTTCCGCCTTGACCTCGCTGCTGACTGTGGCGATGACTCGAGCGCCGCGCGCCTTCGCGAACTGGGTCGCATAGTTGCCGACGGATCCCGCGCCGCCGGTCACGAGGACGATGCTGTCCGCGTCTATCTCGGCAAGCCGCACGGCCTGAACGGCGGTGAGTGCAGGAATTCCAAGGCAGGCTCCGACTGCGTAATCAACGCCGTCGGGAAGACGAACGGCCTGCTTGCCAGGAAGGGCGATGTACTCGGCTGCCGTGCCAAATGCTCTCTTCCATTGGCCGTTCCAGATCCAAACCCGCTCGCCGACCCGGCTGGGGGCAACGCCGGGGCCGACCGCGCAAATATCGCCAGCGCCATCGCTGTGAGGAATGATCACCGGCGCCGTCAGCTTACGGCCAAACCCGCCTTGCCGTATCTTCCAGTCGGACGGATTGACCCCCGAAGTACGAAGCTTAACAAGGACTTCCCCGGCGGCAGGCTCGGGAGTCGGCTGCTCGCCAACCTGAAACACCGCCTTGGCGGGTCCTTGCTCACGATAAAATGCCGCGCGCATCGTTGCTCCACCAAATTTCAGCCGCCCGTAAACAAAATGCCGGGCGGCTTCGTTCTTCCCAGGCTATATAAATTCCGCAGGGTTGGAAACGAATCTCGCGATTGTCCCGTCAACGACCTCAGATCACGCCGAGCGCTTCCATGGCCTCCGCGACGCGAACGAAGCTGGCGATGTTCGCGCCCAGGACATAGTCGCCCGGCGCACCGTATTCGCTGGCGGTCTCGACGCAGCGATCGTGAATGTCGCGCATGATGACGGCGAGCCGCTCCTCGGTCTGCTCGAACGTCCAGCTGTCACGCGAAGCGTTCTGCTGCATCTCCAGCGCAGAGGTCGCGACACCACCGGCGTTCGCAGCCTTGCCCGGCCCGAACAGGACGCCGGCCTGCTGAAAGATGCGCACCGCCTCGGGCGTGCACGGCATATTGGCACCCTCGCCCACGGCGACGACGCCGTTGCGGACCAGGACTGAGGCATCTTTCCCCGTCAGCTCGTTCTGCGTGGCGGAAGGCATCGCGACATCGCACGGAACGTCCCAGATCGATCCGCCTTCGATATAATGCGTGCCGTCGCCCTTGAGGCGAGCGTATTCGGCGATCCGCTCCCGCCGAACCTCCTTGATCTCCTTGACCAGCGCGAGATCGATCCCGCGTTCGTCGACGACATAACCGTTCGAATCCGAGCAGGCCACGACCTTCCCGCCAAACTGGGCGATCTTTTCCATCGCATAGATGGCGACGTTGCCCGCGCCCGACACGACGACGCGCCTACCGTCGAACGACTGCTTCTTCGTCGCCAGCATGCTCTGCACGAAATACGTTGCGCCATAGCCGGTCGCCTCCGTGCGGGCGCGCGAGCCGCCATAGGCGAGTCCCTTCCCGGTCAGAACGCCTGCTTCATACCGGTTGGTCAGCCGCTTGTACTGGCCGAACATGAAGCCGATCTCGCGGCCGCCCACGCCGATGTCACCGGCCGGCACGTCGATATATTCGCCGAGATGACGGTGAAGTTCGGTCATGAAGGACTGGCAAAAACGCATGATCTCGCCTTCGGATCGACCGCGCGGATTGAAGTCGGACCCGCCCTTGCCGCCTCCGATCGGCATGCCGGTCAGCGCGTTCTTGAACGTCTGCTCGAAGCCGAGAAACTTGATGATGCCGACATTCACGGAAGGGTGGAAGCGCAGGCCGCCCTTGTAAGGGCCGAGCGCGGAGTTGAACTGCACCCGAAAGCCTCGGTTGATCCGGACTTGTCCCGCATCGTCCACCCACGGCACACGGAAGATGATCTGCCGCTCGGGCTCACAAATCCGCTCGATCAGCGCATGATTGGCGTAGTGCGGATGCTTGGCCACCACACGGCCGAGGCTCTCGAGCACTTCCTTGGCAGCCTGATGGAATTCTTCCTCGCCCGCATTCCTGCGCACAACCTCGGCAAGGATGGGCTCCAGCTTTTCATCAATTTGAACCACGATGCATATATTCCGGCTTGGGAAACGGCAGCGCGGTCGTAGCCTAATCTTTAGGCAAACTGAACAATTTTTTATCAGTTTCCCGGGTGCAATCTCGTCGCAGCGAGTGGCATGGGCTCGTTTACTCCTATCCGAAGCCCTAGTTAGCTCCGCGAGCGTGTCGCAGCGCGTGTTCCGGAAACAGGCGATTTCTTGCGTTCAGTGCGATCGATGCACGGTGCGCTGGCGATGCGACGCGAGATACTCGCGAAGGGCTTCCGCGTTATTCCGCTCGACGTCCTGGGCCGCATAGAGCAGCGTAACGACACCGCCTTTCAGCAATCTCCGAAGCTCGGCCAGCCCTTCGGGGTTGCTGTCGAGCTCGCGAGCGTAGCGCTTCCTGAACTCGGTCCATCGCTCCGGCCTATGCCCGAACCATTTCCGCAGTTCGGCGCTCGGGGCTACGTCCTTGATCCAGTGATCCAGCGCCGCGTCCGCCTTGCTCATTCCGCGGGGCCATATCCGATCGACCAGAATGCGCACGCCGTCATCCGGCGACGGCGACTCGTAAATCCGCTTCGTTCGAATTCGCTTCGTCATGAACTTTTCTCCGCCTTGTCTGCGGCGGCGATGCCGCGGAGACCATCGAGCGCGAGCGCCACCAGTTCATCGTCGGCTTGCGCCGAACACACTGCATAGATCGGGTAGAAGAAACATGGGGCGCCAGCGACAAGATGCAACTTCCCCGCAGCAATATGCGGCGCCACGATACGCTGGCGGAAATATCCCGAGCCGCCTGCTTCGAGAATGTAAGTCAGCGCCAACGGCCCGAGGCCAACGAACAGGCCTGGATTGTTGTCTTCCGGAAAGCTGAGCTCGTGGTGGTGCGCGAAGTCCGGCCCCCAATCGACATAGACATAACTGTCCGGTTCGACTGCTTTGGCATTGGCGTCGGTCGTGACCAGAACCAGTTTCTCTTCCAGCAGCAGTTCAACGCGTGCACCGGGGCGGAACTGGGGTGCATACATGACGGCGACGTCGAGCGCGCCCGCCGACACCTGATTGGTCAGACTCTCCGGCACACCAACTTGAACGCGAAGCGCGACGTCGGGTGCGGAGCGGCGCATCCAGTGCAGCCACTCGACGAGCCACGGGTGCCAGAGGCTCAGCTCGCCGCCGATGGTCAGCACGGCGCGCCGTCCCGGCGGCACGGCGACCTGATGCCGCGCCCGCTGCCATAACTGCACGAACATCGGCGCATAACGCAGAAATTGTTCGCCGGCCGGCGTGAGCGACGCCCCGTTCTTGTTGCGAATGAACAAGGACCGACCGAGGCGGTCTTCCAACGCCCGAATACGAGCGCTCACAGTCGTCTGGCTCACGTTGAGCTGCTCGGCAGCGCGCACGAAACTGCGTGTTCTGACGATCTCCAGAAAGGTGCGTGCGAGTTCAATATCCATGGCAGATCACCTTACAGACTTATTATAGCAATTTTCTTGCATTGAAGTAGTTATTAATTTCGTTTGCTTGCATTATCCCTGTGCGCAAGATGCATGGGCGGCTGTTCAAAGCCATTGCCCCTTACGGACCGGCTCCATCGTTCGATCCCTCCGGCACATGGCGGTGCAGTCCGCCTGACGGTGAGCGCGATGGGCACGGGCAATGCAGATTTCTCCGGAACCGACATTCTCCGCGTGGCCGCCGATCTGACTGCCGCACGTCGACCTTTCGCATTGGCCATCGTCATCGAAGCGCAGGGATCCACGTCCGCGCGCGTGGGCGCGAAGGCCGTCTTCGACGCCGACGGCACAGTGCTGGCCGGCTGGGCCGGCGGCGGCTGCGCAGAGTCCACCATTGCCCACGCCGTCATCGAATGCCTCGAGGCGGAAATGCCGCAGATCGTCGATGTCGATCTCGACGATGAAGTTCTTGGCGCCGGCATGCCCTGCGGCGGCCGGATGCGGGTGTATGTCGAGCCCATCCCTCCCCGCCCGACGCTCTGGATCCTCGGCCACGGCCGGGTGGCAGAATGTCTATGTCATCTTGGCGCGCTGACGTCTTTTCACGTCGTTGTCGACGACGTCATGGCGTCTCCCGACCGTTTTCCCGATGCGTCGCGCGTCATCGCCAGTGACAGCGACTATCGCGCCCTCACACCGACATCGTCCGATTTCGTGGTGATCGCGACCCAGCACCGCGGCGACCACGAATCGCTGCGCCGCCTGCTTGCGAGCGACGTCGGCTATATCGCCCTAATCGCAAGCCAGAAGCGGACGGGTCTCGTGATCGAGTATCTGCGCCAGGCAGGCTTCGATCAAAACGTCATCAATTTGATCCGCGCGCCGGCCGGCATCGAGATCGGAGCGCGCACGGCGGAAGAGATCGCACTGTCGATCATCAGCGAGATCGTTCTCGTGCGCCGCAGCCGGTCGAGGGCGCAACGCCCGTCGAACAATGCGGTGGATGGCGAATGCGCGGCGCTGAACTCTGAAGCGCATGAGCCCGCGGTGTTGCCCGCGTCGGGCGGACGAGCCTTGCGGGCGGTGGGAGAATGAAATGACTGACACAGCACCCGGCACCCGCAGCAGCCCCTCCTTCTGGGTGCGTTGGTTCTATTCCACCAATCACAAGGACATCGGCACGCTCTATCTGATCTTCGCGACGCTTGCCGGTGTCTTCGGCACGGCGCTTTCAGTCGCCATCCGGATGGAGCTGCAAGAGCCGGGCTTGCAGTTCTTCGTCGATCCGACGCTCTTCAATGTCGTCGTCAGCGCGCACGGCCTGGTCATGATCTTCTTCGTGATCATGCCGGCGCTGATCGGCGGCTTCGGCAACTGGTTGATCCCGCTCATGATCGGCGCGCCGGACATGGCGTTTCCGCGCATGAACAACATCTCCTTCTGGCTTCTCGTCGCCTCCTTCATCCTCTTCGTCATCTCGTTCTTCGTCGAAGGCGCTCCCGGCTCCCGCGGCCATGGCGGCGGATGGACGCTCTACCCGCCGCTCGCGTCAGGGGGGCAGCCGGGACCGGCGGTCGACTTCGTGATCTTTGCGGTCCATCTTTCCGGCGCGTCATCGATTCTTGGCGCGATCAACTTCATTACCACGATCTTCAACATGCGCGCGCCGGGCATGACCATGCACAAGATGCCGTTGTTCGCCTGGAGCATGCTGGTGACGGCGTTCATGCTGCTGCTCTCGCTGCCGGTGCTTGCAGGCGCCATCACGATGCTGCTGACCGACCGCAATTTCGCAACCACCTTCTTCGATCCATCTGGCGGCGGCGACCCGCTCCTGTATCAGCATCTGTTCTGGTTCTTCGGCCACCCCGAGGTTTACATCATGATCCTGCCGGCGTTCGGGATCATCAGCCACGTGGTGTCGACATTCTCCCGCAAGCCGATCTTCGGCTATCTCGGCATGGCCTATGCGATGGTCGCGATCGGCGTGATCGGCTTTCTGGTCTGGGCCCACCATATGTATACGGTGGGCATGTCGAGGGGCGCGCTCGCTTATTTCGCGGCCGCTTCAATGGTCATCGCCGTGCCGACCGGCGTGAAGGTGTTCTCCTGGATCGCCACGATGTGGGGTGGATCGATCCGCTTCAGCGTTCCCATGCTGTGGGCGCTCGGCTTCGTCATCCTGTTCACGATCGGCGGCGTCACCGGCGTGGTGCTTGCCAATGTCGGCGTCGATGCGGCGCTGCACGACACCTACTATGTTGTAGCGCATTTCCACTACGTACTTTCGCTCGGCGCGGTGTTCGGCATCTTTGCGGGCTTCTATTACTGGTTCCCGAAGATGTCCGGCTACATGTACCGGGAGTCGCTCGGACGCATCCATTTT
>Ga0180217_1002324_pt1 | contig 17847 bp, 9 predicted proteins | sample eDN3rd37CBELigOP_FD_128521 | JGI IMG/M metagenome (GOLD analysis project Ga0180217, IMG submission 128521) | Enriched Organic Plus compost microbial communities from Emeryville, California, USA - eDNA 3rd pass 37_C BE-Lig OP (version 2) (version 2) ... | reverse complement strand
CAGCACGCCGGCATCGGCGATCGGGCCCCACTGCACGGCGAGCGCCGGGCGGCCTTCGGCACGGCGCCGCCGCGCCAGCGCCTCCAGCGCCGCGTTGGCGGCGACATAGGCGGCCTGGCCGGGATTGCCGATGGCGACGGCGGCGGAAGAGAACAGCAGGAACAGCGCCAGCGGATCGCCGGCGGTCAGGCGGTCGAGGTTCTCCGCCGCGCGCAGCTTGGCATCCAGCACCGCGGCGGCGCGCGCGGGGTCGAGGGTGGCGGCAGCGCCGTCGGCAAAGACCGCGCCCGCATGCACCACGCCGCGGATCGGCGGCATGGCGGCGCGGATGGCGCGCAGGGTCTGGGTCAGCGCCGCCTCGTCCGTGGCGTCGCAGGCATGCAGCGTGGCGGCGGCGCCGCGCGCGGCGAGGTCGCGCACCGCCGCATCGGCGCCCGGCACCGCCGGTCCACGGCGGGAGAGCAGCGCCAGGTGGTGCACGCCCTGCGCCACCAGCCAGCGCGCGACGGCGAGTCCGAAGCCCGTCGTTCCGCCCACCACCACGACGGTGCTGCGTGCCGCCTGCAGCAGGGCGGGGCTGCGTGCCGGCACGGCGCTGCCCGCGGCGGCGAGGGCGGGCGGGCGCAGCACCAGCTTGCCGATCTGCCGGCTGGCCTGCAGCGCACGGAAGGCGGTCTCGGCCTCCGCCGCCGCATGCTCGGTCGCCGGCAGGGGCCGGAAGGTGCCGTCGGCCAGGCGGCGCGCGATGTCGGCGAGCAGGCGTGCCGCCAGTGCCGGCCGCGCCCGCGGCAGCTCGTCCACATCCACCGCGAACCAAGTGACGTTGCGCCGCATCGGCCGCAGCGCCACGCGCCGGTTCTCCGCGAAGTCGCGCTTGCCGAGCTCGAGAAAGCGGCCGAAGGGGCGCAGCAGGCCGAGCGAGCGCTCCATCGCTTCCCCGCTCAGGGAATTCAGCACCACATCGACCCCGTCCGGCCAGCTGGCGCGCAACGCGTCGGCAAAGCCGGGATCGCGCGAGTCCAGCACCAGCTCGGCGCCCGCCGCGCGGAGGAAGGCACGGCGCGCCGGGCTGCCCGCGGTCGCCGCCACCCGCGCGCCGCGGGCCAGGGCCACCTGCAGCGCCGCGAGGCCGACCGCGCCGGCGCCGCCATGGATCAGCACGCGTTCACCGGCCTCGAGCCGCGCCAGCTCCTCCAGAGCATGGGCGGCGGTGAGGAAGGCGACCGGCACGGTCGCCGCGGCGGTCGGATCCAGGCCGACGGGCAGCGGCGCCAGGGCTTCGGCCCGCGTCACCGCATGGGTGGCGAGCGCGGCCGGGGCGATGCCGAAGACCCGATCGCCCGGCCGGAAATCCACGGCCTCGCCCACCGCCTCGACCACGCCGGCGCATTCCATGCCGAGCGTCGGGCCGGTGAAGCCGTGCAGCAGCACCTCCTCCGGCAGCAGGCCCTGTGCCCACATCAGGTCACGGAAATTGATCCCGGCCGCCTCGACGCGCAGCGCCACCTCGCCCGGGCCCGGCAGGCGCGGTGCCATCGGCTCCCAGCCGAGTGTGCCGAGCTGGCCCGGCAGGCGGATGGCGAGCCGCGCCGGGCCCGCGGGGCGCCGCAGGGCCGGCAGGCCGGGCCGCAGCCGCGGCACCAGCCGGGCCTCGGCGGTCAGCGTCACTTCCGCCTCGCCATCGCCCTCGACGAGCAGTTCCGCGGCAAGGCGCCTGGCCGCCGCCTCCGGAGGGAGCGCGGGGCAGAGGTCGATGCGGCGGGGCTTCAGCCCAGGGTGCTCGTTCGCCAGCACCCGGCCGAGCGCGAAGCAGGCCGCGGCAGCGGGATCGTGCTGCCCGCCCTCAGGCTGCTGGCCGCCGCGGGTGATGAGCCGGAATCCCGCCCCTCCCGCCTCCGCCGCCGCGGCCAGCCGGGCGAGGGCGGCGAGCGTCGTGGCCAGGGCACCGGGCGCCGTCCCGCCGCCGGCCAGCGCCACCACCAGCGTGTTCTGCAGGGCGCGGGGCGGCAGCGCATTCGCGGCGGCGAGATCCTCGGTGATGACCACCGCGCCACGCGCCTGCAGCGCCGCGACGAGCGGCCCACGGAGCGCGGCCATCGCGCCATCGGCCAGCAGGGTCACCCGGCGCTGCACCGGGGCCGGCAGCACCGCCGCGCCGGCTGGGATCCGCGCGGCGACCAGCACGGCGGGCCAGGGCGCCGCGGTCAGCGGCACGACCTCCGGATCGGCCCAGCCTTCGGCTGCCAGCAGCGCCGCCCAGGCCTCCGCCCCCGGCAGCGGAGAGGCGCCGCCCGGGGCGGTCCACCAGGCAGGATCCTGCCCGCAGGCGAAATCCCAGATCCGGCCCGGCAGCGGCTCGGCCAGCAGCAGCGTGCCGCCCGGCACGAGGGCCCCGCGCAGCGCGGCCGGCAGGCCGGCGCCGGCGCGCAGCCGGAGCCCGGCGCCGAGGCCGATGACGAGGTCGGCTGCGGCCGGCGGCGGCTCGGTGCCGAGCGGGTCCCAGACCGCGCGGGTGAGTTCGACCTCCGCCATCTCGGGAACGCCACCGCCGCCACCGCCCTCAGGCAGGCTGGCGGCGCAGTAGAGGATTCGCCGCCCCTGGCCGGAGAGCGCCGCCACGGCGCGGGCCGTCAGCTCGCCCAGCCCGGCGCCGACCTCCAGTACCCGGAGCGGGCGCGCGCGCGGCCAGTCCAGGACGAAGCGACGGAGCGCCGCCTCGAGCACCCGCGACAGCCGCTCCATGCCGGCGAGGGTCGCAGGCGGGGCGGCTTCCCCCGGGTCGGAGGTGCTGCCAGCCAGCGCCTCCGGCAGGCGCTCGGCCAGGCGGGCGAGCCAGGCGAGCTCGGGCGCCAGGTTCGGCTGCTCCAGCAGCACCTGCCGCCAGATCTCGGAGGCGGGAGGCAGATCGGGCGTGGGCACCGGGCGCAGGCCGGAGGCGCCGGCCGCGGCCAGGCCATCGGCCTCGAGATCCTCCAGCAGCGCACGGGCATAGCGGCTGGCCGCCGGCGCGGCGACCAGGGCGGCATGGGCGCTGGCGGCGCAGAAGCCCTCCAGCAGCATCGCCGCCTCGGTCAGGTCCAGCGCGGCGTCGCGCTCCTGCGCCGCGGTCAGCACCGGGCGCAACGGCACAGGTTCCGGCGGCTCGGCGGCAGGGGTGGGCAGGGCGGGCAGCAGCTCCATCCGGAAGGCGGCCTGCGCGGCCTGCGCGGCGTCGCCCCGGCCCGGCAGGCGGATGCGCTGCAGCCAGCAGCCCGAGAGCACCGCCACCGGCGCACCGCCGGCGTCCAGCAGCAGCAGGTCGGCCGCCGCGCTGCGGCTGCCGCGTGCCGTGACCTGAATGGCGGCGGTGGCGACCGGCTGGGCATCCCGGCGCAGCGCGAGCCGCGTGAAACGTACCGGCACCACGCCGGTCCCGGGCTCCGCCGGGTCCTCGGCCAGCAGCCCCACCAGGCCCTGCAGCGCCCCATCCAGCCGGACAGGATGCAGCAGGAAGCCGGCGGCATCGGGCGGCGCCGCCTCGGGCAGTGCGAGCCGCGCCTCGGCGGTACCGGCGGCGGAATCCACCGTGACGGACCGTACCGCCGCGAAGGCCGGCCCGTAGTCGAGCCCGGCAGCGGCGGCGAGCGCCCGCAGCGCCGGCCCGTCCAGCCCGTGCCCGCGGGGCGGCGCCGGCGCGGCGGCCTCCGGCAGGCGGGGCAGGGCCGCGACCTGGCCCTCGGCGTGCAGGGTCCAGTCCTCGCCGGCCAGCCGCCGACGGCTCCTCAGGGTGAAACGGCCGGTGGCGTCGAGCTCGCTGCGGATCTCGCGTGCCGCCTCGGCCTCCAGCGACAGGGCACGGAAGATGGCGAACTCCGTCACCTCCAGCGCCATCGCCTCCGGATGGCGGAGCGCGGCGGCGGCGAGCGCCATCTCCAGCATGGCCGCCGCGGGCAGCACGGGTTCCCCGGCCAGGCGATGGTCGGCGAGCCAGGGCTCCTGCAGCGTGTCCAGATGGCGCGTCCAGACGCCCGGTTCCGCCTCGCGGCAGAAGCCGAGCAGCGGGTGGTCGTGCCGCAGGCTGGTCAGCGGCACCGCCTCCTGGGTGGGCGTGTACCAGATGCGCGTCCGCTCGAAGGGGGTGAGTGGCAGGCCGCGCCGTTCCGCCGGGCCGGCGAAGGCCGCGCCGCCGCGCGGATCGGCGCCGCGCGCATAGGCGCGGTCGGCGATGGCGGGAAAGGGATCGCCGGACCCGTCGCGGCGGGAGAGGCTTGGCAGCGCGGCCGCCTCTGTCCCCGCCTCCCGCAGCCCCTCGCGCAGATAGGACTGCAGGGCCGGATGGGGACCGATCTCCAGGAAGACGGCCGGGCCGAGCGCCGCGGCGGCCTGCACCGCCGCGAGGAAGCGCACGGGCTCGCGCAGGTTGCGCCACCAATAGGCGGGCTCGCAGGACTCGAGCACCGTGCCCGTGACGCTGGAGACGAAGGGCAGGCGCGCCGGACCGCCGGTGAGGGCCGCGATGTCGGCCAGCAGCCCGTCCCGCACCGGGTCCATGGCGGCGCTGTGGAAGGGGTAGTCGAGATCGAGCGGCACGAAGCTCCAGTGCCGTGCCTCCGCCGCTTCCGCGAGCCGGGCCAGCTCCTCGGCGGGGCCGGCGACGGTGATTGCCCGTGGCGCGTTCACCGCGGCGATCTCCAGCGCCGGGCCGCATGCCGCCAGCACCGGCAGCGCCTCGGCCTCGCCGGCACCGAGCGCGGCCATGCGGCCGCTCCCCCGGGTGCGGTGCTGGTGCCGGCTGCGGGCGACGATCAGCCGCGCCGCCGCCGGCAGGTCGAGCAGCCCGGCGGCAAGCGCCGCCGCCACCTCGCCCACCGAATGGCCGAGGCAGAGCGCAGGCCGGATCCCCTGTGCGGCCAGCGCCGCGACGATGCCGTGCTGCACGGCGAAGAGCAGGGGCTGGGCGCAGTCCGTCGCCGCCAGGTCCTCCGCCTCCACCCCGGCGGCGAGGCGGGCGGCGGCCGACCAGCCGAGCAGCGGCGCGAGGGCCGCATCGGCCTCCTCGACCGCGGCGCGGAAGGCGGGGCTGGCGGCCATCGTCTCCCGCGCCATGCCCGGCCATTGCGCCCCGTTGCCGCTGAAGACGAAGGCGACGCCACCGATGGAGCCGTGATCCGGACTTGCCGACGCGGCGCCGCGCGGCGCTGCGCCCTCCGTCGCGGCCTCGGGCGCACCAGCCTGCCAGGCGGCGAGCGCCCCGGCGAGAGCGGCCGGAGTCTCGCCGCGCAGCGCCAGGCGATGGGGCAGCAGGTCGCGGTACCGGGCCGCCCCCCGCAGCAGCGCAGGCAGGGCCGGCGCCGGTACGGTCGGGAGTCGGTCCTGCCAGCGGGCCGCCAGATGGCGCAGCGCGGCGGCCGAGTGCGCCGAGAGGAGCAGCGGCGGCAGCGGCCCGTCCGCCGCCTGCATGGCCGGCGGATCCAACGGCGGAGTTCCGCCGGCGCCGCGGCGCGGCGTCGACGAGGAGGGGCCCGCCGCCCGCGATGGCGCCGGGGCGAGCAGCGCGCAGGCATTGGTGCCGCCGAAGCCGAAGCTGTTCACCCCGGCCACGGGACGCGCACGGCGCGGCAGTGCCTCCATCGCCGTCGGCACGCGCAGGCCCAGGGCGGCGAAGTCGATCGCCGGGTTCGGCGTCTCGAAATGCAGCGAGGGCGGGATGTGCCCGTGCTCCAGCACGAGCATCGCCTTCAACAGGCCGACGAGGCCGGAGACGGGCTCGGTATGCCCGATATTGCTCTTCACCGAGCCGATGGGCAGCGGTGCGTCGCGGCGCGCGGCGCCGATGGCGGCGCCGAGCGCCGTGGCCTCGATCGGGTCGCCGGCGGGGGTGCCGGTGCCATGGGCTTCGAAATAGGCCAGGCGGTCGGGCGCGACGCCCGCCTCCGCCAGCGTGGCCTGCAGCAGCGCCTGCTGCGCCGCCCCGCTCGGCAGGGAGAGCCCCACCGTGCGTCCCGCGGCGTTCACGCCGGTGCCGAGGATGACGGCGCGGATCGCGTCGCCCTCGGCCAGCGCGTCCTCCAGTCGCTTGAGCAGCACCACGGCGGCGCCTTCCGCCCGGACATAGCCGTCCGCGCGCGCGTCGAAGGCCTGGCAGCGGCCGCTCCGCGAGAGCATCCCCGCGCGTGCGAAGCCCAGGAAGGGGAAGGGCGAGAGCAGCAGGTTCACCCCGCCCACCACCACCGCCGGAAGCCGCCGGGCGCGCAGCGCCTCGCAGGCCCAGTGCAGCGCCACCAGCGCCGAGGAACAGGCGGTGTCCACCGTCTGCGCCGGACCGCGCAGGTTGAAGACGTGGCCGATGCGGTTGGCCAGGATGGAGAGTGCCGAGCCGGTCATGAACCAGCGGTCGCCGGAGGCCGTATCGCCCTGGCGGAGATCGCCGTAGTCGGTCAGCGAGGCACCGACGAAGACGCCCGCACCGCTGCCCGCCAGCCTGGAGGGCGGCAGGCCGGCATCCTCCAGCGCCTCGGCCGTCACTTCCAGCAGCAGGCGCTGCTGCGGGTCCATCTCCACCGCCTCCCGGGGGGAGATGCCGAAGGCGCCGGGGTCGAAGCCGGCGACGTCGCCCAGCGTGCCGGCGGCGAAGGTGTGGGACTTGCCCCGCTCGCCGGGCCGCGGATGGGCGAAGGCGGCCTGGGTGAAGCGGTCCGCCGGCACGGTGGAGACGGCATCCCGCCCTTCCGCCAGCAGGCTCCAGAAGGCGTCGAGGTCGGGTGCGCCGGGCAGGCGGCAGGCGGCGCCGATGACGGCGATGGGAGCGCCCGGCAGGCGTCGGCCGGCGGCCTTGCGGGGGCCGCTCATGCGGCCCGCTCGTCGTGCTGGTGCCCCCGATGCCCGGCGGGGCCGGCCGGCCGGCCGGAGCTCATGCCGCCGTCACGCCGGCGGCCAGCCCCGCATGCTCGGGGACCAGGGTGGAGGGATCGGGCAGGCGCGCAGGGCGGCGGGCCTGGACGGGGGCGCTGACAACCTGCTCGAGCAATCTGTCCACGACGGCGAAGTGATCCTCCCAGCTTGGCGCACGCCATCCGGCCATCCGGGCGAGCTGAGCGGCATGGAGCGGCGAGTCGGGCCGCGCATAGTCCAGCACGGTGCGACGCCAGGCCACGCCGTCCAGCGGGTCGAGGAAGTCGGGCACTGTTCCGCCGACCTCTCGCAACGCGGGCAGGTCGCTGCAGATCGCCGGCACGCCGAGCGCGAGCGCCTCGGCCAGCGGCAGGCCGAAGCCTTCGGCGAAGCTCGGGAACAGCAGGGCCCGGCTGCCGGCGAGAAGGCGCGTCGCCTCGGCATCCGGCGTCGCGCCCATCTCCTGCACCAGGCCGCGCAGGGCCTCGCAGCGGTCGAGCAGGTCGAGGATGTTCTCGTTCTCCCAGCCCCGGCGGCCGATCAGCACGAGGCGGGGCGTATCCGGTCCGCGGGCGGCCGCCAGGGCACGCCAGAGATGCAGCAGCAGGAGGTGGTTCTTGCGCGGCTCGATCGTCCCGAGGCAGACGAAATAGGGCGCGCCGGGTGCTGGCGCCGCGGCGACCTGCGGCGTGAGGCCGAGCGGCGCGACGCTGACCGGTGGCGCGGCGCCAAGCGCGGCCAGCCGCGGCGCGAGGCTCGCCTCGGTCGCGGCGGAGTTCACCAGGATGCCATCGGCCAGCGCGGCCGTGGTGGCCACCCGGCGGGCATGCCGGCGGACCTGGGCAGGGCGGGCGTATTCCGGGTGGGTCAGCGGGATCAGGTCGTGGATCATCGGCACGAAGGCGGCGCCCGCCGCGCGCAGGGCGGCGATCGGTCCGGCCCGGTCGAGGGCGCGATGCGAGACCAGCAGGAAGACCGGCCGGCGGTGGCGGGCGAGCGCCTCGCGCAGCGCCGCCCGGCCGGCGCCGAAGAGCAGCGCCGCCTGCAGCCCCGCCAGGGCCTGCCAGCGCCGGCGGGCCGCATCACGGACCGCGGTGCCGCCCGCCCAGGCCTCCAGCAGCACATCCGTCAGGGCTTCGACCTGATGGCGCGGCAGCGCGGCGAACCAGCCCCAGGGGCTCTGCACGACGAAGGTGCAGGCGTGCTCGGGCCTTGCGAGCCAGTGCCGGACATAGGCCATCTCGACACGATCTATGCCGGAGGGCGCGGCCCGGTTGACCGAGAACAGGAGTCGCGAGACGTCGAGAAGTGCGTGCACAGTGTCTCCCGCCGGCTCGGGCTCTGCCGTGTCGATCCGGCCCCGGAGGCTCGGGGCGCGACGGAGATCGGATCACTAGCTTGTGCGTGATCCCCAGGTCAACCAGAGCGAGAGTCTCTGCACGCATTAGTTGCGTTCGGTATCAAGACCGGCCTGGCGGCGTCGACTCCGACCGCCGCGCGAACGCCCACAGAAGGAGGGTTCCGGCCCGTGAGCATCTGGAAAAAGCGCACCACGCCCGAGGATTTCGACGCCTTCCATCGCGGAACCCTGCCCGAGTTCCTCGGTATCCGGATCCTCGAAATCGGCCCCGACCATGTTCGCGCGGCGATGCCGGTGGATGAGCGGCACGTCCAGCCCTACGGCATCCTGCACGGCGGCGGCAGCGTGGTGCTGGCCGAGACCGTCGGCTCCTTCTGCGGTGTCATGGCCCTGCCGGAGGGCCAGGCGGTGGTGGGGGTGGAGGTGAACGCGAACCATCTCTCGCCGGTCCGCAGGGGTGACACGGTCACTGCCCTGTGCCGGCCGCTGCGCCTCGGCCGCACCCTGCAGGTGTGGGAGATCGAGATCCGCCGCGGCGACGGAACGCTCACCTGCGTCTCGCGCCTGACCACGGCAGTCCGCGAGGCGCAGCCTGGCCGGCCCGCATGATTGCCCAGGGGCGGAGGACCGCGCGGCGACCCTGCAGACCCGCATCGCCATCCTCGCCGGCAGGAGCCGGTGCATGGGCGCTTCAGCGCGGGGCGATCCTGCCCTAGGCTGCCCGCGCGCCGGCGCAGAGAACCGGCCGCGCATGGGAGAAGACCGACGCCCGCACGGCGACCCTGTCAAGGAGCGCGCACCGCCGCATGCATCCCTTCGTCATCCCGCCTTCCGTCGCTGCGCGCGTCGCCGCACGCTGCGGCACGGTCCACCCCTTCGCGCGGCTCGATCCCCGGCGCACGGCGCTCGTCGTCATCGACATGCAGAACGGCTTCATGCGCCAGGACGTGGCGCATGTCTGGTGCCCGATGGCCGAGCGCATCGTGCCCCAGGTGAACCGCCTCGCAGCGGCGCTGCGCGCGGCCGGCGGCGCGGTGTACTGGATCCAGAACACGCTCGATGCGCGCTGCGAGGTCGAGTGGTCCATCATGCAGGACATGGCGACCCCCGAGGCGCGGGCGCGCCGCGCCGCCGCCATGCGCGAGGGAACGGTCGGCCACCAGCTCTGGCCCGGGCTGGAGGTGCGGCCGGAGGACGAGGTGGTGCGGAAATACCGCTACAGCGCCTTCATCCAGGGCGGCTCCGACCTGCCGGAGCGCCTGCGCGCGCGCGGCCTGGATACCGTGCTCATCACCGGCACCGTCACCAATGTCTGCTGCGAGAGCAGCGCACGCGACGCGATGATGCTGAATTTCCGCACGGTCATGGTCAGCGACGGCTGCGCCGCGATGACCGATGAGGAGCACGCGGCGGCGCTGGTCTCCTTCCACCTGCAGTTCGGCGATGTGCTGACGGTGGAGGAGTGCATCACCGGCTTCGCGGGCGGGCAGGCGCAGGTCGCGGCCGCATGAGCGCGCGCGCCGACGACCGGAGCAATCCGACGCAGGCGGCGGAGGGGCGCGAGGATTCGGGCCGGCCCGCCAGGCCACGGGTCGCCTTCATTGGCACGGGCGGCACTATCGCCTCGGTCGGCCGCGGTCCGCTCGACATCCAGGATTACGCCGCGCGCGGCCTGATGCTGCAGGCCGACGAACTGCTGGCCCGCTTTCCCGAGGTGCAGGAGGTGGCGGACGTCACCCCCGTGCGCTTCCGCGCCGTGCCCTCCACCCAGATGGGCTGGCCGGAGTGGAAGGAGCTGCTGCAGATCTGCGACCGGCTGGTGGCCGAGGACCCGGCGCTCGCGGGCATCGTCATCGGACATGGCACGGCCTCGCTCGAGGAGACGGCCTACTTCCTCTCGCTGACGCTGAAGGTGCCGGTGCCGGTGGTGCTGGTGGGCGCCCAGCGACCGGCCTCGGCGCTCTCCACCGACGCGGGCATGAACATCGTCAACGCCGTGCGCGTGGCGGCGAGCCGCGAGGCGCGCGGGCTCGGCGCGCTGGCCCTGCTGAACGACGAGATCCAGGCGGCGCGTGAGGTCACCAAGACCTCGACCGGTCGGCTGCAGACCTTCCGCAGCCCGGACTTCGGCTGCCTGGGACATGCGGATGGCGACCGGCTGGCCTGGTACCGCCGCCCGCTGCGCCGCACCGCGCCGGACACGGAGTTCGATGTCCGCGGCCTCGATGCGCTGCCGCGGGTGGACATCTCCTACTGCTATGCCGGGGCGGACGGGACGGCGGTGCGCGCCTTCGTCGCCGCCGGGGCGCGCGGCATCGTCTCGGCCGGCTTCGCGCCCGGCTTCGCGACGCCGGCGGAGGCGGATGCGCTGAAGCAGGCGGCCGCGTCCGGCGTCGTGGTGGTGCAGTCCACCCGCGCCGGATCAGGCCGCACCTTCCCGACCACGCGGGTGCTGCAGGCGGGCTTCCTGCCGGCGGACAACCTGACCCCGCAGAAGGCGCGCATCCTGCTCAGCCTGGCGCTGACGGTCACGCAGGATCCGCGGGAGATCGCGCGCATCTTCGCCGAGTACTGAGGGCCGGAGGCGGGTATGCGGCCGGCTCCCGCCGCATCTCCGCCGGTCCTCCGCGCCCGCGCGGCGCCAGGCCCGGCAGCGCCGCGCCGGATATCCGCTCTCCTCCTCGCGTCGCATGCGCGACGGGAGGAGGGTCTCGCCGGTCGTGCCTTTCGCTGCGGCCGGCGCCATGGCGCGCCCCTCGGCGCGAGGCTGCTCCGCCTGAGCCGCGCGACGATCCGCGCCGCGAAATGCCCGAGGCGCGGGCGTGCGGATCGCGGCCAGGGCTGCGCAGCAGCAGCCGGCGGAGCCTCTCCGTGTCGAGGCGCATGCGAGTAGGGAAGGCAGGCAGAGATGTGCATCGGCACATCTCGCGCGCATCATGGCTGTCTGGGTGCCTGCCGTGGCGCGGCGGCGCGGGCCAGCCGGTCGTTGATCGCCAGTCCCAGCCCGGCCTGCGGCACCGGCATGGCCGCGATCCGCGTGCAGCCGCGCCGTGTCCCCTCGGCGTCCAGCCAGCGCAGCCCGGCGAAGAGGCGCGCGGCGGCCTCGGCCAGGTCGCCCGCCTCCGACAGGTTCCAGGTGAGGGCCGCTCCGGGCAGCGGCGGGCCGAAGGCGAGCAGCGCCTCCTCCGCCGTCACCGTCCGGGCGTCCAGCCGCACCGGCAGGCCGGGCGCGTAGTGCGACAGCAGCAGGCCGGGCGAGCGGAGGCTGCGCGTCGTCTCGGCCGCGGCGAGTGGCAGGGCGCGGCCGACCGTCCCGATTTCGGCCTCGATCGCCTCCAGCGGCACGCCGCCCGGGCGCAGCAGCGCCGGCCCCGCCCCGGTCAGGTCCAGCACGGTGGATTCCACCCCGACCGGGCAGGGGCCGCCATCCAGCACCGCCGCGATCCGGCCGCCGAGGCCGTCCAGCACATGCTGCGCCGTGGTCGGGCTGACCTGGCCGGAGCGGTTGGCGGAGGGCGCCGCCACAGGCACCGCCGCCTGCCGCAGCAATGCGAGCGCGAGGGGATGGGCGGGCACCCGCACCGCCAGCGTGTCCAGCCCGGCCCCGGCCAGAAGGTCCACCCCGCATTCCGGCCGGCGTGGCAGCACGAGCGTCAGGGGCCCGGGCCAGAAGCGCGCGGCGAGGCGCCGGGCACGGCCCTCGGCGACGACATCCGCGAAGGCCGCCTCGGCGTCCGGATAATGGCAGATCAGCGGGTTGAAATGCGGCCGGCCCTTGGCCTCGAACACCGCCGCGACCGCCCGGCCGTTCCGCGCATTGGCGCCGAGGCCGTAGACCGTCTCGGTCGGGAAGGCGACCAGCGCACCTTCGCGCAGCAGGGCAGCGGCGCGGTCGAGCGCGGCCGGGGAGAGGACCGCTGTCATGCCCCGTCCCGCCCCGTACACAGGAATCCGGCATTGGCGAAGCCCGGCTTGCGGTAGCGCAGCGGCGCCCCATCCCAGCCGCGCACGATGCCGCCCGCCGCCTCCACCACCGCCTGCGGCGCGGCGGTGTCCCATTCCATGGTGCGGCCGAAGCGCGGATAGAGGTCGGCCACTCCCTCCGCCACCCGGCAGAACTTCACCGCCGAACCGATCTTCACCACCCGCTGCACCCGCCTCCCCTCCAGGAATGCGTCGAGGCGCGGGTCGTCCGAGTAGTGGTGGCTGGCCATCACCACCGCGCCCTCTGGCGGGATGGGGCGCGCGGCGATGGTGCGGCGGACCCCCGCCGCATCCTCCTTCCAGGCGCCGACGTCGTGGCTGCCTGCGAATATCTCCCCCGTCGCCGGCAGGCCGACCACGCCGAGCACCGCCCGGTCGCCTGCGACCAGGCCGATATTCACGGTGAAGCTGTCGCGGCCCGCCGCGAATTCCCGGGTGCCGTCCAGCGGATCCACCAGCCAGAACCGGTCCGCCGGTGCCGGCGCGAGGCCCGCTTCCGTCTCCTCCTCGGCGATCACGGGAATATCGGGGGTCGCGGCGCGCAGGCCCTCCACGACCAGCGCCTCGGCGATGCGGTCCGCTTCGGTCACCGGGCTGCGGTCGGCCTTGCGGTCCACGGCGAAGCCGGCCCGGCGGACCGCCATGATGGCCTGCCCCGCCCGGCGCGCGAGGCCGGCGGCAAGGTCGAGCAGCGCGTCGTCATCCATGCGGGAGGGTGTGGCGGCATGGGCGGGCTGGGGCAAGCCCGCAGGTCCGGCGGCGCATCGGCCCGGCGCCCGCGCTCCCGCTCAGCCTGGCGCTGACGGTCACGCGGGACCGGCGGTGGATATCCGCCTGGCCGCACCGCCCTGCCCGACCTCCAAAGGCGGCGGCGCGCCGCGCTGCACCCTTGCCAGTAGCGGCCGCAGGCCCTGATACAGAGGGTGCCGCCCAGCCATCGCAATGGACATCGCCATGCCCGACATCGCCTTCGTGAAGCCTGCCCTGCCCCGCAGTGGCGCGCTCGTGCTGCCGCTGCCCGAGGCGGCCGAAGGGGCGGAGCCGGCCAGCACGCTGCGCCAGGCCCTGGAGGAGGCCACCGGCGGGGCGCTCGCCCGCGCACTGGAGGCGGCCGCCTTCAAGGGCCGCAAGGGGCAGAGCTGCACCCTCTGGGCGCCCGGCGCGGGACTTTCCAAGATCGTTGCCATCGGCCTCGGCAAGCCGGACGAGCTGACGCCGGAAGCCGCCGAGGCGGCCGGCGGCGCCATCGCGCCGATGATCGCGCAGGAGCGCGAGGCGATGGTCGCGGCCGAGGGCATGGCGCCCGAGCTCGGCGCTGCCCTCGCGCTCGGCCTGACGCTGCGCGGCTATCGCTTCGACCGCTATCGCACGCAGGAAAAGGAGGAGGACCGGCCGAGGCTCGAGCGGGTGGCGATCGCCACTGCCGACACCGCCGCCGCCAAGGCAGCCTGGGCGCCGATGCGCGCAGTGGCCGATGGCGTGGCGCTCGCGCGCGACCTCGTCTCCGAGCCGCCCAATGTGCTCGGGCCGGAGGAAATGGCCGAGCGCTGCCGCGGCCTTGAGAAGCTCGGCATCGAGGTCGAGGTGCTGGGGCCGAAGGAGATGAAGAAGCTCGGCTTCGGCGCGCTGCTCGGCGTGGCGCAGGGTAGCGCGCGCGAGCCGCGTCTGGTCGTCATGCAGTGGCTCGGCGCCAGTGGCGGGAAGGGCAAGCGGGCCGGAGGCGCGAAGCCCGTCGCTTTCATCGGCAAGGGCGTCACCTTCGACACCGGCGGCATCTCCATCAAGCCGGCGCAGGGCATGGAGGAGATGAAGTTCGACATGGCCGGCGCCGGTGCGGTGATCGGGCTGATGGCCGCGCTCGCCGGGCGCAAGGCCAGGCTGGACGCGGTCGGCGTGGTCGGCCTGGTCGAGAACATGCCCTCCGGCACCGCGCAGCGCCCGGGCGATGTGGTGAAGACCTATTCCGGCCAGACGGTGGAGGTGATCAACACCGACGCCGAAGGCCGCCTCGTGCTGGCGGATGCGCTCTGGTACTGCCAGGAGCGCTTCCAGCCGCGCTTCATGGTGGATCTCGCCACGCTGACGGGGGCCATCATCATCTCGCTCGGCCACGAGCATGCGGGCCTGTTCAGCAACGACGACGAGCTGGCGCAGCGCATCATGGCCGCGGGCAAGGCGGTGAGCGAGCCCTGCTGGCGCATGCCCATGGGCGAAGCCTACGACAAGCAGCTGAAGTCCGACATCGCCGACATGAAGAATGTGGGCGGGCGGCCCGGCGGCTCCATCACCGCGGCGCATTTCATCCAGCGCTTCGTCGATACCCGGCGGGGGCATATGCCCTGGGCGCATCTCGACATCGCCGGCACCGCCTGGGCGAGCAAGGATCTGCCGACGGTGCCGAAGGGCGCCACCGGCTTCGGCGTGCGCCTGCTCGATCGCCTGGTGGCGGAGCACTACGAGGGCTGATCCGGCCGCGCGCCCAGCCGAAGCGGCCATGCTGAAGGTCAGGTTCCGCCGGGAGATGCGGCGGGAGGCGCCGGGACCGCTTGCCATCCCCGTGGTCCGCGGCGCCATCCCGCTGTCCTGGGCCGAGGCCGCTGCTGCCGCCCGCTTCACCGGCATGCCCGGCCGGGTCCTGGACCTGCCCGGGCCCGCCGGGCGGGTGCTGCTGGTCGGTGCCGGCACTCCGGCCTCCGCCCTCGACTGGGAGCAGGCCGGCGCGGCCGCGGCCGGGGGGACCGGGCGGGCGGCCCGGCTGACGCTGGATGCGCGCGGCCTCGCCCCCGAGGCGGCCGTGGCGCTGGCGGCCGGTGCGTGCCTCGGCGCCTGGCGCCCCGGACGCCATCAGTCGGTGCGCGGAATCCGCCTCGCGGCGCTCGACCTGCTGGTGGACAGCCCGGAAGCGGCGGCCGGTCCCTGGGAGCGCGCGGCGGCCGCGGTGCGCGGCTGCCTCCTCGCCCGCGAGCTGACGGCCGAGCCGGCCAATCACCTCACGCCCAAGGCCTTTGCCGCCCGTCTCGAGCGGCTGGCGGAGCACGGCATCGCGGTGGATGTGCTCGGCCGCAAGCGGCTGACGCGGGCGGGCTTCGGCGCGCTGCTGGCAGTGGGCCGGGGCAGCGCCCATGCGCCGCGGCTGGCGGTGCTGCGCTGGCGCGGCAGCTTCGCCGCGCCGCCGGTGGCCTTCCTGGGCAAGGGCATCTGCTTCGACACCGGCGGCCTCTCCCTCAAGCCGGCGGCGGGCATGGAAGCGATGCGCCACGACATGGCGGGCGCCGCCGCCTGCGCCGGAGCGATGCTGGCGCTGGCGCTGCGCCGTTCGCCGGCGCCGGCCCTGGCGGTGCTGCCACTGGCCGAGAACGCCATCGGCGCCGAGGCCTACCGCCCGGGCGACGTGCTGCGCACCCTGTCCGGGCGGACGGTGGAGGTGATGGATACCGATGCCGAGGGCCGCCTGGTGCTGGCCGACGCGCTGCACTGGGCGCGCACCCGGTTCGCGCCGCGCGCGATGCTGGATCTGGCGACCCTGACCGGATCGGTCGTGACCGCGCTCGGCCGGCATCGTGCCGGGCTGTTCGGAACGGATGCGGCGCTGCTCGCGCAGGTGGCCGCGGTGGGGGAGGCGGTGGGCGAGCCGGTCTGGCCACTGCCGATCGGCAGGCGGCACCGCGAGGACCTGGACAGCGACATCGCCGACCTGAAGCAGTGCGCGACGGGACGGTGGCTGCCCGATGCCTGCCATGCCGCCGCCTTCCTGCGCGAGTTCGCGGGCGAGACGCCCTGGGCGCATCTCGACATCGCCGGCGTCGCCACGCGGGAGGAGGGGGAGCAGGGCCCGGACCAGCCGACCGGCTTCGGCGCGCGGCTGCTGGACGCGCTGGTCGAGCGCCATTTCGAGGATCCGGACCGGCACTGAGGTCGCCGGGCCGGTGCTTGACGCCGGCGGGCGGGCGCGCCACTGGCCGCGGGCTGCATCCGGATCCCGGGGCCAAGGCCTCGAGACCCCGGGGGACGCAGCCCGGGCCGGTCCCGTGGACCGGTGCGCCAGCATGGGTCTGACATGGCGGAGATCGGCTTCTACCACCTGACCCGTACGCCGCTGGAGCAGGCGCTGCCTCGGCTGCTCGGCCGCGTGCTGCAGCAGGGCGGCCGGGCGCTGGTGCTGTGCGGCAGCGCGGAGCGGATGGCGGCGCTGGACGCCGCGCTCTGGCTCTGCCCGGACCCCGACTGGCTGCCGCATGGCACGCCGGCGACGGGACAGGCCGATCTGCAGCCCATCTGGCTGACGACGGAGGATGTGGGGGAGGCGGGGGCGCCCAACGGCGCACGCTTCCTGTTCCTGGTGGACGGCGTCGAGAGCGCCCGGCCCGGGCTGTTCGACCGCGTGCTGGACCTGTTCGACGGCAATGACGAGGCCGCCGTGGCGGCGGCCCGGCGGCGCTGGGCCGCGGCCAAGGCGGCGGGACACGGGCTCAGCTACTGGCAGCAGGGGCCGCGGGGGTGGGAGAAGAAGGGCTGATGCCGGCCGGCTGACGTCCCGACCTGCGCGGGCGATCGGGGCCGCCCATGGGTGCCAGCACATGGGCGGGCCGGTATGGCCTCCGCCGCTCGCGTCAGCCCCGCAGCGGCTGCCCGGCCAGCAGCCCGGTGACGCCGGGACCCAGCCCCATCGCCTGGCGTGCGAAGGCCCGCTTCAGCGCGGGCATCCGGTCCACCGCGGCGATGCCGAGCCGCCTTGCCCAGCGTACCGGCGCGATATCGTTGCCGAACAGCCGTTCCAGCGCGTGCATGCCGGAGAGCATGAGCAGCGTGTCCGGCCTCCGGCGGGCCTGATAGCGCGCCAGCACCTCCGGCGCGCCCGGATCGGCGCCGGCATTCCAGGCGGCGATCACCTCCTCGGCCAGGGCGGCGACGTCGCGGAAGCCGAGGTTGAGGCCCTGGCCGGCGATGGGGTGCACCCCATGCGCGGCATCCCCGATCAGGGCGAGCCGCGTATCGGTCCAGCGTGAGACATGCAGGGCCGAGAGCGGGTAGGACCAGCGCCGGCCGATCGGGTGGATGGCGCCGAGATGGTCGCCCAGGCGCCGGCGCAGCTCCCGCCCGAAGGCGGCCTCGTCCAGCGCCAGCATGCGCCGCGCGATCTCCGTGCGGTCGGCCCAGACGAAGGCGGAAGCATGCGGCAGCTCGGCGGTCCCGAAGCGGCCGGGGCCGGAGAGCGGCAGCTGGGCGAAGGGGCCATGCGGCAGGAACTGCTCGAGCGCCACGTTGTGATGCGGCAGCGCATGCGCGAAGGCGCCGACCATGCCGATCTGCCGGTAGTCCAGCGTGGCGGCGCGGATGCCCGCCTGGCGGCGCAGCGGACTGTTGCGCCCCTCCGCGGCCACCACCAGCCGCGCGGTGATCCTCTGGCCGGTGGAGAGCCGGACCAGGGCGCCTTCCGCCCGGCGCTCGGCCTCGGCCTGCGCCGGTGCGAAGACCGCGAGGTCGGGCATGCGCGGCAGCCGGGCGTTCAGCGCCACCCTGAGCGACCGCGCCTCCACCATGAAGCCGAAGGGCTCCTCCGAGACCTCCTCTGCCCGCCAGTGCAGGGTGAGCGGGGAGGCGGGCTCGCCCGGCCGTCCATCGGCGACGCGGAT
>Ga0180217_1002321_pt1 | contig 17878 bp, 17 predicted proteins | sample eDN3rd37CBELigOP_FD_128521 | JGI IMG/M metagenome (GOLD analysis project Ga0180217, IMG submission 128521) | Enriched Organic Plus compost microbial communities from Emeryville, California, USA - eDNA 3rd pass 37_C BE-Lig OP (version 2) (version 2) ... | reverse complement strand
CGTCCAGCAGCAGTCCCAAACGATCGGCACATCCGGATCGTTGATCGCGCGGGCCCCCACGGTGAGCAGCGTCTTCCTGGGGCGGGGCTTCGGAACCACCGCCAGCCGCAGGCTCTCCGGACTGTCCGGTGCAAGGCGCATCGGCATGCGCATGAGGCATGCCCAGCGGCCTGGCGGGATGACGCAGTCACTCGCACAGCACGTTCAGCAGCGCCTGCCGCCGCTCCGTCCGTGACACGGCAATCGCGCGGGTCAGGGCATCCGGCAGGTCCTCGGCGCGCTCCACGCGCTCGCCATAGCCACCGCTTGCCTGCACCAGCGTCTCATAGGCGGGGGGCGGGAAGAGCGAGACGAAAGGCAGCGTATTGGCGCGCGCGGCGTGGCCATCCGGGTACATGGCGGTCGTGGCCTTCCGCACCGCACCCCATTCTGCGTTGTTGTACACCACCGTCAGCACCGGCAGGTCGTAGGCCTGCGCGATCTGATGGCAGGCCGTGGGGTTGGCGAACATGTAGGCCCCATCCCCCAGCGTCGCGACGACAAGGCGCGAGCGATCCGCCAACTGCACGCCGAGCGCGGCCGGAAGCCCCCAGCCCAGCCCGCTGGCGGAGCTGCTGGCGAAGTACTGCCCGGGCCGCGACAACCCGCCCGCCTCCGGCAGGAAGGGATACTCGTTGACGATGATGGCATCGGGGTCGAGCGCCTGGGCGATGCAGCGGCTGATCCAGGCACGCCCCATCGGCGCCGCCCTGTGGGCGCGCAGGATCCGGCCCTCCACTGCCTCCCGCACCGCCTTCCCCCGCGCGACGATGCGGGCGCGCCGGGCCTCGACGAGTGCCTCCTGCCCTGCAAGCCGCTCCGCCATGGCGGTATCCAGCGCGCGGATGACCGCCACCGGGTCTGCAGCGATGCTGATATCCGAGGTGAAGCCGCGGATCGGATAGCGTGAGAAAAGCGGGTCGTGGCCGACCTGGATCACACGGCAGTCGGGCGCCGGCGCCAGGCCATCGGGCACCCAGGGCACATCACTGTCCAGCACGAGGATCGCGTCGGCCTCGCTGATCCAGGGCGTCAGCTCGAAACCCGCATGCATCGGGTGTGCGGCAGGCAGGTTCAGGTAGCGCGGACGGTAATCCACCACGGGCAGCGCGTGCCGTTCGGCGAAGCCGGCCAGCGCCTCCACCGCCGCGGGGTCGGCGCCCAGGCGCGTCGCGATCACCAGCGGGCGCTGCGCATCGGCCAGTCGCGACACGGCCCGCTCGACCTCGCCCGCATGGGGCGCGGGCGGCGCAGCGGGCCTGATCCGGGGCGTGTCCGTTACGGCGCCAGCCGGCGCCTCCTCTGCCAGCACTTCTCGCGGCAGCGAGACATAGACAGGCCCTCGCGGCGTGCTGGAAGCGATGGCGAGCGCCCGGTCCACGACCGTGGTGAGTTGGCGTGGGTCGCGCAGCTCATAATCCCAGCGCACCATCTCCCGGACGATGCCGGCCTGGTCAAACATCTCCTGCGCCCAGTGAATGGCCGAGGAGCGGGCACCGGGCGCTCCCCCCTCCAGGATCGGGGTGCGGCCGGCCGTGACCAGCATCGGCACCCCCTCGCGCGAGGCGTTCATCATGCCGGCCAGCGCATTGGCTGTTCCGACGCTGACATGGACCATCACGGCCTGCGGCCGGCCCGTGACCATGGCATAGCCATGCGCCATGCCGACTGCCGCATTCTCATGCGGCGCCAGGACTGGTTTGGGGAGCATGGCGCCGCTGGCCGACAGCCGCGCGAAGGCCTCGATGATGGAGGGAAAATCCGTGCCCGCGTTGCCGAACAGGTAGTCGACGCCGCGCTTCTTCAGGAGGCGGAGCCACGCCTCGGCGACGGAGATGGTCGGCGCCGTCGCGCAGCTCGGTTCGTTCTCGTCCATGCCACCGAGCGTCCGGACGTCCTCGGAATCGTGCATCTCCGGATGTTCCCTGAAGGGACCGTGCGCGGCACGGCGATTTCTTAAGCATGCGTGATATTTTCCAAGCACTTTTCGTGCCAGTTTCGGGCGGGCAGGTCCCGCCATGCACCGGTCCACCCGCCGGGAAGGACCCACGGCATCCGGACACTTCCGGATAGCCCTGGGTCCTGTCTGCCGGTCGGGAGCGCTGCCTGATGCCAGGCGTTGCGGCCCCGTTGGCGGGAGGCGCGATGCACGGGTACGGTTTGGTGGACTGGCAATGGGCGTTGATGCCCGACCTGGTGCGGCCTGCTGCGCCTTGTCGTGAGAGGGTGCCGGCGGGTCCCCGGCGGGATGCTCCGGCAGCGCTGCGCGGGGGCGCGGTGGCGCGACAGCACCCGGGACCGCATGCTGGAGAAGCTGCGCCTTCTGCAGGCAGCAGGGCGGATCGTGCTCGAGATTCGGTGCGTAGATGGCATGGCGGCGCGGCCAGGCCCGAGGGTCACCACCTCGGCCGCACACGCGGCAGCGTCACCACCAAGCCCCACCTGCGGCCGGCCGTGAACAGGCTGCGGCTGGCCGTCCATCTCGCCGCAGACCAGTGCTGCGCGAGCCGCGACTTCGTGTTGCTGATGGCGGCCGCGCTGCCGGCCCGGCTCGGGTTCCGGCGCGAGCGCACCACCGCCGTCATCCCGCACCGCGCTGACGCGCGTCGCCGCAGGCCATCAGGCGGGGCATGGTCCGAGGACCGTCCTCGGACGGCAGCGCATGATGCGTTCTCCCGCGCGGCGGCACCGGGGATGCCTGCCGCTGCCGGCGCCGAGGCCCCCCGCCCCGCAAGCACGGGGCGGTATTCGTCATCGGGTATCTGAGACCGGTTCGCATGCCTCTTTCGGACGCGCAGGACTTTCCGATCTGGGTCAATGCGCTCGTCTTCCTGGTCGCGGCCGTGCTGGTCTGGGGCACGGGCACGCGCCTCACGCGCTATACCGATGCCATCTCCGAGCGGACCGGCATGGGCCAGGCCTTCGCCGGGATGCTGTTTCTCGGTGTGATTACATCGCTCCCGGAGGTCGCGAACACGATCACCGCCTCGGCGATCGGCAACCCCGCATTGGCGATCAACAACCTTCTTGGCAGCGCCGCCATCAACATCCTGCTGCTCGCGGTCGCAGACGCGTTCGTCGGCCGCGACGCGGTCACCTCGGTCGTCGCGAAGCCCTCGACGCTGATGATGGGCACGCTGTGCATGCTCGTCCTGATCGCCGCCGCCATGGCGGCTACGGTCGGTGATGTACCGGTGCTCGGCGTCGGCCTCTGGGCGCTCGGCCTTTGCGCCATAAGCATCGGCGGCTTCTGGCTCTCAGCCGGGTACGACAGGCGTGCGCCCTGGATTGTCAAGGATAGGGACGACACGCCCGAGAAGGGCGGCGATCCCACCCCGCAAGCCGCCCCGCTCGGCCCGCTGGTGGCGAAGGGCGCGGTCGCCGGCACGGTGATCTTTGCGGCCGGCTATGCCCTGTCGCAAACGGGAGACGCGCTGGCCGTGCAGACGGGCATTGGGACCGGCATGGTCGGCTTCGCGCTCATCGGCCTCGCGACCTCCCTGCCCGAGTTGAGCACGATCGTCACGGCGCTCCGGATCCGGCGATACGAGATGGCGTTCGGCCAGGTCCTCGGCACAAATTTTGTCAACCTGTCGTTGATCCTGCTGGCGGACGCCGTCTTCGCCGGCGGGCCGGTGACCAATGAGCTCGGCACCTTCGAGGCGGTCTCTGCGCTGCTCGGCGCCGCACTGATCGGTGTGTTCCTGGTCGGGCTCCTCGAGCGCCGGAATCCGACAGTCATGCGGATGGGCTTCGACTCCCTCGCCGTGATGCTGCTGTTCGGAGGCGGACTCGTGCTTCTCTACCTGCTCCAATGAGAGCCGGCCCGGGTGGTGTCTCACTTGAAGCGCCGGCCTTGGGAGCGCGGGGCGTATCGGGACCACGTCCGGCCGGCGAGGGGGCCTGCCACCGGCAGCGGCCACAAGCGGCCCGATACCGCAGCGGCTGCGACGGGGCCGGGGAAGCATGGTTGCGCGGCGAAGCACGTGACGTGCCAGGGCAGCATCCAGACTCCAACGGGCTCGCTCATCGCCTTGTCACTTGCCCCGCGGGATTGGGTACGCGTTGCATGCCGCCCCATTGATAAGGGGGCACCGGACAATGTCGGAACGCGAGGAGGTGGCCAGGCTACGTGCCATGGCGGGAGAATTTCGCGGCGCGGCGCGGCAGATGAGCCTGCGGGAGAACGCACGACTCCTGGAGGAGATGGCCGATCAGTACGAAGCCGAGGCCCGCGCCCTGGACGCACGAGCGAAGCCGCCATCGGAAGCCGGACGGTGACACTCCCGACACCTGGCAGCCCCACGCTGCTGCTGCACGGGTGTCCGAAAGAGCCTGCCGCCACCAGGGAAGCCTCCAACCCCGGCCTCTGGTCTCGACCAGGCGAAGCTGCCCAGGATGCCGCCCGTACCGGTTGTGCCGTGGCCGTCGTGCGACGATAGCGGGGTAACGCCGGGACCATGCTTCTGCACCCGACACTCGGTCGGGCGGAAGATGCTGTGGCCGCTGGTGCAACGCACATCCACCAAAGGTTCGGCTCGGAAAGCGGGAAAGTGGGTTCGGGCCGGCATTTGGGAGGCAGGGGGTGGGAGTGGACACGCCTTGGCGCATGATCGCCAACACCTCCCCGACCCGCGTGAACCCTGCGCGTGCTGATGCTCCGGACCGCCGTGGTGAGCGAGCGGCCTGGTCACCTCCGGATGCGTCGCCCTGCCGGGCTGCCGCCCAAGCTGCATCCAGCGGTCCTGGGATGGCCGGCCAGCCGATCCGTCCGGTCCAGTGGCAACCGGTCTGGACTGCTCGTCCAGCGAAGCTGAATCGGCGTTGGAGCGTTCCGCCGGCATGGCAGAAGCAAGGGACGACCCCAGAGTGCCCTACGCCGCCGATCGCACGGTGCTGGCGGCGGAGCGGACCTACGCAGCCTGGGTTCGCACGGGACTCGTGGCACTGGCTGCGGGCGTGGGCGCGAAAGCCTCTCTCGGCAGCGTGCTGCCCGAGTGGGCCATCCTGTTCAACTCCACGCTGCTGGTGCTGTTCTCAGCCTTCTGCTTCGCGGTTGCGGTATGGCGGGAAGTGCGGCCTGGCCATGACTCGTGGCGACGCTCCGACGTGTGGCAACTGCCGCGGCTGCTGCTGGTATTCGTGAACGGCGGGCTACTGCTGATTTCTCTGGGGGCGCTTCTGGGTGTCTGGTTTGGGCGGACGGGCGGCAGCTAAGCCCCGAGAGTCCATGGCGAGCAGGAAAGGTCACCAAATCGCGCCGCTGCCCAGCACGCTCGACCTTCGATGCGCTGGCGGGCCGGGTCCTATCGGAACACGGCCTCGATGCGTCGGTTGAAGTCGCGGACCCGCTCGCCAAGTTGCTGAAGGAACTTCAACAGGCTGGCCAGCACTTCGCGGGCCGTTGCTGTCAGGCCGTTGCCCGGACCGGCGATGATCTGCGGTGTCATTCGCCTCGCCCGCGAAGCGGACTTTCCGAACGCGATACCGCGGCCGAGCAAGACACCCCGCATCCTACTGATCAGGGCGGTCCGGTGGTTCACCAGGCGCTGTCGGCACCGGCGCAGGGACCGGATGTCCTGTTGCTCTACCGTACTTGGCTGGCACGAAGCGCATGTTCGGCCGCTGCATAGCTTCGCAGATCGCCTCGGCATCATTGCCGTCGTTCTTGTTCCCGCGCACGAAGGGCTTCACGTATCCGTCCGGTGACGGCCGCCTACCGCGACGGGGTTGAAGCCGCATGGCGAGACGCTGCGCCTTAGCCGACCGGCGCAGGCCGCTGCGTCCGAAAGCCCTTGAACCACGCCGGGATCGCCTGCACCTCCCGCACCACGGCGCGGATTGCGCCCGGGTCTGCCTCCGCGGGGAATGGAATGACGACGGTGTCCACTAGGCCACCGAAGCGCGCTGCGATACGTTCGGCAATCACGTCGTAGGGACCGACAGCGGCGAAGAGCTGCAGCACCTCATCCGGGATGAGCGCTGACATCTCCTTGAACTCATTCCGCCGCGCCATGGCCGACAGGCGCAGACCGAGCTCCGTCAACCCGTGCTGCTCCAGAACCGTGCGATAAGCGGGGGTGGAAGCGTACCAGGCGACGCGGCCGCGGATTCTCTCCGCTTCCGCCTGTACCGCAGCGGCATCCGGTCCGGTAGCGATGAAGCCGCCGCCGCTCACCTCGAACCGCTCGCGCGGCATTCCAGCTTCGGCAAGCCCCTTGGTGATCGCGGGCTCGACCTGCTGTTCCAGATAGGCGCGGGTGGCGAAGCTGTGCAGACGGACACCGTCGCAGAGCCGCGCCGCAGTGCGTAGCATCAACGGGCCGACAGCGGCGATGGTCACCGGCGGCATTGGCAGGTGGTTGGGGCCGGGCGAGAAACCTTCGTTCATCAGGCTGAAGCGGTAGTGCTCGCCGGCGTAGTCCAGCGGTCCTCCGGTCTCCCAGCACTGCCAAATTGCGCGCAACGCCTGAACGTACTCGCCCATGCGCGCCGCCGGCGCGATCCAGGGTACGCTGAAGCGGCGCTCATTATGCGCGCGCACCTGCGTGCCGAGCCCGAGCACGAAACGGCCGCTGGTGTGGCGCGCCAGCTCCCAGCTCATGCTCGCCACGATCATTGGGCTGCGGGGGAAGGCGATGGCGACGCTAGTCGCCAGCTCGATCTGCTTGGTGGCGAGCCCGGCGAATGCCAGTGGCGTGAAGGGCTCGTGCTTGTTCTCGTTCGTCGTTACCAAATCGATCCCAGCGGCCTCGGCGGCTACGGCGACCGTTTCGCAACGGCGCCAGTCCTCGACCGGCAGGTTGATGCCAACGCGCATACAAATGCCCTCTCCTCTGCCGCCACACGGCAAGGGCGGCACAGGTTCAGCCTAGCCGCTCCCGCAGCATCGCCAAGGCCGCGCCCGGGACCCTTAGACCGGAGATTGCGAAAGCGCCAAAATGCAATCACCATGAAGGTGGAGGAATCAGCATGCCGAGCGCCAACCTGCCGTCCCTATCACGCCGCCAAGTCCTGGTGCTCGCGGCCGGCGGCTTGGCGACGCCGGCCCTCGCCGCCTATCCGGATCGGCCGATTCGCCTGCTGGTCGGCTATGCTGCCGGCGGCGGCACCGACTTCACCGCCCGCGCCGTCGCCACCCGCATGAGCGCCGAACTGGGCCAGCAGATCGTGGTGGAGAATCGCGGTGGGGGCGGTGGGCTGCCGGCGATCCAGTCAGTGTTGCAGGCGCCGGCCGATGGCTATTCGGTGATGTTCTCCACTGCCGCGGTGCTGGTTGCCCGTGCGCTCGGCACGCCGATGAATTTCGATCCGCTCGAGGTGCTCGCGCCGGTCGGCCTGGTCGGCGTCAGCCCGAATGTGCTGGTAGTGCATCCCTCGGTGCCGGCGCACAACCTGCGGGAGCTGCAGGCCTATGGTCGCAGCCGCAGTGAGCCGCTGCGGTTCGGCTCGCCGAGCATCAACTACACCACGCATCTGGTGGGGCAGGAGCTGGGGATCGAAGTGGAAGAGGTGCGCTACCGCGGCACCGGCCCGCTGTTGACGGATCTTCTGGCCGGGCGGCTCCAGGCCTACCTCATCCCGCTGCCGGGCATCCAGGCGGCGGTGCGCTCAGGCGATCTGCGGGCGATCGCGGTCAGCTACCAGACACCGCTGGCGGCGATCTCCGAGGTGCCAACCACAGTGGCGCAGGGCTTCCCCAACCTGATCTCTTTCACCTGGACCGGGCTTGAGGTGCGCGCCGGGACGCCACCCGAGATTGTCGACGGATTGGGCAGGGCGCTGAATGCCTCGCTGGCGGATGCGGAATTGCGGCAGAAGCTGAGCGAGGCGGGCGTCGAAGCAGTGGAGCGCACCACCCCGGACAGCTTCCGCGCCCTGGTGCTGAAGGAAAAGGCGCGCGCGGAGGCGGTGATCCGCCGCTTCAACCTGCGCGAGTGAGCGCTGCCACACTGCCGAAGACAGCGCTGGGAACCCCGCGCCGGTGGCGAGCACCGGGTGTCGCCCGGAAGCATAGGCCGGCATGGCGATGGCAGCTCTGCCCTTTCCAGGGAGGGCGACGCACGTCCGCGGTGAGAGCCGCTCAGACAGAAGTGCGAGCTGCCGCGGTCGCTTCGGACGCGATCTCATCCAGCAGCCAGGCACGGAAGGCCTGCAAGGCGGGTGTCGGTCTCCCCGGCGGTATGACCAGCCAGTAGGAATCGACCGTGTTCACAACCTCCGCGGCGACACGCAGCAGGCGGCGTCGCCGTACATCCTCCGCAACCAGCATCGGCGAGACGATGACGGCGCCCAACCCCTCCAGCGCCGCCTGCACTGCCAGGGATGTGCTTTCGAACAACAGCGGCGGCCCCTGCAGCAGTTGGCCCGCCGCTGCAGCCCAGACCTCCCAGTCCCCCGGCCGCACCCTGCTGCCCAGCAGGGTTACTCCCTGCAGCCCCTGGCGCCGGGCCAGCCGCGCAAGGCCCGGTGCGGCATAGGGCGCCACATCCACCCTCTGCAGCCGCTCCGCGCCCGGCGCCGGCGCATACTCGGCCGAACGGATGGCGGCATCCACTGGGTCGCGAGCAAAATTCACCGGCGCGATGGAGGTAGTGACTTCCACCTCCTGCCCCGGATGCCGGGCGCGGAAGCGCGGCAGGCGGGGGATCAGCCAACGCAGCGCCCAGGTGGTGTAGGCGCGTACTCTGAGCGGGCCGCTCGGCCGCGCGCTGATCGCGCTGGTCGCGCCGCGGATGGCATCGAAGGCCTGGCCGAGCACCGCCGCATACTCCTTCCCCGCCGCCGTGAGCTGCGCCGAATTGGCCCCGCGGTGCAGCAACAAGGTGCCGAGATGAGCCTCCAGCGCGCGAATGCGCTTGCTGATGGCCGGCTGGGTCACGCTCAGCCGCTCGGCGGCGGTGGTCAGGCTGCCGGTCTCAGCCACCAGGACGAAGGCATGCAGGCTGGCCAGCGGTGGCAAGGTGTCACGCATGCCCCAGCCTAACCTGAGGTTGGCCTACCCCGCCAAATCATTCCTCGCGCCCGGCTTTCTTCGGGTGCAGCATCGGCTTCGGAGAAACGCCTGGAAGCCGGTACGCATGCCACCCGACACCCGTCCCCAATCCCCTGCCGTCCATCTGCCCTGGCCGCTGCGCGACAAGGTTGCCTTCGTCGGCATCGGCACCACGCGCTACGGCAATTTCCCAGAGACCGACAGCTACGGCCTGGGCTGCGAGGCGCTGAACGCGGCGCTGGACGATGCCGGGCTGACGACCGCCGAGATCGACGGGCTGATCGTCAACCGTATCCCGAGCTACGAGCGCTTCGCGGAGATGATGGGCATCAACCCGCAATTCTGCCTGCTGACCGAGGCGCCGGGCCGCTTCTCCGGTGTCTCGCTGGCGCTGGCGGCGCAGGCCATTGTCACCGGCGCGGCGAAGACCGTCGCCCTGGTCTATGGCAATAACGGCCGCAGCGTGCGGATGCTCTACGGCGGCGGCGACAGCCAGTGGAGCCCGTGGGGCATGACCAGCCCCGGTGCCATCCACGCCATGATGTGGCAGCGCCACATGCATGATTTCGGCACCAAGCATGGAGACCTCGGCGAGGTCTCGGTCGCCTTCCGCCACCACGCGACGCTGAACCCCGTGGCGGTCATGCATGGCAAGCCCATCACGCTCGAGGAGCATGCCACGGCGCGGCCGATCTGCGAGCCGCTGAAGCTGCTGGACTACTGCCTGATCAATGACGGCGCCGTCGCCTGGATCATGACCAGCGCCGAGCGCGCCAAGGATCTGAAGCGCCCGCCGGTGCTGCTCTCCGGCTATGCGCGGCAGGATTGCTTCGCCTATGGCAGCGCCCCGGCCGATGACTACTGGTACCCGACGCTCTCGGCCTGCCGCAGCGTCTATGATCGCGCCGGCTTCGGCCGCGACGATATCCAGGGCCTCGGCATCTACGACAATTTCACCCCGACGGTGATGTTCAGCCTCGAAGGCCTCGGCTTCTGCAAGCAGGGCGAGAGCGGTGAGTTCGTCAAAGGTGGCACGCTGCGGCTCGGCACCGGGCGATGGCCGACCAACACCTCCGGCGGGCATCTCTCGGACAGCTACATGCAGGGCTGGGGGATCATCGCCGAATGCGTCCGCCAGCTTCGCGGCGATTGCGGTGAGCGACAGATCCCGAATGCCCGCGCCATGCAATACATCTGCGCCACCCACATTGCGCAAAGCCTGATCCTGCGGAGGGCCGACGCATGACCCTTTCCACCCGGCCGAAGCCGCTCCTCGACAATTGGAACAAGCCCTTCTGGGCCGCCTGCGCCGAAGGCAGGCTGACCCTGCAGCGCTGCAAGGCGACCGGGAAGTGCTTCTTCCCGCCCGCCCCCGTCTCGCCCTTCACCGGCCGGCCGGAGTGGGAGTGGATCACCGCCTCGGGCTGCGGCACGCTGTGGTCCTTCGTGGTCTTCCACCAGAGCTACTTCCCCGGCATGCGCGATGAGTTGCCCTATCCGGTGGTGATGGTGAAGCTGGACGAAGGCCCCTACCTGCTCACCAACATCGAGGGGCTCGCGCCCGAGGACCTCAAGATCGGCATGCGGATGGCCGTCCGCTTCCTCGGCGGGCCGGAAGGCTTCGTCCTGCCGCAATTCGGCCCGGAGGCCTGACGCCATGTCCGATGAGCTGATCATCACCGAAGGCGAAGGCTGGGCGCAGATCCAGGTCAACCGCGAGGCGCAGCGCAATGCGATGAACCGCGCCACGCGCCAGGCCCTGCTGCGCGCCTTCGAAGCGCTGCGGGGCAAGGCCAAGGCGATCGTCCTTACCGGAACCGGCGGCAGCTTCTGCGCCGGTATGGACCTGAAGGAGCGCGAGGCCGACCGCAAGGCTGGCATCCAGGGCGCGGGTGACGAATGGATCGCCGTGAACATGGCGATCAAGGCGCATCCGTCGATCTTCATCGCCGCGGTGAACGGCCTGGCCCTGGGCGGCGGGGCGACGCTGATCAATGTCTGCGACCTGGCGATCGCCAGCACCAAGGCCAGCATCGGCTGTCCCGAGATGGGCTTCTCGACCTATCCCGGCATGGCGGGGCCGGCGATCCAGCTTTCCGGCGTGACGCGCAAGCAGGCCGCCTGGCTGGTGCTGACCACCAACCGCATCGACGGCGCGACCGCCGAGCGCTGGGGCATGGTGAACCAGTGCGTCGAGCCGGAGGCGCTGCTGCCCACGGCGCGGGCGCTGGCGGAGAAGGTGGCGCAATTCGACGCCGTGGCGCTGGCCGAAAGCAAGAAGGCGCTGGACCGCATCCCCAGCTTCATCACCAACTGGCAGGAGGCGATGGACCACGGCCAGATGGTGAACCTTACCATCCGCTCGAAGACCACTGCCCAGGCGGAGGGCAGTGCCCGCTTCGCCGCCGGCATCAAGAATCCGGGGCAGGGGGTCTAGCCATGCCGGCGCCGCTCGCAGGACGGCGGGTGCTGGACCTCGGCGCGCTCTGTGCGCAGCGGCCGCATGCGCTGGCCGCTTCCATGGCCGCCAAGCTCTGTGGCGCCTATGGGGCGGAGGTGGTGCGGCCGCGGCCAGCGGGCGGTGAGCCCTTTGCCGCTCTGCCGCCGCTGCTGCCGGATGGCAGCTCGGCGCTCGACCGCTTCCTGAATGCCGGCAAGCGCCCGGGCCCGGCGACCGGCCGCTTCGATGCCGCCATCGGCGACGGCGCGGCGCTGGCGGCGCATGCGGCTGGCGTGCCGGTCAAGGCGCGCCTCTCGGTCTTCGGCCCGGACGAGCCGGACCCGCCGATGACCGAGCTTGGCCTCGCCGCCCTGTCCGGTCTGCTCGGCATCGTCGGCGAGGCGCCGCCGGCGCCGCCGGCGCGGCTGGCCGGGCATCAAATCGCCTATTCCGCCGGGCTTGCGACCTGCACCGCCCTGCTCGCCGCGCTGCGGGCAGGCGGGGAGGAGATGGTGGATGTCTCGCTCCTCGACGTCGCGGCCTGGCTGAATTGGAAGGTGGCAGCCGGCGTGATGGTGATCGGCAGTGCGCCGGTGCGCGGCAGCGCCAGGGCTACCTGGTTCACCGTGCCGGCGCGGGATGGGCATGTCGCCCTGGTGTACCAGGAGAAGGACTGGCCGGCTCTGCGCGACCTGATCGGCGACCCACGTCTGCATGAGGAACGCTTCGCTACCGGCCCAGCACGCGGCGCCAACCGCGCGGCGCTGCTGGAGGTGATCGGGCCATGGTTCGCCGCCCGCACCCGCGCCGAGATCACCGCGGCGGCGCAGGCGCGGCGCGTGCCGATCGGGCCGGTGAAATGGCCCGCCGAATTGTTGGAGGACGCGCAGTACCGCGCCCGCGGCTTCCTGGCGCAGGACGGCACGCCGTCCCTGCCGGTCGGCTGGGACGGCCAGCGCCTCGCCCGAGAGATGGAAGATGCCGCAGTCTGATCCCGCCCTGCCACTTGCCGGCATCCGCGTGGTGGATCTCGGCTGGATCACCGCCGGTGCCGCCTCCTCGACCCTGCTGCTCGATCTCGGCGCGGAGGTGGTGAAGGTGGAGGGGCCGGGCGCCCCGGACCCCTTCCGCCAGTGGGAGGGGGCCGACCTCAGCACCGACTGGTGGAATCGCTCCCCCTTCTTTGCCTTCACCAACCGTGGCAAGCAGTCGCTCTGCCTCGACCTGAAGGACCCGCGCGGGCGGGAGGTGCTGCTGCGCCTGCTGGAGGGTGCGGATGTGCTGGTGGAGAATTTCCGCCGCGGCGTCATGGCCTCCTTCGGCCTCGATCCTGCCATGCTGCGCCGGCGCTTCCCTCGCCTCGTCATCGCCAGCATCTCCAGCCAGGGCGAGACCGGGCCGGACCGCGACATGGTCTCCTTCGGCTCCACGCTGGAAGCGACGGGGGGGCTGGCGGCGCTCACCGGGGCGGGCGAGGCGCCGGTGATCACCGGGCGCGACGTGAATTACCCGGACCAGGTGGTCTGCCTCTTCGCCGCCGGCGCCATCGTCGCGGCGCTGCTGGAGCGCGACCGCACCGGACAGGGCGCGCATCTGGACCTCTCGCAGCGCGAGCTGACCAGCTTCCTGCTGGGCGAGGAACTGATCGCCGCCGCGGCCGCTGCGCCCTCTCCGCGCCGCGGCAATTTCGACCCGGTGGAGCCAGAAGAACGCCTGGTTGCCGATGACAAGGGAGGCTGGCGCGTGGAGTGGCCCGGCGGCAGCGCGCCGGTTCGGGATGGCGTAGCGCTCGCCGCAGCCGAGGAGTTCATCCGCGGCGCCGCTGTGCTCCGCAGCCCGGATGGAAGCCCGGCCAAAGGAATCCCCTTCCGCTTCGCGCGGCGCCCGCTTGCGGTGAAGGAGGCCTGCCACGAGCTCGGCGCTGACAACCGCGCGGTACTGCAGGCCGCCGGCTTCTCGGCGGAGGAGATCGACCGGCTGAAAGAAGCCGGCGTGCTCGCTACCAGCCCGCGCTCGGTGCGGCGCGGCTGAACCAGATCAACCCGGCACCGGTCGGGCCCCATGGACGAATCGACCTTGCGGCCCGTCACTGACCTCCCGCAGCCCCGCCGCTGGCTGCTGACCCTGGCCGCTGGGCTGAGCATCGCCGCGCCCGGTCGTGCCGTGACCTCCCCGTCACGGCCGATCCGCCTCATCGTGCCCTTCACTCTGGGGCGGCATCCTGCGTCAGCTGACCAAGCTCTGTCGCCGCCGGCTCCCCGCCAGCAAACTAGAGCGGTTTCCGACCGGAGTGAATCGAAGGGGCTTCCCCGACGCGGGCCGGATCTGATGCAAGCTGCCTCTTGGCGAGGAGGCTGGCAGGCATGTCCGCTCACCCTGGATGTCGCTTCAGGTCGGCACCAGCACGGGCCGCTTAGGCCACAACCCAGCCACCAGGATTGCACCGGCGAGAACGGCGAGACCAATCGCCAACGGGCTCTCCACAAAGATCGCGGGATCTCCAGCGGAGATCGTAAGCGCCTGACGCACGGACCGTTCAATGATCGGCCCCAATACGAAGGCCAGGATCACGATCCCGAGGTCGTAGCCACGGCACCTCAGGAAGTAACCCACAAAGCCAAATGCAACGCACATCGCGACGCCTGAGGTGTCACCCGTCGAAGAATACACGCCGATCAGGCAGAGTAGAAGGATGATGGGACTCAGCCACGCCCGCGGAATCTCCAGGACACGCACGAGCAGCCCAATGAGCGGCAAGTTCAAAATCAAGAGCATGAGATTGCCGACATACATGCTGGCAATTATGCCCCAGAACAACTCGGGCTGCCGCTCGATCATCGCCGGGCCGGGGGATACGCCGTGGACCATGAAGGCGCTAAGCAGCACGGCCGTTACCGCGTTTGCTGGCAGCCCCATGCATAGGAGAGGCACGAAGGCGCCTGACGTCCCCGCGTTGTTGGCGCTCTCCGGCCCGGCGACGCCCTCGACGGCGCCCTTGCCGAACTCCTCCGGGCGCCGCGACAGCCGTCGCTCCATGGCGTACGACAGGAATGCGGCAAAGACGGCGCCGCCTCCTGGAAGGATGCCAACCAGGAAGCCGAGGGCCGTGCCGCGCACCGTCGGAGCGACCGAGCGGCGAGCCTCCTCGCGGCTTGGAAGGAAGCCGAGGAGGTGCGACGGCGGCGCGATGATCTTCATGGACTCGACCTTGCGGCGGGCCATGAACAGCAGTTCGGAGACGCCGAAGAGACCGATCGCAAGGGCTGTAATGTCGATCCCGCCCGTCAGACTGAGCGTGCCGAAGGCCAGGCGCGGTTCCGCCGTCATGGGGTCCGGCCCGATGCAGCCAAGCGCCATTCCGAACCCGGCCATCAGAAGGGCCCGGAGGATCGAACTGCTGGAGAAGTACGTGACCGCGCAGAGGCCGGCCACCATCAGCATCGTGTACTCCGCCGGCCCGAAGGCGAACACCACCTTGGCAAGCGGCGGCGAAAGATAGGAGACGGCGAGCGTTCCGACCGTGCCCGCAAAGAAGGATCCGAGCGCGGCGACGCCCAGCGCCGCGCCGGCCCGTCCCTTCCGCGCCATCATGTAGCCGTCCATGCAGGTAACGACAGAGGACGCCTCGCCAGGTATGCGCATGAGCACCGAAGTCGCGGTGCCGCCATAGGCTACGCCGTAGTAGATTCCGGAGAGCATGATGATCGCCGAGGAGGCGTCCATCTTGAAGGTCAGCGGCAGCAGGATCGCCATCGTCGCCAAGGGGCCCAGCCCAGGCAGGATGCCGATAACGGTGCCGAGGAACACGCCGACGAAGCAGTAACCCAGCTTGGCCGGCGTCAGCACCGAGCTGAAGCCGAGGATAAGGTTCTCCATGGGGATCGCCTGCGGCTACCGGAACTGGCGCTGAATGGCGGCGTCGAGCTCCGTACGCGGAATGTCGACCCCCAGCAGGGCGCCAAACAGGATCACCCCTACGGCCGCGCAGACCAGTCCGAACAGGACCACGCCGGCCGCTCCGCGCCTTTCGCCCAGCCCCGTCATGAGCACAGCGGCACCGAGCGCAGCGCCGGTGAAACCGAACCAGGCGGACGCTGGCACAATGAAAAGCAGCGCCGCAATGCAGGCAACGAAGTTCCGTCTGTCGGGTTCGTCATTCTCTTCCTCTGCGGACGTGTCCGGGCCGGCGAGGTGAGGCAGGAGCAGGAGAAGTGCTGCGATTCCAGCGGTAGCGGTGATGACGATCACCGGGAACAGCCCTGGACCCGGCCCGGTGAAGCCGGACAGCTCAAGCCGCGAGGCCTGCCAGAGCCCCAGCAGCAGAAGAATTAGGACAAGCCCCGGAGCGAGCCGTCCGCCGTTCGTGCCCATGCCGCGATTCATGGAGTGGTCAGCGCCGCCTCATTCCTGCCTCCTCCAATGCGGCGACGATCATCGGCTCCTGGCCAAGCAGCTCGGAGGCAATCTCGTCCGCGGTCATTGCACGCGGCCAGCCGCCCAGGTTGGTGATGGCGCGCTTTGTCTCCGGGTCACCCGCAGCCTGCACCAGCGCGGCCTGCAGCTTCTCGCGGACGACCTGGTCCGTGGCGGTGGGGCAAGCCAGGCCGAGCGGCACGAAGTTTGACGCATCGTGGCTCATCTCCTTCAGCGTCGGCACGTCCGGGAAGCCGGGCCAACGATGGCTGCAAGCGGAAGCGAGGAGGCGGACCTGCCCGCTGCTGATCAGAGGCGTCAGCTCGGGCGGCGACTGCACCACGGCATCCACGTGCCCACTGGCAACTCGAGCAACCGCCTCCGCCTGGGTGCTGGTCGGCACCCAATGAAACTTGACACCGGCCTTGTTGCCGAGCTGGATCATCACAAGCTGATTGGTGATCACGTTGGAACTGCAGGTGACGCGCCGCTGCTTGGCGAGCGCAATCAGCTCCTCCACCGAGCGCACCGGACCATCCGCCTTCACCCCCAGCCCGTAGAGGACCTCGGCAAAGCCGCCGAGGAAGGCGAAGTCGGACTGCTTGTAGGGCACCTCCATCAGGTGAGGCAGCATCAGCAACCCGCTGAGGCCGAGCAGACCGATCGTATAGCCGTCCGGCCGGGCGGAGGCGATCTGGGCCGTGGCCAGTGCCGAGTTGGCGATGTTGCGCACCACCATTGGTACGCCGAGAATGCGGCCCATCGGCGCAAGGACCGCGCGCAAGGATACATCGGCACCGCCGCCCGGTGCCGTCGGCATGATGACGGTGATCTCGTGATCGGGCCAGGCAGCGGCGTGGACGGACAGACCAGGCAGGGCAAGCGCAGTACCCGTCGCACCCATGCCGAGAACAAGACTTCTACGCCGCATCTTTCCTCCGCTTCCGTTGTTTTGCGCCTGGATCTCGTGGCAGGGGCGCAGTGTTGTCAGCCGTCGGCCAGGTGTGATCCCCTGTGCCAACTTACCCTACCGTCCGGCCTCAATGCCGGGCTGCTGGGCAGCCGGAGGCACCGCCGCGACGTACTGGCAACCTCTCCCAGCGGGTCGACAGGCCGGAACCGCCTGTCGGACGTGGGCATGCGTGCCGCGGGAAGCGCCGACCGTTGGTGGTGACCGCCCTCACGTTTGGCTCGGCGTAGCGCGGCCCGTCGCTCACTCGGCCTGAACGCCTGCAGAGGCGGCGGCCCGTGCCCAACGTGCTGGCGCGCGACGTACTGCGTCCCGACTGCGGATGCGGCGCCAACCCTGTTGTCGACCACGAAGGAGCGCCCGGTCTGTCGCGCCATGCTGTCCGCGAAAACGCGGCTCATGATGTCGACACCCGAACCGGGAGCGGTGGGCACAACGAGGCGCACCGGGCGACTGGGGAAGTCCTCCTCCGACCGCGCGCCCCTGTGGTAGACGCCAGGGTGGCAGTGCCCAGCAAGCCACGCCGCGTTGTCGTGCCAGCAATCATTCTGTCCCTCCTCCCTTCTGCTTGGCACCCGGCGCTCAGGTCTGAAGCACCATCTGGCCCGCCCGGAGCAGCCGGCCCGGTAGTGCGCCTGTCGCCTCGCCGTCCCGGTAGGTCAGGACACCTGAGACAATGGTGGCCCGGTAACCGCGAGCCTTCTGCAGGAAGCGGCGTCCGCCGGCTGGCAGGTCGAACACCACGTAGGGACGCTCCAGTCGCAGCGCGTCGAAGTCGATCACGTTGATGTCCGCTTTCTTACCGGGCGCGATCACACCGCGATCTGTCAGGCCGATGGCGTGTGCCGTATCCGAGGTCTGCCGCCGGACCAACTCCTCGACTGGAAAACGTGTCTCCCCACCGTCGCGCCCCCAGTAGGTCAGCAGAAAGGTCGGGAAACTGCCATCGCAGATGAAGCCGACATGCGCCCCGCCATCGCCGAGCCCGACGATCGCATTGCGGTTCGCCAGCAGTTCGCGT
>Ga0180217_1002314_pt1 | contig 17932 bp, 13 predicted proteins | sample eDN3rd37CBELigOP_FD_128521 | JGI IMG/M metagenome (GOLD analysis project Ga0180217, IMG submission 128521) | Enriched Organic Plus compost microbial communities from Emeryville, California, USA - eDNA 3rd pass 37_C BE-Lig OP (version 2) (version 2) ... | reverse complement strand
CGGGCCGATGCCGACGCGCCCCTCGATGGCTGGGGCGATTGGGCGCGGCCTTGGAAGCAGCCCGTTCGCCCGCAGGCCGTTCGCTGGCAGGTCGCTGCGGACGCTTGGGCTGCTCGGCCGGTTCATCTTCGATCAGCCACGGCGGCAGGGTCGCCTTCGGGCGGCTGGGTAGATCTTCATCGCGAATGGCGTAGCCGTCGAAGTCGTCGGCCGGTGGCTGGCTGGCCGAGGTCGGCTGTGGCACTACCAGCTCTGTCTGGCACGCTTTGCAGCGCACCGCCTGGCCCGCCCGACTGGCCGGGCATGAAAGCACCACACCACACTTCTTGCAGCGAAACTTGAGCGTTTCTGAAGGGCTGCCCGACATGACCAATGTCCGCAGATGAGAAAACGCCGGGCAAGCGTGAAGGGCGGAGGTTGAGGGGCCGAGGTTCTGCAACCGTCCTGCCCAACGGCCAGACATGCCGGCAAATGGGGGCCAACGGCTGATTCTAAACCATGGCGGCACCGTTGTCAGTCGTCTGCTGCGTGCCACGGCGCTGCGAAGCCGTGCATAAAAGCAGCACCGTTAGAAGCTGGAATCCCCACTCAGGTACGTCGGCTGGTCGATCACGAGTCCCGGATGGACCTTCTGGGCCGTCTGCTCGGCATCCAACGCGAACCGTGGGCCGATCTCCACCGGCACGTCGTCGGCCACCTGGGCACCGGCCGCCCTCAGCCAGCCCCGGTGCAGAGCCATCATCGCCGCCTGAACCGTCTCAGGCGTGTCGGTGGCTTCGCCGGAGGCGTTCTTCACCGGGCGGAACGCTTCGGCCGGGTCGATCTCCATCACAATTGCCTGCTCCGCCCAGGGCAGCAGATCGAAGATGAACCGTTCAAACTTGATCGCGTTGGCCTCGGCTGGCTCGACCAACTGGCCAGTCGCATCCAGGTACGGCACCTTCTTGTGTGCGCGGTGGAACGGCAGAGCCGTGTCGCTGGCCGCCATGCGCCGCAAGAAGGCTACGTCGATCGTATGAATGGCCGTGTTGCCTGCCCAAAACACCGGCTGACCGCTGGCATCGGTGCGGAGCACGATTTCATCAGGCAGCGTGTTGAGTTCGCTGTACTCGATGATTTGCACGCGACCGTCGATCGATACCACGTTGCCCACTTTTTCCCGCGGGGCCGACTTGGCCGCCACCAACGTCGATAGCTCTGAGCCGCTGAGCAGGTGATAGCCGATGAACGCCGGATCGCAGACCTGCGTGAGCGGGTTATCCACCTGCATGTAGAACAGCGTTTGCAGCTCGCGGCGGTGGATGTCGTCCAGCACGCCGCCGCGTAGCATAGCGGCCAGCATGCCGCCGTGGCCATCGGGGCTCAGGGCCAAGCTGTCCTTGGCTTCCAACAGCAGCTTGCCGGACGCCGCATCGACCGCCGGCATCGTGCCCTGGCAGAAGATCTTCACGTCGCCGGCAGGCAGCCCAAAGTAGTTTTCGCGCTGAAGGTATTCGACCGTGGGCTCATGTGTCGCCGGGCTGGTCATCAGGTATAGCGGGATCGCCGCTCCGTACCGCTGGCGACAAGCGGCGACTTTCTCCAGCAGAATCTGAAAGAGCGTACTGCCAGAGACGGGCCCGATGGGGAACATGCCCTTGGGGGCATCGAACCCCAGCCGCGTGCCTTGCCCTCCGGCCACCAACACCGCGCCGACGCGGCCAGCGGCCAGGTGTTCTTCGCCAGCCTGGCGTGCGGCGGCGGCGTCGAACGTGGGATGGCGCTGCCCCAGCCGGATCGCCGGAGGCGGCTGGGCCTTGGAGGCCAGCGTGGCCCAATCGGCCGCTGCCTGTTCGCCCCGCCACAACCGTACGAGTAGTTCCAGGTCCACCTCGCGCAGCTGCGCCGCCAGCCGGGTTTGTTGCTCCGGCGTCAGTTCATCCCAGAAGGCCAACGCGTGCAGCTGGCCATGCCGGGCGAGGTGGTTACGGAAAGCGTCGTCCATCGCTCTGAAATCTCTCCCAAGTGCCGGCTGGCGCTATGGCTTATGCCCAAACGCTAGCGGGGAGTGTAATCGAAAAAGGATGCAACAACAGGCCAATCTGGCCCCCCGAGCGGCCGCCGCCGGGCAGCCGCCTTGCCAGGCTGGAGCATGTTGTCTCCTAATCAATCCTAGTTGACGTTCTCTTGTTGCGTTGCCAGCCTCGCGGTAAGCTTCCGATAGAGCCTGCGTTTTGCGGGCGACTTTTCCGATCTTTAGGGTGCTCGTTCGTGGATCGAGTGCGGCAAATCCTGGCGATTGCCTTGCTGTTCTGCGCCGCCGGCGCTGAGATTCCGCGCCAGGTTCTGCTCCGCGCCCACAACCTGGCACTGAGCACCCAGCCAGTTGCCACGCAGCATGCCACGCCGTCCGCAGCCGCAGACCGGGACGGCCCCAGCCACGCGGCTCAGTCCGCCGCCAGCATCCCGACCGATGGCGGCGAAACGTACTGGTATCTTGAGACGGCCGCGGAAAACGCCGCGACCGTATCGCGACGTGATCGCGTGATCGTTCCTCTCTACGATAGCTGGGCGAGCAGCCTTCGCTGTGTCGCCGGCGACGACTGCGGCCCAGGTAGTTCAGCCGCAACCTCGCGGAGCAATTGCCACTCGACCGGTTCGGCCGTGGTGGTTGGCTGCCGCGTGATTCCTCTGCGTATTTGAACGCTTCTTCTGCCGCGCTGCATCACCAGCGGTGTTGAACGACCGCCGGGCTTCTTGGCAGCGCACTTCCCGGAACCGTACCGCGCGTCCCTTGGGCCGCTGCCGTTAACGCGTGCGCCAGGTGATTTCGCGCGTAGGCCAAGCGGTTCCTGACGTACCTCCTTCCGGTGCTCACGCCGCGCAGACACGGCCTGACCGTAACTGGCGGTGGCTGCTGCGTGGCGGATTGCCGGTTGCTGCTGCACGTTGCAGTTCCACAGTGCATGCCCGCACAGCGCACGCCCACACTGCGCCGCTCGCGGTGCGACTTGCGCGCGTGGCTCCCCATTCGTTGAAAGCATCTGGTCCTTTCTCAGGAAGTGACGCTCATGATCTATCCCGACCATTACGTGCCGGAAGAATCCGTCGGCAACTCGGATCAGAAGATCGATAAGTCGGCCGGCAAGAAGAAAGGCCGCCCCCTTCAAGCCGACAAACAGAAGTCAGCCCCGCCGTCGCCGCATGCCACCGTCATGAACAAGGTACGGAGCCTGCTGGAGGCCGGCAAAGCCGAGGAGGCGTTCGACCTGCTCAACGCCCGCGGCTTCAACGATCCCGACAGCCGCAACGCCCGGGCTGTGTGCCTGTTGCGGATGGGTCAGCCGGACCTGGCCGTCCGCGCGCTGCGGGAGATTTGCCTCACCGCGGGCGGCATGATGCTCAAGCCCGAGGTTCCCACGCACTACGCCACGAACCTGGCGGCGGCTCTGTTCACGGCCGGCAACGTCACCGGCTGCGTGGCCATCTTGAATGAGCTGGCCCGCGAATACGCCCCCAGCGTGATGCAGATGCGGAACGTGGTGCGGCAGTGGGAAGCGCAGCTTTCGTTCTGGCAGCGGCTGAAATGGAAGTGCGGCTTGGATCCCGGCCGGTCGACCGCCGGGTTCGATGTACCGGTCGCGCTCGATCCGCCCGACGATGATTCGGTGCTGGCGTAAGCCGCTGGCGCGGCGCGGCATGGCGTTCTGATGGATCTAACCGGCCCTGGTGGCGGTCGACAGGCGATCGTAACGGTGATAGCCGGGCAGTCGGCCGCTGCCGGGCCGGTGTTGGATCCACCATGGCTGCGTTGACGGTACGCCCAGGCCAACTAGTCTGGGCAATCATTGACTGCCGGCCCTAAGATGGAAGTAGCATGACGCGTGCGCCACAACGTTCTCCATCTGCCAGACCAGGCCCATGGCTTCTCCCGAGCGCAACCATTCCGAAAACCAGGACACCCACGACGAAGCCCAACCGCAAAAGGTGCCCGACCGCAAACCGGCCGGCATGAGGTGGGGTTCGTTCATCGAGGCCCGGATTCGCGAAGCCCAGGACGGCGGAGCGTTCGATAACCTGCCAGGCTTTGGCAAGCCGATCCCCAGTATCACCGGCCAAGATGACGAAGACTGGTGGCTGAAGGAAAAGGCTCGCCGCGAAAACATCAACCTGCTGCCGCCGGCGCTGAAGATCAAGCTCGATGTCGAACGCACGCTCCAGCGGGTAGACACCTTGGTGTACGAGGCCGACGTGCGGCGCACGCTCGAAGCGCTCAACAAGCGGATCGTGCAAGCACAGCGGGCAGCCGTGTGGGGGCCGCCGTGCAATACGCAGCAGCTGGATATCGAAGCCGCCGTGGCCCAGTGGCGGACCAAGCGCGAAGGGTAGCCGCCGTTACGGCTGCTTGATCGTCACGCGCTGGTTGGCCTTGAGGCCTTCCTGGCGGATCGTGCCCTTGCCGTGCGGCAGGATGATTTCAACATCGCAGGTGTCCAGTTCGCCGAGCCCCACGTGGGCCGCCGCTTCCTGGCCCGAGGCGTAACCAAACCCAACTGCGATTTCACGCGAGCAGAGCAGGGCGGCCGGGTCGCCCAGCTTGCCGGGCTCGTAGACGTTCACGCGCGAGCCGATGCCCTGGCGGTTCACGCCGCGGGTGCCTTCCACCTGGATATCGATCCAGTTGCCGCCTGCCGTTTCATTCTTGAGCAGCAGCGACGGCGATTCCGACCACCAGTTGGCCATGAAGATATCAAGCCGGCCATCGCGGTCGAAGTCGGCCACCGGCCCGGGGGCACTGTAGATGATTTTGCCCTCGGCAATCATCTTTTCGAAGAACGGCCCCGAGCGTTTGATGGCCGTGTCGGTATCGTTGGGGAAGTCGTTTACAGCCAGGGCCGTTTCCTCAAACTGCGGCAGGCCGCCCTTGATGCCCAGGTTCTTGAAGATCACCGGGTAGCTGCGGCCATCGGCAAACTTGACCATGCTGCACGAGAGATCGACCAGGCCGTCGTTATCAAAATCCTGGAGCTCCACGTGCGGAGCCTTCATCGGCAGCGGCTTGAGGCCCACCTTGGCCGACACGTCCTCAAACTTGGGAACGCCGCCGGAGAGGCCGCGGTTGAGGTACAGCCGGTTGGGAACCGGCTTCACCCATGGGTCCTGATAATGCTGGCCCAGCACGATATCGAGCAGGCCATCGCGATTGACGTCGCCCAGGCAGACCCCGCAGACCATGTTGTCGCCTTTGGAGTCGGGCCAGTGGAAAACCTCCTGAGTGCCGGGGGCTTCCTTGAACTTGCCGTGGCCATCGTTGAGAAACAGCCGATTGCCGGACGCCAGGAAGAAGTCGGGCCAGGTGTCGTTGTTCACATCGCCCGCCGCCACGCCTAGCCCGGCGATATCGGGCGTGAGCCCCACTTCGGCCGAAACATCGGCGAACCGCAGATCGCCCAGGTTACGGAACAGCCGGCTGCTATGTGTTTTCGAGCCGTTGTAGCCGGGGAAGGGGTCTTCGCCCACCAACAGATCGAGCAGGCCATCGCCATCGAAATCGAGGACCGCCACGCTGCGGCCGCCAAACGCGTCAGGGCAAGCCCCGTTGCCGGCCGAAATATCGGTGAAGTTGCCGCTGCCGTCGTTGCGAAACAGCGAGCAGCCTCGCAGCGGCCGGCCGTGCCGCTCGGCGGCCTTGGTGCCTGCGGCGATGGGCATGCTGCCCACATACAGGTCCAAGTCGCCGTCGTTATCCAGGTCGGCCAGTACTGTGCCGGTGGCCCGGGTGGAAATCTGCACGGCCTTGTTCGGCGAAACCGTGAACTTGCCGCCCTGGTTGAGCAGCAGCAGGTTGGCCGGGCCATCGGTGTGGAAGGTGCCCACATACAAGTCGGGCTGACCGTCGCCATTCACATCGCCCCAGGCTGCACCGTGACCGTGAATCCCGGTCAGGGCGGGGAATAGCCCGGCATCGCGCGCCATCTCGCGGAAGCTGAAATGCTGTTTGGTAGCGGCCTTGGAATCCTGGGCGGGTGATGTGCCCGGCATCCATACCAAGGCAAGCGGCGCGAACACAAACGCGGCGGTGCGAAAGGCAATGCGAAGCATGGCACTCGACCTGGTGCTGGTGGGCAAGGAAGCGACAAGCGACCAACCGGAGCGCGAGCGTTACCGCTCCGACTCGGGAATGTGAATCACGGCCAGGCCGCAGCAATCCCAAGCCCGGGTGCCGCGGCTGGTGTTGAACGTCACAAACAGCTTGGAACCGTCCTCGGAGAGAGCCGTGCTGTAGGTGCCCTTGAGCGAGAAGCCGTATTTGTTTTCGTAGTACGGCGACAGGAAGGCGATCACCTTGCGCTGGCCGGTCTTGATATCGAACTGCACCACCGGCGTGCCGTCCACGGGGCCACTGCCGTGCGCGCCCGGCACGTAGTACAGGTAACGCCCGGTCGGATCGATATCGATCGAAGCCACATACGCGGTGCGGCCCACCGCCACGGTGCCGATCTTGCGGGCTTCCTCGGTCTTGGTATCGAACTCCCAGATATCGGCGTCGGCGGCACCCTGGCCGATGGAGACGGTGTAAATCTTGCCGCCCTTGGTTTCCTCGGTGGCGGCGCGGATGCCCATGGTCACGCCCTTCACCGGCTTGGGGCTGCCGCCCTGGGCCGGATCGTACACCATGAGCTGACCATCGGTGTTGCCCGGCACGTAGTACAGCCGGCCCGTGCTGCGGGCGAGCATCATGTAGCGGGCGGGTCCATCGGGGCCGGCGTACAGCAGCTTCTTGCCTTTCACGTCGTAGGCAAAGAACTGGATGCCTTGCTCCTGGGCATCGGGGCCAGCCGCGGTGCCGCCGTAGTAGATCAGCCGCTGCGGATCGAGCAGGCCGTTGGGGATGCTGTGCTTGGGCACCGGGGCGGTGACCACGACCTCGGACTTGCCGGTGGCCGGGTTGGTGCGGAAGATCCAATCGCCGCGGTAATGGTTCTCATCGTTGGCCGCGCGGGGCGAGCCGCGATGCGTGGCGTAGTACAACCAGCCGTCGCTGCCCAGGTCGACCCGGCTATGAATCTTGCCCGGCGTGTAATGGCCCTGGGGCAGATCGAGCAGGCGGGTCACGTCGACCAGGCTCCGCAACGTCTTGGTTTCCGGATCATACTCGTACACATGTGCGGTGCCGGTGCCGTGAGGCTGCTGCTGCCGCTTGTCGATGGCCAAGTGGTCGCCGACGGCCGAGTAGAACTTGCCACCCGCCACGCAGCCATCGCCCCAGTTGGACCACGGCTTACCGGGATAGTTCTGGTTGGGGTAGTACAGGAAATCGACCGTGGGCGGCGTCTTGGCGACGACGGTGCCAGCGCTCAGCTCGGCCGGCCCCTGAAGCAACTCCGGCGAGCTATCGGTGAGCACCGTCTTGCCACCGGGCAGGGCAGGGGGCCACGGCAGGTCTTCATCGCGAATCGCCTTCGGCTTGGCTGCCTGGGTTTTGGCTGCCTGGGTTTTGGCCGCCTGGGTCTTGGCGGCTTGATTCTTAAGCTTTGCCGCTTGCGCTTTCTTAGCCGGCGGGTCGGCCGCCTGGGCCTGCGACGACGTCAGCGTGGCCTGCCACAACATGCAGCCGGCGGAGAATAGCGCAAGCCCAATCCAGCGAACGCGCGTATGCATAGAAGACCTCACTGGTAATGTCCGCTGCGCGGACCAGAAATGGCAACGTTCGTAGCTCTGGTGGGGTCCGCGGTGCGGACCGATGCAAACATCTTGATGGGTACCTATCGCGCACGTCTTTCGTAGGGTCCGCTGTGCGGACCAGAAATCACGTTTCTAAGTTGGTACCGGGTTGTCCTAGGGTCCGATGTGCGGAGCGAGCTTGGAACTGCGTCCGTACCCAGCGCGCACGGCTCACAGAGCCGTGGCACACGGTTTTGTAGGGTCCGCTGTGCGGACCAATTCGACAACCCGTGCCGATCCCCGTGGCACACGGCGTGCTCGGCCCCCGCGCGCAATGGTACTAGGCGGCGACAGTGCATGCCACCACTTGGCAGGGGTTATTGAACCGGGAGCGAAGAAGGTTACGCCCGAACCGGCGCACTGAGGGGCACGTCAGGCGTGATCGGCGTTGGGCTCCGGTTGAGCGAGGGCTGTCACGGATCGGCCTTCTATCGCTTCCGGTGTGAACTCGCAGCCGCGGATGCGTCGCAGCATTTCTTGCACATACGCTTGGTGGGCCTGCCCTCGCAGCCACCAATTCGTTGCTCCGACAACCAGCAGCGAGTGCCACGATAAGGTGAGTGCCGACCACGAGAAGATTTCCCAAGCGCGGGCTGGGTTCGCTACCAACGTGATCGTCAGGGCTCCCATGACGATCCACGCTCCCAAGATACCTACCCGCTGATGGAACGGCCGACCACTCGCGGTAGCGGCAATACTCAGGATCGTCGTGACCGGGATCGTGATGGCGGCAGCGAGCGCCCGGAGCGCGCCCGGTTCACCGAGAAAATCCAGCTGAATGCCTAGCCCCAGCAGCACCGCAATCCCGGTAACCGCTCCGAAAACACCACCGAGGGTGAATTGCAGACGGCCTTCTCCCTTGAATCTCACGAGCCACAGCGGCAAGGCAACGGCTACCATGCCCAGCCCGATCACCACCGCAACGTTCTCTGCCCTCGCCGCTATGCATAACAGGTAATACGCCACCCATACGCCCAGCGCGGCCACGATCCGCCGCGGTGCTGGCCGGTGGCTGGCCGCTGCCCACGCGGCAAATAGCTGGGGAGGCAGCACAAAGAAGGCATACACCACGCCCCCAAAAAGCAGCACGGCCGCTAAATCGAAAATGCTCATGTGCCCTCCGCCTGCCACCCGCCCCAGTTCGCGGTAGCGTACCATACCAGCCGGACTAAAAGCATGCGTGCGGCGTCCCCTGGCTGGTACGGCCTGCGACAAGGGATGCGGATACTATCGGAAGCGTGCCACCTACGATTGTGTCCCTATACGGACACAACCGCAGATTCGGCCGCTGGCATCACGGCTACAATGGAAAACTTTCTGGCCTGTGCGTTTCAAGGCCCGGCAAACGTCAGGCTTCGGCAGCAATCACCTGGGTGCGAAACAGCCGTGTCATAGCCAGTACAGGATGATCTTCGGCATGCACGCTAAGAGGTGCTGGATAAATGCCATTCGTCGACCACAGCTTCCTGGGTCCACCAGCGCGCGATGCCAACGACAATCAGGGAATGCAGACCGAGTATGACGGATGCCAAGAACGCCCAATCGATGTTCCAATCCGGATCACGACGGCTTAGCGGCGCAAAGCACGCATCGATGGAGACGACAAAGCCCAACCCCAGAAGCGTTGCCACGCCGAACCGTTGCCACAGGGGCCTGGGGCTGAGCGCAGCCCAGATCGATACCACGGTAACGGCCGGGATAGTGCTTGCAGCCGCCAGGATCTCTAGCGGCGGCAAGTAGTGGCCAATCGGTACCTGGGCAAGCAGGACTGCCAGTACCGCACAGGCGGTCGTGGCCAGCATGACCTGACCTAACGTGAACTGGAACGTGCCAAAGTGAATGCCTTTCGCGAGCCACAACACCAAAGCGAGATTGAGCATCTCTAGTGCAATCAGATCGCCCGGGACTCCAAAGATGGGCCAGAAAGCGTATGCCGGCACGAGCACGCCCACCGGCAGGATCACTCGCAGCACCAGCGGCCCGGGACCAAACACCGCCCAAACCACCACGAGCTGCGGCAGGGAAACCACCATCGGCACGGCCATCACCGCGGCAATCACGACGACAACGAATACGATAAACACTTCGATCATCGTCAACACCATCGCAGACGGGGTGAGGCCAGCGTCGACCTGGCAATGCGCCCGGTGGTTACGATGTTCGTAACCGCAAAAGAACTTCCGGCATAACCGAGCGCGGCGTTCTCACGCGGCTGGGGCCAGTGAGCTGGCTGCTGTTCAAACCGCAATCGTGCTGTTCGATGGCGCACTGGCTCATTGCCACGTCACCCAAACCCGGGCGGCCGCCACCACGATTAGCGCATGCGTCGTGAACGCCAGCAGGAACAATAGCAGCACGACAAGCCCAACCCAGCTTGGCCAGAGCACGATCGCACTTGCGCATATCACCAGGGCGAGAAGGCTTGCCCGCTGCGCAGGATGTATCGGGCTGAGCGCGGCCCACAGGGCGGCAATGGTGATGGTAGAGAACAGGCTCAACACCGCCATCAGAGAAAAATCTTCGAGGTAGTTCCCTTGCTGGACATAACCGAAGGCGACGAGCAGCACCGCGCACAAGGCCGTCACGACCAGCATGCCGCGAAGCGAGAACTGCAAGCCGTGCTGAGCAATGCCCTTGGCAATCGCCAGCACCAGGGCGACCTTGAGCATCTCCAGGCTTAGCAGCGTGATCATTGCGCCAGCGTTGTCGGGTTCCTCAGTCGCTCGCCACCCGATCCACAGGCTGAACATGCCGACAATCGGCACGGCCAAACGCCAGGCCAACGGCCGCCGGCTCACGACTGCCCAGGCCGCGATGAGCTGCGTCGCCGAAACCATGCTCACAAAGAGCATCAATTTGAGGATCGCATCGACGACTTCGGCAAGCATGCTCGCGCCCCCCGCCGATGCTACGCCGGTTTGCTTTGGTGAGCCACGTCAGTCCAGCGAACGCGGCCGCAGGATTTCCTGCATGATGATCGCGTTGCGGATGCCCTCGGGCGAGCGGATCATATCGACGATGGAGTTCCGCACCGGCGGCTGCTCTTGGCCTTCTGTTGAACTGTCGCTGATGGTGCTGCCGTAGATGCGGTCATCGTCCGACGTGGAGAGCAGCGCGCCGCCCAAGTTGCCCACCGTGTGATCGAACGTGGAGTGCAGCCGGGCTTCGGCCATCTCGTCGATCTGTTCCAGCGACGACTGCAGCGTGGGAAACTTGCTGCCGACGTCTTCCAGGCTGGAAAACCCCGTACGCTTTTCAAGCTGCTCGGAAAGCCCGCCGGGCGATTGGCCCTGCGGCTGCTGCACCAGGCGGCCTTGAACGGGCGCCCCCATGCTCGCTTGGCTGGGCATGTTCTGGCTGGGCATGCCTTGATTTTGCCGACCGGCTCCGCGGCCTGTGCCGCGTTGGCCTCCGCGCTGCCCTTGTCGCTGCTGACCGCCGAAGGGCTGCCCGCTGGCCTGTTGCCGCTGCGGCTGTTGCCCACGGCCGGCAGGCTCGCCTGGTTTGCGGGTTGCCCGCCGCAAGAACGCTTCGATCTCGTCTTCGCTGGGATCGGGCTGAGCCTGGCGAGGGCGGGGTTGGTTCTTGGCCGCATCCCCCTTGGCCGCCACCTGGTTGATCACGTACACGATCAACGAGAACAGGATGAACAGAATCGACAGCAGACCGTTGAGGTCGACCGCCAGCAACAGATGGTTTTGAAATGTTGGCATTATTAATTGCGTCCTCGGCCGTCGGCGACCGTGCCTTGGGCAATTGCTTTACGCATCTCGGTGTCGGCCTGGACATTGCGGAGGCGATAGAAATCCAGAATGCCCAGCCGCCCCGATTCAAACGCCTCGGCAATGGCCTTGGGCACCTCGGCCTCGGCGGCCGTCAATTCGGCCCGGCTGTGTTCGATCCGGGCAACGTTTTCTTGTTCCTGGGCAACGGCCATGGCCCGGCGGCTTTCGGCCTTGGCCCGGGCAACCCGAGTATCGGCCTCGGCCTGGTCGGCCTGGCGGCGGGCACCGATGTTGATACCGACATCGATATCGGCAATGTCGATCGACACGATCTCAAACGCGGTTTGCGAGTCGAGCTTGCGAGCCAGTACGGCCTTGGAGATGCGGTCGGGGTTCTCCAGCACCGCGGCATGCGTTTCCGACGAACCAATGGCGCTGACGATGCCTTCGCCCACCCGGGCAACAATCGTTTCCTCGCCGGCACCACCGATCAACTGGTTCAGGTTCGCCCGCACCGTCACGCGAGCTTTGACCTTGAGCTGGATACCGTTCTTGGCCACGGCGTCGAGCGTTTCGCGTCCGCCGCCTTTGTTGGGGCAATCGATCACCTTGGGATAAACGCTGGTTTGCACCGCTTCCAGCACGTTGCGGCCAGCCAGGTCGATGGCCGTGGCCAGCTTGAAATCCAGCGGCACAATCTTGGCCTTACTGGCCGCGATCATCGACCGAATCACCAGCGGCACATTGCCGCCGGCCAGGTAATGGGCTTCGAGCGCTTTGCTGGTGATGCCGGTGTCTTCGCCCAGACCAGCCTGCACGGCCATGATCTTGCTGCGCACGATCACCGTGGGATTCACCTTGCGGAAGGTCATGCCCAACAGGTCCAAGATGCCGATGCCGGCCCCGGTGGTGACCGATTGGATCCAAAGGCGGAAATAGCGGGCAAAGACCGCAAACACCACCAGACCGACGATCAGAATGCCGAACAGGAAGATGACGAAAATCAGGTCCGATTTGTCCATCGCCCCGTTTTGGGCCAGCAGTAGCATAGTCGCGGTTCCGTCTTTGGTGAGGGGGTTGGGGGTGTGCGTAACCTGTACAGCGGCTGGCGCGGGGTGTCAACTAACGGCGTCGTCGAACGGGTCCAAACCCAGCGTATCGATCGGACGCGAAAGCAGGTCGTCTTCGTGCGGTTCTCGTTGCTGACGGGCAAGCTGCTGTTCTTCGTCGGGCGTGAGCGGACGCACCACCACACGGTTGGCGCGCACCTCGACCACCTTCACCGACTGACCGGCTTCGATCGCCATGCCTTCGCTAACGGCGTCAATCACGCGGCCATCAATCACAATTGCCCCGCTGGGCAGCATCAGGCTCTTGGCCTTGCCTACCTTGCCAACCAATTCGCGGAGCGAGCGGAAGTGTTGATTGTCGGGCAGCACTTCCTCGCTGTCAGGCGCCTTGAGCAGCACACGCCGGCCCAGTGGTGTGTTGGGCCACCATTTCAAAGCCAGGTAAATGCAGAACGGCGTGGCGACCACAGCCGTTAATAAAAGCACGGTGCCTTCCAAAGGACCGCTGTAATACGCCAGTCCCACGCCCGCCAGCACGGCGATCACCGCGAGCGTCCCCAGCGCGCCGGCCGACGGCACAAAGGCTTCGAGAATGAACAGAGCCAGCCCACCCAGCAGCAGGACAATGGCCCACGTCAAGTAGACCGTCACCGGAAGCTCCCTCTTAAGACGTGGATGGATCGGGGGACACACCCTTATTCTGGCGTGGTTACAGCAACTTGGGAAGTAACAAGCCAAAGCGGGATAGATATCCCAGACCGTCCCCTTGCGCAAAACCTGGCCACGCGCGCGAACCGCGATGGCGTACAGAACCTGCGTGCCGATCAATCATCGGGCGATTGCACGACGATCCGGTGGCCCAGCACTTCGACCACGATCACGTCTTCGCCCTGGCTGATCGGCTCGCCGCTGCTGACGACTGAGAAAATCTCGTCGCCAATGCGCACTTTGCCCGAGGGGCGCAGGTTCGTCACCGCCACGCCGCGCGTGCCCAACAGGTGATGGAAGTGGTCGTGGTCTTCCTTGGGCGCGGCGAGTTCGGGATCGTCCTCGCCGGGAGCCAGCACTAGCCGCTGAAACGCGCCCGTGCGCGGCAAATACCGGCGCAGCACCGCCACCATCAGCAGTACGCCCAGGCCCGCGGTCGAAATGAGGAACAGGCTGCCCCGCAGTTCGCGGATCTGCTCGGCCGTGGTTGGCAAGGCATTGGAAGTTTGCATGGCGAGGATCAGGGCCAGCATCACCAGCAGGCCGCCGCCCACGCCAAAGATGCCCAAGCCAGGCAAGACAAAGATCTCCAGCAGCAGGAAGGTCATACCGGCGATGAACAGCAAGACTTCCAGCCAACCCGAGCGGCCGTCCAGGTAGTTGCCCCAGAAGAACAGCAAGAAGCACACGGTGGCGATGAAACCGCCGATGCCCGTGCCGGGCGTTTGCAGCTCGGCATACAACGCCGCGCCGCCAATCAACAGCAGTGCCCACAGCACGCGTTTATCGCGCAAGGCATCCAGAAGCACGTCGGCCCAACTGGGCGACACTTTCCGCGGCGGCTCTTCCAGCCCATACAGGGCCAGCACTTCTTCAAAGCGGTTCACCACGTCGGTGGCCATGCCCAGCCGCAAAGCTTCTTCGCCTTTGACCTCCAGCGGCTTACCGTGCTGGGTGACGGCTTCGTGCTGCTGCCAGGGGCCGTTGGAACGCGACTCGGCTTCGGTTTCGCTGAGATAATCGACCATGCCGTCGCTTTCGCGCACGTACCGGAACACGGCCAAGTCGGGATCGACAATCGCCTGCCACAGCGAGGCCGAACGGTTCTTGTTTCGCGCAATCTTCTCCACCACCTGAGCCACGGCCGCGATCTCGGCTTCGCGACGGTCCTCGGGCCGCACCCGCTGCTGCTGCCCGGCGTTGCGTCCCATGAACGGTTCAGGGGCAGGGAAGGGCACCGCGCCGCCCAGCGTGGCATGCGGCCCCATCAGGACGTGATCGCAAGCCAGAGCCAAAAACGCGCCATCGCCCAGCGCTTCGCGCGGAATGTACGCCACCGTGCGTTGTTCGCCCGGCTTCAGCTCGCTGAGGTACGACGCCAGCTTGAGCGTCTGATGCGGCGCGCCGCCGGGCGTGTCGATGGTGAGGATGATCAGGTTCGCCCCGCGTTCGATCTCCTGGCGGATCTTGTTCTCGATCTGCGACAGGTAGTTCGCGGTAAGCGGTTCTTTGATTTCAACTTCGACCGGTTTCCAGCCGTCGCCCAGCGACGGGTCTTCCACCAGCGATTCCGGCGGTACGTTCAGCACCTTGGCCAGGTTGGTGCGATCGTCGCTGTAATAGTCCACGATGCCCAGCCGCTTGGCTTCCTGGGCAGGGAACAACCCGGCTTCGCCGGCGGGGATCAGCAGCGTGGGATTGCGTTCCACCTGTTTTTCGCGGCGCAGTTCTTCCAGCCGGTCGCCCAAGACGAACTCGCGGCCCACCAGGTCGGCCGTGCGGGCTTCGTACACCTCCAGCGCCGGATCGAGCATGCCAAGCACCAGGTCCACCGACACGGTGCGGCGGCTCTTGGCGATCTCGGAGTAACCGCTCTTCATATAAGGCGGAATCGTTTCTTCGTCGGCCCCGGCCTCGCCAATCTTGCTCTTGGTGGGCATCACGATCATTTCGCACGCGATGGCAATCAGCAGCGCGTGGCCGCGCAGCACCGGCCCTTCGTCGTCGCCGGCGTCTGGCCTGGTATCGCGCGGCGCGACATACGCCACGGTGGTGGCGCCAGAGAGCTTGGTGATTTCGCGGGCGAGGTCCAAACAGGCCCCGAAGCTGGAAGGGCCCGGCTCGATCTCAAAGACCACCACCGGCCATTCCTGGCGCTTCTTGGCCTGGCTGATGAAGTCCTTCGCCTGCCGGATGGCGCGCGACGTGACGCTATCAGTCACCGGGGCCGGAATCTTGATCAACTGGCCGATCCGACGCTGGGCCGGATCTTCGCTCTGGGCTGCCAAAGGCGAAGGCTGGCTCGAGAGCACCCCACTTACGCCCAGCCCGATGAGCAGACAGTATCCCCACAGCATCAGGCCAGCCGGTACGGGACGCCGCCGAGCGACCTCCGCAACCGGCTGCTGACCTTGACCCGCCTTCCTTGCCTGAAATGGGTTCATACGTTGTCGCATCCGCTCGCGAACCAGTGGGGAAAGCCGGAAAAACCGAAGTGGTTGACCGCGGCCAAATGGATTTGCGGGCGCAACTCCGCACGATTATAGGGGTGGGTGGTTGAATGCGTCAATTTTACGGACTACCTCAGGGACCGGACACACTCGTTGCAACTATCTAAGAAATAGCATTTTATGTCAGTGGCGCCCGGCTGCCGCTGCCCCTGGTCGCCATCCAGCCACCTGTGGCCGCGCTGTGGACAATGGGCACCGCTGTCCCTTAGATGCCCGGCGGGCATGCCGCGCTCTCCTAAGAACCGCGGATTGCCCGCTTTTGCCACCGGCCGCGACCCAAAGGCCTCAATGCCGTAACCGGGTCCGTGTGCTCCCTGGCAACGGCATGCCCTACGCGCGGCAAAAATTGTGCCTTGCCCGCGCGGCCGGGCTGCCCTCGGCTGGCCCCCAGCGCCGAATACCGGCGGCCCGCCAACCGGCTCTGGCGTTTCATCCGCCGGACAGCCGCCACCGCTAAGGGCCATGGACAGCAGCACTTCGGGGCAAGCGGCGAGGCCAGGCTGAGGGGGTCGCGTCGCAGCCACCCTCTGCTATCATGAGGGGCTGGCCGGATACTCCAATCACTGGAGCCGCCGGTATGGAAAAAGGTTCGGGGGCGATCCGGCCCGCTGTCCCCGCCCCGTTGGCTCGACAGGAGCAGTATGTGAATTCGCCTCGGTTCGCCGCCAGCCTTCAAACCGTGGAAGATACGTCCGCGGCGATTCGCGAGGCTTGCCGAGCCGCGCAGACGACGCTGGACGCCGAAGCCCACCTGGCCGTGGTGTTCTTCTCACCCCATCACCTGGCCCAGGCTCAGCACATCGCCGATACCATCGTGCAGGAAACGGGCTGCCAGGCGATCCTGGGCTGCAATGGCGAAGCGGTGCTCGGCGACAGCCGCGAGATCGAGGAGGAGCCGGCTATCAGCCTATGGCTGGGCCATCTGCCCGGCACACAGTTGCATCCGTTCCACCTGCGTTACCAGCGCAGCGAAGACGGGGGCCGGATGGAAGGTTGGCCGGACGACCTGCCGGAAGCCTGGCCGCAAGGCTCCATGTTGCTTACCGTAGCCGATCCATATTCCTTTCCCGCCGACCTATTGCTGCACCGTTTGAACCAGGACCAGCCCCGGTCGGTGGTCATGGGCGGCATGGCCAGCGGCGTGGCAGGCCCCGGCGCCGGCCGGCTGCTGGTCGGGAATCAGGTGGTGCAGGCGGGCGCTTCGGCCGTGCTGATTCACGGCGATACCCCGGTGCGCACCGTAGTATCGCAAGGCTGCCGGCCAATTGGTCAGCCGTTTGTGGTGACCAAGTCGGAGCGGAACATCATCTTCGAAATGGGCGGCAAACCGGCCCTGCGTCGCTTGCAGGAGGTGTATCACGCCCTGAGCCCCGAAGATCAAAAGGCTGCCCGCGGCGGGCTGCATCTGGGCCGCGTGGTCAACGAATACCAGGAACGCTTCGACCGGGGCGATTTCCTGATCCGCAACGTGCTGGGCGGCGACGAAGAAACCGGCGCCATTGCCATTGGCGATTACGTCCGCGTGGGCCAGACGGTGCAGTTCCACATTCGCGACGAAGCCACGGCCGATAACGACCTGAAGGAACTATTGGCCGAAGCCGGTAAAGCGCAGGGCGCACTGCTCTTTACCTGCAACGGCCGCGGCTCGCGCATGTTCTCGTCGCCCAATCACGACGCCCAGGCCGTGCAAGACGCCCTGGGCCCCATTCCGCTGGCCGGGTTCTTCGCTCAAGGCGAATTAGGCCCTATCGCCAAGAAGAACTTTGTGCACGGTTTCACGGCCAGCTTGGCGCTGTTTGGTTAAGCAGCAACTCTGGGCAGATTTCTTCATCTACGCGGTAACCCGGCCGGCAGCAATCGCTACGCGCATGGCCGCGCATGCTGGCCGCTGAACGACCGCGCTGCCGGGCAGGCACGCCAAACTGTCGCGGCTGCAACTCTCGACACGTTCGCCACTTAGCCTCCCCACCTCGCTTGGGAACGGAATTCGCACAAGCGAGTTCTGTCCGATTCGCCAGCTGCAGGGGGCAGCATCGTTCATGATGGGGAACGCTGAGCGAATCAATCCACGTGGGGCAAACCGCGGCGCACGATCCAACGAGGAGTGTATGGCTTGTCAGTTTGCCACCTTTTGCCAAGGAGGCAGCCCAATCATCGCGGTCGCATTGCACGATGGCCATTACGTACGACCAGAGGTGCAACCCTATCTCAAACT
>Ga0180217_1002311_pt1 | contig 17953 bp, 11 predicted proteins | sample eDN3rd37CBELigOP_FD_128521 | JGI IMG/M metagenome (GOLD analysis project Ga0180217, IMG submission 128521) | Enriched Organic Plus compost microbial communities from Emeryville, California, USA - eDNA 3rd pass 37_C BE-Lig OP (version 2) (version 2) ... | reverse complement strand
TGGCTCGAGCCGTTGAGCAGGCCCATGGCAGCAGCGTATCGCAGAGCGGCAGCCGAATTGTCGAGACCGGCGAGCTGCTGAGCGAGAACCGCCCGCTTCACGTCGTTCTGAATCTTGGCGACCTGAGCGACTTGGGCTTCGGCGAGCGGTTCAGCCCGTCGGCCTTCGTTCAGGTTGAACACCACCAGGGCGTTCTTGTCGCTGAGCGGGATCTGCTTGCTGATCAGTTGCTGCTTGTCGGTGTTGTAGTGGGTGTAAACATCCACCGTCACCTTGCCGCTGGTCGGCTTGCCCCACACGTTACGGATCAGCACGCGGTATTCGCCGTCAAAGCCTTCGCCGCAGACGTAGGTTTCGGAATAGCCGTCGACCGTGGCGCCCTTGTCGGCCGACGAAACGTCGCCGAGCAGCACGCCGCCCGAAGTCGTGCGCGGATTGCGAAGCGTGCAAACCGTGCCCGAGGGCTCTTCCACCGAAATGTCGATGTCGGCTTCGCCCGTCCAGGTGACGCGCACCAGGCAGTCGCGTTGCAGCGCCGTGCGAACCGACTTGTCGAACGAAGCGGCTTCGTCCTTGCGGCCTTCAGCCAGCAGCCGTTCGTAGGTCGCCTTGGCCACGCGGAAGGCGTTTTCGCCAATATCCTGCTGATCCTGCGGCCACGACTGGCGAAGCAGACCAACGCACGCCCACTGGATGCCCTTGATGTCGTCCAAACGCTGAGCTAGTGCCAGACCTTGGATGTAGGGCTGCGGGCGCGTCGGAGAGCTGGCGGCCACTTGCTGGTAGAGCTTCAGGGCCCGTTGATAGAGCCCGGTCTTGGCCATGTAAGCGGCGATCACCATCACCTGATCGTCGTCGTGAGCGAAATCGACCGCCGAGAGCAGCGCCCGCTCGAGTTCCTCGGGCGAAGCGCCTGCAGCCTGCAGGGCCAATCCGGTCGCTTCGTACATCCAGGGTTCGATGAACCCGTTGCGAAGCGAAGCCTGAATCAGCGAGCTGACTTCTGCGTACTGCTTCTTGGCCATCAATTGCCGCACGGTTTCGCGAACCGAGGCGAGCACTTCGGCAGTAGCGGCCGCCTGATCCTTCGCGGCATCGACCACCTTCTGCTGCTCGACGAAGTACGAATCCCAGTTTGGCGAGCCTGATTCCGAGGCGACTTCGATCACCTTGGCGACCGGCTTCTTGACCGGCTTGACTTCAGCCGGCTTGGCTGCGGGCGCGGGTTGCGGCTGGTCTTGAGCGGGCTTCTTGACGCCAAGCGACAGGTCGTCCTGGACGTCGAAGAATCCGCCGCCCATGCCGCCGCCGAATCCGCCGCCGCCGAAACCGCCACCACCGAAGCCGCCCATGCCTCCCATGCCCATGCCGCCCATACCCATGCCGCCCATACCCATGCCACCCATGCCCATGCCGCCCAGGCCGAACAGGTTGCCGTTGTTGGAGATGGGGATCACAAGGTCGCCGACTGGGTACACCTTCGTCGTAAGGCGATCCGGGCTGTTGGCGTCGTCCGGAGTGGTGATCTGCAGAACTTCGTCGTCGATCAGGTAGGTCAGTTCGAGCTCAGCGAGCATCAGTCGCAGGGCCGAACGGAGCGAAATTCCCTTCAGGCTCTTGGTGACCGGCGTGTCGATGCCGACCGCAGCCTCATCGAGCTTCTTCGAGTTGATAACAATCGGAATGTTGTGGAAGTCGGCCAGGTAGGCGACCACGTCCTTGAGCGGAGTTTCGACGAACTCTAGCTGGGTGTTTTCGTTCAGAGCCTTGAAAATTCGCTCTTCCGAACCACCTTGCTTCGCCAGGTCGACCGACGCGTACTTCTTGCGACGAATCGTGAGGTCTTCCCAAACGTCGGCGGCCGGGTAAATGATCGGCGGCTCATCCGGGAAGGGAATCTGCGACAGTTCCACCTGGTACAGCGTCTCGACGAACGCCTTGTTCCGGCGCTCGATCACGGCGGTGATCTGGTTGACGTTCTTGATCAGCGTTCCACCGATATCCACCGACTCCGCGAGCACGGTGTTGGGCGCCATCGCGACGATTTCAGGAGCAACTTCCTGGGTCGCAATTTCGTAACGTCCTTCCGCCATCAGCGAATCGAACCGCTCCATGATCTGCTTCAGCCGCTGTTCGCGGATGACCAGCTCTTGGTTGATGCGGAGCAATTCGTTGGCTTCCACGATGCGGGCTTCTTCGCGAGCGCGGTTTTCCGCGACTTCGACCGCCAGCCGACGCGATTCACGGATAGCAAACTGAATTTGGTCGCGCATCTGGCGGCGGATTTCAGCCGACAGACGGGGGACTCGTTCGACTTGTTCGAGCAGCAACTTCAGGTCTTGCTCAGCCCGAACCGGGTCTTCACCCATGAGAGAGCGGGCCGCGTTCAAGCCGTGTGCAACCTCCGCCTGAATGCGCTGGCTGATGAGCTGCTCTTCTTGAATCGTGGGGGGAAGGATGCTTCGTTCGGCCAGTTCTTCTTCGAGCAGGCTGCCGGGAGCCGGAGCGTCGGCCGAAGCCGGAGCAACCAGCGTCAGATCGGCTTCGCCGCCGGCCGCCGCCGGAATCGGAGCGGCCGAGTTCACCGGCGGGAGCACTCCCGGCGGATTCGCGGCGCGAGCGGTGGCCGCTTCGCGGAGCGCGAGGGCGGTCGGGTTGCGCGGGTCGCGCGCCAGAGCCGCTTCGGCCGAAGCGATCGCGCCTTGGGTGTTGCCGCTGGCGAGAGCTTCGTGGCCCAGCTTCACGAGCTGGTCGGCGCTGGTCATGGTGACCAAGGCCGCTTCACGCAGACCGGCCGAGCCGACGGTCGGCAACCAAAGTCCCTTGTCGGGCTTGGCGATGCTGACGAGCTTCGGCAGGAAGGCAAAGTCTTCGCTCGGCTTTTCCGGAGTGACGGTCCATTCGAGCCTGGTCGGCTTGCCGTTGACCGAAGCTTCGACGCTGATCGTGCCGGCTTCGTTCGAGTCGAGTTGGCCAATCAGCACCGTGTCGCGGTCGCTTCGCAGCGGCGGCATCGGCGAGGGATAGGCGACGGTAACCGAGGGCGGCAGCTTGACGTCTTCGGGCCAAAGGACGGTCGAGTTGATCGAACCGGCCAGCAGCGTGCCGGCGTTGACCGCCGAATCGGGAGCGGCGGTGTCGAGGTGAATGAAGCCGCCCGTCTGGTTGGCGAGCGTGGCGAGCAACTGAACGTTGCGATCCTGACCGATGGCGAAGCTCGAAACCGAGACGCGCTTCTTCGTCAGATCGTTGACCAGCGCTCCGAACGACTCGGTCGTGAAACCGCCGGCTTTGCTCATGCCGTCGCCCATGTAGACGATGGTCGCCGGAGCGGCCCCGTCGATCGTCGCCAAGGCGCTCCGGAGACCAGTCTCCATGTCGGTGGCGCCGAGCGGAGCGCGCTGCTGCAGCTTGGCGAGCGCGGCTTGCATTTCGGGGCTGCCCGGGTTGGCGAACTTCGCGGTCATCGGAACCGCATTCATGTCGACCGCCATGAGCATCACCCGGTCGTTGGGCGAGAGGCTCTTGAGCATCGAGTTGAGCGCCGTCAGGGCATCGGCGCGATACGGGCCGGCCTGGCTCGCCGACGTGTCGAACAAGATGACCACGTCGCGCGGTTGGCTCACGTCCACCGCAACTTTGGGCATCAGGCTCAGAGCGAAATAGGTTTCGCCCGTCGGAGTTTCGTAAGTAGCCAGACGAGCGGCCTCGACGCTCGCACCAGCCGGTGGTGCCGCCGCTGCGCATGCGGCGATTGCCAGCGCGAGGGCCGGCGAGAGAGCCAGTGCAAACTGACTGCGCTTGGACATAGAAGCACTCCACACAGATGTGAAAAGATTGAGCTTTTCCTGTTCCGTGGCGAAAAGCCCAAAGAGCCGCCCCTGACTCGGGCTCAGCAGACTGATGCTGCCAGCCGCTATTCTATTCAGTCGTCAGGGCTTACGCCACCAAAAAAATAGAAATTGGCGAGTCGGTGGCGTTTGGGTGGAATGGCGCGAATGGGCGAGCGGTTTTGACCTCCCTGCGAACGTCAAAACCGCTTCAGCCGTCGCGTTTGCGCTAAGCGGAATTCCCGCCGTCGCTTAGCGTTTGGGGGCCTGATCTTCCCGGGTGGCAATCTCGCCCGCGGCGACTCGCTCGATCTTCGACGCCGTGTCGTCGAGCAGGTCGGACAGGGCTTGGAGCGTCGCCGAAGCCATTCTCAGCATCTTCTGCCGAGACGGAGCGGGCCGGAATTGTGGGGGGGATTCCATTTTTTCCGGCGCGGGCAATCGCTCCATTGCCCGCTGGACCAGCTCTTCATATTCGCTCGGATCGAGACCGACCGAACTTGCCGCGCCCTGGAATTCCGACGTCCGGCTATCAGCCAGGTTGGTCTCGCCTGCCGGCAGCCAATTCGCCATCAACCGATTGGCGCGGTTCTCCAGGGCGAGCAGGGTGATGCGCGTGTTGTGGGCTGCCGGATAGCGACGAATCGTCCGCACGACGCGGTTCAACTGTCCGGACGCCCGCTCGCAAAGCCAATCGAGGTCGAGCGTGCTGGGCCGCAGCTCGATCAGAACCACCGACTGCGGAGGCGCTGCGCCCGGCGGCAGGTACTGCAGCGGATCGCCGGAGTCTCGCCAGGCCTGGCCTTGCGCCAGTGCATAGTCGCGGGCGGCGTGGTCGTCATAAAAGGATGGCGCCGCCGGATGTTCGATCGTGACGGCGACCGCCGGCCAAGGCGTGTCGGCTGGTTCGTCGCTAGTCGTCTCGCTGCGACCGCTCAGCGCGGCAATTGATGCGAGCGTTTGATCGATGTGCATCTGAATGAGCATCGACCAGCCTTGTTGACGCTGCGGTTGCTCCGGCTGCGGCAGCGAGTAACGCAAACCGCTCAGACGGTCGAAGCCACAGCCTTCTTCGTAGCGATAGACGCCTCGTGACAGAGGCATTTCGCAGAAAGTGACGTGCGTGGAGAAATGCCCCAGCGAATGCGCCGAGTCGCGAGCCATGGGCGCGCGAAACGTCGACCCGAGCGCGCCGAGCGTTCCACCCAGCGCAATCAGCATCATCGCAAAAGCTATCCAGGAGCGATTCATTCGACACGTCTCCTACCGAGCGAACACCGGCTCATGCGCCAGGGCTGCCATGCCATCGCGGACTTCAAGCGAGCGACGCACGCGTGAACGTTCGTCGTCATGGGAGTGCGTATCGGAGTCTTGCGCCTGGGGGCATTAGGCAATCGACGTTGAGTGCGCCTGTGCGGAAGGGAGGAAGGCGAATGCCGTTTGTGACGAAGGATTTTGCTCAAGAACTGTGGCGCGCCTCTTACGCGATGGACTTCCTGAATAGGGTTGCATTCGGCCCGCGGTCTGGTAACTTTTGCCCGATGGCCGGGCGGAAGTCGTTGCGGCAAAGTGGAATGGCATGGCCCTGCGATGGGCTTCAACCCTCTTCGAGAGAGACTCCTGTATGTCGATGTTCATCGGTGAAGCGCTTGTCGGCGAAGGAAACGAGATCGCTCATATCGACTTGCTGATCGGCAGCAAAGATGGTCCCGTGGGGCACGCTTTCGCCAACGCCTTGGCCCGTCAGAGCGAAGGTCACACCAACCTGCTCGCCGTTCTCACGCCGAACCTGGCGGTGAAGCCGGCCACTGTGCTCGTCACCAAGGTCACCATTAAGGGAATGAAGCAGGCGGTGCAGATGTTCGGCCCGGCCCAGGCTGCGGTTGCCAAGGCGGTAGCCGACTCGGTCGAAGCCGGCGTGATTCCGGCTCGCCAGGCGGAAGACCTCGTCATCGTGTGCGGCGTGTTCATCCACCCGGCTGCCAACGACGACAAGAAGATCTACGAGTACAACTACGAAGCCACCAAACTGGCCATCGCCAACGCGATGCAGGGCAAGCCGACGGCTGAAGAAATGATCGCCGGCAAGGAAAAGGCCGTGCACCCGTTCCGCGGCTTCTAATCGTCAGCAGGTCCAAGCAGCGTCGAATTGCAAACGGGCGGGAGTTCTTCACTCCCGCCCGTTTTTCGTACTGGCCTTGCGCCCAAGAGCTTTCCGATGAGCAAGCCCAAGATTCTGATTCAGCTCGATACCGATTCGCACCCAAGCACGTTCGATGCGGTCGTCGCGGTGGATGCCGGCGTGGATCATCTCTTTCAGTATGGCGGCGTAACGCCTGAGAACGTCGAAGGGCTGGTCCACGGGGCGATGTTCACCCGCGGCCCGGGTGACTTGCATCAAACGGCGATCTTCATCGGCGGCTCGAGCGTGGAAGCTGGCGAGCGCTTGCTCGAACGCGTCAGGAAATGCTTCTTTGGGCCGATGCGCGTTTCGGTTTTGTTCGACGCCAACGGCGCGAACACAACAGCCGCAGCGGCGGTGCTGGCTGCGGCGAAGCATGTGTCGCTGGAAGGGGCAACGGCGACGGTGCTCGCAGGAACTGGGCCTGTGGGGCAACGCGCGGCCCGCTTGCTCGCTGCCCGCGGCGCACAGGTGAGAGTCGCTTCGCGAGCGATTGCAAAAGCGGAAGCGGTTTGCAACGCCATCCGCAGCCGACAGCCGGCTGCGAAGCTGACGCCGGTGCAAACGAGTGGCGCGGACGAAACCGCTTCCGCCTTGCGCGGCGCTAGTCTGGTGATCGCGGCGGGAGCTGCGGGCGTCGAGCTGCTTTCAGCCGAAGCGCGAAACCAAGTGCCCGAACTGAAGCTTGCCATCGATCTGAACGCGGTTCCGCCTCTTGGCATCGCAGGCATTCAGCCCCCGGATAAAGCCGTCGAACGGGACGGCGCGATTTGCTATGGCGCTCTCGGCGTCGGTGGTACCAAGATGAAGATCCACCGCGCCGCGATCGAACGGCTGTTTGCCTCGAATGATCAGATTCTGGACGCAGAGGAAGTGTTCACGCTGGGCGAATCGCTGGCGAAATAGACGGACGCGACCATTCGGCCTGCGGCAGCTTATCGCTTAAACAGCGCCGGCCAGGCGAGGACCAGGAACACGACGAACAAGATCAAGAAGCAGACCGACCACATGATCAGGTTGTAGCGCAACCGTTTCTTGGCCTTTTCTTCCGGCGTGAGTTCTCTCAGCTCGACTTCGTCCTCGCCACTGCCAACCTTCTTGGCCTTTTTGCGAATGGTGGCGTAGCCCCCTTCGGGCGTGGGAACGACGAGCGCCCCTTCGGGCAAGTTGGTCGGCAGAGGCGCGGGCTTGCGCGGCGCTTCCGGAAGCGCGACCTCGGTTGCCGGGGTGATTTCGGACGGCAGAGCGTCACCCGCGCCGGGCGGTAAGAGCGTATCGATCTCGGTAATGCGCTTCTGCGGTGTTGCTGAAGCGGATGGCGTGGCAGGAGTTTCCACTGTCGGACTGGCTGACGCTGCCGACGTCGGGGTTGCTCCGGGCGCCGCGCCGGGCGGAAGTAGGTCGTCAACCGCTCGGATTTTCTTGGTGCGCGGTTCGGCTTGTTTCTCAGCGGGTGTGCTTTTCGATTCGCTCGCGGCGGTGGTCGGTGTCGGTCGTTGGGGGGCTGCAGCCGGTTCTCGCGGCGCGACGCGCGAAGGCTGGGGCGCTCTTTCAGGTTGCGTCGACTTGCTTTCCGGTTGAGTCGACTTGGACTCTGGGCGCACCTCGGCCTTTACCGGCTGACGCTTCGGCGGTGAGAGATCGTCGGTCTTTGGCTTCGGGACTCGAACTGGCGAACTCTTGGCTGGCGGCGTTGGCGCGGTGGGGGACGGCGCGCTCGATGCGGGAGGTTGTGGCGACGGAGCGAGCGTCGGTTGCGGCGCTGGAACTGGAGGGATTGGCAACGATGGCGGCGGACCAGGCGGCAGCGGTCCCAGCGGGAGACTCGGTTCCGGTCCGAACGAAGGCGGTGGCGGCGCCGGGGGCAGCGGACCTGGAGGCGCAGGGCCGACCGCTGGAACGGTTACCAGACCGTTGCAGTGTGGGCAGGCCACCTGCTGACCGGCTGCGGACGCTGGCGCCTGGAACAAGCCGCTGCACAGCGGGCAGTTGAGCGAAACAAGTTCCTCCGCCGGGCCAAAGGGCGGGGGAGGCGGCGGCGGGGCCGATGGGCCGAAAAATGGCGGCGTCGGCTCCGCAGGGGCTGGCGGCTCCGGATTGCCGAAGTCAAACGACGTTCGCCGGCGGGTGAAATCGAACGGAGACGGTTCCTCCGGCCCGCGAGGAGGCGCGCTGATCTCAGGTACGGTCAGCAGGCCCTGACAAAGCGGGCACTCGACCTGTGCTCCAGCGTGAGCCGTGTCGACTTGGATGGTCCCGTTGCAGTGAGGGCAGTGGAGCGGAACAACCGTCATCAAACCGTTCGCGAAAAATCTGTGAAAAGATCGGCAAAATGCCCAGTGTAATCAGCCGCTGTCCGCTTCGACAACCGGCGAATCCTCACGTCGCAGGGTAGCGGGCCAGGGAAGTAGCGTCGCCGCGTTGCGCCGATCGCAAGTTGGGCTACCATGTAGGCGAAAGTGGTCGCTCAAACAGTGTTTTCCAGTGGCAGCAAGCGGCGGGGTGAATATGCGAAGCGTTGCGTTGGGTGTAGCGCTGTTCTTTGGAGCAGCCGTCGGCTGTCAGCGGTCGGATGAGGTGGTGGTCTATACCGCGCTCGATCGTGAGTTTTCCGAGCCGGTGCTGCAGCGCTTTCAAGAGGACACTGAGATCAAGGCGCTGCCGAAGTACGATGTCGAAAGCACAAAAACGGTCGGCCTGACCCAGGCGATCATCAGCGAGGCGAATCGACCTCGCTGCGACGTGTTTTGGAACAATGAAATCCTCAACACGCTCCGGCTGAAGAAGCTGGGCCTGCTCGAAGCGTACGATTCGCCAGCCGCCGCGCCGTATCCGCCGACATTCAAGAGCAAGGACAACACCTGGTTCGGCTTTGCGGGACGCGGGAGGATTTTGCTCGTGAACAAGGAGCTGCTGGGCGAACAAGAGCCGCCGACAAGCATCCAAGATTTTGTCCAGGAGCGCTACAAGGGGAAGTGCGCCATCGCCAAGCCGCTGTTCGGAACCACGGCGACGCATGTCGCGTGCCTGTTCGCCACGCTCGGTGAGCAGACGGCCAAAGAGCTGCTGCTTGCAATGAAGGCGAACGACGTACAAGTGCTCGGCGGCAACAAACAAGTCGCCGAGGCTGTGTCGTCCGGTCGGATTCTCTTCGGACTCACCGACACCGACGACGCGATTGTCGAGATCGAAAAAGGCCGGCCGGTGGAGATTGTCTATCCCGACCAGGGGGAAAGCGAACCGGGGATGCTGTTCATTCCTAACACGGTCGCTATCATTCGCGGCGGGCCGAATCCACAATCGGCTCGGCAGCTTGTGGACTATGTCCTCTCTCCCGATAGCGAAACCATGCTGGCGGCAGGGGGCAGCTCGCAGATTCCGCTTAATCCCGAAGTGATTGCTCGCCCGAGAGTGAAAACGCCAGCGGAAGTGAAGGCAATGCAAGTCGATTTCGAGGCGGCTGCCGAGCATTGGGAAGCGGCGATGAAGTTCGTCGAAGCGGAATTTCTCTCGCCGTGATTTTGCGCTGCTGGCTTAGCAAGACGCTTCCCATAAGCGGTCCGTTCTGAGCTACAATTGCCCGGAATAGCTTTTGCATGGCAACGCCGGATTTAGCCCTCCGTGGCGTTCGAATCTTTGCTTCAACCTAGGAGAATCGCACGATGAACATGGTTCTACGCACCTCTGCCGCACTTCTGTTGGTCGCATCGCTGCCACTCGCTGCTCTGGCCCAGGCCAAAGGCAAAGCCGATCCGCATGGCCACGGCGACGCCGCCCCCCACCTGCCGACCAAGGCGGTCGCCGTGCTGCTGCCGACCGAAGGCAACAAAGTTTCGGGCATTCTCACGCTGACGACGAAGAACGGCGGCGTCCACATCACGGGCAAGGTGAGCGGGCTGACGCCGGGGTTGCACGGCTTCCACATTCACGAGTTCGGTGACGTTTCGTCGCCCGATGGCGCCAGCGCCGGTGGCCACTACAACCCCGAAGGAACCATGCACGGTGGTCCAGACTCCGAAGAACGGCATGCCGGCGACTTCGGCAACATCGAAGCAAATGCGGATGGCGTCGCCACGGTCGACATTAACGCCAAGGACCTCAAGCTCCACTTCGTGATCGGCCGCTCGTTCGTCGTTCACGCCAAGGCTGACGACCTTAAGTCCCAGCCGGCGGGCGATGCTGGCGGTCGCGTGGCCGTCGGCGTGATCGGCATTGCCAAGGGGGACGCCCCTGCTGGCGCGAAGTAACGAGCCCGAACGCTCGAATCGCATTCGGTTTTGAAATCCTTGAGTCACGCTCCGCTCTGCGGGGCGTGACTTTTTTGTTGCCAGAGGCAATTGCTTCACCCAATTGGCATACCGTGCGACACGCACGCGATTTATCCGGAGGATCCGAACGAAACGTGGAACTTAGTGACGTTGGGCGCAAATCTCCAGCCGCTTAAGGACGTGTTGGCATTTTGCTTGAAAGAGCTGGTTGCCGCTGCGAACTGAAGGATCAGCCACTCGTCATTCTTTCCGCACCACAGGCCTGAGTGTCCTAAGACCGAGCAGAGCGAGTGACGCAATAAAAAAAGGTGAGGACGATTGCCGGTATCGCCCTCACCTCGGTCGGTCCGCCTTTGGGGGCGGGCCGATTTCTCGTTTAGCGTGCGATCACGCTTATTCGCTCTTCAGCACGATGAAGCGGCTGCCTTCGCTGCTCTTCACGAGCAGGAGTACGCCCTTCTCGAGCGAAGCATTCTTGACGGCTGCGTTGAACTGTTCGACGTTCTCGACCGCCTGCCGGCCGACCTGAGCGATGACCATGCCGCTGGTCAGGCCCGCCCGGGCGGCGAGGCTGCCGTCTTCGACCGCCGTGATCACGACGCCCTTGGCCTCCTGCAAGCCGAGCTGTTCGGCGACTTCACCGGTCAGCGGGCCGACCTGCAGACCGAGCTTGTTGAACGAGCTCGGCGCCTGGGTTTCGTTTGAATCGCTGGCGTCGCCGTTGTCGTCCGAACGGACGCCGAAGTTCTTCGGCTGTTCGCGAACGGTGACGGTCAGCTTCACCTCTTTGCCGTTGCGGATGACCACGAGCGGCTGCTTGCTGCCGATTGGCGAGCGAGCGACCGCCGAAGCGAGCTGGCGATGGTTCGCGATGTTGCGACCGCCGAACGACACAATCACGTCCTGCGGCTGAACTCCCGCCTCAGCGGCAGGCGAGTTCGGCTGCACTTCGGTGACGACCGCGCCGTGGCTGGTGTCGAGTTCAAACTGCTCGGCCAGTTCGCTGTTCACCGGCTGAATACCGACCCCCAAATAGGCCCGCCGCACGGTACCGTCTTTCAGCAATTGCTTGCTGACCCAGTTGGCTACATTCGAGGGAACCGCGAAACCGATCCCCTGGAAGCCGCCGCTGCTGCTGCTGATCGCCGTGTTGATGCCGACGACTTCGCCGTGCAGGTTGACCAGCGGACCACCGCTGTTGCCGGGATTGATCGCGGCGTCGGTCTGCAGGAACTCTTCGTCGCGCACGATGCCCAGATTACGGCCTTTGGCGCTGATGATGCCGGCCGTGACGGTGTCTTGCAGGCCGAACGGTTGACCGAGGGCCAGCACCCAGTCGCCGATCTTCAGCTCGTCGCTGTTGCCAAGCGTCGCATACGGCAGCGGCTTGTCGCTTTCAATGCGGATCACGGCGATATCGGTGCTCGGATCGGTCATCACTTCTTTGGCGACGAACTCACGGCCGTCATGCAGCTTGACGGTGATCTTGCCGCCGCCGGCCACCACGTGGTTGTTGGTCAGGATGACGCCCGACTTGTCGATGATGACGCCCGACCCGCTGCTCTCGCGCGGCTGCATGCCGAGCGAACCGCCACGGCGTTCGAAGAATTCTTCGATATCTCCGCCGAAGCCGGGGAAGCTCTCGCCGAAGAAGCGGCGAATTTCCGGCGGCAGATCCTCAAAACCGCGCGGCGTCGCGCCGCTGCGAGGCGACCGCTGCACGCGCCCTTCGTTCTTGGCCAGCTTCGGCTCCATGCGGTGCTGAATTGCCACGACGGCCGGCATCACGCGCTCCGCCGAGCCGCGAAACGCTTCGGACAAGGCATTGGCGTGTTCGACGACGCGTTCCTGACGCTGGGTCGCTGCCGAGTCTTGATTTTGCTGGGCCGTGACGCTTTGCGTTCCTAGTCCGTAACCAAGTCCGCCGACGCCGGCCAGGCCGATGAGCCCCAGGCTCAGCCAGCGAGCTTTCGTGCGTGAGATGGATGACATACTGCGTTCTCCTTCTTGTACTCTCTTAGGTCCGCCGACGAAGCCATCCACAGCACGAGCGCGCTGGGGCAAGGCGAGAAAACCGGCGAATGCCAACGAGTGGCGTATGATGGCTGGAATGGATCGAGCGACCCGCTCCTACGCCTGACAGTTGCCGATCTGGCGACCGTCTTTCGCCGACGATGAGAAAATATTTGCCGGCGTGCTGTGACTTACGGCTTTCCGCGGCACGTAGTTCGGCGGAAATCGAGTCGCCAGGATTGCTCTGTCAGAATGACGCCCGCGAGGGGCGTTCGGAGCCAAGAATGCAGCGCGCATGCCCGTTCGGCATAGCCGCCTAGCGCGAGAAGGGGCCGTCGAAACGGCGCTGGTTGCAACCGACTAGTTACCAGGCAGATACGATTCGCCCAGCGAAGTGTTCGGGCGGACCGGCTCGGTGACCGGGGCCGAGCGGCGGGCCGGCGTCGGTTGCTGCGACTGCACAGCCACCTGATCCGGAAGGACCTTCGACCCCACCTCGGGAGTAAAGGCTGAGCCAACGCGGCCATAGCAGGGATCGTTTCGCACCCAGGCGCCGCCTTGATACAGGTAGTCGTAGTCGAAAGGGTTGCAGCACGTGGCGCAACCGCTTGCCATCAAAGCAGTAAGAGCAAGCGTGAGCAGGGCGAAAGCGCGTGCCATGGCAGCCTCGAAGCGTCCCAAGGGTGGATGCAGAACCGCCGGGAAGACGGTCCTAACGCTTTTTCGGCATTTGCCAGCCGTCAACCTGAGGCAAACTTTGACGGTTGTGCAGGATGTGCGGGGGAACTGCAGCAGTTCCGCGTCGCTAAATTGCCTGCTTTTACTTCTCGTCCGCCACGTACAGCAACCGGCCGCAGCTCTTGCAGAAGATCGGCTTGTCGAGCAGCAACTGGTCGATCGTTTGCGGCGTGAGGGTCTGGAAACAGCCGCCGCAGCAGCCGGCGTCGACTGGGGCTAGGGCGTCCTGACCCATCGACTTGGCTAGACGCAGATATTCAGGCTTAAAGTCTTCGGGCAGTAGGTCTTCGGCGGCTTGCAGCTCCTGCGTGACCCGGGCGAGCTGGGTTTCGAGCTCCTGCTGCTGGTTATCGACTCGCTGGCGTACGCGGCCGAGCTCCTCTTTGGTCTTTGCGAGAGTTTCCTCGGCCACCTTGATGGCGGCTTGCAACTCGTCCATCCGCTCCAGAGCTTCGAGAATTTCGTCGGACAGAACGCTATTGGCCTGCAAGTCGGCGGCGATCTGGTCCTTGAGGAGCTGATACTCCTTGTTGTTGTTCGCCGTATTCAGTTTGACCTGCAGGTCCTTGATGCGAGTTTCACGCTGGCGGAGCTGCAATTGCTTCTCGTCCGCCGCCATCTTCGCTTGCTTGTAGTTTTCCTTGGCCTGGGCAACGCCCGCTTCGGCGGTCGCGACTGTCCCTTCCGCAACGCGAATCTGCTTGGGGCCGCGCTGAAGGCGATCGCGAACATCGGCAATCTGCCGGTGAATGCGGTGCAAGGTGCTTAATGATTCAGCCAGTTTTCGATGCATGTGGCGCCCTCCAGGGCGAAGATGGTAATCACATTCTATCGTCCCACGAACGGGGGCAACTTGGCAAGCGTGGGACCTGCCTCCTGCCGGACGCGCAAGACCATGTGCGTAGCATCGCGGCTGACGCCCGCGCTGTCATGGGGGCTTTACAGCCGAACGAACGATCTGAAACGCGGTTCGGCGCGCAAAAAAGCCGCCGGCGGCCCATAAAAGGCGCGTCCGGCGGCTTTCACCCAATGCTGGAAAGTGCGGAATCGCACTGCGATTTTGTTAAGTTCTTGGCCGTTAGGCGGCCGGCTTCAGGAAGCCCTCGAGCTGCTGGCTGCGAACCGGGTGTTGCAGCTTACGGACAGCCTTGGCTTCGATCTGGCGGACGCGCTCGCGGGTTACCTTGAAGATGCGGCCAACCTCTTCGAGCGTGTAGGTGTAGCCGTCGACCAGGCCGTAGCGGAGACGGACGATCTCGCGCTCGCGCCAGGTGAGGGTCTTCAACAGGCCTTCGATTTTCTGCCGCAGGATCAAGTTGTTGGCTGAGTGGAGCGGATTGTCGCTCGAGTTGTCCTCAATGAACTCGCCAAAGCTGCTGTCCTCGCTGTCGCCGACCGGACGGTCGAGGCTGACCGGGTGCCGGCCGATGTCGAGCACGCGGCGGACTTCTTCCACCGGCAGCTCGGCGATCGCGGCGATTTCTTCGGTCGTGCCCTCGCGGCCGAGTTCCTGCACGAGCCGCTTCTGGATGTTGCGCAGCTTCGAGAGGACGTCGATCATGTGCACGGGAATGCGAATCGTGCGCGCCTGATCGGCGATGGCGCGAGTGATGGCCTGGCGAATCCACCAGGTGGCGTAGGTCGAGAACTTGAAGCCGCGGCGATACTCGTACTTGTCGACCGCCCGCATCAGGCCCGTGTTTCCTTCCTGGATCAGGTCGAGGAAGCTCAGACCGCGATTGCGATACTTCTTGGCGATCGACACCACGAGACGCAGATTGCCGCTCGACAGGTTGCGCTTGGCCTGTTCGTACTCGTTGAACTGGCGGCGGAAGTTACGGCAGCGTTCGCGAAGGCTCGAGGGGCTTTCGAGCGTGAGCATCAGCAGGTCGCGCAGTTCGCGGCGGAGATCGGCGCGCTCATCGCGGCGAGTCGGATCGTTCTTGATCACGGCCAAACGCTCGCGAATGACGTCCATGCGGCGCGAGTGCTCTTCGAGCTGGTGCATGAGCGGCTGGACGCGGCGGGTGCGGAGTGACAGCTCTTCGACGAGCTGCAGGCACTTGCGGCGGCGACGCAGGAACGCCTTGCGAGCGGCAGCCCGTTCGGCTTCGGAGACGCTCTTGCGAATCAGGCGGGCGAAATCCTTGCGATTGGCTTCGAGCAGACGCTCGATCGTCGCCAGGTTGTGAGGCATGCGAGCAAGGATTTGCTCTTTGGTGAGCTGTTCGGTCAGCGACACCTTGATGGTGCGATCGAACGGCAGTTCTCCCTTGTAGACCTGGGTGAGAATCTTCACCGTCTCGCGCATCGCGTAGTCGCAGCTCAGCAGCGTGCGGCGAAATCGCTTGCGGGTGATTTCGATCTTCTTGGCGAGCGAGATTTCTTCGCTGCGCGACAGCAGCGGAATCTCGGCCATTTGCGAGAGATACAAGCGAATCGGATCGCTGTGCAACTTCAAGCCGGGAACGTCCTTGGCCAGCGCGCTTGCTTCGTCGTTTTTGGCGACCTTCAGTTGCGGCTTTTCGGCCTTGGGGGCTGGGGCTTTGTCGACGAGTTCGATGCCCATCTCGTCGAGAGCGACAAGCAGATTGTCGAGCTTGTCCGGATTGACGTCCTGGTCGGGCAGGTAGTCGTTGACTTCGTCGTAGGTGAGAAAGCCTTGGCTTTTGCCTTTGACGACGAGCGTTTGCAGTTCTTTTTCCAGATGGGTCACTTGCAGTTCCTCCTTGAACTTCGCTTCGCATTCGCTGGCCGCAGTGGCCTTCGCCGCGGGACTGGCGACGAATGCGGGCGAATATTGCGAACGTGAATCAGCCGTTGGTCTCGTCAGTGCCCCCCAAGCGGGATTGGTGAGAACCTCGGCTGACCCGGCAACCGCTACCCCTCCGTGGGCGCGATGATTCCTAGTTGCCGGCGTTTGGCTTCGATCATCTGTTTTAGGACGTCGACCTCTTCCTCCGTGTTGAATTGCTGCAGTTCAAGGGCGGCTTCGATCTCGCGACGCTGCCGCTCCTCGTGTCGTTTGTGGAAATTTCGAATCACGGCCCGCAGACGCGTGGGCGGGTCGAACGTCGTTTTGGCTTCCTTCAGCGTCGCTCGTTCGTCGAGACGAACCAGCAACGTTTTGAGCCGCGAATCTTCCACTTCCGCGAGCACCGTGTTGAAGTCGAGCGACTCTCCCGCTTCCTCCAGGTTGCGGTAGGTCTCGAACAACTTTTGTGCTGCGGGAGCCAATAGATCGTCTAGCCCGATTTCTTGCAACGCCGTTGGAGCCAATTCGGGGTGCAAAACCAAAAGTTCTAGCAGCTCGGCTTCATTCGGGCTGAGCGTGGAGAACGAGTAGTCAACCGCTTCGTCGCTCGGTTCGTTGCTAGCGGGCGCAAAGCTGGCTTTCGTAGCGTCGCCGCGGCGAAGCTGCTCGAAACGAGCGCGGGCTACTGACTCGTCGATGCGGAAGTCGCGGGCGACGCGGGCGAGGAGCTGATGGGCTCGCAGCATGGTCGCGTCGATCGAGCCTGGGGGCATGCTCTGGGCGATCGTCCGCAGGATATCTTCCAGGGCGGCGTTGGCCCGGTGCGTGTCGCGCACAAGGTCAATGCCGCGCGTCGCGGTGCGCAGCTTGTGTTCGAGCGCGTCGACGGCGCCGCGGCGAAGCTGCTTGAAGGCTTCGCCGCCGTGAGCTTGCAGGAATTCGTCGGGATCGAATTCGTCGGGCAGCGTGAGGATGCGGAGGTCCATCTGCGCGGCGACGAACAGCTCGAGTATCTGGTTTGTGCGCCGCTGGCCCGCTTCGTCGCCATCGAGGATCAGGTAGACCGTGTCGGCAAAGCGGCGAAGGATCGGCAGGTGACGCTCGTTGAGTGCGGTGCCGAGCACGGCTACTACGTCGCCGACGCCATGTTGGTGGCACATGACGACGTCGGTGTACCCTTCGACGACGGTAATTTCCCGCGTCTGCGTGATGTTGTGCCGGGCGATGTCGAGCGCGTAAAGCTGATCGCTCTTCGAGAACAGTCGCGTCTCGGGGGAGTTGATGTATTTGGCCGAATTTTCCCCGGCAAACTGCGGCAGTATGCGGCCGCCGAAGGCGATGGTGCGCCCTTGGGTGTCGCGGATCGGGAAGATCACGCGCCCCTTGAAGCGGTCGTACAGGTTGCCGCTCGTTTGGCTGCGGGCCAGGAGGCCGATGGCTTCGAGGACGGCTGGCGAGTAGGGGGTGCCGCGGGCCCGCTCGAGAATCCAGTTCCAACTGTCGGGCGAATAGCCGATGCGGAACTTCTCGACGCTGGCCGGCGTGATGCCGCGCGTTTCGATGTACTGCTGCGCAACGGCTGCGGCTTCGTTGCGCAGGAGGAAGTCGTGAAACTGTTTCTCCGCCCAGGCTGCAGCCTGGTAGAGCGTGTTTTTGTCGTCGGGCGAACCGGGCTCGATCTTCTTTTGCCGGTGAGGCTCCAGTTCGATGCCGGCCCGATCGGCGAGGATGCGGAGAGCTTCGACGAAGTCGCACCCTTCGCGCTTCATCACGAAGTTGAAGATGTCGCCGCCGATGTCGCAGACCCAGCACTTCCAGGTCTGACGCTCTGGATTGACTTGCAGGCTGGGGCGCGAGTCGTTGTGCCAGGGACAGAGGCCGACGTAGCCGCGGCCCTGGCGGCGCAAATCGATCGAGCCGCTGACCAGGTCGACAATGTCGACCGCCTGGCGGATCCGATCCTTCGCGTTACCGAACGAACTGCCTGACACGGTCACTCCTGCACGTGGCGCGGGATGTACGGCGGGCGAAATCGCTCGCGCACAACCACAGCCGGAGTATTTTAGCAATCGCTGCGACTTGGGGGCACGTGGCGGGCGAAACCTGGCGATCTGGGGGCGCTCGGTTTCTCGCTGGTGCTGACCGTGAACTGCTGCTAAAAGTCGCG
>Ga0180217_1002308_pt1 | contig 17980 bp, 26 predicted proteins | sample eDN3rd37CBELigOP_FD_128521 | JGI IMG/M metagenome (GOLD analysis project Ga0180217, IMG submission 128521) | Enriched Organic Plus compost microbial communities from Emeryville, California, USA - eDNA 3rd pass 37_C BE-Lig OP (version 2) (version 2) ... | reverse complement strand
GACGGCGAAGCCGAAGGCATCGACATAGAAGGCGCGGGCGCGGCCCAGGTCCTTCACGGTCAGGACCACATGGCTCGCCCGGGTGGTGTTGAAGGGCGCGGGATAGGCGGACGTTGGGATGGCCATGCGGGTGCCTGGGTTGGATGGTCACCCGATCATGGAGCGGACCAGACAGGCCGTCCATGGCACATGGCACCCGCGTCCACGACGCCGGAGGACGCGTGGTCCGACCCTGCCGGCAGGCCCGCCCATGGCGGCCATCGCATAACACCCGTCCCATGACGCCGCCCCATGGCGGCTCGCTCCGTGCCAGCCCACTGCGTGCCGGTCCGTGCCGACCCGTCCATCAGCAACGGTTTTCACTCAAATCGCCCGACATGCAGGGCGATCCCGCGGCGCGGCCCTGATCCAGCCGGAGCATGTCCGCCTCCCGGGTTCGGCCGCCCGATGGATGGCTTGAGCGGAATCGGCGCCCACGCAGCCGGCACCAGCTCCCTTGTGTCCGCCGACGGGCTTCGCTAGAGAAAGCGCGCCGAGAGGCACCATGCGCCGAGCCCGGAGGGGTGGCAGAGTGGTTGAATGCACCGCACTCGAAATGCGGCATACGGGCAACCGTATCGGGGGTTCGAATCCCTCCCCCTCCGCCAAACCCAAATGATTTTGTTAGATTTTTTTTCCTTCTGGCGGACAAACCCCCGGCTTAAACCCGCATAAGCTTCATAGTTTGTTGGGCTCGCCACACCATCGCCGAATCACAATGAGGAAGGGGACGAGGCCAGCGGTATCGTCTATGTGTTGCGCAGCAAGTCCGACCACCCGACCGTCGCGGCTCACCGTGACGTCCTGCACAAGATCGGCGTGACCGGCGGCGACATTGCCCGCCGCCTTGCCAATGCCAAGCTCGATCCGACCTTCCTCATGGCCGAGGTCGAGGCCGTCGCCACCTACGAGTTGTTTAACATCAACCGTGCGCGGCTTGAAAACCTGATCCATCGGATCTTCGGCTCCGCCCGTCTTGACATCGAGATCAAGGATCGCTTCGGCCAGCCGGTCATCCCGCGCGAATGGTTCCTCGTGCCGCTGTTCGTGATCGACGAGGCAATTGAGAAGATCAGGGACGGGACAATCACCGGATATGTCTATGACCCAAATTCCGCGCGGCTGGTAAAGCACGGCAGCGCGTTTTAGGGAGCGCATGGCGGTGAAAACGATCGAAGTTTAAATCCAGAACGATCACTTGGAGCGGCTTGTCCAAGTGAGAAAGTCGATCTTGGCCGTCGCCGAGCTTATTCGGAACGCTGTCGATGCAGATGCCAACGAGGTTGGTATCATCCTTCATGACGACCGCCTCGGGAGCTTTGATGCGATTGAAGTCTCCGACAACGGCCACGGCATGCCCTCGAGCGAGGCCGAGCAGTTGTTTCAGCGCATCGGCGGGTCTTGGAAGAAGGGCGGAAAACGCTCCCGCGAAAAGAACCGCCTCCTCCATGGACAGGAAGGGCACGGGCGGTTCCGGGCCTTTGGTCTTGGTCGTGTCGTGGATTGGGATGTCGTCTATCGCGACTCTCAGGGCCTCCGTGCGTTCTGGCTGTCCATGATTAAAGGCGCAATGCGTCGTGTTGAGATTGGAGACGACACACCGGCACCGGGGGTGCTAAACGGGGCGTCACGGTCACAGTGCGGGAGTTAGACAGGGATTTCCGCTCCTTGCGTTCCGAAAGCATCCTTCAGGAACTGGCGCAGATATTCGCGCTCTACCTACGACAGTATCCCGAAGCATCTATCGCATTCGATAGGACGCGGATCGACCCTTCGCGAGCCGTAGAACACTCGGCCAGCTATGACCTACCAGATATAGGCGCCGAAGGCGAAACCTTCGCGGCGTCGGTCGAGACCGCAGGAACGTGACGGCGGCGACGGCGCTGATCCTCGCCCGCGTGTTCGGCAATAGCCCGGACTTTTGGCTCAACGTGCAACGGCGTAGCCACCTTTGGGAAGTGATGAACACGCCCAAGGAATGCGAGCGGGTTGAGCGTGCGCGTCCGTTGGAGAAAGCCGCCTGAGGCGGCAATGCGGCCCGTTGCTTTGGACCGAGCCAGAATCGAGAAGGAGACATTGCCATGACCGCGCCCCTGCGCGCCGCCCACCTGCGCGTCTCGACGGCGCGGCAGGCAGAGCATGATGTTTCCATCCCCGGTCAGAAGCGGCAGGGCGAAGCCTGTTGCGAATCCCGTGGTCTGCAACTGGTAGAAACTTTCATCGAACCCGGCGCATCGTCGACCAATGACCGCCGCCCCGAGTTCCAGCGCATGATCGAGGCAGGCACCAGCAAGCCCGCGTCCTTTGATGTGGTCGCGGTCCATCGTTCAGCCGGTTCTTCCGCGACCACTTCGAGCTTGAGTTCCGTAAGCTGGCGAAGAACGGCGTGAAGCTGGTTTCGATCACGCAGGAAATGAGGGATGCCTGCCGTTGATGAATTGAAGAGAGCCGGCCTCACACGCGCCGCAGGTTGCCTACACGCTAGACTTTAACCTATCATTGCATTTGGGGCGCCGGAATTAACTAGTTTGCCAGGGGGGCATTGTGGGCTTTATTTATCTCGTGATTGTGCTCGTTTTTCTGGCGGGCTTTCTTTCAATGCTCGTCCCCCTCAAAGGGATTGGCATCAAGTCTAGAAAACAAGGCCTTGGAATCGCTTTGGCTAGCTTCATCGCGTTTGTGATGCTGGCACAATATGTTCCGCCGCCAAGTACAGACACACCAGACGCATCGGTGCAGTTGGATGCGCCAGACGTCGATCAGACGACCTCAAGTGCCATTAGCGCGGCGCCCCCGCCAAAGAAAAAGCCGCTAAGCGAAATGGCACTTGACGCAATGCCAGAGGGCCAGAAGCGTTTTATTGCGGCAATTGAATCTGGCCGGGCCGCTTTTCGCGCCGGTCGGAACGAAATGGCGCAAGGTGCGTCGCGGCCTGCACGAGCTACGGACATTTGTTCAGCAATCAAAGATGCCAGAGCTTCCAACTGGATTGGGCAGATTGCGAAGCTGTCTTCGAACAGCGACGGGTTAGGAGTCCTTCAAATTCGCATTGCACCAGATGTTCATATTGAGACATGGGGCAATGCGCTGTCCGACTACGGAGACAACACGCTGATTTCCCCCAAAAGTCCAGTCTTCGCGGCAGCAGTGCAGATGGAAAATGGCCAGTGGGTTACGTTCTCAGGAACGTTTGTGCGTTCTTCCACCGACTGCGTTCGCGAACGAAGCCTTACCATTCGAGGCTCAATGACAGAACCGAGCTTTATCATGCGGTTCCGGTCTGTTTCGACCTTCAACCCCGATTCCTAGCTCTTGCCATGCTCTAGCTTTGACTGGCCTCGCTTGACGATCACTACCGTCCCGACGAGCAGCCGGAAGATCGACCCTTGGTGATTCCACAACCTGATTTCAACCGGCCGCGATGCTGAGACAGAGGCGTCCACAATCTCATGTTGGAGCCCAGCTTCAGGGCATGAGTGCCAACGCGCACAACGCGCGGCCTCGCTCCTATATCGCTGTGGTTTTCGCCCCTTTCAAAAAGAGATAGACACCCCGTGAGGACCATTCGAGGCGACCGGAACTGACGGCAAGTATGCGCGGTCCTCTTACTAGTCCCGCGAAGGACGGAAAGCGTGGAATAGAAGAGCTGCAAGTCTCTGGTTCGCCATTTAGTCGAGCGCGCTGGCAACGCAGCCTACTCGGCGGTGACGGCGCCCGACCACTCCACGTCTCGCTGTTAGCGTATCCCCTAGTGCGCCGTCTTCAAAGCTCTCATGCTAGGGTCCGTACTCAATAAGCATTCCGGCGTGGGCTGATTTGTGATTCAAGGCTTCCGAATCGTGGGAGGCCTTGATGCGCAAGCAGCTTTACTGGCTCAGCGATGCTGAGTGGAAACGGATTGAACCGCTGATGCCATGTGGCCGGCGCGGAGCTCACCGCGTCGATGATCGCCGGGTTATCAGCGGGATCATGCAGATGCTGCGGTCGGGTGCGCGCTGGCGAGACTGCCCGCCGGACTATGGCCCCTACACGACGATCTACAACCGCTTCAATCGCTGGAGCCGACAGGGCATCTGGACCGATATTTTCTACGCTCTGACCGGGGCAACGGGCAGGATCGGAACGATGTCGATCGACTCTACGCACATCAAGGCCCACCGCTCGGCAGCGGGCGCAAAAGGGGGGACTTCCAACAAGCGGTCGGCCGCTCGCGCGGCGGCCGCACCACAAAAATCCACGCACTGACTGAGGATCGGGGGCGCCCGGTCGCGTTCCTGATCACGCCCGGAAACTGTCACGATCTACCTGCCGCGCGCGATCTGCTGCCCACCGTTCTTCCACCCCGACAATTGCTGGCCGACAGAGCCTACGATGCCAGTAGCCTGCGCGATTGGCTTGCCGAGAGAGGCATCAAGGCGGTGATCCCGCCCAATCCGACTCGCAAGCATCCTCATCGTTACAACAAGCAAGCCTACAAAGGCCGCAACAGGATCGAGCGCATGTTCTGTCGTCTCAAGGACTTCAGACGTATCGCCACGCGTTACGACAAGCGAGCCGACATCTATCTTTCGGCAATCCTCTTGGCTGCCGCACTCACCTGGTGGATCAATTGAGTCCGGACCCTAGTGGACATCGTTTTTCTCTGCATTTTTGACAAGGAAGGTCAGGTGCTCAACGTCGCGTTTCGCATGAACCTTTCTGCCGCTGTCTTCAGCGTTTGCTCGATAGGTCAGTTGTAATTGGTGGTCCAATCGCTGCCAATGAGGGCGGGCAGATCACCCATCGACTAAGTCAGCCGCGTTGGTAACCTCCGACAGATGGCTGCGGCGGCATCATTGTCACGCAGTTTGCGTCGGGAATTTACTTAGGCGCCCCTAGACGACTTAGTCATGCAAATATGTCACCGAAGTCAGCGGCGTGACGCGGCCTGTTTTGCCGCAGGGTGCAGCGACAGACTATATCCCAAGCCATTAACTTTGCGAATTCATCAAGAAAAGCGGATTTGACAGTGTCGTTTACCGCAGTTCGGTCAGCGATGGCATCAATCTGGCCCTATTCGATCCGGATAAGACGACAGGTGACAACGTTACGATCTACACCGTTATGAGAGTGTCGGTGGACGTCGAGCAGGCTTGTTCATAGGTGATATCGACTTTTGGTTCACTTTATCTCAAACCAAGGGTGGTCGATGGTTTATGGATTAACCGTCGCTCGGAAACTGAGGGTGTAATGGGATCAAAAAAGCTTGCACTAATTACGGATCTGGACAACACGCTCTTCGACTGGGTGGAGCTTTGGCTGAGTTGTTTCTCCCCCATGCTAGAAGAGATCGTCGCGATTAGCGGCTTCTCCAAGGAGCAGTTAATCCCCGAAATTGCTATTGTGCATCAAAAGCACGGAACGTCCGAGTATTCGTTTTTGATCGAGGAGCTCCCCTCGATCCGCCATTTTCTTGACGGCCGTCCTGCAACTGAGGTGTTTGCACGAGCGATCGAGATTTACCGGGAGCAGCGGCACAAGAACCTCAAGCTGTATCCTACAGTTGCCGAAAGTCTACTCAAGATCAAAGGCTGCGGAGCGCAAATTATCGGCTACACTGAATCAATGGCATTCTATTCCAACTACCGGCTCCGACGCCTTGGCCTAGATGGCGTCCTCGACCACGTATTTTGTCCTAGAGACCACCTATTGCCAGAAGGATTGCAAAAAGAAGATCTCCGTAAGTACCCGGCTGAACGCTATGAGCTGAGACATACGAAACAGGATTTCACACCCAAAGGCTCAAAAAAGCCCGACGTGGTAGTGCTGGATACAATCATTAATGACCTTGGGCTTAACAAGGCTGATTGCGTTTACGTCGGCGACAATCTTATGAAAGACGTGGCGATGGCACTTGATTGCAGTGTCGAAGGCGTGTGGGCAAAATTCGGGCAGGCGCACAAGCGGCCTGAATACAAACTGCTGCAGGAGGTAACGCACTGGACACCCGAGGAAGTCGAACGGGAACAAAAGATAAAGGAACGCGAACATGTCAATCCGACGCACACGCTCGAAAATACGTTCTCAGAAATTCTGAATTTGTTTGATTTTGACCACTTTCATCAGTGAGCTGATTGAATGCAGGACGAGCGGCGGAGTCAGATCATCGAAATTTGGAAGGCCGTCGTTGAAGTACAGCGGCATTTCAATGATATCAGCATGCGAATTCGCGGGATGTTCGTGACGATCCTATTGGCCTTTTTTGCTGCCATGGGCTTCATGATCGATCGAAAGCTGACACTCGATTTTTGCGGGATCCACGTTCAATATGCGATCCTCGTCGCGGCATTCGGACTCTTCGCCACATGGCTGTTCTACTTCATCGATCGATATTGGTATCACCGACTACTCGTTGGCTCTGTCAAGCACGCCATGATGATCGAGGAAAAGTACAGTGAGGATATGCCTGAGCTATCTTTGAGCGACGCTATTGGGGCTGTTAGTCCCTATGAGCCGAAGTGGCCAGTAAGCTGGCTGGCATGGTTACTCGTGCGGCACGAGAAATATCGAAAAGAGGCAAAGCTGCACTCGGACGGGAAGATTGAACTCTTTTACAAATCGGTTATGTTAGTGTTGATCTTAACAATAGTAATGCTTTTCCTTTCTGGTGGTGTTGCCCTAGACCACTAGATAACGACGGAGCGCGTCATCCTTTTTTGTCAATACGATTTATTATTACGAAGCACCTTCGACCATGCCGGGAAATTGTCCGTTTCAAAAATTATAGCCTGCTTCGTTCCTATTGGCACATTAAACTGCCCCTTATCCCGCGAACTCAAAAGCTTACGAACCAGGAGCCAGTTCATGTCGCATCCATTTCGTAGGCGCAACACCGGCTGGCGAGCCAACGGCACAGGCTGCGCAGAACGGCAGCGTCGTGAATACAATCATCAAACCCATTAGGGCTGGACGCCCATAAATCCGAGCACACCGCCTCTGTCACCTTCCTTGCTCTTGGCGACAAGTAAAAGCGCGGGATGGCCCGTTGGGTGCTGAAGCAGCTGATAGATTTCGTTGCGCTGCATGCCAATCTCCGCCATCTGCGGCTGGCTAAGACGCACTTTCCTGGCGATACTCGCTATAACCTGCTCTACTGCAATCCGCGTGTAGACTTGGCAGACCTGAGCTGGCTTTCCTCGAAAACGGCCGACGTGCGCAGAGACCAAGAACTGGATGTTGCTCTCATTCACGACCCACGCTTCGTAGTCGCTTCCACTTGCCATTGGGCGCATGAAGTTCTTGGCATCTGCCGGCAGCGGCTGCCATTTCATCATGCGTGCATAGCTCTTTACTCGTGAGACGTCGTCGAGCATATCGTAGCATGTGCTGAGAGCAAAGCTGGCTGCGACTTCGGTAGGATTTCCTTGCGCCGGCACAGATTGATTATTACTCCTTTGCTGCTGCCGAGATTCTTGCAGTTCCCTAACGGCCGCGATCCCTTCAAGCTCCGGTACGGCTTTCCATTGGCTGGCGCGGGCCTTTCCTGCGGCAAGCTGTCTTGCCGAGATGCGCAAAGCGACGGCATCACGACGCCGTGCTGCCTCGGCTTTAATCCGATCACTGTCCAGATAGCCCCCTCCCGCCGCTGCAACGCTGAACCATTTGTAAGCTTCAACAATGTCTGGGGTTACGCCTTTGCCGGTCGAATACATGGCGCCCAGGTTGACCTGAGCCATTCCATAGCCTTGGTCTGCCGCACGTCTAAACCACTTGGCTGCCTCCGTTGGGCTACGGGTTACGCCAAGTCCGCGGTCATAGAGAGCTCCCAACTCATATTGCGATAACGGGTGCCCTCGGTTGGCGGCGCGGCGATACCATCTCGCCGCAACTGAATAATCCCGCGGGACGCCCTGGCCCTCCGCATACACGACGCCCATGGCCCATAGGGCACCCGGTATATTTTGTACCGCTAACGCTTGGAACATTCGTAGTGCCTTGGCGTAGTCGCCGCGCTGCTGCGCCGCGACAGCCGCTTTGAAGTCTTCCATGGGTCCGGTCCACGCGGGCGTTCCTCCGGATACGAAATACGCGGCGATGATCAGAAAAGGCAATGAGCGCATACCGACCTCCTATAGAACAGCAGCCGCGACAACGCCGTGCGCTACACCCAATAAAGCGGCCAGCCAAGCATGACAACGAAGTGCGAAATGCCCATGCCGGTGTTGCAAAAAGCAGAGACAAGCCCTTTTGGATTGATGCAGTCCGATCGAGAAATAAAAATCGAGAAGAATGCGGAATGTAGCGCGCCGATGATGATGTAAGTGGCAGCAAATCCCGCCAGGATTGACTTGGCCATCGTTACCTCGATTCGCGTGATGCGGCGATCATTATGGGCATCTATAATCCAGCAATCGACCACTCCGTGGCCTGTTGGTTATCCTAGCGCAATAGACTTCTACCTCAACACAATCTCATCTAGAGGGGCGGGACGAACAATCCTCCCGTTTGAGCACGAGGACATACTCGAATGCACTTGCGGCCGTGAGAACTGCCGCCAACCCGCCAAGCGTCCGTTTAGGCGGCTGGTGAGGGACGGGCTAAAGACGCGAGCAAGCACCCGGCGACGATAGAAGGCTGGTTCACCAAGACCCGCTTCAACATCGCTATCAAGCGTTTCGCGCGCGTACGTCCCATATGGACCATTCCCCTCGACCCCTTCGCACCGGCATCCTTGTAGGAGTCGTTGCCGACGATCCGCACAGATTGGCGATAACCGGCAGCGCGGCAGTTCCTCCCGGGCCGATCCGTATGCGGGGAAGCCTGGCGCGATAGGTCACCAGCGTGAGGGCGCATCATGCCTAAAAACTCGACCGCGCCGAGTCCAAGACCGCCTTCGCCGCCCGTGGCCGACACGCCGCTCGGGAGCCTGCGCGATGGAGGTTGAGGCCGATGACACCTGGCAGTGCGGCATCCGCCCCGAGCCGCCGATCACCGTGTCGGAATGGGCGGATCGGCATCGCGTGTTGCCGACTAACTTGGACGAGGTTTTCCGCTAGACCTCGGTACTACCAGCCGGCATTCTGGGTGAACGGAGGGGCATGCCCATGGGGATTCTAGACGCGCTAATGGGCCACTCGGAGGTCGATCCAGTCCGGCTGGCAAAATACATGGACGGTGTACTGATCGAGGGAGAATCGGTATGGCTCGCATATCGGGTGATTCGTGATTTCTTTGTGTTCACGCAGGGGCGCCTCATCCTTGTCGACATCCAAGGGATTAGCGGCAGCAAGGTCGACTACCTCTCCATACCTTATCGCGCGATCGTCAGGTTCTCAGTCGAGACAGCCGGCACCTTTGACTATGATGCCGAGTTGAAGATCTGGGTTTCCGGATCATCGGCGCCGATCTCGAAGACACTGAAGCGTGGGGCCGACGTTCGCGGAATTCAGCGGGCTCTGGCGCAAGGCGTCCTGAGCTAAGCTGCCTTCAACAGTGTGTCCGGTACGCTGCCGCTGGTTATAGCCTCTTCGTTTTCAGCAGTTCAGGCGAATTCCGTTTCCTGAAGCACAGTCGCTGCTGGCGTGGCGATCTTAAGCGAAACTCCAGGGGCTGGAATGGCGGCTCGGAGATGGGGTTGCACCCCTACGAACCTTTCGCTCGCCTCATACAAATGAGGCACCGATCGAACCGGCCGCCATGATCAATGTAGACGTACACAGCTACGAGGGTGAGAGTTGAGCGCGTTTCCCGAAAATCTTTCTCTGCTGCACAAAGGCGAGAAAGATCTCCACACCAGGTCAATAGCTTTAGTTGAGGGGAGCGAGGATTTATCGCTCCACGTCTCAATGATCGAGACCTGCATGGACATGCTGCAATACGTCCGAACGAACACACTGGATATGAGTGAGGATCAGGTGATCGTTGCCCTCATTGGAGCAAGTGTCTTTAACTCCATAGCATCGGCTCTGAAGTTGATGCTCGGCGGCTACTATCAATCATCCGGTCTCCAAATCCGCTACATCATGGAGACCGGATGGCTCCTCGACTATTTGCGAACCGATCCCAATCTGGTCCAAGAGTGGAAGGTCACGCCCGAGGAAAAGCGCCAGAGTGTCTTCCGACCCGGCAAGATCCGTGACAAGTTGGATAAACGTGACGGCTTCAAAGAAAAGAAGCGAGAGGCACATTATAAGCGCCTATGCGTGCTTTGCGGACACCCTAGCTTTGCTGGATTCGCTATGCTCCGGCCAGAGGTGAACGCCGACGCCCATATGGGGCCGTTTCTCGTTCTCGGTTTACTCGAAGGCTGTATTCAAGAATTGGTGCAGGTATCAATAACAGCCACACAGGCATTCCTGCGTTTCTTCCCGCCAAAAACGCTACCGGATTACAAAGCCGGCATAAGTTTCATCGAGACCAACGCCCACTGGATGGAGAAGGTGTTTGACAAACGTCCCGATCCCAAACCACTCAATGAACTTAGGAAGCTTATCGCGCAATTGGAGGGCCGCTAGGTATACCCAATTCCCACGCGCTCGCTCCATGGTCATCACTGGAGCCGAGCGCAATGGTGGTCGAGGTGCACGATCGAATGCTTATCCTGCTCGGCCTCACCAATAGGAGCAATGGGAGCGAGGCTCCCTGACGAGGCCGCCGATTTGATGCGGCCTGCGCCTGAAGGGCTGCCGGTGGCCGGTTTCGCCGCGCTTTGGTGGCCCCGCGCGGACGAGGATGACGCGAGCCTGATGAACAGCGTTCGTCGATGAGATCGTAGTATGGCAAATCCCAGATTGGACGGAGTACAGCTAAAGCTCGCAAATGAGCTACTCACCGATATTCGCAAACGATTGGATGAGCTGAGCGGTGGTAATCAGGCTTTGCGTTTCGCCCTCAACCGAAAGATTGCCAAGGAACTCATATATGACGAGCGAAGCAAGCCAGCGGTAAGGCGAAAACTAAAGATACAGAAACATAAAGAGCAGCTTGGCAAATGTGCAGTATGCTCACTCGAACTTCCCGACAAGGGCGCGGTTCTTGATCGATATAGCGCGATAGACGGATACATCGCGCGCAACACTCGGCTAATCTGCGCCTCTTGTGACACCCTCATCCAAAGTGGGCGCAAGTATACTTAGAATGAAGCCGCCGGCAGTTGATCGATGCCTCACGCATACCCTCCCTTGCGTCCGCTGCAGGCCGCACCCCTGTCCATGGATGAAATCGCGTTCATCAAGGACACGGTCGCGCAAATCTACGGCTATGGTGCCGTAGTTCGAAATTTCGACCCTGACCCTGCTTGGTTGGAACTGCATGTGAAAACAGATAGGGCGTAGGCGTGGCCTATTATGATTGCCTCGGTGTATTGATGGCGCGGCTTAATCGTGAGCAGATCACCGTAGATGTGACCAGGCGTGGTAGACGCATACGCGGCAACGCGAAGATTGCTTACCGCCAAGGCATCAACCTTTAACTTCTGCCGCTCCGTTGATGAGAGCAATGGCAGTGCGGCACGCTGACCTCGCGGCCGACCCCAATGACCCGCTGCATCGCCGTCGTGTTCGCGCGAGACGGTAGCGGTCAAGCCGACGACGATCTGGAACTACCACGTCGAGCGCCACCTGATGCCTCGACGCAGGAGCAGTTCTCGGCGTTGCAGGCTAATCCGCTCAAAACGGAATCTGGTACTAGCCCAATAGCGAAAGCAGCCGCCGTCGAAATGTTTCAAGCAGGTCGAATGGGTGAAGCGAAAATAATCCCCTACTCGCGGACGGTGACAACTATAAATCATGCGCTCGCGGACAGGCCGTCGAAGTGTCGCCTTTTTCATAACAACAAGTCGGCCGCGCGCGATCATCGCCTAAGCGAATAGATGCGGCGCTTTTCTTTTCAGCACCTTCGCCTCCCGTTCTGAGACGGTGCACTCCGCCAACATCGCCCACGTGAGGCTGCCATCGGCCTCGGTTATCGGCATGGTCGTGTGACCTTCCGGCGGATGGATCTCTAACAAGACCCCATCCTCGTGGGCCTTGGCCCGGATCAGGCCGATGCTGTGATACATGGCGCTTTTGATCTTCATTCAAATCTCCCTTGTGCTCGCGTGCGCGGAAAATGTTATTGCCTGATAGCTTCGCAGACAGATCGAAACCGAAACCCAGCCGCTTTTATTAAGCTATCTCAAGTGTTTAAGTAGAGCCAAACGGTTTCGGTTTCGGATTTGGTAAAACGATTGGTATTTTGGATTTCACATCGTACCGAAACCGAAACCAATGCGAGCCAGCCTATCTCCTTGAGATAACTGTGAGGTTTCGGGTTTCGGTTTGAAGTCCGAAACACTCGCTCGCTGAGAAACTAAATCGGATCATCGGCCTCGATTTCCTCTTCGGCCTTGGCGGCGCAATAGCGCTTGTATGCCTCAGCCACAGGTGCACGTTCGTAACCCTTCCCTTTGTGCGCTTTGATTTGCTTCGGTTTTATGCCGAAGGGCGTTAACAACCGAGCGAGCCCGCTCTGTGTGAGCGGTTGCCCGCGTCGCCACGACGACCATGGACGGTCCTCCATCCCAGCCAGCTTTTCGACCAGATACGCGGAGGATAGGCTGGGCAATGCGCCAGCGTCGAAAAGGCCGTGAACGTCGCTCAGCGCCATAAGGGCGGCATCATTGTCATCGTGATCCCGCTCACGGTTGAGCGCCCGTGCGGCCTTGCGCGCCGCTTCACCAATCTCGACGCTCATGGCGTCGGCGATTGCGATAAGCAATCGCCAGCAATCCTGGGGGCGATCCCCGAGGTCGTCCGGCATCTCGGGATCTTCCGCGAGCCTATCGAGATTGTCAGCCGTCCACCGGGCGATTCGCGCGGCGAGCGATGAAAGATCTTGCTTTGAACGCCGGAGACGCTCGACTTTCTCGTCGGTGGGCAAACGTCGCCGCAGCGGTATGATGATCGATCGATCTTCGATGGTGCCATGGAGAGCTCCTATGCCAGCCATCGCGATCGCGCCCCAGACCGAGAAGGAGCGAGCCTCATGCTTGTCACCTACACACCGCGTCACGCACCCATCGGGTTCGTACCCTGCATTCAACAGACAACGCAGTTCTTCGTTGTCCTTGAGGAACGTGTCTGCCTCATCGATCAACAGCGTTGGTCGAAATTTTTCCATGACGCGAAAAAGAGCGGCTTGAGATATATGCTCCGTTCGCAGGGGACGAGGAACCAACGCCGCGATGGCTGTTAACAAGACGGTCTTGCCGCAGCCCTTTGTTGGTGCAGTGATATGAAGGCGCGGCGAATGCTCAGCCTTAGCAAGCGCATGGGCGTGGATCGCCCACAACGCTACGGCTAACGCATGATCATCCGCGGGAAAGACCACGTGTCGCTGTAGAAACTCTATGAGATCCTTGATCAGCTCAGGCCCATCAACCGCATCAGGATTTGGATGGATTTCCTTAAAGACAAGCGCGGTGCCTTGTTCGACATCCGACGGCCCGCTGGCCGCGCGTCTCTTCTCGACCTCTTTATCAAGAGTCCTAGACGAGACGCCGAGAGCCTTCGCGGCAAGTTTACGCTCGCGATCGTAGTCAACCCGTGAAAGCTTAGAGAGGCGGTCGAACTCCATCGCGTCCGCGTGGCTACGCGCCCATAACGGCTCGTTGTTCTCCGGCGTCCCTATGACATGGGCGATGAAGGCTTCGAAGCCGCGCTCCTCGATGAAGTCGCTTACGTCACCGTTTTCCGGCAGATCAGTGAACTCTATGATCTTGATGGTGGCGGCCACGCCGCGCAGGCCAGCGCGTACCTTAGCAGCGCCCCTGCGCCCGTTCTCATCATTGTCAACGACAATGACCACGTTCCGCCCGATGAAAAATCGGCCGAATGCATCGTTCCACCCAAGCGCGCCGTCGGAGCCGGTGGTTGCGATCAGGCCATGACTACGGAGGTTGTCAGCATCCTTCTCGCCTTCGCAAACGAATATGGAAGCCTCAGGTTGATCGGCCATCTCCTGACGAAGCTCAGGTAGTCGGTAGAGCATAGGCCCGTGATCCCCACGGCCGGCGCGCTCATGCCACTTGTCTTCTGGATTGAGCCGATCGGAGAAGGACAGCGGATTATACTGATAGAGTCGGTACGCTTTTGTGCCATCTGGATTTTTATATTTCTTTTTGTGATAGGTGGGGTGGTCGGAATCGTCACGATAATCATACGTCGCTGTGAGCTCGGCCTGCGGATGCACCGTTGGGCGATCTGGGTCGTATTCCCAGTTGGAGCCTCTATTCATGATATTCTTCCATTGCAAACTGATCAGAGGGGTTTGCAGCGGAGCAAGAAATCGCTTTTGCTATCGGTCCAGATGGCCGATAATGCAGATTAGATCTTGAGCGTTTCTGGCTTCGCTGCCCGCCCTGCCACTTCCCGGTGGCGGGGCTTTTCGTTCAGCGAGCCAAGGTTCGTCCGTTGGCGGCGCGCTCATGCTGCCAAGCGATCAACTCGTCCTCGAGCCATCCAATGGCGCGGCCGGACTCGTTCAGCTTGATCGGCTTGGGGAACTCGCCGTTGGCGGTCATGTCACGAAGCGCGGTGCGCTTCATGCCTGTGAGGCGTTCGACTTCCTCACGGCGCAGAACTCGAGTCAGTTGGGGCGCTTCGGCCATAGTCCATCTCCTAATCGAAGTTAGGAGACTTCGCTGGGACCTTGGGGAGAGTGGCGGCCCAACTCTGTGCTTTGATTTCGCGACAGTCTCGATCGAGAACGGTTGTAACCGCTCTCCACGTCTTTATGCCTGATTTGGCCTTGCTAGAAAAGCATTTTAAACGAGCTTTTCTTTTAAATGCGGTTCGCAGGTCTGATCGACGTAACGTTGTCCGAGGCAGGGACCCTATCGCAATAGATCGCCCACTCCGTCATCAACCGACGTCGTCGGTCCAGCAGATCGCCGCGCCTGTAGTGCGCCTCTACGCCCTTAACAACATGGGCCAGTGCCATCTCAACGATGTGGTTCTGGTAATTGGTGCGCTCAGCCGCCCAATCGCGGAACGTGGACCGGAAGCCATGAACGGTGACGTCGTCGCGATTCATGCGCTTCAATAGAGTGCCCATCGCCATGTTGGATATTGGCGCGCCTTTCCGACCGCCAATGAAGACGTGTGGGTTGCCGTCCTCTCGCGGACAGGCCCGCAATACTTCGAGCGCCCTGTCGCTCAGCGGCACGCGGTGCTCCCTCTTCATCTTCACGCGTCCAGCGGGCACGATCCAGGTCTTCTGCTCGAAGTCGATCTCATCCCATCGAGCGCCAGTGACCTCACCGGTGCGTGCTGCGGTCAAGATCGTGAACTCCAAAGCGCGCGCCGCCACACCCTCCCGCGCGCGCAACTGCGGAATGAAGATTGGCATCTCCGCCCATGGCAGCGCCGCAAACTTGCGAACCTGAGCGATCTTCGACGGTCGGATCAGTTCATGCTCCAGATTGCCCTTCCAAGCCGCAGGGTTATTTCCGCTCCGGTAGCCCCGGACAGCGGCCCAATCCAGCACCTTCTCAATGCGCTGCCGAACGCGGCTGGCCGTCTCTGTCTTACCTGCCCATATTGGCTCCAGCGCACGCAGCACGTCGCCGCGCTCGATGTCGGCGCAGGCCAGCTCGCCAATGAAGGGAAAGGCATAGGTCTCCAGCGTGGACAGAAATTGAGCCCGGTTCTTGGCGTTCTTCCAGCCATCAGCATGAATCTCAAAGTAGGCCCTCGCCGCCCGCTCGAAGGTTATCGTCCGTGCCTCGGCAGCGGCCCGTTCAGCCTTGCGTGCCCGTTTCTCGGCTAGAGGGTCGCGTCCCTCGGCTAAGGCCCGCCGGGCGTCGCGCGCCCGGTCACGAGCCTCCTCCAAGGTGAAGTCGAGCGCTGACCCGAGCCCCATGGAGAACTCCTTGCCGTCCCGCTCGTAGCGGAACAGCCAACTTTTGGTGCCGGTCTTGGTGACTTGCAGGTACAGCCCACGCCCATCGCTGTAGCGGCCTGGTTTCGCCGCCGTCCGGTGAAGACGCGTAGCGATCACAGATGACGGGTCGGTGACATCGACGACGATGGGGGGCTATTCTGAAGTTGCGAGTTTTGAGAGACGCAAGCTTATCCGGGGGGTTAGGTGGCGTGGACAACGCCGATCCTGATCGTTGCGGTCTGGCCTGCTGCCGGTTTCGCGGGCGCAGTCGCTGATACAGTCCGGTGCAGGCGCGCTTCAACGAGGCGGCGGCCTGGATGGAAGCGGAGCGCCGGCGCCGGGCTCGGCGATTGGATCGGCTGTAAGTCTGCTTGGACAAGGCACCTCCGGATACTATATGTGGGCACATTCCGGGACGGCTCGGTTCTCAAACGAAAGGGAGCCTTGTCATGGCCTGGGTTTGTCTTGTGGTTGCCGGCCTGCTTGAAATCGGCTGGGCCTATTCGATGAAGAGGTCGGAAGGCTTCTCGCTGCTCACGCCCACCATCCTGACAATCGTTTTGATGATCGCGAGCTTCAGCCTGCTGTCGGTTTCGATGCGCACGCTGCCGCTCGGCACGGCCTACACGATCTGGACGGGCATCGGGGCGGTTGGCGCGTTCTTGATTGGCATAGCGGTCCTGGGCGAGGCGGCGACACCGACGCGCTTGCTCGCCGGCGCGCTGATCGTCAGCGGCATCATGCTCATGAAGTTGTCCAGCAGCCCTTGAGGCCGGCCAGGATCATTTCATCGGTTCATTTCAAAACGGGAGAATCTCCGCTTCCCGCCGACCCTCGACATTCGACCGATAGCCGCCTCCGCGCCGAGCGGCATGGTCAACCGCTTCCGCGTAAGCCCGGTGGTCTGACAAGGTCCCAAACTGATTCCGAGAGCGGGTCAGCGGCAGGCGGCGGTTGCGACCCAGCCGCGAAAGGACAAGGCGGCATAGAACAGCGCAACATGCTTGAAGCCGGCCTCATCCAGCAGCGCCTCCTCCTGGGAGGGAGATAGCAACGGCAGGCGTTCAGCCATCGTCCTGCCGGAGGCCATTGCCTTTTCCAGATCCCGGTCGGCACGATCGCCGAAGGCGGCCGAGCGCGCCAGCCAGCGTTCGGCCTCGTCTTGGGGCGGCGCGTGATGGGCAACCACCAGCCTCGCTCCCGGCTTCAGGCGATTGCGAATCTCCAGCAATGTGCACAGCCGCTCGCTCCGATCGAGAAAATGCAGCGTGAGGAGACACGTCGCGCCATCGAACGGGCCGACCGACGCGTGATCGACGGTCCCCGCCACGAGGTCGATTCGATCCTGGAACGGCAAGACCGCTTGCCGCGCCAAGTCGAGCATGGCGGCCGAGGGATCGACGCCCTCGAAGCGCCAGCCCGGCCGTGCTTCGGCCATGGCTTTGAGTTCCAGCCCACCCCCGGCGCCGACAACGAGGATCCGAGCCGCCTCCGGCGCCTGTTCGGCAAGAAGCAGCGTCGCCATGCGATGCAGATCGGTCATCCCCGGCACCTTGCGCGGGGTATCGCCCGCGTAAGACGCGACGGCGACAGGGTCGGCGAAGGGCGAGTGTCGATCCTGCATCATGTCTACCCTTCAAGCGCCGGCGACCGATGGAGCGCCGGCGCGGCCATGACGCCAGCGGCACAGGCGAATGCCACGGCGTGGCTCATGCGCGTGAGGATCGGAGGATTATCATGTATCTTTAAAAGATACGAATGATGATACGCCATGTCAATGGTGCAGAATGCGTTTGCGGCCCACCCAGACGCGGCCAATGCGAAGGTTGCTCGATGAACAAGGACACCCGCCTCTCCGACGTGCTCCATGTCCTCGTGCACATGGCCCAGACGGACGAACCGCTCACCTCCGAGGTGTTGGCGCGGAGCATGGGCACCAATCCGGCCGTGTTCAGGCGCACCATGGCGGGCTTGCGCGAAGCGGGCCTGGTTCGCTCGGAAAAGGGCCATGGCGGCGGGTGGCGACTGACGCGCCCGCTGG
>Ga0180217_1002307_pt1 | contig 17982 bp, 10 predicted proteins | sample eDN3rd37CBELigOP_FD_128521 | JGI IMG/M metagenome (GOLD analysis project Ga0180217, IMG submission 128521) | Enriched Organic Plus compost microbial communities from Emeryville, California, USA - eDNA 3rd pass 37_C BE-Lig OP (version 2) (version 2) ... | reverse complement strand
CCACGATCTCGCTCGCGCTGGCACTGTTCTCATTGACGAGCACGGCCAGCGGAAAGTAGGGCAGGGTGCCCGCTTCCTGCGCTTCGTAGGTTTCGCTGCTGTAGGGATCGCGGCTGCGGGTGCTGACGATGGTTCCCTTCTTCAGGAACAGGTCACAGATCTCCACGGCGCCTCGCAGCAGGCCGCCGGGGTTGTTGCGCAGGTCGAGAATCACGCCTTTCACGCCCTGGGCGAGCAGGCCCTCCAGCGCGGTCCGCAGTTCCTCGGCGGTATGTTCGCTGAACGCGGTGATACGGACATAGCCCAGGCTGGGATCAGCCTCCAGCCGGTAATCCCAGGTGCCGTCGGGCAGGTACCGGTCGCCCAGGACCGTGGGCACGTTGATGACGGCCCGGTGAATCACATAGTCCTGATCGTCGGGTATGCCTTCACGGCGGATGGTGAGCGTGACGGGCGAACCCGGGTCGCCTCGCATCAAATCGACCGCTTCTGTCAGCTTCATGCCCTTGGTGCTGCGGCCGTCGATGGCCATGATCTTGTCGCCGGCTCGCAGGCCGGCGTCAAAGGCCGGCGTGCCGACCAGAGGACTGGTGACGACCAGTCGATCGTCTTCGCGATCGACCGAAACATGAATGCCGATGCCGCCGAATTTCTGGTCCAGGCTTTCCCGCAGGTGCGTATATTCGCTCGGCGGGATGTACCGCGAATGGGCATCCAACTGCCCGAGCATGCCTTGCAGGGCGCCTTCGAGCAGCTTACGGTCGTCGACTGGCTCCACATACTTGTCGCGCACCTCGTGCATGACCCGCGAGAACGTATTGACCAGCGGGGCGTTCCGGGAGCGATCCAATCTCTGGTAGCAGAAGAATGCCGCCACCAGCGCGGTCGTGAGGATGAACAGGTTACGGCGCGGCATGGATCGGCCTTTGGCTTTTTGTGGATGACGAGGTCGCACCTGGGCCGCAGGTGGTTATGTTAAATAGTACCGCCTGTTTGCGCAGGCCGGCAACAGAAACGCGCCCCCCATTCTGGCGGACGGGCCGCTGGCGGCAGCGCGTGCCGCCGCGCGGCTGTTGCCTCAACCATCGAGCGAAAGCCGTTACTACTGATCCCATTGACAGATAACAAGGTGAAATGATGCCCAAGTTGACGCTGCGCTTGTCGCTACCGCATTTCGCTGTCCTGCTCGCGGCCGGGGCGGCCGTGGGCGCATGGCAGGCGACCGCCACGCTAGAAGGCGGCGAAGGCGACAAGGCTGCCGGCTTGCCGCAAATCGTATTCGAGGACTTCGAGAAAGGGGCCGATGCCTGGCAGCCCACCGACCCCAACGCCTGGAAGCTCGAAAAGGTCGACGGCAACACGGTGTACAGCCAGTTTCAGCGGCGCAGCAAGTACGAGCCGCCGCACCGCAGCCCCTACAACATCGCGCTGCTCAAGGACGTGGTGGTGGGCGACTTCGTGCTGACGGCCAAGGTCAAAAGCACCATCCCCGATTATGGGCACCGCGACGCTTGCCTGTTCTTCGGCTACCAGGACCCGGCGCACTTTTACTACGTGCACTTCGGCAAGCAGGGCGATGATCACGCCAACCAGATTTTCATCGTGAACGACGCGCCGCGTCTCAAGATCTCCAAGACCACCACGACTGGTACCAACTGGACCGACGATTGGCACCAGTTGAAGATCGTCCGCGACACCAAGAGCGGCACCATCAAGGTGTATTTCGACGATATGAATCATCCGGCGATGACTGCCGAGGATAAGAACTTTACCTGGGGGCAGATCGGCATTGGCTCGTTCGACGACACCACGCAGTGGGACGATATCCGCCTGAACGGCCAGAAGGTGAAGCCGGTCAAGAAGGACGGCTAAACGGCCAGGCGGCAACACAATCGGTTTCGCCCGCGGCACACCCGTTGGTGGCCGCGCGGCGAACTTTTCGGTAACGCAGCATCATGATCGTACGACCGCAGCGGCATGCCGATGGACGCGAAGGCTGGCTGCTGATCGCCCAGCAGGCTCATGCCCGGCTGGCGTTTGACTTATGCCAGGGCTGGCGTCCGTTGCTGGCGTTTGTGGATCCGGCCGCTTTGGAAGCCGCCATCCTGCATCACGATGATGGCTGGCTGGGCTGGGATGCGCAGCCAGGCGTCGACCCGGCAACCGGCCGTCCCCGCGACTTCCTGAATATGGAATTGCCCGTCGTGCTGCCGATGTGGACGGCGTCCATCGACGGGGCAGCCCAATACAGTTCCTTAACGGCGTATGTGGTCAGCGGGCATTTCTCGGCACTCTTGGAGCATTCCAAGCTGGTCGAGCAACCGGGCAACGAGGAGCTCGCGAGGATTTTCCTGGCAGACGAAGCCAACCGGCGTTCGCGTGCCTTGCAGCAGTGGCTGCGCGAAGATCCGGCCGAACCTGGTGTACCCGCCCGCACGGCCGAAGCCGCCGATTGGGCGCTAGCTTGTTTGCAGTTCTTCGACCGTTTCAGCCTTTGGCTCTGCTGCGCGGAGAACTTTAAGGCCGCCACGCTTCCGCTACCTGGCGGCGACCAACTGCGACTCGATCCGCGGACGCCGTACGATATCGAGGTCGATCCCTGGACGTGGGAGGTTCCGCAGTTGCAGCTTTCGGTGACGGGGGCGTGGATTCCCGCTCGAACCTATCGCGATGTGGCCGATGTGCTCGCAGCTCGCGAAGGAGACCATCGGCTCACCTGGACGCTGCGGCCCTCGCGTTAACCGGCCTTGCCGCTCATCCTTCCTGACGGACATGCCACGCTTCAGTAACCTGGACCCTGCCCATCGCCCGGCTTCCACACGCGAGGTATTTCGCTGGGCGGTCACCGCGAAACTTCGAGGGCAGCGGAAGGTGGCCCCGCCCGGTCTGCCGGCCGATCGCGTGCCAGCCGATTTGACGTTGCTCCGCCACCTCGCCGGGCCGCCGCAGGCGACGTGGATCGGCCACAGTTCATTTGTGTTGTCCCTGGCTGGACACGCCGTGCTGATCGACCCGGTATTCGCCGACCGAATAGGCCTGTTGTATCCCCGGCACGTGGCCCCAGGCTTGTTGCCGGAGCATCTGCCGCCGCTGGCTGCGGTGTTGTTATCGCACAACCATTACGATCACCTGGATCTGCCGTCGCTGCGGGCGATTGATCCCGCGGTGCCGCTGGTGGTGCCAGCGGGGCTGGCCAGTTATCTGCGGCGGCGGTTGCCAGGGCGGCGGCTGATCGAGTTGGCGTGGTGGGAAACCACCAGCATCCAAGGGCTGCAAATCACCTTTGTGCCTGCCCGGCATTGGTCGCGGCGGATCGGCATGGGGCGCAACTGTTCGCTCTGGGGCGGCTACGTGCTGGCCGCCGAGGGAACGAGCCTGTACTACGCCGGCGACTCCGCCTGGTTTGAGGGCTTTGCGGAAATCGGGCGCCGGTTCCCAGGCTTGGACACGGCTTTCATCCCGATCGGGGCCTACACGCCCGGCTGGTTCATGGAGCATCATCACTTGAACCCCGAGCAGGCCGGCGAGGCGTTCGTGCAGACGGGAGCCCGGCGGTTGGTACCCATGCATTGGGGCACCTTCCAGATGGCCGATGAATCGCTGCGGGAACCGATCGTGCGGTTACAGGCCTGGTGGCAAGGGCAGGGACTACCAGCACAGCGGCTGTTGATTCCCCAAGTGGGGGCAACACGCGTGCTGATCCAGGATTAAAAGTCCGACAGGGCAGGGGGGCGGGGCCGTAAATGGCCGTGAGGCCATCACGCCTGGCGCTGCCGGCGTACTTTCCGCGCGGCTGGCCGCTGTGGCGGTTGATGCGGGTAGGCTTCAACGGCCGTCAGTGGCACGCGGACCTTGCCGGCGATCTGGCAGAACTCCAGTTGGCCGGTGCCCAGCAGTTCGCGCACAACGGAGAGAGGCACGCCCCAGTGCCGCGCGACGGCCGCGGGCGACCAGGTGCCGGCCAGTAGCGGCTCGGCCTCGGTAGCGGCACGTTTCATCGGCGGCATCGCCCACTCCAAACTTACGCGGGAACAAACAGCAAAGCCGCAGCGTCGCACGGCTAGGGGGGATGGCGGGCACGGCCGACGGAACGGCATTTCGCTTTCGCGGTGCCCGCGGCTACAATCGGCGAACCTCAAGCAGCGGCAGCGGCCAGACCGGCGGCCCGAGCCGGTGCCTGACCATTCATTGTGCCATAAATTGCCGGTTTGGTCGCGGTATGGACGGAAGTATCAACGGGTTTCTGCCAGGCAGTCGAGCGACCCTGATGCTCGACATCGTGTTTCTGGCCATGTTTCTGGTGTTGCCAGTGATGGCCTGGAGTATTGCGGCCGTGCGCCGCGGCCACTACGCCCTGCACAAACGCACGCAGTTGGTGTTGGCCAGCGTGCTGTTGGTAGCGGTGACGGTATTTGAAGTCGATATGCGACTGTTCACCAACTGGCGAGCCCGAGCTGAAGCGTCGCCCTACTATCCGGGCGGCGTGTACTGGGCGCTCTATGTGCATCTGGTGTTCGCGGTCACCACGGTATTGGTGTGGATCTGGGTGATTGTGCGGGCTCTCAAGCGTTTTGATCGTCCCCCGGCGCCGGGGTCGCATAGTGCGAGCCACCGGCGTTGGGGTTGGATCGCCGCCTGGGACATGGTGCTGACCGCCGTTACCGGCTGGATCTACTATGTCCTGGCGTTCTGGTTGTAGAGCGGCTACTTCAGCTCTTTGATTTCGATGTTCCGCCAGCGGACCTCGTAAGGACCGGCGTTCTTGGGGATGCTGTGGACTTGCAGGCCGATGAAGCCGGACGACATACCGCTCTTTTCGTCGACCAGGTCGGCCACGGGCACGCCGTTGACCCAGGTCTTGATCGACTTGCCCTTGGCGACCACGCGGTACGTGTTCCACTCGCCCTTCTTGAAGGCGGCCGTGGCTTTGGGATCCTCGCGCTCTTCGCTCAACCAGCCGGTTCCCAGGGCTTCGCCGTAAATGTAGCCGGCGGTGCCGTTGGTGGCGATTTCAACCTGCGGGCCATGCACGCGGCCCTTGTCCTTTTCCGGGATGCTCTTGGAGCGGATCTGCACGCCGGAGTTCAGCGGGTCGTCGACTTTGACCTCGAACCGCAGCTCAAAATCGCCGTAGTCGCGGTCGGTGCACAGGAACGAGTTGGGGCTGCCTTCGCTGGTCTTGCCGACGATGGTGCCATCTTCCACGCGGTAGGTGGCCGTGCCGTTCTTTTGCGTCCAGCCGTTCAGGGTTTTGCCGTCGAACAGCGGGCGGAAGCCGTCTTTGCCTTGGCCTTCGTCGGCCTGGGCGGTAGCGGCCATCGCCAGCGATAGGGCACAGGCCAGGGTTGGCAGCAGGCGGGCGTACAACATTGCGGTGATCCTCCGGGGGAAAGGTTGTTGAGTCATTGAGTTGCGGGCCGACGATACCATGGCGAGGGGGCCAGGTTCGGCGGCACAGGCGAGCCAAGTATAATTGGGTTTTGCGAGATGCGCAAGCATTGCCGCGCCGGTAGCTGCCCCGATGGTGGGGGTGGCAGCAAGGCCAAGGGCTGTCGGTTGCGTTCACATTGAGGCGGCCTTGTCAAGTCAATCAGCTATCAAATGCGTTGGCGATTGGGGGCAATACTGGTAAACTGATATCAAGGAACAGAGTTCGGGCGTTTCATGTCTTCGCCGCGGCGCCCCTGGCGTTTCTTAAGTCCCTTCCGATGTGCGGCCAGTTGAATAGCCCGAGAGGATCTACGGGGAAACAGTATGGCAGACGACCCACGCCGGCCGGGCTCGCCCCCACCTCCGCAGGGTTCGCAGAACGCACCGCGAGTCGCTGGCCGGGCGCCTCAGCCACGCCCCGTCGTTCCGCCTTCGGGACAAGTTCCTGGTAACGCGCCACAGATGCCTCGCACGGCCGGCACGCCGCCTCAGCCGGTGCCAGTCCCGCCTCAGCCAGGCAATCCCCAAGGAATGCCGGCTGCGCCGCAAAGCTATCCGCCGCAGGCGCGATCTCCGCAGCAGCCGCTCAGGCCGCAACCGATCCCGGTTCCGCAAGGGCAGCCGCAGCCGCCTCAGGTTCAACCACCGCAACCCCAGCCACCTCAGGCTCAGCCGCCACGACCTCAGCCGGTGCCGACGCCGGCTCCCCAGCCGCCGCAGTTGCGGGTGAAGCCGCGGCCAGTGCCGCAACCGCCGGAAGGTTTCCAGCAGCCTGCGCAGCAACCGCCACAGCCCCAGCAACCACAGCAGCCTCAACAGTTGCAAACGCCGCCGAGGCCTCCGCAGCTCCCGCAAACACAACCGCCCCAACCGCCCCAACCGCAGCAACAGCCGCCCCAGTTGCGGGTGAAGCCGCGCCCGGTCCCGGCCGAAGCGCCAGCTCCTGCCAACGATCCGGCAAACCGGCCTCAGGCTGCGATGACGCAGTCGCGTCCTCGCCCTCAACCGGTTCCAGCCGGCGCCCCGATCCCTGTGGGCGCTCAGAGCGACGGTGCGGTTCCGGTCGTGCGCGGTGGTGAAGAGGACGGCGAAGAAGTCGCCGTTGAGGTGATCAAAAAATCGGCGCCGGCCTACCTGGTGAGCGGCGTGGTCCACATGCTGGTGATCATTGTCCTGGCGCTGTGGATTGTGATGCCCAAGAACGATGACCAAGTCACGCTGGAAACCCATTTCGCCGAGTACGAGGGCGATAAGCTCAACGACGACTCGATCGATTTCAAGGTGGAAAATCCAGTCGATACGACCGTGCTGACGCCGCAGCATCTGCAGCCAGTCGATAACCCATTCGCGGCCCCGCCGCAGATGGATTTGTTCTCGCAGCAATCGGTGGCGTCGAGCGACATTGCCGCCCCGATCACCGGCATGGCGCTGGCCGGGCGTGAGGCCGGCAGCAAGGCGGCCTTGCTGAGCCGATACGGCGGCGACGAATCAACCGAAGCGGCGGTCCGGCTGGCGCTGGAATGGCTGGCCAAGCAGCAGTATCCTGATGGCTCGTGGAGTCTGGTGGGGCCGTACACGTCTTACCGCGATGGACCGCCGCCCGAGAACAAAGAATCGGCGACGGCCATGGCCCTGCTGGCCTTCCTCGGCAGCGGCCATACGCACAAGCAAGGCATGTACAAGGACACGGTCGATAAGGGCGTCAAATGGCTGCTCAAGCAGCAGATGGACACCGGCCGCTTCCACACTGACAAGCACAGCCATCACTTTTACACGCACGGGCAATGCACCATCGTCGTGTGCGAACTGTACGCCATGACGAAGGACTCACACCTGCGCGTCCCGTGTGAAAAGGCGATCCAATACATCATCGAGAACCAGGCGCCCCAGGGCGGCTGGCGCTATCATCCGGCCGATGAGCTGAGCGATACCTCGGTGACGGGCTGGATCGTGATGGCGCTCCAAAGCGCCAAGTTCGGCGACTTGGAAGTGCCGCAAGAAGTGCTCGACAAGATTAGCGGCTACCTGGATCGGGCTACGGTCGATGGCGGCAGCCTGTATGGTTACTTGCCCGATACCGACGAAGCCACGCCTTCGATGACGGCCGAGGCCCTGCTGTGCCGGCAATACCTGGGCTGGGACCGTAATGACCCGCGTTTGACCAAAGGCGTGCGGCTGCTGCTCAAGGACTTTATGCCAGTATGGGGCAAACGTGACGTGTACTACTGGTACTACGCCACCCAAGTGATGCACCACATGGAGGGCGAAGAATGGAACCAGTGGAACAACGCGATCAAGAAGATCCTGGTCACCAACCAGGTGAAGACCGGCAAGGAGCGCGGAAGTTGGAATCCCGAAGGCGACGAATGGGGCCCCTACGCAGGCCGGCTGTACGTCACCTGCCTATCGACCTACATGCTTGAGGTCTATTACCGCCACCTGCCGATCTATGCCAAGCTCGCGAACGAGAATTAGGCCGCTTCTGGAAGCGGCGGCACGACCGGTTTGATCTTCCCGTCGTCGAGCAGCGTCTGGGCGTTGTCGACCGATTCACGCAGTTGCGTTCTTGTGCGCTGCGTCCAACTTGGACCTGATGGCGCCTTCTTGCGCATCGCCGGTTACAACCGCCAGGCTCACGGTTCGCCCTCGCCAGGCGTGTTGTTTTAGGGGCAACCGGCTGATTGGGCCCGCCCTGTTATATCAGGGTGCTTTGCGACTCCATTTTCCCAAACCGCGTGACCAGGGAAGCTGGTTTGCCAGTCCACGCCACGTGGGGGAGCCGACGGTGGGGAGTCGTTCCTTAATCCTTTGATTGTAATACGATAGGCTTTCGGGCGGCGGAAGCTGGGCACGTTGACAGTATGCCCATAAGGCGCTATGTTGAGCGGCGAACCGTCCGACGAAGCTTCTGCTCTGGTCCAGGTGGTTGGACTAGCCCGCTGTGCGGCAGTACGCGCAGCCGTGGCCGGTGCTGCGGTGCCTACGTTCAGGACGGAGCCGGGCCATGATTCCGGCGGCAGGTGGCATCGGCTGGCGTGGTGAACCGCTGGTCGGGTCCCTGGGAGATCGTTCCGGCCACGGCGATTTACCAAAATGCGCGGGGCCGGCAACTGTGGCAGCCGGCCTGCAATGGTTCAAGCTATCGGCGTCGCGGCGAGCGTCCGGCATTGGGAGCTCGTTAGGCGTCGTTGCACGTTCATCCCCGTACCAAGGAGTTGGAAACCGTGCCTATTCGCGTCGCAATCAACGGCTTCGGGCGTATCGGCCGCCTGGTGTTTCGGAACCTGATGGCCCGGCCGGAAGAGTTCGAAGTGGTCGCCATCAACGACCTGACCAACAACGGCATGCTGGCTACGCTGCTCAAGTACGACAGCACGCATCGCCGCTTCCAGGGCACCGTCACGCACGATGACGAGTACCTGACCGTCAACGGCAAGAAGATCCGTGCCCTGTCCGAACGCGACCCCAACAAGCTGCCCTGGGGCGAACTGGGCGTGGATATCGCCCTGGAAAGCACCGGCATCTTCACGGCTCGCTCGACTGCCGAAAAGCCCGGCTACGACACGCACCTCAAGGCGGGTGCCAAGCGCGTGGTGCTGTCGGCCCCGGCCAAGGACGGCGCCGACCTGACCTGCGTGCTGGGCGTGAACGACGACAAGCTCACCCCGGACCTCAAGTGCGTCTCGAACGCCAGCTGCACCACCAACTGCCTGGCTCCCGTGGCCAAGGTGCTGCACGAGAAGTTCGGCATCGTCAAGGGTCTGATGACCACGGTCCACGCCTACACCAACGACCAGAACGTGCAGGACCTGCCGCACCAGGATCCGTACCGTGCCCGGGCTGCCGCTCAGAACATCATTCCCACCAGCACCGGCGCTGCGAAGGCGGTCGGCCTGGTGATTCCCGCCCTGAAGGGCAAGCTGACCGGTATCGCGTTCCGCGTGCCGGTGGCCACCGGTAGCGTGGTGGACCTGACCGCCGAGATGGCACGCCCCGTCACCGAGGCCGAGGTCAACGAGGCCATGAAGGCGGCCGCCGAAGGCCCGCTGAAGGGCATCCTGGCCTACACCACCGATCCGCTGGTCTCCAGCGACATCATCGGCGATTCGCACAGCTCGATCTTCGCCGCTGACTTCACCCAGGTGGTCGAAGGCAACCTGCTCAAGGTCGTCTCGTGGTACGACAACGAGTGGGGCTACAGCTGCCGCAGCGTCGACCTCATCAAGAAGATGGGCGAGCAACTGAAGTAACCCGCCGCGGGACCAGGCTCCCGCGAGCCGATTGAACGATCGAACGCCCCGGACCGCACCTTGCCGGCTCCGGGGCGTTTTTTTGCGCGCACTTCGGTTGCTAGTAACGCAACCAATCAGTGACAGTCGATGTAACCGTAGGCAGTGCCCCTGACGCTAGAAGCTGCCGTGCTGCCATGGCTATGACGGCACTGGCGGCTGCTACTGCGCGCAAGTTCCATATCCGCGTGGGGACACGCTTTGCAAGCAGCAGCCAGTGCTGCCGCTTTTGCCCCTGATTGGCCGCCAACCGGCAATCTTTGCCAAGTTCGACTTTTCTTCGGGTAGCGGGTGGGCCGATAGAAGATGAGGTCCCGGTGGAATCGGCTGCGCGCGAATTGCAGGCTGCTCCACCCTGGTCCCTCCCGTCCTGCTACTCGTTGCAAAGGGCTCAATCGCTATGGTCGCACGGCGATGGCAAATGGCGTTGCTGGTACGGTGCGGGCTGGTGCTGTCGCTCCAACTGGGGATGATGGCCACGGCCCAAGCGAATCCGCCGGCAGTCATCCCGCCGCAGCAAACGATCCAAGTGCCGCGAGATCCGGCGCAAGCCCAGGCTTCCGTGATCTCGACGGTGGCTATCAGTCCCGACGGCACGAAGTTGGCCGCCGCTGGCGATGACCACTACGTGCGCGTGTGGAACGTCAACGACGGACAGTTGGTGCGCGTGCTGCGTGGCCACCAGGACTGGGTCCGCAGTGTTTCGTTCAGCCGCGACGGCCGGACCCTGATCTCGGCCGGCGAGGACCGCTCCATCCTGTTCTGGGATGTGCAGAGCGGCGAGCAGCTTCGCGCGTTGTCGCTCAACACGCCGGCGATCTACGCGGCCCAGTTCGATCCCAACGGTGCCTTGTTCGGTGTGGTCGGCTTCACGACCAAGCTGAGCTTGTTCCGCACCGAAGGCGAATTGCACGCCGAGTTTGATTGCCCCTGCCGCGATATGCGTGGCTTGGCCTTCTCGCCCGATGGCCGGATGCTGGCCGCCGTTGGCCAGGATGGCCGGCTATCGATTTGGGATATCACCAGCGGCCAGCGGCTGCACCAGATTCAAGCCGATCGGCGTCGGCTCCGCTCGGTGGAGTTCTCGCCCGATGGCTCCAAGGTCGCGTGCGGCGGCGAAGGCCTGAACGTTGCGGTGTTTGACGTGCGCTCGGGCGAACTGCTGCACACCCTGCCCAGCCGGCCCGGCAAAGTGCTCACAATGCTGTTCCTGGACAACGATCGCTTGGTGACGGGCGGTACCGACAACCTGCTGCGGGTGTGGGATCTGCCCAACCAGAGCGAAGTTTTGCGACTGGTCGGTCACACCGGCACGGTTACGTCGCTGGCCCTCGATCGCTCGCGCAATCTGCTGATCTCGGGCAGCTACGACACCACGATCATGTTCTGGAATCTCGATCGCCGCGGGCCGGGTAACACCGCCACGTTGCCGGGATTCCCGACTCGCTAAGCGCCGTCTGCAGCGGCTGCCGCGCATGAGCGCCGCAGACGCAATTTGCCCGCCGCGGGAGGCGCCGGGCACCCCAGACATCTCCCCCCCTCGGACGACACGGAACACGGAGGTTCAACGTGGCCTGGTTCAAGAAGCAGCGCCGCCAAGACAATAACCGCAAGGCCTCGCGCAACACGCGCATCTGCCGTTTTGAGCAGATGGAATCGCGGTTGATGCTCTCGGCCGATCCGATTCACATCGGGGCCGTGTTCTCAGAAACGTCGTCGACCAACGCCAGCGATAACCAGGGCGACCGTTTCGAGATCACCTGGACGGGTGGCGCCGACGGCACGCAACTGACCGAGTTGCGGATCTCGGGCGACATCAACCAGAACGGCATCCTCGATAACGGCGATGTCTTCTTCGATATCGACGGCAGCGGCCAGGGGGTGGGGCCGTACTTCCCCTTCACCGTCTCGCCGGATTCCGACATTAAGGCCGACCAGATCACCTGGTCGCTCTCGGACGATAAGACGACGCTCATCCTGCACATTCAGGGCTGGGATGCGGGCGAGAAGCTGATCTTTGTGGTCGACGTCGACGAGCTCGACTCCGCGCCCAACTCGCTGGTGGAAGGTGCCGAGTTCCAGGGCTCGATTCTGACCGCCACCTGGGTGGATACCAACGGCCACCACGATCCGCTGACGGCTAGCGGTACCTTCTTCGATAACTACGATCAGTTGATTCCGGCTGGCGTCGACGTGCCGCTCGACAGCCAGTTGCCGCCAGGCGAAGGTACCGACGAACGCACCGCCGGTACCGGTTTCAGCGTTCAGCAGCAGGTTACGCCGTTCACCATTTCCGGCACGGTGTACCACGACGTCAACCTGGACGGCGATCACGACGCGGGCGAGCAGGGCATCGCCGGCGTGCAGCTTTCGCTGTACCGCTTCAACGAAGACACCGGCCAGTGGGAAGACACCGGCCTGCGGTCCACCACCGATGCCAACGGCCACTTCAGCTTTACCGGCAATGTGCCCGGCAAGTACCGCGTGGTCGAAACGCAGCCCAATGGCTACTTCAGCACCGGCTCGACGGCGGGCACGGGCGGTTCGGTGGAAAGCGTTGATGCCATCACCGACATCACGCTGCTGGGCGGCGAAAACAGCACCGGCCACAAGTTCGGCGAAGCGCTACCTGGCACCCTGAGCGGCCATGTGTACCACGATGCCGACAACGACGGCGTCCGCGACGCTGGCGAAACGGGCATCGGCGGCGTGACGATCCGCATCGAGGCCGTGGGCGGCGGTCCGGCGATCTTTGCGACGACGAACCCCGACGGCTCGTGGTCGGTTTCCGGCCTCGATCCCACCAAGACGTACACCGTCACCGAGGTGCAGCCGGGCAGCTGGCTCGACGGTAAGGACGCAGTGGGCAGCCTGGGCGGTTCGCTGGGCAACGACGTTGTCAGCAACGTTTCGTTCACCACCAGCGGCCAGCACGGCGAGAACTACAACTTCGGTGAATTGCTGCCGGCGACTCTGAATGGCCGCGTGTTCGCCGACTACAACAACAACGGCGTGTTCGACGGCAGCGACCACGGCATTGCCGGTGTGGTGGTCGAGCTGCTCGATGCCAATGGCAACGTCATCACCACCACCACGACCGATGCCAACGGCTACTACAAGTTCACCGGCCTGACGCCGGGCGAATCGTACGGCGTGCGTGAAGTTCAGCCCGCCAACTACTACGACGGCATCGACACGGTCGGTAGCTCCGGCGGTACGATCACCGCGAACGACACTATCCGGTACGTCACGCTCGATTCGAACGAGAACGCTACTGGTTACGATTTCGCCGAGTTGCCGCCGGCCTCGCTGTCCGGCTATGTCTACGGCGACGTGAACAACAACGGCATGATGGACGGCGGCGATCCCCGCCTGGCGGGCGTGAAGATGGAACTGCTCGATGCCAATGGCAACGGGCTGGGCATCTTCACCTACACCGACGCCAACGGTTACTACAAGTTTGAGAATATCGCGCCGGGCACCTACGGCGTGCGGCAGGTGGATCAGCCTGCCGGGTGGTTCGACGGCCTGGACAGCGCTGGCAGTGCCGGCGGTTCGGCCCAGAATCCCGGCGACAAGATCACGGGCGTCACCCTCAACCCGGGTGTGCACGCGGTCAACTACAACTTTGGTGAACTGCCGCCGGCTTCGCTCTCTGGTTACGTGTACGTCGACGTGAACGACAACGGCGTCCGCGACGGCAACGAGCAGGGGCTGGCCGGCGTGGTGATGGAACTGCTCGATGCCAACGGCAATCCGACCGGCATCACCACCGTCACCGATCAGTACGGCCGTTACACCTTCACCGGGTTGCAGGCCGGCACCTACGGCGTGCGGCAGGTGTCTCAGCCCGCCGGCTACTTCGATGGCCGCGAGAGCGTGGGTTCCTCCGGCGGTACGGCTCACAACCCGGGCGACAAGATCACGAATGTTTCGCTCGATCCGGGCGAGGATGCCACGGAGTACAACTTCGGTGAACTGCTCCCGGCGAGCATTTCGGGTTACGTCTATGGCGACGTGAACAACAACGGCACGCTGGACGGCAGCGATACCCGCCTGGCCGGCGTGAAGATGGAACTGCTCGATGCCAACGGCAACGGGCTGGGCATCTTCGCCTACACCGACGCCAACGGTTACTACAAGTTTGAGAACCTCGCGCCGGGTGTTTACGGCGTGCGGCAGGTGGAGCAGCCGACCGGCTGGTACGACGGCCTGGACAGCGCGGGCAGTGCCGGCGGTACGGCTCACAACCCGGGCGATCACATCACTGGCGTGTCGCTGGCGGCCGGGCAGAACGCCACTAACTACAACTTTGGTGAAGTGGCGCCCGCGAGCCTCTCCGGCTACGTGTATGGCGACTTGAACAACAACGGCACGCTGGACAGCGGCGAGCCCCGCCTGGCCGGCGTCACGTTGGAACTGCTCGATGCCAACGGCAACGGCACGGGCATCTTCGCCACCACCGATTCCAACGGCTTCTACCGGTTTGAGAACCTCGCGCCGGGCACTTACGGCGTGCGGCAAGTCTCGCAGCCGGCTGGCTGGTACGACGGTCTGGACAGCGCGGGCAACGCCGGCGGCTCGGCTCAAAACCCGGGCGACAAGATCACCGGCGCGACGCTGGTGGGCGGCCAGCATGCCACCAACTACAACTTTGGTGAGCTGCCGCCGTCGAGCCTCTCCGGCTATGTCTACGGCGACCTGAACAACAACGGCGTCAAGAACGCCGGCGAGCAGGGCATTGCCGGCGTCACGATGGAACTCCGCGATGCCAATGGCAACGTGGTCGCCACCACCGTGACCGACGACAACGGCTACTACCAATTCGACAACCTGGCGCCTGGCACGTACAGCGTGCATCAGGTCGATCAGCCTGCCGGTTGGTACGACGGCAAGGATACCGCCGGCAGCCATGGCGGCTCGGCCCACAATCCGGGCGACAAGATCACCAACGTCAACCTGCCGCATGGCGTGCACGCCACCAACTACAACTTTGGTGAACTGCCGCCGGGCAGCATCGCCGGCTCGGTGTTCCGCGACGACAACGGCGACGGCGTGCAGGGCCCCGGCGAGCAGTCCATCGCCAACGTCAAGATCGAGCTGCTGAATCAGAACGGTGACGTGGTCGCCACGACCTACACCGACGCCAATGGCAAGTTCAAGTTCGAGAACGTGCCGCCGGGCGTGTACAGCCTGCGTGAAACGCAGCCGACCGGCTACTACGACAGCAAGGACTACGCCGGTTCGGTGGGCGGCAACGCTCATAACCCGGGCGACCTGATCAGCGACATCAACCTGGCGGCCGGACAGCATGCCGTAAACTACCGCTTCACCGAAGTGGGGCCGGGCAGCATCTCCGGTTACGTCTTCCAGGACGGCCCGCCGGTGGTGATCGGTCAGGGCCAGACGCCCGATCTGATCTACCTGCAGGGCCAGCGCAATGGTCTGTTCACGCCGGACGACACGCCGCTGGCTGGTGTGCAACTGTTCCTGGCCGACGCCCAGGGCAACCTGCTTCGCGATTCCAATGGCAACCTGATCACCACGTTCACCGACGCCAACGGTTTCTACCGGTTCACCGGCTTGGCGCCCGGAACGTATACGATCATCCAGGTGCAGCCCAAGGGCTTCTACGACGGTATTGATACGCCGGGTACCACCGGCGGTGTGGCGGCCAACTTCGGCAACGAAGGGCATCCGGCCCTGTCCGGCCTCAGTCACAATTACGACGTGATTGCCGTCGTGACCGTGGTGGGTTCGCGGGAGTCGCAGTTCAACAACTTCAGCGAAATCGCGGTGACGCAGGCGCCCGTCTTGCCGCCTCCGCCCAACGATCCGATTCCGCCGACGCAGTGGCCGGGACCGCGCGATCTGCCGTTCTTCGGCCAGGTGCCGGTGGTGCCCGGGGCGCAAGTCGTGTCGGCGCCGTTCCACAACTTGGACCTGTTCTTCGGAACGGGCGCTACGGCGCGGTCTTCGGCCTTCAGTTGGCACCTCAGCGTGATCGACGCCGGGAACCCGCGCGGCGGCAACCTCGACGGCGAATCGCTGGTTTCGGTCGCTGAAGCCCGACTCGACGTGTTCACCAGTGCCCACAAGCAAGAGCTGCGTAACGGCCACTTCATCCTGCCCAAGGAAGGTGTGGGCGAGGACGAAGTGCTCAACTTCGGCCGCGAAGGCGCGATCCCGATCGCCGGCGACTTCAACGGCGACGGCACTGCTGAGGTCGGCGTGTTCGTTGCCGGCAACTGGTACATCGACCTGAATGGCAACGGCGTCTGGGACGATGGCGACTTGTGGGCCAAGTTGGGCGACGCCGGCGACCTGCCGGTGGTGGGCGACTGGGACGGCGACGGCAAGGACGACATCGGCATCTTCGGTCCCGAATGGGCCGGCGACCCGAAGGCGGTGATGTCTGAACCCGGTCTGCCCGACCGTCAGAACGAAACCCAAGGTGCCCGCAAGAACATGCCTCCGCGGCCGCACGATACGGCACTGGGCCATCGAACGCTCAAGCGTACTGCCAATGGCGAAGTGCGCACCGACGTGATCGACCACGTGTTCTACTTCGGCGGCTCGGGCGATATCCCGGTGTCGGGCGACTGGAACGGTGACGGCGTGGACACCATCGGCGTGTTCATGAACGGCACCTGGATCCTGGACGACAACGGCGACGGCCGTTGGTTGCCCGGCGAAACCATGGTCGAACTAGGCCAGGCGGGCGACCGTCCGGTGGTGGGCGACTTTAATGGCGATGGCGTGGCCGACCTGGGCGTCTTCCGCGATGGCAAGTGGATGATCGACATCAACGGCAACCGCACCTTCGATCCGGAAGACTTGTACATCGAGTTTGGCCAGGCGGGCGACCTGCCTGTGGTGGCCGACTGGAACGGCGACGGCATCGACGAGGTGGGCGTGTATCGCCAGGGCGTCATCCAGCGGCCCGACCTGTAAACCGCTGGGTTTCGCTGGCCGCCGGCTGCGGCTTACCAGCCTGATGTCTTCAAAGAACGATCAAGCCCTCTGTCCGGTGCGTTGCACTGGGCAGAGGGTTTTTCATTTCCGGTGACGCAATGGCTGGTCACCTTGGTAGCAAACCGCTTCGTTCACCGCGTACGCTGCCGGCATGTTACCGAATGCAACGTGACTACCCGGCAAAGGGATTCCCCTATCAGGACGGGTTCGTGTTTGGTGCAAGGTGCGCGCGAGCCGATCTATTACCGTGGTAATAAAGCGTTTGCACCAGGCACTTGTTTTGCGATGTGTCGCGCACTTTGAAACCGGTGTGGACCGCGCGGGGCCGCATCTGTCCCGCTTCAGCGCGACTGCTAGAATCACTCATGGCGGCTCTCCACGGAAACCGCTAAGGCTCCTGCCCCGCCTTAGTTTTCCGCGCGTGTGTGTTTCTGCCCAACACACTCGCTGGGAGAGCCGCCACCTTTGTCTGGGGCCAGGCAAGCGGTGGCCAATCAGGGGCTAACAGCCTGCTAAGTTGGGGCGCGATCACCGCTACCCTATGGTGTGCCCCCGCATGCCGCGGCGCGTGGAAATGCAGCCCGCGAAGCGTGCTTGACCACTAGGTGAGGGACTGGCCTACCGCGAGAATCTGCTCGGCATCGAGCACCAGGTTGTTCGCCTCAAACAGCCGCCGCACGCAGGCCTTGTGAATCTTCATTTTGAGGCCGCCAACCCCCAAAGCGCCATAGCACATGGCCCCGTTCTGTTGGACCGCTTTGTCGGTTGGCTTAATGCCTTCCAAGCCCACGGGCGGAACCGCGTTGAGGTCGATGGCCACCTTCAGGCTAGTAGCCTGCTGCCGAGCCTGAGCGGAGAGCAGTTGCGCTCCAGCGGCGCCTGCGGCGATCAGCACGCCTACGTCGGCGAGTGCGGCGAGGGCTTCTTCGTCGTTGCTCACCGCCACCGGTTCGAGCAGGTCAGCGGGAACGTGTTTGGCTAGCGATCGGCAGGCGGCTTCCGCGCGTTCCTGGCTCCGCGACGCTACGCGGACATAAGCTCCCAGACCCGCCAACAGCCTCGCCGCCCTCAAACCGACCGGCCCGGTTCCACCCAATACCAGGGCGGTGACATTAGCCACGTCGACGTGCTTCATGGTCGAATGCACGGCAGCCGCGGCCGTGGTATTGGCGCCATTGGCATCGAGCATGACCGACACCCGCGGGCCAAAGAAGGTTTTCTCGACGGCCGCAAGCAGTTTCTCGCCATCGGCTACCTTCGAGCCGCCAATGAAGATCGCGGTGTGCTT
>Ga0180217_1002306_pt1 | contig 17990 bp, 18 predicted proteins | sample eDN3rd37CBELigOP_FD_128521 | JGI IMG/M metagenome (GOLD analysis project Ga0180217, IMG submission 128521) | Enriched Organic Plus compost microbial communities from Emeryville, California, USA - eDNA 3rd pass 37_C BE-Lig OP (version 2) (version 2) ... | reverse complement strand
GCACCGCGGCCACTGCCGACCGGGACCGTGCCCTCGCCTGCGATGGCGGCCGCTTCCCTGACTGACAGCCTCGCGGCACGGCGGCATGCCGGCCCGACCTTCGCCGCGCGCCTGTTGCCCAGACCCGGTTCCCTCCCCTAAACCCCCCGCCAGCCCGGGCATGCCGCCCGCTTCCCCAACTGACAGCCCCAGGTTCCAGCCCATGGCAAAGATGCAGGCCAACCAGATGCGCGCCGGCATGGTCATCGAGTTCGAAGGCCAGCGCTACACCGTCCTCAAGCAGAACATCATGATCCCGGGCAAGGGCGCCGCGGTCATCCAGGTCGAGATGCGCAACATCAAGACCGGCGCCAAGAAGGACCAGCGCTGGCGCACCGCCGATACGGTCGAGCGACTGATGACCGAGGACAAGGAGTTCATCTTCTCCTATGCCGATGGCGACCAGCTCGTGCTCATGGATCCCGAGACCTATGAGCAGACCCACGTTCCTTCCGCCATCCTTGGCGACCGCCTGCCCTTCCTGGTCGAGAACATGACCGTCAATGTCCGCCTCATCGAAGGCGAGCCGGTCTCCATCGACCTGCCGGAGACGGTGGTGCTGGAGGTGACGGAGGCCGATCCGGTGGTGAAGGGCCAGACAGCGGCCAGCAGCTACAAGCCCGCCATGCTCTCGAACGGGGTGAAGACCATGGTGCCCCCCTTCGTCACCACCGGCGAGCGGATCGTGGTGAAGACCGAGGACGCCTCCTATGTGGAGCGCGCCAAGGGCTGAGCCGTCGGCCGGGATCCCGTCGGGGCTCCGAGGCGGCATCGAGGGGATGCTGCGCGCCCGCCTGGCCGGTGGCCCCTGACCCGCCCCCGCGGAAAGCCGCACGCTCCCGCGCGTTCCGCCCCGGCACGCCCCCCGCCGCGCCGAAGGCGCCCGAAGGACTCCCATGCCCCCGTCATCCCGCCTCTCCCCCGCCCTCAATGTCGTCGTCGCCGCTGTGCAGAAGGCCGGCCGGCGCCTGCTGCGCGACTTCGGCGAGGTCGAGAATCTCCAGGTCAGCGTGAAGGGTCCGGGGGATTTCGTCTCCCAGGCCGATACGCGCGCCGAGGAGACGCTGCGCCAGGAGCTGTCCCGCGCCCGCCCGGGCTTCTCCTTCCTGATGGAGGAGAGCGGCACCCATGGCCGCGAGGACTGGGAATGGCGCTGGGTCGTGGACCCGCTGGACGGCACCACCAACTTCCTCCACGGCATCCCGCACTGGTGCATCAGTGTCGGCGTGGAGAAGCGCGTCGCCGAGGACCGCACCGAGATCATGGCGGGCGTCATCTACAATCCGGCCGTGGACGAGCTGTTCTGGGCCGAGAAGGGCGTGGGCGCCTTCCTGAACGATCGGCGGCTGCGCGTCTCGGCGCGCAAGGAGATGATCCGGGCGGTCTTCGCCACCGGCATTCCCTTCGCCGGCGTGCCCCGCAAGCCGGAGTTCAGCGCCATCCTGGCCCGCATCATGCCGCAGGTGGCCGGCGTCCGCCGCTTCGGCTCCGCCGCGCTCGACCTCGCCTGGACTGCCGCCGGGCGCTATGACGGCTATTGGGAGCTCGGCATCAAGAAGTGGGACATGGCCGCGGGCTTGCTGATCCTGCGCGAGGCCGGCGGCTTCGCCACCGACCCCGAGGGCGGCGACCCCTATGCCGAGGGCAATGTGGTCGCCGGCAATCCGGGACTGCAGCCCCGGTTGCGCGAGATCGTGGCCGAGGGCATCGCCGCCGCGCGCGGCGCCGTCCGATCCACAGCCGGGGCCTGACGCGGTCCCATGGACGGGGCGTGCGGGTTCCCATGGGCGCGGCATCGCGGCGCCCATGGGAACCCGTCATGCGGCTCCCGGGACGATGTGGAACGCGGGCCAGGCGGCGGCTGGCCTGGGAATGCGCCGCACAGCATGGCGACCGCATGCATTCCGACCGGACGCCCCGCGAAAAATTCACTACTGTGCCGTCCGTGATTCGCGTCCGCTCCTTTGCCCTGGCCGGCCTGGCGCTGATCGGCCCGGCCCTGACGCTGCCCGCCGCCACCGCGGCGGCGCAGCCGGATGCCGCTGCGCACCTGCCGCCGGACCCTGCACCGGCCCCCCCGGCCCCGGCCCGGCTCGGCGATCCCGCCCCAGCCGCGCCGGCACCGCAACACCCCGCCATACGTGCCCACCTACCCGGCCTCGAAACCCTGCCGGACGGCGCCTGGCGCCTGCGCTTTCCCGATGAGCAGGAAGCGCTGCCGCCGCCCGCCGGCGGCGCCCTGGCCAGGCTGGCGGAGCGTCTCGCCGGGCAGGAGCAGGGGCGCTTCACCCTCTATGCGCAGGCGAGTGGCCCGGCCGCCGATGCCTCCGCTGCGCGCCGCCTCTCCCTCGCCCGGGGCCTGGCGGTGAAGCAGGCGCTGGTGGCCGGCGGCCTGCCCGCCACACGCATCGATATCCGCCCGATGGGCCGCACCGAGGAGGCAGTGGATGCTGTGGACATCCTGCCCCCCGAGGTCCAGCGTCCTGCCCGATGACCGGATGCCCCGCCGCATGACCGCGCGCCCGAGCCGCCCTGCCGCGAGGAGCCGATGACCCGGCCCGAACGCTATCTCTGGCGCATGCTCGGCTTCCTCGGCGTCGTGGCGCTGGTGGCGGCGCTGCTGGCGCCGCAGCTTGCCGCGGCCTACGCCAACAACCTGGTGCTCAACACGCTGATCCTGGCGGTGCTGCTGGTAGGCATCGTCTGGACACTCAGGCAGGTGCTGCTGTTGCGGCCCGAGGTCGCCTGGCTCGAGAATTTCCGCCAGCCTCGCCTTGGCGCACCGGCGCAGCCCGCCCCGCGCCTGCTTGGTCCCATGGCCAGCATGTTCGCCCAGCGGCGCAGCGAGCGGCTCTCCCTCTCCGCCCCGGCCATGCGCAGCGTGCTCGATGGCATCGCCTCGCGCCTCGACGAGAGCCGCGAGATCGCGCGCTACATCACCGGGCTGCTCATCTTTCTCGGCCTGCTCGGCACCTTCTGGGGGCTGCTGCTGACCATCGGCTCGGTCAGCGAGGTCATCGCCGACATGTCGGTGGGCTCGGGCGACATCAACCAGCTCTTCAGCCAGCTCAAGACCGGGCTGGCGCAGCCACTGCGCGGGATGGGGGTGGCCTTCTCCACCTCCATGCTCGGCCTCGCCGGTGCGCTGGTGCTGGGCTTCCTCGACCTCACGGCCGGCCAGGCCCAGACGCGCTTCTACAACGAGCTGGAGGAATGGCTGGCGGGGATCACGCGCCTCTCCTCCGGCACGCTGGGGACGGAAGCGGAGGGTGGCTCGGTCCCGGCCTATGTGCATGCGCTGCTGGAGCAGACCGCGGAGAACCTGGAGGACCTGCGGCAGATACTCGCGCGCGGCGAGGAGGGCCGTGCCGCCGCGAGCCAGGCCATGGTCACGCTGACCGAGCGCCTGACCGTGCTGACCGAGCAGATGCGCGCGGGGCAGAACCTGATGGTCCGGGTCGCGGAGCAGCAGCAGGCGCTCGGCCCCGTGCTGGCGCGGCTGGCCGAGACCGGGACCCAGGGCGCGGCGGAGGAGGCGATTCGGTCGCATCTGCGCAATGCGGAGATCTATCTCGCCCGCATCCTCGAGGAGATCGCGCAGGGACGCGCGCAGGCGACGACGGAGATCCGCAACGAGATCCGCGTGCTGGCCCGCACCATCGCCGCGCTGGCCGAGGAGCAGCCGCGATGACGCGGGGACCGGGCTGACCCATGGCGATGGCGGGCGGACGCCGGGCGCGGGGCGGCGCGCTGCAGCCCTGGCCGGGCTACGTGGACGCGCTTTCCACGCTGCTCATGGTGCTGATCTTCGTGCTGCTGGTCTTCGTGCTGGCGCAGGGCTTCCTCTCCGTCGCCCTCTCCTCGCGCGACCAGGCGCTGGACCGGCTGAACCGGCAGGTTTCGGAGCTGGCAGAGATGCTGGCGCTGGAGCGCGGCCAGGCACAGGAGCTGCGCGGCACCCTTGCGCGCACCACCGAGGAGCTGCGCAGCGCCGCCGCCGCGCGTGATGCGCTCGCCGGCCAGTTGCGCGACCTGCGCGAGGAGCGCAACCGCCTGACCGCCGAGCGCGACGCGGCGCGCGACGAGCACGAGCGCCTGACGGCGCGCATCGCCGATCTCGAGCTTGCCGGCCGCGGCAGCGCCGAGCGCCTTGCCACGCTGCAGGCGCAGCTTGCCGAGGCGCTCCGCCGCGCCGAGGCGGTGGGTGGTGACGCAGCGCAGACCGTGCAGCGGCTGACCGAGACCGGCCGCAGCCTCGCCGCCGAGCGCACGGCCCGCGAGCAGGCCGAAACCCGCGTTGCGGAGCTCGACCGCCAGCTCGCGGAGCAGCGTGGCGCGACCGAGACGACGCGCCGCGAGCTTGCCGACGCGACGCGCCAGCTGCACGAAACCGAGGCACAGCTTGCCGAGGCGCAGCGGCAGATCGCCGCGATGCGCGAGGAGATGGCCGCGCTCGACCGGCAGGTGACGGTGGGCAAGGAGACCATCCAGGCGAGGCTCTCGGACATCGCCCGGCTGTCGCAGGAGATTCGCGCGCTCACCGCATTGCGCGACCAGCTCGAGCGCCAGGCGCAGGAGGCCCAGGCGCGCGCGGAGGAGCAGGAGCAGGGCCGAGCGGCGGCCGAGGCCCAGGCGCAGGAGGCGACCCGCCTCGGCGACTCCGCCCGCGCCCAGGTGGCGCTGCTGACCCGCCAGCTCGAGGAGCTGCGCGCCCAGCTCGCCCGCATCGCCGCTGCGCTGGACGCCTCCGAGGCGGAGGCACGCGAGAAGGACGTCCAGATCGCCAGTCTCGGTCAGCGGCTGAACGCGGCCCTCGCCGCGCGAGTGGAGCAGCTGCAGCGCTACCGCAGCGACTTCTTCGGGCGGCTGCGCGACGTGCTCGGCGAACGGCCGGAGGTGCGCATCGTCGGCGACCGCTTCGTCTTCCAGAGCGAGGTGCTGTTCCCGCCCGGCTCGGCCGAGCTGTCCGAGCGCGGCCAGCAGCAGATCCGTGAGCTCGCCCGCGTGCTGAAGGAGATCTCGACGCAGATCCCGAACGATCTGCCCTGGATCCTGCGCGTCGATGGCCATGCCGACCGCACGCCGATCCGCACCGTGCGCTTCGCCTCGAACTGGGAACTGGCTGCGGCGCGCGCCATTGCGGTGGCGCAGCTGCTGATCCAGGAGGGGCTGCCGGCCAACCGCGTGGCGGCCACCTCCTTCGGCGACAACCAGCCACTCGACGCGGCCGATACGCCCGAGGCCTATGCGCGCAATCGCCGCATCGAACTGCGCCTGACCGACCGATGAGATGAAGGGAGCCGCGCCTTTGCACGGGGGCCGATGACCACGCTGCGTGTCCCGCGCCACGCCCTGCTGGCGCACAAGCTCACCCAGCTACGGCGGCGGGAGACGCCGAGCTCGGCCTTCCGCCGCCTGCTCGCCGAGATCGGCGCGATCCTGACGAGCGAGGCGCTGCGCGATCTGCCCGAGGCGAGGACGCCGATCGAGACGCCGCTTGCGCCCATGCGGGCGCCGGCGCTGGCCGGGCCGGAGCCCTGCCTCGTGGCGGTGCTGCGCGCCGGCCTCGGCCTGCTGGAGGGTGCGCAGCGCATCCTGCCGGAGGCGCCGGTCGGCCATCTCGGCATGGTGCGCGACGAGAGGACGCTCCAGCCGAGCGAGTACGTCGCGCGCCTGCCACCCGGCCTGCCGCAGCGCGGCGTGCTGTTGCTCGACCCCATGCTGGCGACCGGCGGCAGCGCCATCGCGGCCGTGGCGCGGCTGAAGGCGGCCGGCGCGCAAACGATCCGTTTCGCCTGCGTGGTCGCAGCGCCGGAGGGGGCGGCACGATTCGCGGCGGCGCATCCGGATGTACGGGTCCTGGCGGCCGCCCTCGACGAACGACTGGACGAACGGGGCTACATCGTCCCTGGTCTCGGCGATGCAGGGGATCGCTGCTTCGGAACGGAATAGAGCGCGGTCACGCGACATCGGAACAGCCGGATGCGTGAAGCGCGCCCTACCATCCTGTCCCGATTTCAGGATGTGGCCGGCCCGGTTCGGACCGGCCATATCCCGGAAGCCAGGAACGCGCCGATACGCATCCGGTGCCACCTGCGCATGCCCCTCGGGCACCCGAGACCAGTCGCCAAGCGAACCGCAGGCCTCAGTTCGCCGACCGCCCCCCGGTCGGATCCAGCCGGTAGCCACCACCCTCGGTCAGCAGCAGGCAGAGATTGGACGGATCGGGCTCGATCTTCTGGCGCAGGCGATAGATATGCGTCTCCAGCGTGTGGGTGGTGACCGCGCTGTTGTAGCCCCACACCTCATTCAGCAGCACCTGACGGGACACCGGCCGCCCGCCGGCACGATAGAGGTATTTGAGGATCGCGCTCTCCTTCTCGGTCAGGCGGATCTTGCGGTTGCGGGCGGTCTCCATCAGCAGCTTGGCCGAAGGGCGGAACAGATAGGGCCCGATCGTGAAGACCGCGTCCTCCGAGTTGTCGAAGACGCGCAGCTGGGCGCGGACGCGGGCCAGCAGCTCGTTCAGCCGGAAGGGCTTGGCGATGTAGTCGTTGGCGCCGGCATCCAGGCCCCGCACCACGTCCTGTTCGCCATCCGCACCCGTCAGCATGATGACGGGCATGCGCTTGCCGTCGCGCCGGAGCTTGGCGCAGAGATCACGCCCATCGCCATCCGGCAGCCCGATATCGAGCAGGATGGCGTCATAGCGTGCACTGTCACTCGAGAGCTTGGCCTCAGCCTCGCTCGCGGTTTCCGCCAGGTCGGCGGTAAAGTCGCCCTCCTGCGCGATCTGTTCGGCCAGGGTAGCACGAAGCGCGGCATCGTCCTCGACGATCAAGATGGGACGCGGGGCAGACATGCGACCTCCGAGACTTGAGGGTTCAATCAGGAGTGGCAGTGCCACCCTTCCTGTGACGATAGAAACCACTGCGCGATAAAACGCATCTCACGGACGCGTTGGCCAGGCTACACATTCGTGAGATATCGCGTGGAACGTCACCGGAAATGAGACGGCTCAGAGAACGCGCCCCTCGAACGGCGGTTTCAGATCCGGGGCGTCGAATTCAACCACCCAGAGGTCCGGGTCACGTTTCACCTGCCGCGCGACATAGGCATCCGCCTGCTCGTCATCGACCGGTGCCGCGCCCGTGCCACGCATCCAGGCCGGCCGCCCCTCTGCATCGCGCATCTGGCTCAGCACCACCACCCCCTCGCGCCCGCGCAGGACACAGAGGATGCCGCCTGCATCGGGATCCCCCTTGCGCAGCACGGCGCCACTGCGGCCCGCGATATCCGCGAGCCTGAGGGCCATGGAAACCCAGATCCCCGCCTTCACCCGCGCGTCCATGGCCTCGCCGACCGCTCCCAATGCCGCTGCTGCGGCCCGCCGGCCGCCACCTCGCGCAAGGTGTCACGCCGCGCGGCGCAGGCAAGCCCTCTGGCGCTTGCCGTTGCACGCCCGCTCGGCCATCTCTGACGCACCACGGGGGTTCGCATGGATCAGCGGAAGATGACGGAGGGCCAGCGCGCCTATGAGGCGCGCCGGGCCGCCAAGGCGGGCATGAGCCTGGAGAAGTGGCTCACGCTCAAGGAGAAGGAGGCGAAGGCCGAGCGTGAGGCCACCGCCCGCGCCGAGCCGGCGTCGCCGGCGAAATCGCCTGCCAGGAAGCCGGGCTTCTTCGCCCGCCTGCTGGAGCGGGCGCAGAAGCCGCTCTGACGCATCCCGCGCCTGCCGCCGTGCTCCGCCGCGGGCTCAGACCATGCGCAGCAACGTGCCGTCGCGCCGGATCGCCTGATGGAAGACCACGGCGCCGAGATGCAGCGCCAGGAGCCCCAGGATGATACGGCCGCCGATGTTGTGCAGCGTCTGCAGCACACCCGCGACCGCCGTGTCCGCCTCCATGAATTTCGGCAGGTCGATGAGACCGAGATAGGCGGTCGGGCCCTGCAACGGGAAGCCCCAGGCATTGGTGGCGAAGAAGCCGAGGATTGGCTGCAGGATCAGCATGACGTAGAGGCTGTGGTGCACGATCGCCGCGGCCACGCGCATCGGTACCGGGATGCTCGCCGGCAGCGCCGGGGCCGGATGCGTCACGCGCCAGATCAGGCGGGCAACGGCGACGAGCAGGATGGTCAGCCCTGCCGATTCGTGGATGGCGTAGAAGGTCATTTTGTAGGCGCCATCCTCCTTGTCGCTGATGTACTTGATGATGAAGCCGACCGGCAATGCGACTGCCATCAGCACCACGGTGATCCAGTGGAACCACTTGGCGACGGTGTCGTACTGCGTGGCTCCTTCCGCGACGCCGCTGGCCGGCGTCGTCACCATCGTCATGCCGCTCTCCCCTGGCTGACCCGCACAGCATGCCACAAGCGCCCCGCCCAGCGGACGACCTGATCGCCGCCCATGCCGACTGGAGCACGGACCCGCGCAAGCGCTGGGTGAGCGTGGCGCGTCGGGCGGGCGGCGCCTGGCGGGCGGCGGCGCCACGCCCGGTGGGAGACCCGGCCGCACTGCTGGCGGCTCTGCTCGCCCCGGGACTGCCAGTGGCGCTCGGCCTGGACCTGCCGCTCGGCTTGCCGCGGGAATACGCGGCGAAGCGGCCGGAGCCCGACTTCCCCGCCTTCCTTCGCGCCCTGGCGACGCGGCCGGGCTTCTTCGCCGTGAACGCGGTGCTGGAGACGGTCGGCCCGGAACGGCCCTTCTACCCCGCGCGCGGCACCAGGGGCATGACGCGCGCCGCGCATGCGGCCGCCCTCGGGCTGTCCGGGCCGATGGGCCTGTCGCGCTGGTGCGACCGCGCGACGGAGGAACGCCCCGCCGGCGCACCGGTGTTCTGGACGCTCGGCGCCAACCAGTCCGGCAAGGCGGCGATCGCCGCCTGGCGGGACTGGCTGGCCCCGGCACTGGCGGCCCAGGGGACGACGGAGGCCGGACCGATCGCACTCTGGCCCTTCCAGGGCGCACTGCATGCGCTGCTTGTCCCAGGGCGAGCGGTGCTGGCCGAGGTCTATCCCGCGGAAGCCCTGCGTCACTGCGGGCTGCGCCTCACTGGCAGCAAGCGCGCCGAGGCGGCGCGGCGGGCACTGGCACCGGCGCTGCGAGACGTGCTGGTGGTGCGGCGGGTAGTGCCCGAGGCGGCGCTCACCGCTGCCATCGCCGCCGGCTTCGGCACGGATGCGGCGGCCGAGGACCGCTTCGACTCGGTCATCGGCCTCCTCGGCCTGATCGGCGTGCTGGACGGCGCGCGGCCGGATTTCGTGCCGGAGGATCCCTGGATCCGCCGCTGGGAGGGCTGGGTGCTGGGCCAGACGGCACTGCCACGGATGGCAGCAACCGATCGTGTCTCGGTTTGAAGTTTCTGTAAGTGGGTGGAAACGGGGAACGTCGCGGGCCAGCCTAGAGCGCTGCGCCGGCGGAGGTTTGCTCCCGCGCCGCCTTCCGAAACAGCCAAGCCGATATGAGCCACAGCGCGGCAAAGAACCCGGTCAGCGCCAAGATGTCCCGTGGCCAGATCGGTCCAGTGGAGCCCAATCCGGCGATCAGCGCGATCACGGCGACCAGCACCTGAGCAAGCGCCGTCGCAACCGACGCGCGCGCCATGCCATCCGGCTGCAAGCGCGAGGAAGGCGCCGATGATCCCGACGGCGAGTACACCCGCATACATCAGGTTGGGGCCGCCCGGTTCCCCGATGATGCCAACAGCAGCGTTTATCCAGACAAGAAGGAACGCCGTCGCAAGCACGACGCCGACGGCGGCGCGGTACGCGATTGTGCTCGCCGTCCTCGCTGCCAACTCATACGCGAGACCGGTGCCGAACATGAGGACGCCCATGAAGGCGAAATCGAACAGGCCCCAATTCCAGCCTTCGCCGTCCACTCCATCGCCCGACAGCGTCAGCACCAAGGGAATCAGCAGCGTGAGCGCCGTGACGGTGGCCCATACACCCAGCCTCCAGCGGCTCCCGCATCGTCTGCCACCGTTCTCCGAGCTTCCTGCCATTGCCTTGCTTCCGCGCACCAACGAGACCTGCGGCATGGCTCATGCGATCGGGGCGCTGCATGGTCGGCAGCCGGGTCTCAAACTGAGACAGCACCCGGCCACCCCGGTCATTGCACGAAGTCGAGCGTGGCGTTCATCGCCTCGCGCGCCGGCACACGCACCCGGCTCTCCGTCACCTCGACGCCGGCGACGCCGTTCGCGCGCAGCACCTCCGCCGTTCGCACGGGGTCGGCGACGCGCAGCCCGAGCAGCGCCATGTGGTCCCCGCGCCCCGCCGGATCCGGCGCCGCAGCGCCGAGTTCGGCGGCCACGGCGGCATGCGGCGCGCACTCCACCACCGCCTCTCCGGCCTTCAGGACGCACCGGCCATCCGACCCCTCCGCGACGAAGGCGGGACCGAAGATGCGGGTGAAGAGCGCCGCCTGCCGCGCCGGGTCGCGCACCGAAAGCAGCACGCGCGCCACGCCAGTCGCACCATTCGCATGGCTCTGCCACTCGGGGCGCCAGACATGCTCGGGCGTCAGGTGCTCGCACCAGTAGGTACGGCCGTCGAAGGCGGCGGCGATGTCCAGGCGCACGACGTTGAAACGCGCATGGGCCCTGGTACCGTCGGGGTACTCGACCGGGCGGAAGAAGTTCAGCACGCCCTGCACCGGCACGCCACGCGCCTGCTGCGCTGCCTGCAGCTGCTCCGCCTCCCTGGCGAGAAAGACCAGGCCGTTCAGCCCGATGGGAAAGCCCGCAAGGTCCGGCCGCAGTGCGCCACCCGGGATGTCGGTGCCGAGCAGCTCCAGATAGTCGCGCCCGAAGATCGCCAGGTGGTTGGCCGAGCCGAGGCTGTGCCTGCCGATCGGCGTGAGGGTGAAGCCGAGCGCACGATAGCGCCGTGCCGCCTCCTCCATGCGGTCCCGGACGTCCACGACGATGTGGTCGATCAGTGGCTCCATGGCTCCGCCTCCCTTGCATTCCCCTCCCGCCAGCTAGGCGTGGGCCGGCCTTGTGCGTCAACGGAAAAGGGTGCCCGCTGGCGGAACCCCCGCATCCCGCACCTCCGCCATGCGCACCGCGACGGGCGCCGGCTGTCCCCGCGCCGCGTCGCAGGTTCCGCTATCATGCCACCGGCCGGTACAGCCCCGCCGCCTCCGCCGCCTTGGTCGCCAGCGCCACGAGCAGCGACAGGGTCGGTGTCGGCACGCCGCTCTCGCGCGCAAGCCGCAACGGCACGGTGAAGAGGGCGTCCACCTCCATCGGCCGGCCCGCCTCCAGGTCCTGCAGGATCGAGGGCTTGTGCGGCAGGTCGGCGGAGAGGTTGATGCGGTCCTCCGCCATGCCGGCAACCGTCCGGCCCATCGCGGCGGCGACCGCCATGCCCTCCTCGACGGCCCGAACCGCCGCCGCGCGAATGGCAGGATCGGCGAAGGTGGCCCGCATGTGCTGCCGTGTCAGCAGGCAGACAGGGCCGTTGGAGAGGTTGTTCAGCAGCTTCGCCCAGAGATCGGTGCGGATGTCGGCGCTGACGCTGCAGGGCAGGCCGCCCGCCTTGAAGGCCCCGGCGAGCGCCATGGCGCGATCGGAGCGCGCGCCGTCCGGCTCGCCCAGGATCAGCTTGCTGGTGCGGCTGGTCACTTCCACCACGCCCGGCTCCGGCACGGAGCAGGCGGAATAGATCACGCCGCCGATGGTGCGCTCCACGCCGATGGCGCGGCGCACGGCGCCGCCTGGATCCATCTCGGGGATGTGCTCGCCATCGCGCGGACCGCCATGGCGCTCGAAGTACCACCAGGGAATGCCGTTGGTGACGAAGGCGACCGGCGTACCGGGTCCGAGCAGCGGCGCGATGCCGGCGGCGACGCCCGGCAGCGCCGGGGCCTTGGTGGTCACCACCACCGCATCCTGCGGGCCGAGCTCGGCGGGATCCGCCGCGGCACGCGGACGGCATTCGATCGGGCCCTCCGTGGTCCGTGCGATCAGGCCGCGCGCGCGGATCGCCTCGAGCTGCGCGCCGCGTGCGACGACCGAGACCTCGGCACCGCCCTTGGCGAGCCGTGCCGCCAGATGCCCGCCGATCGCGCCGGCGCCGTAAATGCAGATGCGCATCACCCCTCCTGCGGCTGCCACAGACCGGCCGCGCGCGCAGCCTGCGACGCCAGTGCGACCATCAGTTCGAGCGTCGGCACTGCCACACCCACCTCGCGCGCCAGGCGCAGCGGCGCGCGCCACAAGGCCTCCACCTCCATCGGTCGGCCGAGCTCCAGATCCTGCAGGATGGAGGGCCTGTGCGGGAGGCGCATGGAGCGTTCCACGCGCGGCGCGATCGCGCCGCCGAGGTCATGGCCGTAGGCGGCGGCGACCGCCTTCACCTCCTCGCCGATGCGGATGGCCGCGTCGCGCGCGGCGGGGATCGCCAGCACCTCGTTCATCGCGCTGCGCGACAGGACGCAGAGCAGGCCGGTCATCAAGTTGCCGAGCAGCTTGGACCAGATCGCCTGGCGGATGTCGGGCACCGCCTGCCCCCCCATGCCGCCCGCGGCGATGGCAGCCGCCAGCGCCTGGAGACGCGGGCTCATGCTCCCGTCCGGCTCGCCCAGGACGACGCGACCATCCTCCGCCTGCACCCGGACGACGCCGGGCTCGACCACCGTCGCGGCGGAATAGACCACGCCGCCCAGCGTGCGCGGGATGCCGACCGCGCGGCGGAGCGCCTCGCCGGGATCGAGTTCAGGCAGGCGCAGCCCGTCCAGACGCCCGCCGAGACGGTCGAAATACCACCACGGGATGCCGTTCATGACGAAGGCCACGGGGGTGTCCGGCCCAAGCAAGGGCGTGATGCCGGCCGCCACCTGGGACAGGGAGGGCGCCTTCACCGTGACGATGACGGCATCCTGCCGGCCGAGATCCGCAGGATCGGCCGAGGCACGCGGCTGGCTTTCCAGCACCCCGTCGGGCGCCAGCACCCTGAGCCCTTGCGCCTGGATGGCGGCCAGTTGCGCGCCGCGGGCGACGACGGAGACCTCCGCGCCGCCCTTGGCCAGGCGCGCCGCGATATGGCCGCCGATGGCCCCGGCGCCGTAGACACAGATCCTCACGCTGTCCGCTCCTGCAGATGTGCGACCATCGTCGCGCCCGCCTCGACCAGGCGGGCGACGATGCGCGCGCCATGCTCCGCGCTGCCGAGCCGGCTGTCGGCGCAGGCGACGCCGCCGGGGGCGATCTCCTCCACCTCCATTGGCACGCTGATCTCCGCATCGCCGCAGCGCAGGGCGCCGAAACCGGCCACGGGCAGGCCCAGGAAGGGCCGTTCGGGCCCGCGCGCCCGCGCCCGCTCCGGCCGGCAGAGATCGGGCCGCAGGTGCAACGCCACCGACCAGACCGGATCGCCGCCATGGCCGAGCGAGACGGGGCTGCCGCCAAGCTCCGCATGCAGCGCGCCCGCGACCCGCCAGAGATGCAGCGCGGGAACGATGACGCCGAGGCGGCGACGCAGCGCGCGCGTGGCGGCCTCGACCGGCGCGATGGAGCCGCCATGGCCGTTCACCACCAGGAAGCGCCGCGTGCCCGTGGCATGAAGCTGGCCGATCGTCTCCTCGACGATGCCCTGCAGCAGCGGGCCGGACAGCGAGATGCCGCCCGGAACGCCGGAAAAGAAGTCTTCGCCACCGAAGGGGATGGCCGGCAGCGCCAGCGCATCCGCCCCGCGCGCGGCGGCTGCGGCGGCGATGCGCTCCGCGATGGCCTCGGCCAGCAGGAAATCGCCCATCGGTGCCTGCGGCCCATGCGTCTCCAGGCTGCCCATGGGCAGCAGGACGCAGGCGCCGGCGGCAAGCCGCTCCGCCACCTCGGGCGCGGTCAGCTCGGCGATGCGCCGGCTCACCGCAGAAGGTCCAGCGCGATGCGCGACAGCGCCTGCACGCCAAGGCTGATGCAGCCTTCGTCCGGCTGGTAGTTGGCATTGTGCAGCCGGTCGTCGCGCCCCGGCGCGCCGGCGCCGACACGCAGGTGGAAGGCGGGCACGCGGTCGGCGAAAGCGGAGAAGTCCTCGGCCCCCATGGAAGGCTCGCCGGCCTCCACCACCTCGCCGAACTGCGCGCGCAGGCTGGCGATGGCGGGCTCGAGCACACGATCGTCGTTGACCAGCGGCGGAACCTTCCGCTGGTAGTCCAGCTCCGCCGTCACGCGCATCGCTGCGCAGAGGCCCTCCACGAGGCGGCGGATGGCGCCCTCGGCCTTGTCGCGCGCTTCCGCGTGCAGGGTGCGTACCGTGCCCTTCAGGTGCACGCGTTCAGGGATGATGTTGTAGGTCGTGCCGCCCTGGAACATGCCGACAGTGACCACCGCCGGATGGGTCGGCTTCATCTCGCGGCTCACCACGGTCTGCAGCTGCGCAACGAGATGTGCGGCGGCAACGATCGGGTCGATCGAGGCATAAGGATGCGCGGCATGGCCCGACTTGCCGCGCAGGACGATGTCGAAGCGGTCGGAGGCGGCGAGCGCCGCGCCGCGCACGAAACCGAAGCGGCCGACCGGCATGTCGGGCATGTTGTGGAAACCGAGCGCGTAGTCCACGCCCTCCGCCGCGCCGTCGGCGATCATCGCCGCCGCGCCTTCCAGCACTTCCTCGGCGGGCTGGAAGACCAGGACGATCCGGCCGGCGATCTGCGGCGCCAGCGCCTTCAGGACGGAGGCGGCACCGAGCAAGGTCACGGTGTGGATGTCGTGCCCGCAGGCATGCATCTTGCCGGCAACGGTGCTGGCGAAGGGAAGGCCGGTCTCCTCCTGAATCGGCAGCGCATCCATGTCGGCGCGAACCGCCAGGGTGGGCCCCGGCCGCCCGCCCTCGATCACGCCAAGCACGCCGGTCCTGCCCAGGCCGGTGCGATGCGGGATCCCGAGACGCGCGAGTTCGGCGGCGACGATACCCGCGGTGCGTGTCTCCTCGAAGGCCAGTTCCGGATGGGCGTGGATGTCGCGACGGAGTTCCACCAGCCGGGGCTCCAGCGCCGTGGCGGCGTCGCGGATGCGCGTCTCGGGGTCGTTGGCGAGCGACATGAATATCCTGCAATGAGGGATAGGGCATCAGGATCGCCGCTGTCCCGCATGGAAGCAAGCGGAGCCGGACCATGGCTTGTCGGGCTGGATCGCGCCATGCCATACGCTGCCGGTCCAAGGAGGGAGGAGCATGTCCGGGACGCTGCCGCGCCGTACCACCATGGCCGCCTTCGCAGCATTCGCGGCGCTGCCGGCCACGGTTCGTGGTCAGAGCGCGTCCTGGCCCTCCCAGCCGTTGCGCCTCGTCGTACCCTTCGCTCCAGGCGGGACCACGGATCTCGTGGCGCGGCTGCTGGCCCAGGGCCTCGGCGAGCGGCTCGGCCAGCCCGTGGTGGTCGAGAACCGGCCAGGCGCCGGGGCAACGGTGGGCAGCCAGCAGGTGGCGACCGCGGCGCCGGACGGCCTGACCCTGCTGATGTCCAACATCGCCAGCCACGGCATCGGCCCCTCGCTCTACCGCAGCATCCGCTACGACGCGGTGAAGGACTTCGTCCATATCGCGCTGGTCATTTCCTCGCCCTCGGTCTGGGTGTCGAACCTGCGCTTTCCCGCTGACGGCCTGCAGGACGTGATTTGGCTTTCGCGGCAGGACAACGGGGGCCTCGCCATCGCCTCCTCCGGCTCGGGCTCCTCCAACCACCTGCTCATCGTGCAGTTCGCCCAGGTGACAGGCGCGCGGCTGAACCATGTGCCCTATCGCGGCGCCGGCCCGGCCATGACCGACGTGATTGCCGGCGTGGTGCCGATGATGTCGGACAGCCTGCCCTCCGCCAGCGCGCATGTCCGCCAGGGCTCGGTGCGCGCGCTCGCCATGGCTGCGGAGGCGCGCCATCCGGCCTTCCCGGAGGTGCCGACCTTCCGCGAGCAGGGCGTGGATCTCGCCAGCGCCTCCTGGTTCGGCCTCTCCGCCCCTGCCGGCACACCGGCACCGGTCGTCGAGCGACTGTATCGGGAGACACGGGCGGTGCTGGACCAGCCTGCAGTGGCCACGCGGTTCGCCGAGCTCGGCGGCACGCCCGGCAAGCTCGGTCCTGAGGATTACACTGCGTTCATCCGTGCCGAGGTGGCACGCTGGGCGCCGGTGGTGCGCGCGTCAGGCGCGCAGGTGGACTGACGGCGATGGCCGGTCGGCTCCGCGACAGGTCGGTCGCGCGACGCTGCTTGACCCGGCACGCCGGTCAGGCTCAGGTGAAACGAATCCGCGTGCAGACTGCCCTGCGGATCGGGGAGGCAAAGAGGTTCCCAGCATGAGAATCAGCGCAAAGGACATGGCCGCAGGCCTGTTCCTTATCCTGGTCGCACTCGCCGGCCTTTACATCAATGGCGGCTTCTTCGGCATCGGGCTGGAAGAGCACTCGCTCGGCTCCGCCCGGCGGATGGGTCCCGGCTACATGCCGATGCTCGTCTTCTGGCTGCTGATGCTGCTCGGGCTGCTGGTCGTGGCCTTCGGCTTCGTCAGCGGGCCGGATCCGCTGCAGAAGTGGACGGGGATCGAGATAGGCAGCTTCGTCGCCGCCATCGTCGTCGGCCTGGCGGTCTGGTACATCTCCCCGGCCTTCGGGTCGTACTTCGAACAGACCTACAACGGTGTCGGCCTGGGTGCACTGGTCGGCTTCCTGGTGCTGTGCTTCGCCGCAGGATGGCAGATGATAGGCTTCGTCCTCGCGGCGATGTGCATCTTCGCGCTGCTGCTGGAGCAGGGCGGGCTGATGTTCGCCATCATCGGCACGGTCGTCATCTCGACGGTCGCGGACCCGGATCACCGGGCACGGCCGCTTGGCGTGATCGGCGTCACCGTATTCCTGCTCGGCCTGTGCTGGTGGATCTTCATCCGCGAGCTCGACATCCGCGTAGCCGTCTGGCCCTGGTCCTACTGAGGCAGCGCGGCTGGGGGACGGAACGACCATGGAAATGATGATCGCGAACTTGGCGCACGGCTTCGGCGTCGCGCTGAGTTTCCACAACCTGATGTTCGCCCTGCTCGGTGCCCTGATCGGCACGGCGATCGGCGTGCTGCCGGGCATCGGCCCGGTGGCAACCATCTCGCTGCTGCTGCCGCTGACCTTCGGCGTGGAGCCGACCACGGCGATCATCATGCTGGCGGGCATCTATTACGGCTCGCAGTATGGCGGTTCGACCACCGCCATCCTGCTGAACCTGCCGGGCGAGGTCTCGGCCGTCGTCACCACGCTCGAGGGCTACAAGATGGCCCGCAACGGGCGCGCGGGCGCGGCACTGGCCATCGCGGCGCTCGGCAGCTTCTTCGCGGGATCGGTCGCCACCATCCTGGTCGCCGCCTCGGGACCGCTGCTCACTTCCGTGGCGCTGTCCTTCGGACCGGCCGACTACTTCTCGCTGATGCTGCTCGGCCTGATCATCTCGGCGGTGCTGGCACAGGGCTCCGTCATCAAGGCGGTTGGCATGGTGGCGCTCGGGGTGGGCCTCGGCCTCATCGGCACCGACGTGCAGACCGGCCAGCAGCGCTTCACCTTCGGCATCCCCGAACTCTCCGATGGCCTCAGCTTCGCGGCTATCGCCATGGGCATGTTCGGCATTGCCGAAATCGTCCTGAACCTGGAGAAGCCGGAAGCGCGCAACGTCCTCAAGACCAAGATCGGCCAGCTCTGGCTGACCAGGGAGGAATGGTCGCGGGCCATCCCGTCGGTGCTGCGGGGAACCGCGGTCGGATCGGTGCTCGGCATCCTGCCCGGCGGCGGCGCGGCGCTTTCCTCCTTCGGCTCCTACATGATGGAGCGCCGGCTCTCGCGCGGCCGGAACGAGTTCGGCACCGGCGCCATCGAGGGCGTGGCCGGGCCGGAGTCGGCGAACAACGCGGCCTCCCAGACCTCCTTCATTCCTCTGCTCACCCTCGGCATCCCGTCCAACGCGGTGATGGCG
>Ga0180217_1002305_pt1 | contig 17991 bp, 32 predicted proteins | sample eDN3rd37CBELigOP_FD_128521 | JGI IMG/M metagenome (GOLD analysis project Ga0180217, IMG submission 128521) | Enriched Organic Plus compost microbial communities from Emeryville, California, USA - eDNA 3rd pass 37_C BE-Lig OP (version 2) (version 2) ... | reverse complement strand
GGCGCCTTCCCAGTTCCGGATTTCTGTCTCATCTTCGCTCCTTTGAAAGGCTACGATGAGCCAGAAATCCTCCGCTCTCAATTAAGCCCGTTTGGTCCCATTAGCGCTGACGCCGGACAGTCTATGCTAGCCCGCTCTGTCGCACCTTGCAGACGGCAAAGTTGGCGTTTCCCTCTAAGCAGGTTCAAGTCGCGGATAGCCTGTCGTTCCTCCGTTACAATTATGGCTCCGCCGAGATGCGAGGAAAATACGGCGCAGAGCTTAAAGCGCTGCTCTCCTCACCTGTGGCGAATGGCGTCAACCGCGCGGCGGTCTCGCACGGTAATGTCCTGAAGCACATCGGGATTGATGACACAGGCCTACAGGAACTCGGTTTCATAGTCCTGGACGGCGACTTGAACGCCATTGCGATAACGGAACCGATGGCATTCTCTAATCTCATCTATGAGATTGCCTTAAGCGCACCCTAGTAAGGTAGAGTCCGGCGTACTCCCCGGTTGCGGAGGTTGTGCTCGGGCTCACTTGGCCCGAGCCACGACCTTCTTGAGCGCTTCGTCTATCCGAGATTGCCAGCCTTGCCCGCCAGCGCGGAAGTGCTCCACCACTTCAGGGCTTAACCGGATAGAGACCGGCACCTTTTTCGGTGCTGCTTGAGATCCTCGCGTTCTCGGGAACGCCTTCAGGATTTCGGCCGGAAGTTCATGGGCGGGCCGCGCGCGTTTGAAATCGCGCGCCGTCCATTCTGGATTGTTTTTGTCAGGCTTCGTTTTCAGGCGGGGCATATCGATCCATCTCCTTCTTGTGGGCGCGCCGCAGGCTTATCGCGCGAATGCGACCGGCCCGGAACGTGAAGGCGAGGCAGTGAGCGACGCCGTCGATCATGCCCCAGGCGCGGTAACGCGTTTCGCCATAGGCGGCGCGGTGATCTTCTAGAAACGAGAGAATTTCGAAGTCGGCCGCGCGGGCCAGGGACACGCCGTGTTTGGCGATGTTGTCGGCGTCTTTCGCGGGGTCGAACTCGATTTCCATGAACCTGTATATACAATTTGCTGTCGCGGCCGTCAAGCAAATTGTATATACATTCTGGGCCGATCAATTCATGAAATCGCAGATGGTTTTGCTGGCTCTCGCCGGCGCGCTCCTCCTATGGCCTTCAGTCTCATCCGCTCAGATCTCCGACCAATGGGCGGCGCCTTATGCGTCGGTCGCCAAGATCGAGGGCAGGGTGCCCCGCAAGACGGTGAGGTTGGGCGCAGGTCGGCCGGCCGGCTGTCCGCGCCTGTGGTGTGGGTGTTGGCTCAAGCGCCATGTGGGGTTCAAGGATCGCCGTCTGTGGCGGGCCAGGGCCTGGCTCAAGGTCGGCCGGCGGGTGTCGTCGCCGCGTGTCGGCGCTGTTGCCGTCTATGCGCGCGGCCGCACCGGCGGCCATGTCGGGATCGTCACCAAGGTGCTCGGGCCCGGCCGGATCGTTTTGCTCTCAGGTAACGACGGCAACCGGGTGAGGGAGCGTGCGCGCTCCACCCGCGGTCTGCTTGGGTATGTGGTGCTGCGGTGAGATGGTTTTCGATTGAGGCTCCGGCCGCGCCGGAGCCCTAGATTGCTTATGCGGGTCTCGAGAGCAAGCCTTGCGCTACTCGATTATCTTGAGACCTGCGGCTTTCATCGCCTGCCGGATGCGCACATCTGAACGTTTGATCTCTTCCCTAAATTCCTGCTGGGTGGAGCCCACAGGGATGATCGCGCTGTAATCGAGACGCTTGATGACCTCGGGGTCGCGAGCGGCTGCTATGGTGTACTTTTCCATGGCTGCAATGGCTTCAGCCGGCGTGCCCTTCTTGGCGTAGAAGCCGTTCCAGGAGGACCCTTCGAAATCTGGATAGAACTCAGCGACGGCCGGGACATCAGGAAGCTGTGGAATGCGCTTGGGGGTGCTCACTCCCAGGAAGCGCACAGCCTTGTTGTCCTTCTGTGCCAGCAGTTCTGTGGTGTTGCCGAAGTACATTTGCACGTCTCCGGAAAGGAAGCCGGCGAGGGCAGGCGTGCCGCTCTTATACGGCACGGCGACCATTTTCATGCCAGCGCGCTCGAGAAGCAAATTGGTAGTCAGATTGAGATTTCCGGAAACTCCGGCGGTCGCATAGTTCAGCTTGTTCGGGCGTTGCTTCACGTATTCGACAAACTCTGGAAGCGTCTTGGCTGGAATTTCCGAACGAATTGCCAGAACTTGTACGCCGGTTCCGAAAATGCTGACCGGCACCAAATCTTCATGCGGCTCGTACTCGACCTTTTGCATCAATGGAATATTGAACAGCGGCGACGCTGAGCTGAACATGAAGGTGAGGCCATCCGCTGGCGCTCGTAGGAGCGCCATGGCGCCAATCAATCCGCTTCCGCCGGGTCGATTGTCTATCACGAAGGGCTGTCCCACCTGCTTCGCGATATAGTCGCTTGCGAGCCGAGCCATAGCATCGGTCTGACCGCCCGGCGAATAAGGGACGATGATTGTGACCGGGCGAGTGGGCCAATCCGCCGCCCGCGACTGTCCGATGGTGGACGCCGTCAGTGCGGTAGCGCCTAATCCGAGCAGTGCCGCGCGTCGACTTACACTTGCGGCGCCGGGATCTGCAACTTCGTACCGTTTCATAAATGCCCTCCCTTGAGCAGCGAAATTATTGATCGAGTTCGAAAAGCTAGCTGGACTGCGCGAGAAAAACCACCCGTTCTTGGGGAGCATTCAGCCGCACGAGTCGTAACGTTTCGACCTTTTCAGTAGCCTGCGCGATCTTGAGATCCTGACGAAGATCTCCATGAAAATTTCAACTGCCGACACTGCGTTCTCGTGGCCATCAAAGATTTGTGCAGGCGCCTATTGGAATGACAGGAACCGCGGCACAGCTCTTCAAACCAGTCCGAAAACCTTAGCGATTATCACCAGAAGCGTCGTGCCACACGTCGCCACGGTGATCAGCAGCAAAATGTCTTCCGATTCCAATTTGGCGGGCATCCTCCGGGCGTGCAGCACGCCCCTTTGTTGTACGCGCCTGTGCGGCCGTTCGGCACCGGTTCGCGTGATCGGCATTCAGGACAAGCGTAGCCGATTCGTCGCAGTTGCAATCACAAACGTCGCTGCACCTCCGGGTCTTGTCCGGGCAGCGACCCCGCTTTCCAAAAGCTGGAACATCACATGTCACGCGAGGCGTTTTTCAACGCCGCGCGGGGCCGTTCCGTGACTTTCTAGACCCCGAGGTGAAAATGAAAATCTCAACGGCCGGCACCGCGTTCATCGCGGCGCATGAAGGATTCGTGTCCAAAGCCTACCGCTGCCCGGCCGGGGTCGTGACCATCGGCTACGGCTTCACCATGGGGAGCCGGCTGTTTGCCGATTATTGGCGGTCCAGCCGCGGCCGAGCGCTCCAGATGGGCGACACCATCACCCGGGCCGAGGCCGACAAGGTGCTCAAGGCGCTGATCGATGGCGAGTACGGCGCGGCGGTCAACAGCCGCGTCGGCACCAAGGTTCAGCACCAGTTCGACGGGGCGTCGTCTGTCTCGTTCAATTGCGGACCGGGCGCGCTTGGCTGGAAGTGGGCTCAGGCCCTGGCGCGGGGTGACGTGTCGGAGGCGGCCCGGCTGCTGCGCACCACGGCGGTGACCGCCAACGGGCGCAAGCTGGCCGGCCTGGTCCGCCGGCGCTCCGAGGAGGCCCGGCTGATCGAGATGGGGGCCTATACGGCGGGCGGTGCTGGCCAGGCGCCAGCATCGGTCTCGACCGGGCGTGAGGAGGTCCGCGAGTATCAGGCGAAGCTCGTCAAGCTCGGGCACAAGATCGAGGTGGACGGCATCGTTGGGCCCAAGACCCGGGAGGCAGTCAAGGCTTTCCAGCGATCGGCCGGCCTCAAGGTGGACGGCATCGTCGGCCCCGCCACCCGCGCCGCGCTGATCCGCGCGCTCGACGCCAAGGCCCAGACCAATGCAACGGCTGGAGGTGCCACAGCCGGCGGCGCTGGTGGCGCCGGTAATGAGGCCGGCTTCGATCCCGCCGCCCTGAACCTCGACCTCTCCACGGTCATCTCTGTGACCCTGTGGGCCCTTGTCGCGGCCGCGCTGATCTATGGCGGCTATTGGCTCTATCGCAATCGCGGCCGGTTCACCGGCCAGCGCGTGCCGACCTGAGGGAGGACGGAATGCTTCGCAAGATTTGGGACCGATGGTTCAAGGATTCTGAGACCAATCTGCTGGCCGATTTCCTGACGTTCATCGGCGCGCTGGCTGAAGTCGCGTCAGCCCTTGGCGACGAGCCGTTCTTGCGCGACGCGCTGGTCGCCGCCGGAATCAACCCGATTTGGCTCCTGGTGCTCGGCATCGTCATTCGCGTTGTGCGTCGCATGCGCGACCCGGGCATGGCGTGATGCTGGATTTCATCTTCTCGGAATGGGGGATGGTGACCGCCGGCGCAGCCGCGCTCGCCGTCGCCTGGTTCTTTCCGCCGTTCCGGCAGGCCGCGATCACGGTGGCCATTGCCGCTGCCGGCCTCCTCACAGCCCGCCACATCGGCCGACGCGAAGGCGCGGCCCGCAAGCAGAAGGAATGGGACGATGCGATCGTGCGCGACGTGCAAAGGGGCGAAGCGGCTCGGCGCGACGCTGAGCGTGACGTTGATGCTGGCCGGGTGCGCGGCGACGAGTGGGACCGGGACCGCCGTTAGCTGCTCGGGTTGGCGGCCGATCACCTATTCGGCCGGCACCGATAGCGAGGACACCAAGCGCCAGATCCTCGCTCACAATCAGACCGGTCGGCGGATCGGGTGCTGGTGAAGGCGGGGCGGTCAAGGGGTCATTGACCGCCCCTGACGATCGCCGGGATTGGGCGTTGGCATGGGGAAGCCCCAGCGACCGCCGCCAAAACACTACCACAGACTGAGGGCTGACTGATGATCCTCGACTACGTACCGACATTGATCACCATCGGCAGCTTTGTCCTGACGGCGGCCGGAATGCTGGTCACGGTGGTGGCGGATATCTCAAGTGGCCGCTGATCTTCGCAAAGCGATTATCGAGTCGCGAAACGAGGTCGAGGCGGCGCGAGACCATGGAGCGTGAAATTGGAGAGTCCATTCTGGCCATGCGGACCAAGGTGCATGAGGTCGAGACATGGGCGCGCGATACGTTCGTGCGGAAGGATAGCTTCGAGGGCGGCTTTACGAGGCTCGAAAAGGTGATCAGCGATCGCTTCTCCAGCGTCGATGCGCGAATGGAGCGGATGGAGGGGAAGATCGACGCGAGGCGGTGACTTGTGAATTGCTTATACGGTGATGATCACATGTAGTGATTGCAGTGCCCAGATATATAAAATGAGGACGCCAAGGATTGTCTGCCACATAAACGGTATCTCGATCGAGTCAATCGCTTGGTCGCATTCCTTAAGTTTTTCGACTTCAACGTATTTTCCGATCTTAGCCTGCGCTTGACCAATCGCCGCATTCCAGAGGAATGTTGAGATAAGCGCCATTATTAAAACGATCAGAAGTGCCGTCGATAAGCGCTGGTAGCCTTCCGGATGATTGTAAGCCACGAATGTTATTCCGGATACTGCGGCAAGGATCGCTGAAATTGTAATTCTGAACATTGTGCCCCAACAAGATTTGACTCAGTCTATCATAAGACCCGCCGAGCCGTCGCGGAACCCGACGCTCCGTATGTGGTTTGATCCATTTCGTCTACGTCGTGGCGGGGAGGCGGTGCCGCTATAATTCTCGACAGACTTGTGAACGCCATATTGGGGAGGGCGTGAGTTCAAATTTTCGGATATGATTGCTTGTAGTGGATTTTTTTGGGGGGGCGATCGTAAGAGGCTCGCTCTGCTTGTGGAGTTGCCGAAGGCGGCCTCGGACGGAGGGCAACGCGAATGCCCGTCGGGAGGAAGTGCCTAGACTTGTCACGGAGGGCACGATCTTCTCTTGTCGTGGCCTGAGAACTCAACTGATGTGATAGAGGCTCTGGCACCGCAGTATCGGCGTTCGCAACCAGCATCAGAAAAGCGGAAACGTATCCGGTCAGATATATCAATATCCAGCCTGCACGACTCATCAACGTAGCGCCAGCCGCGGGCTGACTTGATTGCGGTTCCTGACGCATAGCACTGGTGTTTCGTGCGTGGATTAAGGACATCTAGCGTGAATGTGGCCGATCCGGACGGATCAATGCCTAAAACGAATTCCGCTCCACCATCCTTTTGCACAAAGCAATTTTGCCCAACGCTCATCATTGGGCGAAGATTCGTAGGTTGCCTCAGTGTTGATGGCGCTGGCTTTTTCAGTTGAGTTTCGCGTCCTTGTGCGGGTTCCGCGCCGCATTTTCGATAGAGGCCAATACGAGGGCGTTGTCTGCTAGTATTGGCCATGACAAGAGTCTCTCCGTGCCCTCTCGAGAAAACTTGCCACACCTCAGTCAATGACCACCGCTCACCTTCGCCTGCGCATGTCATGGCGACATGAACAGCGCCACCATCAAACAGTTGCTTCGGCTGGGTTACGGTTTTGAACCGACACTCGCTCTCGTGATAGCGGACCAGCCTTGCATCGATCTTCAAATAGGTATCGGTCTGGCGATCGGAACTCCAATCCGAGGCCTTGCAAGTCTGGTCTTCGCCCTCGATCAACTGCCAAACCCCCCGGAAGGGTTCTGGCATTTCAGCAGCGAAACATTGGAAAGATGCCAGGATAGCAGCGCCGATTATTAACGGCTGAAGTGCTCGAGTGTTCAAACTTGCCCCCGCTGATTGGTCCTGCGAAGATTTCAGCCTTTCAGATCGAATGGATCGACCGCGCGTGTGCCAGCAGTAATCCCTAGCGTCTTTTGTTCCAGTTTCCGCAGGAACCGGTCAAAATGGTGGTTTGTTCGCCGCGCTTAATGGTGATAGCAGCCGTCTGTGAGTAGGCGCCAGATCCGCGCGGTGAGTAAGTTGTTTGCAGGTAATAAGTATTATCTTTGCCGCGCGCGTGAGAACGAACCCACAAGGTTGATCCCAGGCGGGGTTCTGAAGTGGCAGTTACAGTTAAGGGGAGATCGTCCCTGTCGATCAAAATCTGCTTGGAGGCATAGTCAATTCTGACGCGCCCATCTATCGCGTTCTGTTGTTCCGGACGACAATAGTCCCCTTCACAGACCACCATGTCTCTGAAGCCGCACGATATGCTAGGGAAGGCTCCATTGAAGGTTGGGTCGGCGACTGCGCTTGCAAATGTCCAAAATGCAGCACTCCCGCCTAGAACTATCGATCGCATTCGCCTTCTCCTATAAATAATTTTGACGGATATCTTTCTACGGCGGGGCGCGATAGCAAGCGGAACTATTCTGGAAGGTAAATATCGATTGTGAAGTTAAGCCTCTATGATCTCAGTCGGGCAGGCGTTGTAGAGCGGTCGCATGTTGGATGGCGGCTCTGACTGGATCAAATTGTAATAGGCTCGGACCTCCGCCCACGTGTACCGGGCTGTGAAGCGGCCGCACATCACTGCACCAGACGGATGATGACACCGGCGCTGATGACCGCGGCGATCACGAGCGCAGCCAACATTGCGATCAAGCGCATGTTGGGCTCGGGTCCGCCATAGTCCGGCGATTGCTCGTATCCGCTAGCCATTGGGACTCTCAAGCCAGGCCCAGGCCGCCACGCGGCTAAAATCCCCCAGCCATAGCGCCGCGTCCAGATCGGCCTCCAGGGCCGGGTAGAGCCGGACGGCGCACCAGGGTGGTTCTGGGGGCGGTGCGTCGGCCTCCAGCATATCCCAGAGGGCCCGCGATAGCCGTGCGTCGCTCGCGACTGTCAATGTACAGAGCGGGCCCAAGGCCGATGTGGCGACTGTTGCGACCATCCCGCCGTCAGCGGCGGACACCCTCAAAACGTATCCCGGCTGGATCTCTGGGCTCATGCCAGCCAGGGCCTCCTCGATCTGCTGACGGACCAGCGTCACGGCCGCGTCGCTGACCTCGCTTCGAGGGCTCTGGCGGACGTGGCCGGTGTCGAGGGTGATGTGGTGGAGTGAGATGTCGGTCACGATCGATCTCGGACGATGGAGTTGAGCGGGTCCGGCGGCGCGGCCCCCGCCAGCATCATCTCGATCGCGACCGTGACAGGGCCGGAGGCGGTGCCTCTCTGCTCCCAATCTCTCACAGTCGAGCCGGGGTCTTTGCCCTGGAGGCGGAGCGCGCGACCCATCTCGCTCATGGTGAGCGGTCGCCCGAGCCCCCATTGGGTACCGAGTTGTCCGCGCGCGGATCGAAGATCGAGGTGGCTCATAGATTGGCAGTCCATTGGCTGATTGATCGTTTGAGGTCGGGCAGGGCGGCCTTGACCACTCTCCAGTGCTGCGCGGACACGTACCAGGTCCCCACAAGATGGCGATGCGCGTGATGCTGCCGGCCATAGAGCGCTGGGTGCTGTCGAGCGTCCGGCAAGCGGCGACAAATCGACATGGCGGGCTCGCGGTTGGGGACCGCGACCTCGAAGTGCGGGCATCCGATCCAGCCTGGCTGCAACCGCAGTCGGACGTAATAGCCCGTGGTGACACGCGGCGCGCGGTGCCCGTGGATCACGGGCCGTCCGCCGACGCCAAAAGGAGGCGCCGGAAGGTCATCGAGGCTGGTCCACTCGGACCAGTCCTCGAAGAAGGCGGCATCCTGATCGCGTTGGGCGGAGATCATCGCGCGGCCTCCAGCATCGATAAATTGACCTTGGCGCCCGCAAGCAGCGATCGGCCCTTGGCAACGAGATGATTGCGCAGGGCGGCTCTGGCGTATGCCAGCGCGCGCTCCTGATCCCCGTCAAATGATTGGACGGGCCAACGGCCCATCCAGTCGCCGCTCCATGCGATGGCGTTGTGAGGATAAGCGGAGTCGTCAACATCGATCCCGTAGCGGCCACGCAGGTGAGCATATGACAGACTGTCCGGGCCGGCCGCATCCTCGATGATCTCCGCGACCTCGAGGTTGGAGATCATCCTGCGCTCATGCTCGATGTACATTTCGAGCTGGCCGTAGCGCTTGATGTTGGCGATGTTTTCGGCGCTGAAACCCATTGCCCCCTCCCTCAAGCCAGCTTGGCTGCGATGCGGTCGATGATAGCGGCCTGCTTGTCCGACACAAAGGTCTTGTCGCCAAAGCGCTCGAGCCGCTTCGAAAAATCGGACACAAACTCTCCCTCCCACTTGGTCATACGGGGATCGCGATCGACCCAATAAGCGTGGCCGATCTTGTTGATCTTCTCGGAGAGGTCTGGCGTCATGGTCATCGGATTGTCTCCCGAAAGAGTGGGGCGTTGCCCCGTTGCTGATGATTGGACTGTAGCGCGGGTTGTCCGCTCCGTCAATATCGTATATATGAAAATAATGAAATCCGGATCACGAAATGTTACAAGGCCCGAACGAGGGCGGGGTCGCCCGGCCACTGTCGGGGAGCGCCTCCTTGTTACGTTACCAGCGGGAGCAATCGAGCGGATCGATAACGTGCGCCAGGATAGCGAGACACGATTGGATGTGATCCGTGCGGCTATTGAGCGCGAGATCAAGCGGAGGGAGCGGGGCCGCTAGGGCTGACGATTGGTCGTCTATCGCCCCATATCCAGCGCTCCGTCCATCATCAGTGCCAATTCCAACTGTCTCGTTGCAGCTTCGATGTCTCCGCCCTCCGCCGCCGCCAGGATCAGCTTGCCGGCGTGCTGCCATTGAGGGCGCCTTGCCCTGGCCCCTTCGACGTCGAGGATATAGATCGCAGCATCGCGGAGGGTGAGCAATTGGCCCTTATTCGGCTTGGTATAGCCGACCGAACGGGAGAGTGGTTGGCTCCAATTGGCCATGCCTCTTGGCTCACGAGCCCTCGGACAGCGCATCCAGATTGGAGAGCGCATAGTCAACGAGCGTATCGTGATCATAGTCGTCCGACTGGGCTCGGCGCACGATCAGTTCCGCGAGGCGATAGCGAACCCGGTCAGTGGCATCATCGGGTTTGGCGTTCTGGAGCCGCTGCCATGCGGCGTCGAGCGCGGTTCCGAGGATTAGGAGCGCGTCGGGGTCAAATGAGTCACGGTATGGAGTGAGCGGCATTTGGGGGCTCCTAAGGCGTCTATTCGGCGGGCTTCTCCGCTAGCCACGTCTCGGAATCGGTCTCGACCCATCGCCTGGCCTGAGCCTCATTGCCAAAGCCTGTGACGACCTTGCGCTGGCCGTCAGGCCAAGTCGCGATCACACACCAGCCGAGGCCGATCTCGTCTCGTTCGATTTCGAAATTAGGCGCGTCCATTTGGGTCTCCGGTCAATCGCAGAATCGGCTACCAAGTGTCATGCGCAACGGCATTTTTCGCGACGACGAGGGCTTCGATATCCTCGTGAACGGCATCGAGCGGACCTTCCGGGACATGGAAGAGTTTGCCTATGCCGCCGGCAGGTTCCTGAAACGCCACAACCCTCATGATAGGATCGAGATCCGGGTCCGGGCAACGGGGCAGGTGACCGAAATTCTTGCACCAGGATCCTAGCTGGACAGGCTAGGTGGGTGTCACCTGGGCCCATCTCGGCCCGCGGCCTCGCCGGCGCGGATCGAACCGCTCCCCCGCGACGTGGGCGCAAAACAGGTCAGCGTCGGCGGCCTCGGCGAAGCAATAGATCGTACGCCACGAGCCCCCGACGTAAACGCTGTGGCGACGTGGCGCGAGCGACAGCTTGCGGCCCTCCAGATAGAGCCCCTGGGCGGGGAGGGTCAGGTGCCAATCGGCCGGTACCATGACCTGGTGGGGATACTCTCGATCGAGTTGGGCCGGCGACATCTCGCCTCGGCGTCGGGACATGGGGCCTTGCTCCTGGATTTCGGCAGGGATATTGTTCTCTAAATGTTCTCATGTCGAGTAGGGAGCAAGACCCATGATGGTGACCTATTACGTGGCGTTGCCGTTTGTGGATTCGGAGGAGGGCCCGCAACCTGGATCGGCCGTCGAATGTCCAACGGCGACCGACGCACGCATGCGAGCGGAGGCGATGTCCCGCAAGGATGGCAACGTCGGCGCGGTCGCCTTCAGTCGTGCGGGCGATCCGTCCATCGGCGAGTTCGCGGACGCTCAGGTGCTCGGACGGTACGGGCTGACGCCGGATGATTTTGCGGCGATTTAGATGGGTGAACACGCCAGGAACAGAATGCGGGACTTTTGCGGGACTTTTCGTTCCGAAAGCGGCGAATCCTGTCCCTTCAGGCCCTTATTGTTCCGGTCGTGTATTGCGACTTGGCGAGAAAAACAGTAGCTAATCCAACACTTAGAGACGGACGGAGCATAGCGCAGTCTGGTAGCGCACCTGCTTTGGGAGCAGGGGGTCGCAGGTTCGAATCCTGCTGCTCCGACCAGATCATGTGTTTGATTTCCATATCTTTCTTGGCCGGTTTTCTTGATCGGGCTTTCTTGACCCGGTTTTCTTGGCCCGGATTGACGCGTCAAAGATCCCATAGCCTTTCGCGACGCGGTGCCGACGGCTTGCTTTCGGGCTATTCTCCACGCCTCGGAGGCCGTCACATGCGGAGGGGCCATGACGGGCGGCATCGTCAACATCATGTCTGCGGACTGGGCGCGCACGCTGGTCGATCCGGCCGCGTTCGAAGACGAACAGGCGTGCCTCGGACAGGTGTGGACCTTCCTCGGGCTGACCTCCGATTTGGCGAATGACGGTGATTGGTTCAGGGCGACCTTGGCCGCGCGTTCGGTTTTCGTACAACGCTTCGGAGACGATCTCGTCGGTTTCGAGAACCGCTGCGCCCATCGCTCCTATCCGCTGCGCAATGCCGATCGGGGCAACGGCCCGATCGTCTGCGGCTTTCATCATTGGCGCTATAACAAGAGCGGCCGGGCTGTCGGTATCCCCCTATGCACGGAGCTGTTCGGCGCAACGCCACGGGAGCTGAACGCGCAGCTCATTCCGGTGGAGATCGCAACCTGTGGCGCGATGATCTTCGGGCGTTTTCGAGGAGAAGGCGCAACCGAAAGCCTTGAGGACCATCTGGACCTGGCATTTCCGATCCTGAGAAGCATGTCGAACCCGGCCATCCGGCCGGCGTTCATCACACGCTCCGTTCGGGCGAATTGGCGGCTGTGCTTCCACGCCAGCGTCGATGATTATCATATCGTCGCCGTTCACCCGACCACGGTCGGCAAGGCCGGTTACATCCATCGCGATCAGATCAGCTATTTCCGATACGGTTTGCACAGCGCCTATTTCGCCACCGCTCAGGCCGACGCTCTGGCGGACATGGCGCGGGCCTGTCGCGAAGGCGTTTGGCGATCGGAGCATTACCGGGTTTTCCACCTCTTCCCGAACCTTGCGGTTGTGCATTTCCAGGCGGACGGCGAGCGCTGGTATATCGCCGCTCTGCAATATGCGCCGCTCGCGATGGATCGCTCTCAGATGCGTGTTTGGATCTATCCGGCGCCGTTTCCCGCCAACGCCGCCTGGCACGACCGCTGGACGCGACCGTTCACCGATCCGGTTCGGGAGATGATCGTTCGCCGCTCGGTCAACCGTATTTTGAGTGAGGACAACGAGGTCTGCGAGCGTCAGCAATCCATTGCCTCACAGATGCGCGGGTCGGTTCCCATTCTCGGCGCGCTGGAGGAGCGGCTGGCGTGGTTTGAAGAGGCCTACGCGCGAACCATGACGAAGAAGCACGGTGTCCGGGACGGCGGCGGCAACCGGAGGCAGCCGATGACCGCGGCGATCACCGCCGGACTGGACGTGGCGCATCCGGAAACGCTATGAGTGATTTCAAGGCGTTGCAGGGGATTTGAATCCTGCTGCCGCGACCCTATTTGCTATCTCGGAGTTGTTCTGGCCCGCATCGTCGCGGCCGACAGACCGAAGACGGATCGAACATTATGACTGCCCGGATTTATCAGCGACCGAAGAATGCGATGCAGTCGGGCAAGGCCCGTACCGACCAATGGCTGCTCGATTATGAGCCCGAGGAGCCGCGGACGGTGGAATCCCTGATGGGCTGGACGACGTCGGGCGATATGCGCAGCCAGGTTCGGCTTCGCTTCGCCGATCGCGACGAGGCCGTGGCCTATGCCGAACGCCACGGCATTCCCTATCAGGTGCTGGAGCCGAAACCCGCATCGCGGCACATTCAGTCCTACGCGGATAATTTCGCCTTTACCCGGCGTGGCACCTGGACTCACTGAGATCTGGACACACTGAATCCGAATGCATAGAGCGGCGCTCGGACCACGGTTCCGACCGAGGTCGCGCATCGCCATTCGATGATGGATCGCGTTTGACCGCGCGTTGCTTCGCTGTCCCGAAGCCGTTTCAGAAGTCATGGGTCCATGGCCGCCATCTGCGGGAATGGCCGTCGCAATGGCCACCGATGATGAATTGCAGCCAGTGCTTTCAGCACGGAGCTTTCAGCGTGGACGGCGGGCTTGTCCCGGTTCGCGGAAGGGAAAGCAGACGGAAATGGATTCCCCTTTCTAGGCGCCTGTTCTAGTGTTGGACAATTGTTGCCCATGCCCCCGGTAAGAGGGCCGTCTAGAGGGAGAGAACGATGTCCAAGCTTTGGCAGCGGTGCGCCGCGTTTGCGATTGCAGCCAGTTTCGCGGCGCTGATTCAAACAGCAGGCGTTCAGGCGCAGAATTATCCCAGTCAGCCGATCCGTATTCTCGTGACCATTCCGCCGGGCGGTGCTCCGGATGTTGCGGCGCGCCTTCTGTCGGATCGTTTGATGAAAAGCTTGGGTCAGCCGGTCGTGGTCGAAAACCGCTCCGGCGCCAACGGCACGGTGGCCGGCGACGTGGTCGCCAAGGCCAATCCCGACGGCTACACGCTGATCCTGGCCGCCGACAGCCTGATCACCGTCAACCCCCATGTCTATGATTCGATGCCGTTCGACACGATGAAGGACCTGGTGCCTGTGGCCAGCGTGGCGTCCAACCAATTCTTCCTCGCGGTGAATCCGGACCTGCCGGTGAAAACGTTGCCGGAGTTCATCGAATACGCTCGCAAGGCGGACAAGCCATTGCCCTATGCGTCCGGCGGGAACGGCAGCCAGCATCAGCTCGGCATCGAGATGCTCAAGCAGGCGGCGAAGATCGATCTGCTGCACGTGCCGTTCCGAGGTGGCACGCCGGCGGGCCGTGCGACGGTGGCCGGCGAAACGAAGATCGTGCTCGCGGGGGCATCGAGCGCGAACCTGCTGCAAAGCAACCAATTGAGGGGCCTTGCGACGACCGGCAAGAATCGTTCGCCGGCGTTCCCCGATTTGCCCTCGATCAGCGAGTTCTATCCTGATTACGATCTGACCATCTGGCTCGGACTGTTCGCGCCGAAGGGGACGCCGGAGGTCATCCAGGCGACCTTGCGCGACCATGTTCACAAGGCGCTCAAGGAGAAGGACCTCGCGGAAAAGCTCAACCTCACCGGCAAGCTCGAAACGCTCATCCTGGCGCCCCAGGAGTTCGAGGCGCGGATCCGGAGCGACTACGAAAAGTACGGCAAGCTGGTCCGTGACGTGGGCATCAAGGCGAAATGACGCAATGAAATGCCGGCGGCGGCGCCGCCGCCGCTGCTGCAATCCTGTGGAACTGTCACGCTGGACGATCGCGTCCGGCGCGAATCTTTATGAAAATGGGTCTTTGTCGCTATCGGCGGTCTGCACTCTGTGGATGCCGCCCGGCCACTTTGCGGCTGCCATGTCATCGACACGATTGCCGCTGAAAGGTTGCTTTCAAACGATTCCAGACTTGGCGGGCGTCCCCGAGGGCAGCGAGCCGGTCGGAGTCCATTTCGCGCCGAGGATTTCATTGTGCTGTTTGTCCGTCGGGCCTGCCACGCTTTCGCATTGTCCGCTGCCGGTTTGGCGACCCTGGGCGCTCTTGCGTCGTCTGCCGACGACGCCCATGCGCAGACATCGCTTCAAGCCCGATATGCGGTCTCGGTGGCCGGTATTCCGGTTGGAACGGCGGACTTGCATTTGGATATCGCGGGCGGACGCTACACCGCGTCTGCCAGCGGCAGCGCCAGTTGGTTCGTGGGGCTGCTGATCGACAGCACGATGCGCGCCGCCGTCCATGGCCGTGTCGGGCGGGATGGTCCGATGCCGGACCTGTTCGTTGCACAGTTCGCCGACGGGATGGTGACGGATCAGGCGGCGCCGGGCGTTTTCGCCGGAATCGATCCGGGAGCGGACTTGGGGATCGGCATGGGTCCCGCCGGCCTGGCGGCCGGCTCTCCTTACACCGGGGCATCTGCGGCCGTGCAAGCCGCCAGCACCGCTGGAGCGATGGCGGACGATGATGGCGCGCTTCGGCTCGGCCGCGTCGCGGTCGCTGGGCGGAACGTCAATTGGGCCGAGTGGCCGGGCGAAACCGCCGGGTGGGTGAGGCCGGCGGCCACCATGTCGCGGGCTCCCATGGATCCGGTGTCGGCCCTGCTTTTGCCCATGACCGGAGCCTTCGACGTTCTTTCCGCTGAGATTTGCGAACACCGTCGAACGGTGTCGAGCGGAGGGCGGCGCTACGACCTGTCTCTGTCGTTCAAGCGGATGGAGCAGGTGAAGGGAGCGGAGACCGGATATTCCGGCCCTGCCATCGTCTGCGCTGTTTCGCTGGGTGCGCGGGACGGGGGGCAGGGGCCGGATCATGCGGCGGGGGGCTATCTCGTGCGTCATCTGTCCGACGGTCGCGACATCGAAATGTGGTTCGTGCCGGTCGCCGGGACACGGCTGGTCGCGCCTTATAGGGCCATGGTTTCCGGCATGCCCGGCCCCTTGGAGGTCAAGGCGACGGTGTTCATGGCCGGGCCATAGGCGGCGATTGGCGACGGACTTCGAGGCTCGCGCTGGTCTTTCAGCCAAGCCGGTCACCGGTGCTTCGACCGAAGCGTCGGACGCATTCGGAGACCAGTGCTGAATTTGTGATTTTGGGATACGGTCGATGCCATGAGCATCAAGACCAATGTTACGGGCCGTCTCGTTGCGGCGGCCCGAGCCCTCACCGGCGTGAGCCCGGACGATCTCGCGCGAACCTCCGGGGTGACGGTCCAGGCACTGGCCCGGATCGAAGCCAGCGGGGCGGCGGAGCTGCCGCCGGGAGCCGAGGCCGATGCCATCAGGCGTGCTTTGGAGGGCTACGGGGCCGTATTTGTCGCCGAGGGCGATGGTTTGGGCGCTGGTGTCAGGCTGAAATTCTCTCGCCAGGATGCCAGGCAGATCAGCCGCTTGGAGGGCGAAGGCGGCATCGTCCGCGATGACGATGTGCCGTAACGCCCACGATGGGCCGTAAGATGCCGGCTGAATGGGCCCTGACAGGCGTGTCTGATTGCGGACAGCGCTCATCCCGGCGCTGGCGCGAAAGCGGTCCCTCGTGGAGACAGAGTCATTGGAACGAAAGGCCCGGCGAGAGACGCCGGAGCCCCTTATCATTCGTCTGCCAAGACCGAGCTTTCGCCGCATCGGCGCGATCAGCAAGCTCGTCAGAGCCATCCTCGCTGGCGCCTTGATCGCCGAAGCCCGCCGTCTGGTGCTTCTTTGAGTCCGGCCCTGCCTAGGGTACGCAGGCGGCGGGCAGGGTGGCGGAATGGCTTGCAATGCGGCCGGGTGTCGTCACCCAGACGCTGTCAAATCGGGGATGTGCTTTCAGCGCTTGAAGCGCTTGTCGCATTTGGAAAAGACGGAAAGGCTGTCCGACGCAGAACGTGTGCATCGATAGCCCAAACACCAGCGATTGCTTCTCAGACAATCGCAGCATTTCCTCGAACTGGTCGAGGATCATGCGATGAAAATCCGTCGCTGATTGCATGCGGCTGAGCATGGTGGGCGCATCATTGATTTCGATCGGATAAGGCACGGACATGATGCGTCCGTTGCGAGTCCTGATCCAGAACGGTTGATCGTCTGCGGGCCAATCCATCAAGAAGGTGTAACCGTTTTCCTGCAAGAGATCGGGGGTGATATGGGTTTCTGAAATCCACGGTCCCATCCACCCGTAAGGCCGCTGTCCGCAACTTTGTTCCAGCGTTTTCGTTGCGTGAGCGATCATTTCCGCTTCCGCTGAGGCGTCCATGTCCGCTTGACGTTCCGAATTCGTGTAGCCATGCCCAATCACCTCATCGCCGCGTTGGCGAATGCGTGACGGAATCTGGGGGAACTCCTCACACACCGAGGCATTGAGCAGATGACACATCGGCAGACCAAGCTCGTCCATCATATCGAAAATGCGCCAGATCCCGACGCGCAGACCATAGTCGCGCCAGCCGAAATTCCGGACGTCCGGCTGCGGGCCGAGTGCGGTCGGCGTATGGCCGAGACCTTCCCCGAAGCTGAAATGCTCGACGTTAAGTGCGCAATAGAAGGCTAAGCGTTTTCCCTCGGGCCAACTGAAATCCTGTCGCTCGACGATGGGGGAGTAAGCGTAGCGGTTGTGCTTTTTAAGCTTCATGTCGTTCTTTCCTGGTTCGATTTAGAGTTTATAAGTTACTTTGCTCTGGCTCGACAGATGGCAATTCGAATTGGATTGGATCGCTTGATAAACCGCACAAAGCCCAGTCGCTCATCCGGTGCCGAAGCTTACGAACTGCTTCTGGAGGCGATTGAAAACGGAACGTTGTCGCCGGGGACGCGGCTCCGCGAAAGCGAACTGGCCGCACGGTTTGGAATTAGTCGGACTCCAGTGCGCGAGGCGCTCAAGAGCCTGGAAATTCTTGGACTGGTCCAGCACGAATTGCATCATGGAGCTGTGGTTGCGAGCCTCGACTACGAGCAGATGAGAGAGCTCTATCATGTCCGCGAGGTTCTAGAAGGTGAGGCGGCGCGATTGGCGGCCACCCACGCGAATCATACTGAATGTCCGTCGTCAGGGATTTTGGGACCATTGGCGCGGTGAGCTAACAGAGGCTCTGGCCCATCAGGGTTTTTATTTTAGGCGGCCGCTTCTCGATGAAGCAAGCGGCGCTGTTTGATGGTTTCG
>Ga0180217_1002304_pt1 | contig 17997 bp, 21 predicted proteins | sample eDN3rd37CBELigOP_FD_128521 | JGI IMG/M metagenome (GOLD analysis project Ga0180217, IMG submission 128521) | Enriched Organic Plus compost microbial communities from Emeryville, California, USA - eDNA 3rd pass 37_C BE-Lig OP (version 2) (version 2) ... | reverse complement strand
CGGCGAAGCAGCGCACCACATGCGCCACGGCATCGGTCTCGCGGATGTTGGCGAGGAACTGATTGCCCAAGCCTTCGCCGCGCGAGGCGCCGCGCACCAGGCCCGCGATATCCACGAAGGTCAGCCGTGTCGGCACGATCTGCTCCGACTTGCCGATCGTCGCCAGTGTGGTCAGGCGCGGATCGGGCACGGCGATCTCGCCGACATTCGGCTCGATGGTGCAGAACGGATAGTTCGCAGCTTGCGCGGTTGCGGTCTGCGTGAGTGCGTTGAAGAGCGTCGACTTGCCGACGTTCGGCAGGCCGACGATGCCGCATTTGAAACCCATGTCGTTACCGTCACCCTTGCAAATGGTCTTGCAAATGGTCTTGCAAGCAGGTCTTGAAAATCGGTCACGCCCTGTAACCGGCGAAGGGACATCAGCCCCTGGTCTCCATCGCCAGATGGATCCGGTTCTGGAAGCTCTCGTCCTGGTTCTTGGCGAGCAGCGCCGCATGGTCGGCCATGGCGTCGCATAATGTCTCGACCCAGGGACGCTCCGCCTTGGCGAAGTCGCTCAGCACGTATGGATGCACCAGCGCCTTGTCGCCGGGATGGCCGATGCCGATGCGCACCCGGCGGTAATCGTTGCCGACATGGGCGGTGATCGAGCGCAAGCCATTGTGGCCGGCGTTGCCGCCGCCGGTCTTGACCCGGACCTTGCCCGGCGGCAGGTCCAGCTCGTCGTGGAACACGACCACGTCCGGCAGGCCGATCTTGAAGAAGTGCATGGCCTCGGCGACCGCCCGCCCGGACTCGTTCATGAACGTGCCGGGCATCAGCAGCAGCACACGCTCGCCGTCGAGCGGCCCGTCGGTCGCCGCGCCCTGGAAGCGCCTCTTCCAGGGCGGGAGCCGATGACGGCCGGCAATCGCCTCGATGGCCATGAAGCCGATGTTGTGGCGGTTGCCGGCGTAGCGTGTGCCGGGATTGCCGAGGCCGACGAACAGCCGCATGGCTCGCCGGCCTCGCGCGCGTTACTTCTTCGCCGGCTCGGCGGCCGGAGCGGCAGCCGGAGCGCTGGCCGCCGAAGCGTCGGCGGCGGCAGCGGCATCGCGCTGCTCGTCGGCCAGGCCGGACGGCGGCGCGATGGTCACCAGCGTCAGGTCGCTGCGCACGGGGCTGACGCCCTCGGGCAGCTTGATGTCGTCGAGATGCTTGGAATGGTTGATTTCCAACTCGCTGACATCGACTTCGATGAAGGCCGGGATGTGCTCCGGACGGACAACGACGTCGATCGCATGGGTGACGAGGTTGACGGTGCCGCCGCGCTTGACGCCTGGCGAGACGTCGGCGCCGGTGACGTGAACGGGGATCGAGACGCGGATCGTCGTGTCTTTGCCCAGGCGCATGAAATCGACATGGATCGGAATGTCGCGCACGGGATCCAACTGGAAATCGCGCGGGATCACCCGGTGCTTGGAGCCGTCAATCTCGATGTCGTAGATCGTCGTCAGGAAGTGGCCCGCGTAGACCTTCTGCTTCAACTCCTTGAAGTTGAGGGAGATGGTCGCCGGCTCCTTGCCGTCGCCGTAGATCACGCCGGGAACGCGGCCCTGGCGACGCTCCGCCCGGGAGGCCCCCTTGCCTGCCCTCGGTCGCGCCACGGCCTTCAACTCGCCAATGGTTGCCATGACTGAATAGCCTTCTTCGTCGGATGTTCGGATATGCGAATAGCGCCGCGGCAGCCTCCAGGGGTGCTGGGGCCGCAGACCGGCGGCTTATAACCGCCGCAGGCTGGGAAGACAAGGAAAGCAGGCCGGACGGCCGCCGGTCAGCCGGTCTGGCCCTCGGGCGGGCCGCCCGCGCTCGGCGGGAGCGGACCGGGGCCCGGAGGCTGGGCGGTCAGCGCGTCGATCCGGGCCTCAAGCGCCGCGATCCGCGCCTTGAGGGCCTCGTTCTCCTCCCGCGCGAGGCGGGCCATGTCCTTGACCGCCTCGAACTCGTCCCGGCGCACCACATCGAGATCGCCGAGCACGCGCTCGGCCTGGTTGCGGAACAGGGTGTCGAACTCGCGCCGGACGCCCTGGGCGACGCCGGCGGCGTCATTCATCAGCCGTGCCGCTTCATCGAAGAATCGGTTGTTGGTCTGGGTCATGATCGTCTCCGGCGTTTGGCCTCAAAGCATGGTCCGCGAACGGCGCGGCCGCTTCGGCTCCATCATCTATGGCGGTCCGGCCACGCCCTCGCAAGGGGCGTCGCTCCGCCATTGGCGTCCGCGCGCCGGCGCGCCTTGACTTTCCCATCGGTCCGCCCCCATTCACAGCCCATATCACCGGCGGAGACCCGATGCCTGTTCTCGCTCTTCCCTTTCCGGTGATCGACCCCGTTCTCATCTCGATCGGGCCGATCGCGATCCGCTGGTATGCCCTGGCCTATATCGTCGGCATCCTCCTGGGCTGGTGGTACGCGCGGGCGATCATCCGCAACAACCGCTATTGGGGTTACGTCAAGCCGCCGCTGACGCTGACCGACTTCGACGACTTCGTGCTCTGGGTGACGGCCGGCATCATCCTCGGCGGCCGGCTCGGCTTCGTCCTGTTCTACAATTTGCCCCATTACCTCGCCAATCCGCTCGATATCCTCCAGGTCTGGCATGGCGGCATGTCATTCCACGGCGGGTTCATCGGCTGCGTCCTGGCCGTGACCCTGTTCGCCTGGAAGCGCGGCATTCCGGTGCTCTCGCTCGGCGACATCACCTGCGCCGTGGCGCCCATCGGGCTCTTGCTCGGGCGGATCGCCAATTTCGTCAACAACGAGCTCTGGGGCCGCGTTACCGACGTGCCCTGGGCGGTGATGTTTCCCGGCGCGGGTCCGCTGCCGCGCCATCCGAGCCAGCTTTACGAGGCGACGCTGGAAGGACTGGTGCTGCTGGTCCTGCTCGCGATCCTGGTGCGTCGCGGCGCCCTGCGATGGCCTGGCCTCGTCACCGGCATCTTCGCGGTCGGCTATGCACTCGCGCGCATCACCAGCGAGTTCTTCCGCGAGCCCGATCCCCAGCTCGGCTTTCTGTTCGGCCAGATGACCATGGGTATGCTGCTCTCGATCCCGTTGCTGATCGCGGGCATAGGCTTCATCCTGTATGCGCGGTCGCGGCCGCCGTTGTCGCCGACGACCGGAGCATAACGTCACCACGGAGGCGGGGGTGGCAGGCAATCCGCTGGAAAATGAAATCCGCGACCGCATCGCCGCTCATGGTTCCATGACCCTGAGACGGTTCATGGAGCTGTGCCTCAGCCATCCCGAGCACGGCTATTACACGACCCGCGATCCGTTCGGCCGCGCCGGCGATTTCATCACCGCGCCCGAGGTCAGCCAGATGTTCGGCGAACTGATCGGATTGTGGGCGGCGGCGGTGTGGCGCCAGATGGGCGAGCCCGACAATGTGCGTCTGGTCGAGCTGGGTCCGGGCCGGGGCACGATGATGCATGACGTGCTGCGGGCCGCCCGTGTGGTGCCGGCCTTCCACGCCGCCATCGTCGCCCATCTGATCGAGATCAGTCCGGTCCTGCGCTCGCGGCAGCGGCGCACGCTGGCCGGCATGGACGTGCCGCTGTGGTGGCACGACAGCTTTTCCGAGGTGCCGGCCGGGCCGATGATCGTGCTCGCGAACGAGTTCTTCGACGCGCTGCCGGTGGCGCAAGCCGTCAAGGCGCCGGGCGGATGGCACGAGCGCACGATCGAGATCGCCGATGAGGGACATTTCGAGCTGGGCTATATGTCTCAGCCGATGGCCCTGTTCGAGCGCTTCCTGCCGGCGGAATTGGCCGATGCGCCGGACGGCACGGTCTACGAATGGCGCGACGACACGCTGGCGCTGGAGATCGGCCGGCGGCTGTATCATGAGCGCGGCGCGGGCCTCGTGATCGACTACGGCTACACCGAGCCCGGCATCGGCGAGACGCTTCAAGCCGTGAGCGGCCACGATTACGTCGAGCCCTACGCCGATCCAGGGCAGGCCGACATCACCGCCCATGTGGATTTCCGCGCGCTCGGCCGATCCTGCGAGGGGATGGGCTTGCGGCTGCACGGGCCGGTCACCCAGTCCGACTTTCTCATGTCGCTCGGCATCTCGCGCCGGGCCGAGGCGCTGCGGGCTTCGATGCCGCAACGGAGCGAAGAGATCGACGCAGCGGTCGCACGGCTGGTGCGGGGCGGTCGCACCGGCATGGGTTCGTTGTTCAAGGTGCTGGGCTTCGCCCATCCCTCGCTGGGAGAATTGCCGGGCTTCGAGGGCGCTTCGGAGGAGGCCGGGATCGCCGAGGACGAGGCCGAAAGCTAAAAACCCCCGGCGGGGGCCGGGGGTCTGTCTTACCGATCCAAAATCGGACGGATCAAGGGCAAGGATGGCGCCGGCCGTCGTAGCCCAGATAGGTCCCCGAGCGCGGGTCGTAGGACCGGAACCGCCGCATGCAATATTCCACTGCGGAGTCCACCGGGACCTGCTCAACGTAATAGCCGCCGGAATAGGGCGGAGCGTAATAGGGCGACGCGGCCAGGGCGCTGCCCAACAGCGCGCCGGTCGCAATGCCTGCGGCCAGTCCGCCGCCGCCCCAGCCCCATCCGCCGCGATAGCCTCGGTAATAGCCACCGCGATAGCCGCGGTAGCCCCCGCGATAGCCTCGATATCCGCCCCCACGATATCCGCCGCCAATCGCCGCGCCACGATGAATGGTCACGGGGCCGATCCGGGCGCTGCCGCCGCGCCGGAACTGCACGGTCTGGATTGCCGATTGCGAGGCCTGCTGCCCGGCGCCGCCGAGCGCACCGGCACCCGAACCGATCGGCGCGGCATTGGCCGGTGCCAGCATCAGGGCGGCGCCGAGCGTGGCCGTTGCCACCGTTGTCTTGAGGAAACGCATGTCGAACTCCCTGTCACGCGTATGATCCTGTCACGCGTATGGTTGTGTCCGTTGAGTCTGTCGCCTTTGATCTGAAGGTTGGCTGAACAGACAATTCATTGTCCTGTCGAACGACCTTCGATGGCCCATCACCGGCCATCGCACTGCCCAGGAGATAACGATCGATCGCGGGGTTCGATCCGCTGGACAGTCTCGGCGCCGGAGATCGTGATCGGGGGCCCCTGCCGGTCGAAAAAGCCCCCCGGACATCCGGCCGGGGGCCTCTTTTGTGGTGCCGGCTGTCGCCGGATCGATGCCTCGGCCGTTACGGGCAGGAATGGCGCCGGCCGTCGTAGCCCAGATAGGTCATCGAACGCAGGTCATAGGATTTGAATCGCCGCATGCAATATTCGATCTCGGCTCTGGACGGCCGCTCGTCGATGATATAGCCGCGCGGCGCCGACTGGGCGGCGATGGCGCTACCGAGCAGCGCGCCCGCGGCGATGCCCGCCGCCACACCGGCACCGGTGCTGTAGCCGCCACGATAGCCTCGATAATAGCGAGGCCCATAATAGCCCCGGTGGCGGTACCGATACTGAATCTCATGCGTGGCGGTGGTTTGCTGGGCGGCCAGGCCCAGGGCGCCGGCGCCTGAACCCATCGAGGCGGCCGCGGCCGGACCCGCAGGCATTGTCAGCAACGCAGCGCCCAGGGCTGCAATGGCCACGGTGGTTTTCAGCATACGCATCGTTCGTCTCCTGTCTCACCTGAATGGGTTTTGTCGCTCGGCTTCTGGAACTTGGTGTCGCGAACCGTCGGTTTGGTTCGGTTTTATGGGCCGCTCGCGACGAATGTGCCTCGAAAGGATGCCCAAAGCTTACTCGTTATCGGTGGATTTTACTCCTTTTCGACCCCAATGACGTGCCTTTTGCGGCTTTTTCGTTGCGCGGATCGGCGGTCGTGCCCATTGATCCGGCGCAGATTCCTCAAGCGTCCGAGGCCGTCCCATGCTGCTGCAAGCCCGTTCCTTGGCCGATCTGCCGGGCATCCGGCACGCGTTTTTTACCCGCGAGGGCGGGGTGTCCGAGGGCATCTACGCCAGCCTGAACGGCGGCACCGGGTCTGACGACGATCCGGCGCGGGTGGCCGAGAACCGAGCCCGGATGGCGCAGGCCCTCGATGTCGCGCCGGATCGGCTCGTCGGCGTCTATCAGATCCATTCCCCCGACGTCGTGGTGGCCGAAGGCCCCTGGCCGACGCCGGAGCGGCCACGGGCCGATGCGATCGTGACCCGCGTTCCGGGGCTGGCGCTGGGCGTGTCCACCGCCGATTGCGGACCCGTCCTTCTGGCTGATCCGAAGGCCGGCGTGATCGGCGCCGCCCATGCGGGCTGGCGCGGCGCGCTCGGGGGGGTGCTGGAGGCCACCGTCGCGGCCATGGAGGGTCTCGGCGCCCGCCGGGATGACATCGTGGCGGCCGCCGGCCCCATGATCAGCCAGCCGAATTACGAGGTCGGCGGCGATCTCGTCGAGCGTTTCGCGGCCGAGGACGCCGAAAGCGGTCGATTCTTCGCGCCCGGCACGCGGGCGGGGCACGCCCAGTTCGACCTGCCGGGCTATGTCGTGTCCCGCCTTCGGCGCTGCGGTCTCGGCACGATCGAGAATCTGGGCGTCTGCACCTATGCCGATCCTGCGCGGTTTTACTCGTATCGCCGCACGACCCATCGCGGCGAGCCGGATTATGGGCGGCACGTCAATGCCATCGCCCTGGCTGGATAGCCATTGCCCGAACGATGAGCAGATGCGGGCGGTTTCGCGCCGTCCGGCTGTGCCGATATTAACGCAGCCCGGAAAAGAACGGGGGCAGAGGCGTCGCCGTATTGCCAGCGCGCGCGCCTCCTTGGTATCAAGCCGCCGCCCGCCACGCAGCGCGGCGCGCGGGGCTGACTAAGGAGAGAGTGTCCATGGCGAAGAATGGAGCGATCAAGCTCGTCGCCGGGAACTCGAATCCGAAGCTCGCGACGGCCATCGCCGCGCACCTTGCCCTTCCGCTGACCCAGGCCGTCGTCCGCCGCTTCGCGGACATGGAGGTGTTCGTCGAGATCCAGGAGAACGTTCGCGGTGCCGACGTCTACGTGATCCAGTCGACGTCCTATCCCGCCAACGATCACCTGATGGAGCTTCTGATCATCATCGACGCGCTGCGGCGCTCGTCGGCGCGGCGCATCACCGCGGTGGTCCCCTATTTCGGTTATGCCCGGCAGGACCGCAAACCCGGTCCCCGCACGCCGATCTCGGCCAAGCTGGTCGCCAACCTGATCACCCATGCCGGCGCTGACCGGGTGATGACGCTCGACCTGCACGCCGGCCAGATCCAGGGCTTCTTCGATATCCCGACCGACAACCTGTTCGCGTCGCCCGTGATGGTGCGCGACATCAAGGAGCGTTTCGCGCTCGACAAGGTGATGGTCGTCTCGCCCGACGTCGGCGGCGTGGTCCGCGCGCGCGGCCTCGCCAAGCGCATCAACGCGCCGCTGTCGATCATCGACAAGCGCCGCGAGCGCGCCGGCGAATCGGAGGTGATGAACGTCATCGGCGACGTGCAGGGCTACACCTGCATCCTGGTGGACGACATCGTCGATTCGGGCGGCACGCTGGTGAATGCCGCCGAGGCGCTGCTCGATCAGGGCGCGACCGACGTGTACGCCTATATCAGCCATGGCGTTCTGTCGGGCGGCGCGGTCGCGCGCATCACCGCCTCCAAGCTGAAAGAGCTGGTGATCACCGATTCGATCCAGCCGACCGAAGCGGTGCGCGTCGCGCGCAACATCCGCGTTCTGTCGATCGCGACGCTGATCGGCGATGCCATCGGCCGCACCGCCGCCGAGGAATCGGTGTCGAGCCTGTTCGATTGATCGGCGTTTGCGGCTTCAATGTCGTCGATTGTCGCGGCCTGTCTTCAAAGCATGTTCATTTCGCGCAATGCCCTGTGGATGGGCCGCCGGCTGAAGTTGCTCGAATCAGCCTGAATCTTCAAAGCTTTGGGTCCGGGCGTCGTTGCTGATGATGATCGCGCGGCTTTGAGTTGGGTTCGCCGCTTCGATTCGGTCTGACTGTTTCAGTCTGCGTCGTTCGGCGCATGTTGCGGCGCCGAGTGTGATCCTCCGAAGTTCGGATGGTTCGCGATCAGTATCGGTGCGGTCGAGTGTCCGGTCGCGAGAGCGGCGTGTCGTGCGCGTTTGTAACGCACCAGTTCCCTATCCATAGGACGGTTTGGAGACGGCATGGGCCTGTCCGGTCTCTTCGATGACTCGCGAATCAATCCGCTCGATGTGGTCGAGCGGATCGCTTCGGGCAATGATTGGTCCTTCGAGCGCGCGGGCGACGACGAGATCACGATTCTGGTCGCTGGACGCTGGAGCGACTACCAGATCTCGTTCACCTGGATGCACGATCTGGAGGCGCTGCACCTGGCTTGCGCCTTCGACTTGAAGGTGCCGGAGCGGCGGCGCGTGCCGGTGCGCGACCTGATCGCGATGATCAACGAGCAGCTTTGGATCGGTCATTTCGATTTGTGGTCCCAGGACGGCATGGTGATGTATCGCCATGCGCTGGTTCTGTCGGGCGGACTGACGGCATCCGGCGCGCAATGCCAGTCGCTGCTCTCCACCGCTTTGGAAGCCTGCGAGGGCTATTACCCCGCCTTCCAGTTCGTGGTCTGGGCCGGCAAGGAGGCGCGCGAGGCGCTCGACGCCGCGATGTTCGAGACCTCCGGCGAGGCTTGATCGCGCAAGGCTTGATTCGTGCGAGCCTTCATCGCGAAGCCTTGACCCTGTCGCGTGTTTATCGTGTTGCTGCTTCGACAGGAGAGCAGCCATGGCCAAGCGCGCGACCAAGCGACCGATCAAAGCCAAATCCAAGCTGAAGGGCAAAACTGGCCCCGCGCGCCGCAAGGTCGGCGCGAAGGCAGCCGCTAAAGCCTCCACCAAGGCCTCCACCAGGGCTTCGACGCGCGCGCGCGCGGCCAGTCGAAAGCCAGCGCGAACCCCCGCTGGCCGGACGGGTCGCGGCGCAAATCCTCTCGCCAGGCTCGACGGTCCGCTGGTGCTGGCCGGCGCCGGCAAGATGGGCGGCGCGATGCTGGAGGGCTGGCTGGCGCGGGGGTTGCCGACGCGGCGCGTCGTGGTGATCGATCCGCAGCCCGGCAAGCCGGTGCGCGCGCTGGCCCGCAAGGGCGCGCGGATCAATCCCAGGGGCGCCCTCGGGCCCGCCGCCGTGCTGATCGTCGCGGTCAAGCCGCAGGTGGCGGCCGAGGTCCTGCCGACGCTGGCCCATCTCGTCGGGCCGAAGACTCTCGTCGTGTCGATCATGGCCGGCAAGCCGCTGTCCTTCATGGAGGGGATCCTGCCGGCGTCTCCCCTCGTGCGGGCGATGCCGAACACGCCGGCGGCGATCGGCCGGGGCATGACGGTGGCGGTCGGCAACGAACATGTGTCACCGGCGGCCCGGCGTCTCGCCGATGCGCTGCTGTCCGCGACCGGCGCGGTCGAATGGGTGGATGACGAATCGTTGATGGACGCCGTCACCGCGGTGTCCGGCTCCGGCCCGGCCTATGTGTTTCTTTTGGCGGAGGCGATGGCGCGCGCCGGTGTCGCGGCCGGACTGCCCGAGGGGCTGGCGCGCATTCTCGCCGAGACGACCGTGGCGGGATCGGGCGAATTGCTTCGCGTTTCGGGCATCGATGCGGCCACGCTGCGCCAGAATGTGACTTCGCCGGGCGGAACCACGGCGGCGGCGCTGTCCGTTCTGATGAAGGCCGATGGGCTCGATCCGCTGGTGGCCGAGGCGGTGGCGGCGGCCGCGCATCGCAGCCGGGAACTCGCGGGATAGGTTCCAGCCGCCAAGCCGCCATGCGCCGCACCGCCGCCTTGGAACGGCCCGGTGGGGAGCCTAGTTTACAGAGAGCACTGGCGTGGAGGAGAGACCGCTCATGAACCCCGATGCTCCGGATTTCGAACCACCCGAGGGTGAGCCCCGCAACATCGCCGGCAGCGGAAAGCCGGCGCGCGAGCGCATCATCGACGCGCTCCTGGCGATTCTCCCGGACAAATCGTTCGAGCGCATCACGCTCGCCGAGGTGGCCGCGACCGCTGGCGTCACGCTCGCGGACATGCGCGGCGAATTCGGCTCCACGCTCTCGATCCTGACCGCTCACATGAAGGAGGTGGATCGCGCGGTGCTCGCGGGCGCCGAGGCCGATGACGGAATGGATGAGGAGCCGGTGCGCGAGCGTCTGTTCGACGCGTTGATGCGCCGGTTCGAGATTCTGGCGCCGCATCGCGAGGCGATCCGCTCGCTGATGGAATCGGCGCGGCGCAATCCGCCGCTCGCCCTGGCGCTCAACGGCGCCTCCGTCCAATCGATGCAATGGATGCTGGCCGCGGCCGGGGTCAGCAATTCGGGCCCCAAGGGCATGATCCGCGCCCAGGGGCTGGCCATGCTCTACGCCTGCGCCATGCGTACATGGCTGAAGGATTACGATCCGGGCTTGGCCCGCACCATGGCGGCGCTCGATCGCGAACTCGCACGCGGTCATCGGATGGCCGGATTGCTCGATGGCTTGTTCGCCATTCCGGCGCGCGCCTGCCGGATCGTGAACGGCGGCCGCCGTCGGCATCAACGTCGCCGCATGCCGCGCGATGGCGACGAGCATTACGCAGTCTGACGGCCCGGGCGATCATGGTCTTTGATCGAGCATGATCTGATCCGAAAACCGCTTCGCTCGTTTCGGTTGGCGCATGATCTGATCTCGAAACCGCTGCGCACTTTCGAGGATCATGCGCTTCGGGATCATGGTCCTTCGTTGAGCATGATCTGATCCCGAAAACCGCTTCGCACTTTTCGGGATCATCCTCTAAACCGGCACGCGAACGGTGGCGCGCAGGCCGCCCATCGGGCTTTCGCCGAGCGTGATGTCGCCGCCATGGGAGCGGGCGATGTCGCGCGCGATGGCAAGGCCGAGACCGCTGCCGCCGCGATCCTGATTGCGCGCGTCGTCGAGCCGCAGGAACGGCTTGAACACCTCTTCCAGCATGTCCGGCGGAATGCCCGGACCGTCGTCGTCCACCGTGACGGTGAGCCAGCGGTGGTCGCGGTGGCCCGTGATGGTGATAGCGGAGGCGAAGCGCGCCGCGTTCGAGACCAGATTGCCGAGGCAGCGCCGGAAGGCGGCGGGACGCACCGTGATGATCGGATGGCCCTGGAACGAAACGGTCGCGCGATGGCCGTTGCGCTCGGCGTCGGCCTGCAATTCGTCGAGGAACGCCGCCATGTCGGTCGGCTCGGCGTTCTCGCCGGCGTCGCCGCGCGCGAAGGCCAGATAGCCCTCCAGCATGCGGCTCATCTCGTCCACGTCTCGCTTCATCGCCTCGATCTCGGGCGCGTCGCCGAGCAGCGCCAGTTCGAGCTTGAAGCGTGTCAGCACCGTGCGCAGGTCATGCGAGACGCCGGCCAGCATCGCGGTGCGCTGCTCCATGGCGCGCTCGATGCGGCTTTTCATCTCGATGAAGGACTGCGCCGCGCGCCGCACCTCGCGTGCGCCGCGCGGCCGGTAATTGACGACCTCGCGACCCTTGCCGAAGGCTTCGGCGGCATCCGCGAGCCGCAGCACCGGCCGGATCTGGTTGCGCAGGAACAGCACCGCGACGGCGATCAGCACCAGCGAGGTGCCGACCATCCAGAGCAGGAAGATCTCGGAGTTCGACGCATAGGCGGCGCTGCGCCGGGCGAACACGCGCATGATCGTCTCGTCCAGCCGGATCCGGATTTCCACCAGCGAGGAGCGGCCCACGGTGTCGATCCAGAACGGCCGGCCGATCTGCTTGCGAAGCTCCGCCGACAGCGCGTGATCCAGCAGCGAGAAGAAGGGCTTGGGCCCCGGCGGCGGCATTTCGGTGGGCGGCAGGAAATCGACCGTCAGTCCGAGCCGCTGCTGGGCGATGCGTCGCAGCATCGCCTGTTCGGTGTCCTTGGGGTTGGCGTTGTAGATGTCGATCAGGGCCGCGATGTCCTGGACCACGGCGGCCGAGAGGTTCTGCGTGACGTGGCTCCAATGCCGCTCCATGAACACGAAGGCGACGACCGATTGCAGGATCACCATCGGTACGATGATGATCAGCAGCGACCGCGCCCAGAGTCCGGTCGGCATCAGGCTCTTGAAGCGCCGCGCGAAGCGGCGCCAGCCGCCGGACACCAGCCCGGCCGCCGAGCGAAGGCGGGTGATGCCGGCGTCGATCGTCGTCACGATACCACCATCAGCCGATAGCCGATGCCGCGCACGGTCTGGAGCAGCAGCGGGTTGGTCGGATCGTTCTCGATCTTGCGGCGCAGGCGGTTGACCTGCACGTCCACGGCGCGCTCGTTGACGGTGCCGTTGCCGGCCGCCAGCGCCATGCGCGGCACGGTCTCGCCGGCTCGGATCGCCAGGATGGTTAGCATCTCGCGCTCGCGGTCGGTGATCCGCACGATCTCCTCGCCGCGCCGCAGCTCGGCCCGCGCGATGTGGAAGATGAAGTCGCCGAACGTCACCTCGGCGGGCGGTGCCAGCCGTGGCTGCGCGCGGCGCAGGATGCTGGCGATGCGCAGCGCCAGCTCGCGCGGCTCGAAGGGCTTGGCGACGTAATCGTCGGCGCCGATCTCAAGGCCCTCGATGCGCTTGTCCTGCTCGCCGAGGGCGGTCAGCATCAGGATCGGCACGGACGAACCGGCGCGGATCGACGCCGCCAGTTCGAAGCCGGTCTCGCCCGGCATCATGACGTCCAGGATCAGGAGGTCGAACGTCAGGTTGCCGAGCTTGGCGCGGGCGTCGGCGGCGCTCTCGGCGGTCGTGATGCGATAGCCCTCGCCGGCCAGGAACCGCGACAGCAGATCGCGGATGCGCCGGTCGTCGTCGACCAGCAGCAGATGCGGCGCGTCGTCGGCCGGCGGGGGGAGGGGCTTAGAGGGGACGGGGGCCATGAGGCCGTCCCATGCGGCTCATGGCCGCATGCGCCGCCCGCGGTCGGCGCGGGCGATCAAGCGCTGCACACCCTCGCGGCTGTCGGCGTCGATGACGGCGGTGAGGAATCGGCGGGCCTGCTCATGAGCACCGGGCCCCAGATCGGCGAGCGCCTCTCCAAGCCGCTCCGACTGGAGTCGGGCCAGCCGCAGGGCCAGGTTCTCGCCCTTGTCCGTGACATAGAGCAGGCGCTGGCGGCGGTCGCGGTCGCCCTCCTTCTGGATCACGAAGCCCTGGTCCACGAGCTGTTTCAGGACGCGGCCGAGGGATTGCTTGGTGATCTTGAGAATATCCAGCAGGTCGGCGACCCGGATGCCCGGATGGCGGTAGACGAAATGCAGCACCCGGTGATGGGCGCGCCCGAAGCCGTAATGGGCCAGGATGTCGTCGGCGTCCCCCACGAAATCGCGGTAGGCGAAAAACAGAAGCTCGATCAGATCCCAGCGGGCTTCGGAGGGATCGGAGGCTGGCGCGGCATCCGCCGAAGGGACTCGGTCCGGAATGGCGGAAACAGTTATGTCAGTCATATTGACATATTTCGGTTGGATTGTTATCCAAAGACGCGCTTCGGCGCAAGGATCGTACCAAGAGAGCGGGCCGGCGGGCGCGTGTAATGGTTAGTTTCGAACCATACCGAGTCTCGGGCCTGGACGCAAAAGCCGGGCCGGGCCAAACCAGTGCATACCGGAGCGGTGGCTCTGCCCTTGAAGCGGCCATGCGGGGCCTGCCCCCAAAGACCGTGTTGTCAGTCTCCCAGGAGGGAACGCCGTCATGACCGTCGCCTTTGATCAGCGCCCCGATCTCATCTGGTTCGATGGCAAGCTCGTGCCCACCGCCGAGTCCAAGATCAGCGTGCTGACGCACGGCTTGCATTACGCGAGTTGCGTGTTCGAGGGCGAGCGCGCCTATGGCGGCACGATCTACAAGAGCGCCGAGCATTCCGAGCGGCTGAAGCGCTCGGCCAACATCCTGGACTTCGAAGTTCCGTTCACGGTCGCGGAACTCGACGCCGCCAAGGCCCAGGTGCTGGAGAAGAACGGCCAGGAGAACGCCTATGTGCGCGCGATCGCCTGGCGCGGGTCCGAGCAGCTCGGCGTCTCCGCCCAGCAGAATACGATTCATGTCGCCATCGCGACCTGGGAATGGCCGAGCTATTTCGATCCGGCGCAGCGCCTGAAAGGCATCCGCCTCGACATGGCCGACTATCGCCGTCCCGATCCGCGCACCGCGCCGTGCCTCGCCAAGGCGGCGGGGCTCTACATGATCTGCACGATCTCCAAGCACCAGGCCGAGCGCAAGGGTTATGCGGACGCCCTGATGCTGGATTGGCAGGGCCGCGTCGCCGAATGCACCGGCGCCAATGTGTTCTTCATCCAGGACGGCAAGATCCACACGCCGATCGCCGATTGCTTCCTCGCGGGCATCACCCGCGCGACCGCCATCGGGCTCGCCAAGCAGCGCGGCATCGAGGTGATCGAGCGGCGCATCATGCCGGAAGAGCTGCCGACGTTCTCGGAGTGCTTCATCACCGGCACCGCCGCCGAGGTGACGGCCGTGTCCGAGATCGGACCGCACCGGTTCACGCCCGGCAACATCACCAAGCAGCTCATGGACGATTACACCGCCGAGGTGCAGCCCAAGGGCAAAGCCTGCGCGGCGTAGAGACTTTCCGGCTTTGATAGAATCAAAGCCGGGTCTCCAGTCTTTATTTTGTCGCGTTTTCTTGACGCGAACCGGTTTCCACTTCGCTCGAAAACGCTCCAGAGCATGATCCAGAAAAGTGCGAAGCGGTTTTCGGATCAGATCATGCGCCAACTGAAAAGTGGCCGTTGGTTTTCAGGCCAGCTCCAACCCGCCCATCCTTCGTCATTGCCGGGCTTGACCCGGCAATCCATCCTCTTCGAAGGGATGGATCACCGGGTCACGCGCATGGCGCGGCCCGGTGATGACGAGTCCCAAGCTCTTTAATTTGTCGCGTCGCCTTCTCGCGAACCGGCTTCCACGTCGCTCGAAAACGTTCTAGCCGCAATCACCGCAGCGCGGCCGCGTCCAGCCAGAACACCTCGCCGGACGAATCCTCGGTGTCGAGCCACAGGAACGGCGTCTGCGGAAAGGCCGCTTCCAGCGCCGGCCCGCAACGGCCGATCTCGCAGAGCAAGCCGCCATTGTCGGATAGATGCGCGCGCGCCTGCCTCAGCATGGGCCGCACGAGATCGAGTCCATCCGCGCCGCCGTCGAACGCCAGGGCCGGCTCATGCCGGCACTCCGGCGGCAGGTCGGCCATGCCCTCGGCATCGACGTAAGGCGGATTGGCGATGATCAGATCGTAACGATTGTCGCCGACCGGCCCGAACAGATCGCCCTGCATCAGCCGCACGCGATTCTCCATTCCGTGTTCGGCGACGTTCCTCGCGGCCACCTCGAGCGCCGTGGCCGACAGGTCCACCGCGTCGACGGTTGCCTCGGGAAAGCGCATGGCCGCGAGAATGGCGAGACATGCGGAGCCCGTGCACAGGTCGAGCACGCGGCGCACGCCCTCCGGCTCGGCGATCAGCGTCTCGAACAATTCGTCGGCCAGGATCTCGCCGAGGAAAGAGCGCGGCACGATGGCGCGCTCGTCGATGTGGAACGGCACGCCCAGCATCCAGATGCGGCCGACGAGATAGGCGGCGGGTCTGCGGGTGCGGATGCGCTCGTCCACGAGAGCCAGCACTGCGGTCCGCTGGGCCGGCGTCGGCCGATAGCCGGCCATCGACTCGATCTCGTCGGGCGCGACGCCCAGCGTTTCGGCGGCGAAGAACGCCGCTTCCGCCACGGGATCGGTGGTGCCGTGCGCGAAGACGAGACCGGCTTCTTCAAGACGGCGGCCCGCCTCATGGACCAATTCGGCAATCGTATCTGACATGGGAAATCTTCTAGAGCATGATCCCGAAAAGTGGAGACTGGTTTTCGGACAAGATCATGCCCATACAAGGAGATAGTCTTAGGGCCTGTTTTAACGCAGTTGAATCAGGCTCTAGCGACTCAGCGCCAGCGCTGCCGGATCGTTCGCGCGCAGCACGGCGATATGGCGCACGCGGTTCGCCGCGAGGAACGTGTCCATCGGCTCGTCGACGACCCGGCCATAACGTTGCGATGCATGGCGCAGCAGCCATCGCCCCTGTCCGTCGAACATGACGAAGCCGGTGTGGAAGAAGTCGAGCGCCGGACGCCGCGCGACGAAGCCCACGATGTCGCCGCTCGCCAATTGCCGGCGCCGGCCGGAAAACGCATCGCGCTCCAGGGCATTGATGATGACGCGGCGCCGTCCGAACGGGCTATGATCCACGGTCCTGTCGATTCGCACCACTGGGCCGATCGGCGGCCGATGCGCGATGCCGATTCTGACAGCCTCGTCGATCCATTCCGAGAAATAATGATTGCGCGTTCGCCACGAGACCTCGCCGCGCGCGTAACGGATGCGCTTGAGCATAGATTCGAAACCGGCGCCGTCGCGCGACAGCGCGGCCGCCAGCACCACCTCGCAATAGGTCACGCAATCGAAGGCGTCGTCGCGCACGACGAATTGCTCGGGGCGATCCGGTCCGCCGATCAGCGTGTGCGCGCGATAGGGACGGCCTTTCAGCGCATGGGAGATCAGGGCGATCCGGGCCGCGACGGGGCGATCGCGCGTCTCGCCGATCAGGCGCGCGATCAGCGGCGTGGCGGCCTCGGCGCGCGCCGGCATCGTCGCACCCAGGAGAGGCGCGAGTGCGGCGAGTTCGATGAGGGCGCGTCGCGTGATGGCCATGGCTGAATCGGGGTCGGGATCGAAGCGTCAGTCTAGAGCCTATCCGGTTCTGACAGAATCAGAACCGGGACTCTATCTGGTTATTTTGTCGCGTTTTCTTCACGCGAGCCGGTTTCCACTTCGCTCGAAAACGCTCTACCAGATGAACGCCGATTGGGCCGAAAGGCGGGCAACGCGGATGGAATGCGCGGGGCCGGTCCCGTTTGAAACCAAACCGCCCTATTCGCGCGTGGTGGGCGGCGTCCAGCGCTCCGCGGCCGCGTCGTCCTTGGATGCCGCCTCCACCCAGTGCCGGCCGGAGGCGCTTTCGACCTCTTTCCAGAATGGCGCGCGGGTTTTCAGGTAATCCATCAGGAAAGCGGCCGCCTCGAAGGCCGCCTGCCGGTGCGAGGACGCCGTGACCACCAGGACGATATCCTCGCCCGGCTCGATCCGCCCGTGGCGGTGGATCACCGTGACGCCGAGCAGCGGCCAGCGCGCTTGCGCCTCCTCGACATGGCGGGCGATCTCCTCCTCGGCCATGCCCGGATAATGCTCCAGCGTCAGCGCCGCGATCGGCTCGCCGCTCTCCGCGCCCCGGCAGATGCCCGTGAAGGTGACGACGGCGCCGATGTCGGTGCGGCCCCGCGTCAGCGCGGCGCTTTCGGCCGCGGGGTCGAACGGCTCGCGTTGCAGTCGGACGGTCATGCGGCGATCCAGTCAGAGTCCCTTACCATGAGGCGGAACGTGCTCTGTTTGCCCATGATCCCGAAAACCGCTTCGCACTTTTCGGGATCATGGGCGCTCTGCTTGCGCATGATCTGGTCCGAAAACCGCTCCACACCTTTCGGAACCATGCGCTAGCCCCCCGTCATCGGCGGGAAGAAGGCGATCTCGCGGGCGCCGGCGATGGATCGGCCCGGCTGGACATGGGTGCGGTCGATGGCGGCGCGGATCACCTTCGGGTTCTCGAAGGCATGCGCGTATTCCTCGCCGCGTCCCGCCAGCCAGTCCATCAGTTCGGCGACGGTCGTCACCGAGGCCGGAGGCGTGACCTCCTCGTCAGTCTTGCCGATGCGCTCGCGCACCCAGGCGAAATACAAAAGCTTCACGGCCTGCTCGTCTGCGATGGATTTCGCCGATCTATGTAGTCGGCCGGGCCCGATCCGGAAAGCATCCCGGATCGCGATCAGGCAACTTTATCGATAGCCCACTCCAGAGCTTGCTTCGCTCGAAACGCTTTAGTCGTCGATCATGTGCTGGAGCCCGGCGCGGAAATAGTCCCAGCCGGTG
>Ga0180217_1002302_pt1 | contig 18031 bp, 14 predicted proteins | sample eDN3rd37CBELigOP_FD_128521 | JGI IMG/M metagenome (GOLD analysis project Ga0180217, IMG submission 128521) | Enriched Organic Plus compost microbial communities from Emeryville, California, USA - eDNA 3rd pass 37_C BE-Lig OP (version 2) (version 2) ... | reverse complement strand
GATCGCCGGCACGCCCGAGCAGCTTGCGGATTTCGTGAAGTCCGAGGCTCCGCGCTGGCGCAAGGTGATCCAGGAGGCCGGGGTCAGCGCTGTCAAATAGGCGCGGGCTCGGCAGTCACGGCTGAAAGACGAAAGCGGCCGGTTGCAGCATCCGGTCGTGCGTGCGGCCTTGTGGCGGAGCTTCAGACGGTTCTTCAAGCCTGACTGAGGATGGACATCAATGCCGGTGCGGTGTCTCGCGCGATGGCGGCTACGTTGGCCGCGGACAGAGACAGGCGACCGGATCGTCCACCGCCTCCTGCGGATGCCAGAACGGGCAATCCGCACCGAGCAGAAGGTGCGGTTTCGGGGCGACATCAAGGACGGCCACGAGCGGATCCTTGGCACTGATGCCGGCGCTCCTCCGGATGCATCGCCAGCGGCAGGCTTGAGCGGGGCCGGGGCGACGCTTATTAATATTGAGACAAGCCATATAACAGGCGGCGCGCCGCCGCGAGGTGCGGGAGCAACCCCATGATCATCGACGGACCCGATTCAGTGACCGGCGCCGTCCTCGCCGAGCTGGAGCACGCCAAGGACCCGCGCTTCAAAGAGATCATGGGGGCTTTGATCCGGCATCTTCATGCGTTCGTGCGGGAGGTGCGGCTGACCGAAGAGGAGTTTCATCAGGCCGCCGCGATCATCAATTCCATCGGCCAGAGTTCGAGCCCCTCGCACAACGAGGCGGTTCTGATGTCCGGATCGCTCGGCGTGTCCACGCTCGTGTGCCTGCTCAACAATGGCGCTGGTGGAAACACCGAGACCACCGCCAATCTACTCGGTCCGTTCTGGCGGCTCGATTCGCCGCGCACGGAGAATGGCGGCTCGTTGATCCGTTCGCCGACACCGGGCGAACCGCTGTTCGTCAATTGCCTGATCAAGGATCAGGCCGGCAAGCCGATCGCCGATGCCGAGATCGACGTCTGGCATTCGTCGACCGAGGGCCTTTACGAGAACCAGGATCCCAGCCAGGCCGACATGAACCTGCGCGGCAAGTTCACCTCCGACAGCGATGGGCGTTTCTGGTTCCGCACCATCAAGCCGGCCGGCTATCCGATCCCGATCAACGGTCCGGTCGGCGCGCTGCTCAAGGCACAGGGTCGGCACAACATGCGTCCGGCGCATCTGCACTTCCTGATCTATAAGGAAGGTTACAAGACCCACATCTCCCAGGTCTATTCTCCGGACGATCCGTTTCTCGAAACCGATGTGCAGTTCGGAGTGACCAAGGCGCTGATCGCGCCCTACATCAAGCACGCTGCGGACGAGAAGGCGCCGGCCGACGATGTGACCGGTGAATGGTGGTCGATGGACTACACCTTCAACGTCGATGCCGGCGTGGCCAAGCTGCCGCGTCCTCCGATCCAGGAGAAGGCCACGAGTTCGGACGCGCGTCCGCAATATCTGCCGGCCGACCGCAAGCCCGCGCTGGCCGAGTAGCGTCGCGTCATTCGTGTGATGTTCGCGCGGCGGCGTATTGCGAAGACGCGCGTTAACGGAAAATTTGGACGGCAAATCGAATCACGCCGATGAGCGCGATTCGCGCTTTGAGAACAGAGCAAGATGAATGCGAGAACATATCAGCATTCGCCGCTTAACGCGTTCGGTGGCATCGCGTGCGTCGCGTTAAGACAAAATTGACGCGCTGAAATCAATCGCGAATCGGAAGCGATTCGTTCCTTGCGAACGAAGCGGGATGAATGCGAGAACATCGACATGTTCTCCGATTAACGTCATCGACGCGATCCGGCGGGTCTCGTTAAGACAAAATTGACTCGCGAAAAACAGACGCGATTGCGTTGCGATTCGTTCGTTACGAACGAAAGGAGACGTTCGCGGGAACATCGGAGAACCGCTATCGTTTGCGGGCAAAATCCAGATAAAAAAACTCCCTCGGCGCGAGGTCCGAGGGAGTCGAATGAAGGACGCAAGGATCGTCCAATGCGCGAACAGGCGGCGTTCGCTTTGTTCTCCTTCGCGCTCTATTTCATCATCTCGTCGGAGGCCATGACGCCCCACAGATTGGATGCGTTGGGGTCCTTTGCCCAAACTTTCGGCCGCTGCGGCTTGTCGCGGTGCCAGGGGCGCGGTTCGAAGTGACCGAGGTCCTCGTTCATCCGATCGAGTTCGGCGAACAGTTCGGTGATCAGTCCGTTCGGCCCGCGATGGTAGCAAAACAGGTTGTGGCCGATGCCGTGACGGCCTGGGCCCCAAAGGAGCTTGTAGCCGGCGAGGCTGAGCTGGTCGCAGGCCGTTTCCATGTGGCTCCAGTCGCGCAACTCGAACGCGGTGTGGAAGTGGCGGTTGGAGCCGGTCTCCATCAGGTTGATTGTGTGGTGATCGGGACCGCAGCGCAGGAACGAGAAGAAGTCGGCCATCCAGTCCGATTCGCGGAAGCCCAGCACGTCGCAATAGAACTTGGTGATGTGCTTGACGTCCGTGACGTGGAAGGCGACGTGGCCGAGCTTGTGCGGCACCACACCCTTCTTGGGAAACGTTTGCTGTTGCAGCTCGGGGCGCTTGAACACCTCCATGATCGTGCCCTTCGGATCCTCGAAGGCAACCATGTCGGTGACGGTCGGTTCGGGGTCTTTCAGGCGGCGGGCCTTGATGCCCTGCGCCTCGGTCTGCTTCTGGAACGCGTCGAGGTCGTCGTCGAGGCCGAGCTGGAAGCCGAGCCGCACGCATTGCGCCGCTGAGCCCTTCCGCAGCACCACCGAATGGTGGTCGATGGTCGAGGACAGGTAGGCGGCGTCTTTTTCCTTGGCGACGAGATTGAGGCCCAGGATGTCGGTGTAATACTCGATTTGCTGGTCGAGGTCGGGCGTCTCGTAGGTCGCATGGGCGATCTTCTTGACGCGGGTCATCTGACGTTCGTCTCGCGGGATCAGGCTCATGTCACTTCTGCCTCTGCATGGAGTTGACCACGTCCACCATGACGGCGACGTCGTGCGATTCACCCAGCCCCATGTCCACGCATCGCTGGTAAACCTCGATGGCGCGGTCGAGCAGGGGCGTGGCGGTTTGCGTTGAATCCGCCCAGTCGCGGATCATGTCGAAGTAGTGAAAGAGCTGAGCGGCCTGGCCTTGCACCGGATGGAACCTCTTCTGCGCCATCCAGGGTGCGCGGATGCCGAATTGCGTGGAGCCGCCGCTGCCCGACGCGATGGCCTTGATCATCAGATCGACATCGACGCCAGCTTTCAATCCGAGAGCCATCGCTTCGGCGGTGGCCGCGATATGGATCGCGACCAGGAGGTTGTTGACCAGCTTGACCTTGCTCGCGGCGCCGAACGGCCCGAAGTAAAGTTGCATGTCGGCGAAGCCCTGGATCACGGGCTCCAGCCGCTTGCATGCGTCGGCATCGCCGCCGAGAAAGATCACGCCCTTGCGGGCCTCGACCATTCCGGGAGTGCCGCTCACCTCGCCGTCGATGAAGACGGCGCCTTTTTCGGCGAGGGGCGCCACGTATTTTTCCTTGTCGGGCACGGGATGTGAGCCCAGTTCCACGATGATCTGGCCAGGTCTTGCGGTCTTCAAGAGACCTTGGGGCCCGTTGATCACGTCTTCCATGGCCTCCGAGGAGGGCAGGCAGCACAGGACGACATCGCACTTTTCGCCGATCTCGGCCGGCGATTTGGCGGCTGTACCGCCGGCCTTCTCGAACTCGGAAAGCGAGCCGCGGCGATAGCCGAGAACGTTAAAGCCGCTCTTGAGCAGGTTCTGGCAGATCGGCAGGCCGATCTTCCCCACTCCGACGAAACCGATGGTCTGCATGTGCGCTCCGCTGCGGTTGTGGGTTTGAGCTTCAAAGGCCGGTCCGGCTCGATGGGATTCGAGGACGCTATTCGATCGCCAGCGACTGGTCGGAGAAATGGACGCGGACGCCGAACGAGCCCTCCATCAAAGTCCATTCCCGAATATCGAAGTTGCGCAGGCCCCGTTTCACGAACGGATCGGTCTCGGCGATGGCGCGCGCCTCTTCGAGGTCGGCGGCGCGCAGGATGGTGAGGCCGTCGCCGGCCGGCCCGCCTGGGACCGCCGACAGCGGTCCGGACGCGAACAACGCGCCCTTGCGCTCAAGGCCGATCATGTATTCGAGATGCTCTGGAAGGACGGCGCCGATTTCGTCCGGCGTCGCGACGCCCTTGGACAGGACGACATAGAGGCGCTTGCGCAGCATGCGCGCCGTCAACTCACGAATGCGCTCCTCGCCGGTGGGCGGCATCGGACGTCTCCTCCATTTTCTTTTGTCTTAGGGCGCAAGGGCTAGCCGTGGCAAGCTGGTTGGTGTCGGCCTTTACCGTTCACCGACGCCGCAGACTAAAAAAGATGCACTGACCCGGGAGCCGGTGCAATGCTTGGCCCGGAGTCCGGTTTTGACAGACGTTCCCCGCTATGGTCTTTTCCCGGCCGTATCATGCGCCGCGTCCGTATCGTGCCCGTTTCCTTGACCGGCACCCCACAAAAACGGCCGGCTTAAGGGAAAGATGCCATGGCGCCACCCAGCTCTGCACACAAAAAAGATCCTGATATTTCCAAGGTGGAGCGTCTCAGCGTTCCCTACAGCACCAATGCCCCTGCCTTCGGCAGCGACGTGGTGGCCGAGACGTTGAGCGCGCTCGACATTCCTTATATTTCGCTCAACCCGGGCGCGAGCTATCGCGGTCTGCACGACTCGCTCGTCAACTTCCTGGGCAATGAGCAGCCGCAAATGCTGCTGTGCCTCCACGAGGAGGCGGCGGTCGCCATCGCCCACGGCTATGCCAAGGTGACCGGCAAGGCCATGGCCGCGGCGGTGCATTCGAACGTTGGCCTGTTCCACGCCACCATGGCGATCTTCAACGCATGGTGTGACCGGATGCCGATCCTGATCCTCGGCGCGACCGGTCCGGTGGACGCCATGAAGCGCCGCCCCTGGATCGACTGGATTCACACCGCTGCCGACCAGGGCGCGATCATCCGCAATTACACCAAGTGGGACGATCAGCCGGCCTCGGCGGGGGCCGCGCGTGAATCGGTGCTGCGCGCCTGGTGGATGGCCAATGCCATGCCGCAGGGCCCGACCTACATCAATCTCGACGTCGAGATGCAGGAGGGCAAGCTCACCGCCCCGCTGCCGCCCATCGACGTGAAGCGGTTCATCCCGCCGGTGGTGGCGAGCCCGGGTGCGGACCTGGTCAAGCAGGCCGCTGATATGCTGCGGGGCGCCAAGAAGCCGTTGATGCTCGCCGGCCGCTTCTCGCGCAGCGAGGACAACTGGAACAAGCGCGTGGAGCTGGCCGAGGCGCTGAACATGCGCGTGGCCTCCAACCTCAAGCCGTCCTGCTCCTTCCCGACCGACCACCACCTGCATATCGGCTCGCCCTCGACCGTCGCCAGCGACGAGGTCAACGAGGCGATCCGCGAGGCGGATGTCATCATCTCCTTCGATTGGGTGGATTTCGCCGGCACGATCAAGGCCGCCGGTGGCGCGCCGAAGGGCCGGATCATCAACATCTCGCTCGATCAGACGATCCACAACGGCTGGACGATGGATTACCAGGGCCTGGCTCCGGCTGACCTGTTCATCGCCGCCGACACCGACGCCACCATCGACGCGCTGGTGGCCGAGATCGGCCCGAGCAAGAACCCGAAGAAGCCACCGGTCGAGCGCCAATGGCCGGAGCCGCCGGCGCCCGACGCCGACATGATGGCGGCCGACATGGCCAACGTTCTGCGCCGTTCGCTCGAGGGCAAGACGGTCTGCCTGACCCACGTCTCGCTGTCGTGGCATGGCGATTTCTGGCACTTCCGCCATCCGCTCGATTACGTCGGATCGGACGGCGGTGGCGGCATCGGCGGCGGACCGGGCATCTCAGTGGGTGCGGCGCTGGCGCTCAAGGGCACCGGCCGCATGCCGGTCGCGGTCTGCGGCGACGGCGACTTCATGATGGGCTGCACCGCAGTCTGGACCGCCGTCCATTACAAGATTCCGATCATGTTCGTGGTGGCCAACAACCGCTCGTTCTATAACGACGAGGTTCACCAGGAGCGCATGGCGGTCCAGCGCAACCGTCCGATCGACAACAAGTGGATCGGTCAACGCATCAACGATCCCGACATCGACATCGCCACCATCGCGCGCGGCCAGGGCGCACAGGGCTTCGGCCCGGTGAAGAATGCCGCCGAGCTGGAGAAGGCGCTGGCCGAGGCGACCAAGGTGGTCGAGGCCGGCGGCGTTGCCGTGCTCGATGTCCGCATCCTGCCGAGCTACTCGCCGGCCAGTGCCCGCGAGATGTCGCGCGGCGAGGCCAAGAGCGGTTAATTCGGGAGCGTTCCCACCGGCGCGAATGGGTGCCGGTGGTGTTCAGCGATCAGCGTCGCCGCTTTGCGGCGGCGCTTTTCTTTTTGATCGGGCGTGCTGCTTTCGCGGTGGTTTTCTTCGCGGCCGTCTTCGGGCTGGTTCGTGCATTCGCCTTTTGCGGCCGTGATGCGATGCTTGCGGACGAGCGGGCGGCGGGTCGATTGTCCGTCGGATATTCACCGGCCTTCTTAAGCCGGGTGCACCAATATTCCCATGCGCGTCCTTGCGGCCGAGGCTCCAGGTTGCGCGCGCCGGCCAGCTCCCTTTCCTTCGGCGTGAGCGGGCTTGGTGTCATGCCCTGTGCGCCGATCATCAGTTGAAGCTCGGCGTTGCGGTAGGTGTAGATGGTGCGGAACACGAGCTCGATCAGGTTCGTTCCGACGACCGTCGCGCCGTGCCGGCGCATCACGACGAGCCAATGCGGACCCAATGCGCGGGCGAGCGACGCGCCTTCCTCCGGCTTCACGACCAGCAAATGCGTATCGCCGAATTCGTCGCGCGAATCCCAGAACGGCGTGGCTTCGCCCAGCAATGCGCCCATGTGATAGACCGGCTGAAGCGGCATGCCTGAATTGCAGAACGGCAGCATGGCCATGCCGTGATGATGAGCGACGGCGTTGACGTCCGGCCGCGCCTTGTAGATCTCGCCGTGGATGACCCGCTCGCCATAGCCACGCAAGCCGTTCGGCAGAGGCTTCACCGGCTCCGAATCCAATGTGTATTCGTAGATGTCGCCGGGCTCGACCAATTCCGGAGAGCGCGAACGGGCCAGCAGATAGCGGTCCGGCCGGGTCGGATGGCGCATGCTGACGTGGCCGAAGGCATCGATGATTCCTTCGTGCGAAACGATGCGGTTGGCGATCGCGAGATCGAGCCGTGCCTTCGCCAGAACGTCAGCCATGTTTGATCCTCCCTTTTATCGGCCTTCGGCCGATTGTTGGAGCATGATCTCATCCGAAAATCGGTGCCCACTTTTCGGGATCATGTTCTAGAATTCCCAGCCGATCAGCCAATGGTCGAGCGAGATCGGTCCCGCACCGTTGATCAGGAAATAGAGTGCGCCAGCCGCCCACATGGCCGGATATTCGACGCCGGACCTGTTCCAGAAATAGCCGTCGTATTTGGCGTGATCGTAGGCCGAGAGCGCCAGCAGGATGAAGATCGGCAGCGCCATCGGGCGCGTGAACAGGCCGAGGGCGAAGAGCGGCGCGGCGACGAATTGCGTCAGAACGACGCCGTAGGTCCAGAGCCATGCAGGGTGGTAGCCTTTGCGCTCGAATGTCCCGGCAAGGCCGGCGACATTGGAAATGGGAATGCCGGTGCCCTTGAAATAGCCGAGGCACATCCGCATGCCATGGGGCACCAGGGCCATGCCGACGATGAAGCGCAGCAGCGCTTCGACCCATGGCCCGAGCGTCAGGTAGAGCGGCCCGAGTGCGGGCAGGATCAGGGGCGTTTCCATCGTCGGGCTTATGTTGGAGGGCTATTCCGCCGCGTGATCGGCCGCCGCCGCATATCGGCTCGGTGGTCGCGGCAGGCCGAGATGATCGCGCAAGGTGCGGCCTTCGTATTCCGTGCGGAACAATCCGCGCCGCCGCAATTCCGGAATGACGTATTCGACGAAATCGTCGAGCCCGCCGGGAAGCGTCGGCGGCATGATGTTGAAACCGTCGGCGGCCTCTTCGAGATACCATCGCTCCATGTGGTCGACGACCTGCTCCGGCGTTCCCTTGACCACCATCTTGGCGCGGGCGCCCGCGACCACCTGCGCGATCTGGCGCATCGTCAGCCCGTCCTTCTTCGCCAGATCCGTGACGTATTTGAAAATGCTCTGGCTGCCGCCAGTCATCGGCAGATCGTCGGGCAGCGGCCCGTCGAACGGGTAGGGCGTCAGATCGATGCCGCCGAGCACGGTGGAGAGAATTTCCCGCGCGACAACGGGGTGCATCAGCGAGTTCTGGTATTCGAACTTCTCGTTGGCCTCATCCTCGGTGCGACCGACATAGACGCTCAGGCCGGGCATGACCTTGAGATGATCGGGATTGCGGCCGAACCGGTCGGCGGCGCGGGTCTTCACCTCGCGGTAGTAGGCTTGGCAGGATTCCAGCGTCAGATGGGCGCTGAAGATGACCTCGGCGAAGCGGGCCGCGACATCCATTCCGTCCTCGGACGTGCCGGCCTGCACGATCACGGGATGACCCTGCGGCGGACGCGGCACGTTGAGTGGGCCCTTCACTTTGAAATGCTGGCCCTGGTGGTTGAGCGTGTGCAGCTTCGACGGTTCGAAGAACAGGCCGCTGTCCTTGTCGCGCGGAAAGGCGTCGTCGTCCCAGGAGTCCCAGAGGGCGAGCACGATCTCGGCGAATTCGCGCGCGCGGTCGTAGCGCTCGGCGTGGCCGTAATGAGCGTCCCGGCCGAAATTATAGGCCTCCGCCGCCATGCCGGAGGTGACGAGATTCCAGCCGACGCGGCCGCCGCTCAAGTGATCGAGCGAGGCGAATTTGCGCGCGACGTGGAACGGCTCGTTGTAGCTCGTGGAGGCGGTGCAGACGAGGCCGATGCGCTCCGTGACGGGGGCCAGCGCGGCCAGCAGCGTGATGGGCTCGAAATTGGCGATGTACTGCGCCGAGCGCGACAGCGCCTCCATCTTGGCCTCGCGCACGCAGGCGTTGTCGGCCAGGAACACCATGTCGAACTTGGCGCGCTCTGCGGTCTGCGCCAGCGCGGCATAATGCCGGAAATTGATTCCGGCGTCGGCCTGCGAATCGGGGTGGCGCCACGAGGCGACATGGTGTCCGGTGGGGTTGAAAAAGGCGCCGAGCCTGAGCTGGCCTTTCCGTCGGGGCATGGTTTCCTCACCTTGCGCGGTCTTTACGCCGCTCTATCAAGGTAACGCCGTGCCGCAGCGGGGTCCACTGGCGAGGCGACCTGCCATGCGGGCCAGCGGCATCGCTCACGCTGATCGCCTCTGATATAGTCCGGCTCCCACCGTTACTCGCCGATATGCAGCAAGGGCCGTCCATGGCAGACAACGTCAACCCCAATCCGTTCACCACCCGGCCCGAGATCGAAGGCACCTTCGGCGTCGTCGCCACCACCCACTGGATCGCCACTGCCGTCGGAATGGGCATTCTGGAGCGCGGCGGGAACGCCTTCGATGCGGCGGTGGCCGTCGCCTTCACGTTGCAGGTCGTGGAGCCGCATCTGAACGGACCGGGCGGCGACGTTCCGGTGATCGTCTATGACGTGCGCAAGGGCCGCCCCGAGGTGATCTGCGGGCAGGGGCCGGCACCGGCCGCCGCGACCATCGGCGCGTTCAAGAATCTCGGCCTCGATCTCATCCCGGGCACCGGCCTTCTCGCGCCTTGCGTGCCCGGCACGTTCGACACCTGGATGCTGCTGCTGCGCGACTACGGCACGATGAAGCCGGCCGATGTGCTGGAGGCGGCGATCTATTACGCCGAGCATGGCCATCCGCTGGTCGAGCGCGCGAACGCCACCATCGCGACCGTCGAGGCGTTGTTCCGGGATCATTGGCCGACATCGGCGGCGGTGTTCCTGCCTGGCGGCAAGGTGCCGGAGACCGGCACGATGTTCACCAACAAGACGCTGGCCGAAACCTACAAGCGGATCGTGCGCGAGGCCGAGAGCGCCGGCGGCGACCGCGAGCGGCAGATCGAGAAGGCGCGCAAGACCTGGTCGCAGGGCTTCGTCGCCGAGGCGATCGACAAATTCTGCCGGACGCAAGAGTTGATGGACGTCACCGGCACGCCCCATCGCGGCTTCCTGACCGGCGAGGACATGGCGCGCTGGCAGGCCAGCGTCGAGGCGCCGCTCACTTACGATTATCGCGGCTACACCGTATGCAAGGCGCCCTGGAGCCAGGGGCCGGTCACGCTGCAACAGCTTGCGTTGCTCAAGGGCTTCGATCTCGACGGGCTGGATGTGACAGGCCCGGATTTCATCCATCTGATCGTGGAATGCTCGAAGCTCGCTTTCGCCGACCGTGAAAAGTTCTACGGTGATCCGGCCTTCGTGGACGTGCCCTTCGAGACGCTGCTGTCAGACACTTATAATGCCGAGCGTCGCAAGCTGGTGTCTGAGCGTGCATCCATGGAGCTGCGGCCCGGCGAGATCGAGGGCTATGGCGGCGCTGTCGTGAAACTGAAATCCGAACCGAAATTCGTCGCGGGCCTTGGCGCTGGCGAGCCGACCGTGGGCCGCATGGGCGAGGTGGTCGGCGACACGGTGCATTTCGATATCGTGGACCAGGCCGGCAACATGGTGACGTCCACGCCATCGGGCGGCTGGCTGCAATCCTCGCCGGTCATTCCGGAGCTGGGCTTCGCGCTCGGCACGCGCATGCAGATGTTCTGGTTGGAGGAGGGCCACCCGGCGGCGCTCGAACCCGGCAAGCGGCCGCGCACCACGCTGTCGCCCACCATGGCGCTGCGGGACGGCGACGCGTATATGGCCTGGGGCTCGCCCGGCGGCGATCAGCAGGATCAGTGGATCACGCAATTCTTCCTGCGCCATGTCCACGCCGGCATGAACCTGCAAGAAGCCATCGACGCGCCGGCCTGGCACTCCGAGCATTTCCCGATCTCGTTCTGGCCGCGCACCGCGCGTCCCGGCGTGCTCCAGGTGGAGACGCGGGTGCCCAAGGCGACACTCGACGAGTTGGCGCAGCGCGGCCACATCATCGAACCGCAACCGGAATGGTCCGAGGGCCGGCTCACCGCTGCCTCGAAGGTCGGCAAGCGCCGAAGAGCGGCCGCCAATCCGCGCGGCATGCAGGGTTACGCCGCCGGCCGCTAGCGCGTTTTCGGGCGAAGCGGGGCCGGTTCGCGGGAAGAAAACGCGACAAACAAAGAGCTCAGAGACCCGGCTTTGATTCCATCAAAGCCGGGCAATCTCTCGCTCGGCTTCATCACGGCGCTTCCCATTTCGCTGTCGGCGCGGCTACGCTGGGCCGACACGGGATGGCGGGCGATGGGCGTGAAGGCTTTCGGCGCACGCGTGACGCGGTTCGAGGATCCGGCCTTGCTGTCGGGACGCGGCTGCTACGTCGATGATCTGGCCCCGCCCGATGTGCTGCACGCCTGTTTCGTGCGTTCGCCGGTGGCGCATGCGCGCATCCTGTCCATGGACAAATCGGTGGCCGAAGCCATGCCGGGCGTGGTCGCCGTTCTGACGGCGGCCGACCTGCCGGCGCCGATGGATCGCGAGCGCATTCCGAACCTGATGCCCAATCCTTCAGCGGCGATCCTGCGCCTTCAGCATGCGCTTGCGATCGATGAGGTCTGTTTCGTCGGCGAGGCTGTCGCGGTCGTCGTTGCCGACAGCCGTTATGCGGCGGAGGATGCCGCCGCGCTGGTCGCGGTGGATTACGATCCGCTGCCGGTGGCCGGCGATCTCGTCGAGGCGCTGGCGGCGGACGCGCCATCCACACATTCCGAACTCGCCGACAATCGGGCCGGCGATTTCACCTTCGAGCATGGCGACGTGGATGCGGCATTTGCCGCAGCGGCGCATGTCGTGGACGCCACGTTCAACATGCATCGCGGCAGCGGCATGCCGATCGAGCCGCGCGCGGTGCTGGCGCGTCCCGATCCGTTGACCGGTGCGCTCACGATCTGGTCTTCGACCCAGACGCCGCATCTGGGTCGTCGCATCCTCGCCGATCTGCTCGGGCGCGACATCGAGTCCATCCGCATGATCGCGCCGGATGTCGGCGGTGGCTTCGGCCTCAAGGCGCCGTTCTATCCGGAGGAGGCGGTGATTCCCGCCGCCGCGCTCATGCTCGACCGGCCGGTGAAATGGTGCGAGGACCGGCGCGAGAATTTTCTGGCGGCGGCACAGGAGCGCGACCAGCGCTGGTCTTTATCCATGGCGCTCGACGGCGAGGGGCGCATTCTCGGCGTGCGCGGCACGATGGTGATGGACGCTGGCGCCTTCATGCCTTGGGGCATGGTGATGCCGTCGATTGCCGCCGTTACCGTGCCGGGTCCGTACCAGGTGCCGAGCTATCGGCTCGGCATCGCGGTCGCGGCGAACAACCGTCCGCCGGTCGCGCCGGTGCGCGGCGCGGGACGGCCGCAGGCGGTGTTCGCGATGGAGCGGCTCATGGACCGCGCCGCGCGCACGCTTGGCCTCGACCGCGCGGAGCTTCGTCGGCGCAATCTCGTTCCCGCTGACGCGATGCCTTACCACATCGGCCTCGTCGGCCAGGACGGGCGGCCGATGACCTATCACGGCGGCGACTTTCCCGCCTCGCAGATGGCCGCCACGGATGCGGCCGGCTATGGCGATTTCGCGGAGCGTCAGATCAGGGCGCGCGAGGAGGGCCGCTACATCGGTATCGGGATCGCGAACTATGTCGAGGGCACAGGTCTCGGTCCCTACGAGGGCGCGACGGTGCGCGTTCTGCCGAGTGGCAAGGTCATGGTCGCGAGCGGCGCCGCGAGCCAGGGGCAGGGCACGGCGACCACATTGGCTCAGGTTGTTTCCGACCGGCTCGGTTGTGCAATTGAGGATGTCGTCGTGACGCTCGGCGACACCGACGCGATCGCCTTGGGCGTCGGAGCCTTCGCCAGCCGACAGGCGATCACCGCCGGCAGCGCGGCGCATATGGCCGGTCTCGCCGTGCGCGAACAGACTGTGACTCTCGCGGCTCGCGTGCTCGGTGTCGATCCGGCCGACATCGACATCGAGGATGGTTGCGTGATCGCGTGCGTCGGCAACAGACCGTCTCTGACCTTCGGCGAACTCGCACGGCTGGCCCAGGGCGCGCCGGGCGCCACGTCGCCGGACGGCGCTGGCGCGGGTCTCGAACACACGGCCTATTTCCATCCGCCGTCCTATTCCTATTGCAACGGCACCCATGTCGTGGAGGCCGAGGTCGATCCGATGACCGGCGGCGTCACGCTCCTTCGCTACACGGTCGCGCATGATTCCGGCGTGATCATCAATCCGATGATCGTGGACGGGCAGGTGCAGGGTGGCGTCGCGCATGGCATCGGCAACGCCCTTTTCGAAAGGCTGGCGTTCGACGCCGATGGCAATCCGCTCGTGACGACGTTCCAGGATTACCTTCTGCCGACCGCGCCGGAGGTGCCCAGCTGCGCCATCGTCCATATCGAAACCCCGAATCCGCTCAATCCGATCGGCGTCAAGGGCGCGGGCGAGGGCGGGGCGATCCCCGCGCCGGCGGCTATCGTCGCGGCGGTGGAGGACGCGCTGGCGCCGTTCGGGGTCTGGTTCGATGAAATGCCGTTGAGCCCGGAACGGATCGTTGCGGCATTGCGCGAGGCCGGCGCCTACGACAAGCTGGGCTGATGAACACAATCTCCAATCCGTCGCCGTTCTGGCGCTTTTCGCTGGCTTTCTATTCCACGCCCGGTGTCGCGCCGGCCTGCATCGAATTGCAGGACCAGGCCGGTGTCGATGTCAACGTGCTCCTGTTCCTGCTCTGGCAGGCCACCGAACAGCGCACCTACGACGCCGCCGCCATCGCCGAGATCGAAGGCCTGATCGGACCCTGGCGCGACATGGCTGTGGTGCCGCTGCGCGCGGTCCGCCGCGCGCTGAAAAGTCCTCCGCCGGTGATGGCGAAGGATGTGGCCGAATCGTTCCGCGACCGGGTCAAGGCGGTGGAACTGGAGGCCGAGCGGCTGCAACAGGAGGCCATGACCGAGATCGGCCGGTCCCGCCGCTACGGACGCGACGCAGCCTCCGCCGAGGAGGCGGCGCGTGCCAGCGTCGCGGCCTATCAGGTTGCGCTGCGGCCGTTCCCATCGCAGGCCGTGGAAACGATTTTGGCAGCCTTTGCCGCGAATTTTGCAAAATCCGAGCCGTCCGTTTAGGGAAGAGGCTCGATTTTTTCCCAGCGAAGAGAGCGCTTCATGGACAGCAGGACGCCGCGGCGGCTCGTGATCGGAATTTCGGGCGCTTCGGGCGTGATCTATGGCATCCGGGCGCTCGAATTGCTCAAGGCGACCGGCATCGAGACCCATCTCGTCATGAGCAAATCGGCGGAGATGACCCTGGCCTACGAGGCCGACATCAAGTCGAAGGACGTCAAGGCGCTGGCCTCGGTCAGCCATCCGATCGGCGACATCGGCGCCTCGATTTCGTCGGGCTCGTTCCCCACCATGGGCATGCTGGTCGTGCCATGCTCGATCAAGACCATGAGCGAGATCGCGACGGGCGTGACCTCGTCGCTGCTCAGCCGCGCGGCGGATGTGGTGCTCAAAGAGAAGCGTCGGCTGGTCCTGGCCGTGCGCGAGACGCCACTGCACGGCGGACATCTGCGCACGCTCACCACGCTGTCAGACATGGGTGCGGTGGTCGCGCCGATCGTGCCGGCCTTCTACAACCGCCCGAAGACGGTGGACGACATCGTCAACCATTCGGTTGGCCGGTTGCTCGACCTGTTCGGCGTCGACACCAAGGTGGTCAAGCGTTGGGAGGGCGGTCCGGCGGACTGATCCTTCCGGGGAACCGACCCTCCGACGAGTTGATAAGTCAAAATAAAAGGCCCTGGTCCGACATCGAACCAGGGCCTTCGTGTTTGGGCTTTAGCAGGACTGATCCGGATCAAGCCTTCCACAGATCGCTGAACTGTGTCGTCACGAGATCCTCGTAGACCGCCGGCTTCTGGCTCAGTCCCATGTCGAGGCCGAACTGGCTCATGGCCTCGATTGTCTCGCGGGAGATCGAGGGATCGTAGAACGGCAGATCGCGACGGATCAGCTCCGCGATCAGCGATGTCTCGAACGCCGGGAAGTGCTTCTCGGCGGCCTTGGTCGCCAGATTGGAATCGCGCTTGAGCGCGTTCTGCGCTTTGACCAACGCGCGCACGGCGCCGGCCGCCACCTCCGGCTTTTCCTCGACCAGCTTGGAGGTGGTGGCGAGACCGGCGAAGGTGTAGCCGAAGGCCTGCTTGGGTCCGTCGCCGCGCCTGATATCGAGCACCATGGTGCCGATGCCGCGCTGCACGGCGACCTCAGCGCCCATGCCGTTGGCCCAGAAGCCGTCGATGATGCCGTCCTCCAGCGCCTTGGCGGCGTTGACCCCGAAGGACACACCGGCGTTCAGCGAGCCCGGCACCGGCATGACGGTGACGTTGTCGCGCTTCTCGTCGATGCCGGCATCCGCCAGCAGTTTCTTCAAGCCAAGATCGACCCAGGGCGCGGCGCCGATCTTCTTGCCCTTCACGACGCCGACGTCGCCGCGCTTGGCGTTCAGGTCGGCGCGCATGATCAGGAACCAGTACATGCCTTGGCCAAGCGCGCCGAGCAGCTTGGCGCCCTTCCAGTCGGGGAACGCGGCCAGGATCGAATGCGACGAACCGCCCACGAAGTCGGCCTCGCCGTCACGCAGCGCCTTGAACGAGCGGTCAACCGGGAAGAGCAGTTCAAGCTCCACGTCGAGCCCTTCCTCACGGAAGAAGCCAAGCTCGACGGCGGCGATCGACGGAAAATAGGAGTTCGAGATCAGGTCGGGGATGACGATTTTCATGGCGGACAAAGGCACCTTTCTTGTTGTCATTGCCGGACCCGGAACCCGGCGCTTCATCATTTACGGTTCAGTTGATTGTCGTGAAAGCGCGGCGCGCCGTGCGTCGCAGGTCGGGAGGGTCAACCCTCGTCGGGCAGTTGCACGATCTTGTAGCGATGCGTGAGCTTGCGGCCGAGCACCGGGTCGTCCATTTCCATTTCGAACGTGCCGCCATAGGCGATGCCGCCGTGGACGGCGAAGGTGCCACAGAACATCGCGGTTCCCGCCGGCAGCGCGCCGCCGCCGGTGTAGAGCGAGATCAGCTCTTCCGGCGCGCGCATGTTGGTGACGGGCCCCTCCTGATACAGGCGGCGCTCCTGCCCCTCGATGACGAAGGAGCGCAGCATCAGCTTGTCCCAGTGCGGGCGCACCTCGTCATAGCGCCACAGTTTCGAGCCGACGGGCTTGGCGCACATCTGCTTGGACATGGTGACGTTGATGGTCTCGGCCTGACGGTCGGTGTGGTCGGAGCCGAGCCCCAGCCATAGGCCGTCGGCCTCGGAGACCAGAACGAACTCGACCTCGCCGCTCGACTTGTCGCCGACCACCTCGATCGTGTCGGCGCTGGTCAGGAGCTGGGCGGCGTTGCGGTAGAAAATCGGCACGGTGCGCGGACGTTTGACGCCGAGCGCCTCCAATTCCTTGATATGCGCCTCCAGCGCCTCGGTATTGCGGCCGGTCCAGCCCGCCACCACGAGGTTGGTCACGCTTCCGAGGTCGAAATCCTTTTCGCCAGGCACGGTCATTCCTTTCACGGGCTCAAGTCGGGGCGACCTTACGCAGAAGTGCCTGGCCTTGAAAGGATGAACCGGCGGACGCCGGACCTGAGATGTTGGATTTTGGAGGCCGCCGTGGGATGCGGACCGTTACGGGGCGGCTTCCGCCGGCCGATTGGGCGCGTCCGGCTCTTTCGGGGCCGGTTTGCCGCGCAGGCCGCGCAGCCGGTCGAGCAGAAGATAGATCACCGGCGTCGTGTAGAGCGTCAGGAGCTGCGAGACCATCAGGCCGCCGATCACGGTGATGCCGAGCGGCCGGCGCAGCTCGGCGCCGGGTCCGATGGCGATCAGAAGTGGCACGGCGCCCAGCATGGTCGCCATGGTGGTCATGATGATCGGCCGGAACCGCTCCAGGCAGGCTTGGTGGATTGCCTTTTCCGGCGACAGTCCGCGCCGTTCGGCCTGGATGGCGAAATCCACCATCATGATCCCGTTTTTCTTCACGATGCCGATCAGGAGGATGATCCCGATGAAGGCGATCACCGTCATGGGCGTGCCGGTCAAGATCAGCGCCAGCAGCGCGCCGAGACCCGCCGACGGCAGGGTCGAGATGATGGTCAGCGGGTGGATCAGGCTTTCGTAAAGCACACCCAGGATGATGTAGACGGTGATCAGCGCGGCCAGGATCAAAAGCGGCTGGGTGGATGTCGTTTGCTGCGCGTCGCGGGCGTCGCCGCCGAACTCGGTGCGGATCGAATCCGGCAGGTGCAGGCCGGCCACGGCCCGGTCCACGGCGGCGGTGCCCTGCTCCAGCGACACGCCCGGCGCCAGGTTGAAACTGACCGTCATGGACGGGAACTGGCCCTGGTGGTTGACCGTCAGCGCGGCCAGTCCGCGCTCCACCCGGGCCACCGCCGAAAGCGGGATCTGCTTTCCATCCGCCGACGGCACATGGACGCGATCGAGATCGGAGGGGTCGCGCTGGAACTGCGGATCGACCTCCAGGATCGCGCGATACTGGTTGCGGCCGGTGTAGATGGTCGAAACCTGCCGTTGCGAGAAGGAATTGTTGAGGGCGGCGCCGACGTCGGCGATGCGCACGCCAAGCCGCGCCGCAGCCTGCCGGTCCACCACGACCTCGGCCTGAAGCCCGCCTTGCTCGCGGTCGGTGTCGACGTCCACGATCTCGGGCACCGTGCGGAGGCGGTCGGCGATGCGCGGCATCTGCTTGCGCAGTTCGTTGAGGTCCGAACTCCAGGCTGTGAACTGATATTGGGAATTGGACTGACGACCTCCCGCGCGAATGTCCTGCGCGGGCATCATGAACACGCGCATGCCGCCGACATCGGTGAGCTTCGGCCGCAGCCGG
>Ga0180217_1002297_pt1 | contig 18093 bp, 15 predicted proteins | sample eDN3rd37CBELigOP_FD_128521 | JGI IMG/M metagenome (GOLD analysis project Ga0180217, IMG submission 128521) | Enriched Organic Plus compost microbial communities from Emeryville, California, USA - eDNA 3rd pass 37_C BE-Lig OP (version 2) (version 2) ... | reverse complement strand
TCTCCGGGGAGTCCAGCCGCGGCCGCTCCGTCCGTCGGCGGCGGACTGCTGCTGGCGATCGCCAACCCCAAGGCCTATGTGGCGATCGCCGCTGTGTTCGCGGGATCAAGGCTGGGGGGCTTTCCTCCCGCGGCGGAGGCACTGCTCAAGACAGCCGTCCTGACGCTGATGATCATCCTCATTCATGTCGCCTGGCTGCTGGCCGGGGCTTCGCTCTCACGCGTGCTGCATCATCCGCCGACGTCAAGGATCATCAATCTTGCTCTGGCCGCGATCCTGGTGCTCACGAGTGCGATTGCGGTTCTGCAGTGACGACCGTGCAGTCCGCTGGTCATCGCTCGCGTGCGCGGCGGATAGCCTGCCGGACCCAGGCTGTCAGCCGGCATCAGCCGCACAGCTAGCCCTAGAGGATGCGGGAGCAGGCGGTAGCTCGGCCGCCAGAGCACCATCAGCCTGATCGCGTTGGAAGGCGGGATGCGTGCCTCGGCAGGCCATCGCTCCGCTCGTTGTGTTGTCCGCTGCACTCCTGGCAGCGAAGCCGGCGACAACTCCGAGCCGCGTCCTTCGACCGATTCATGGCCCGCCGCCCTGCGGGCCCTTCCGCTGGCCTGGCCCAGCGGACACCGCCTGGTGCGCGGCTTGAGATCTGCGCTTCCGTTTGACACCGTCGCCTGGGCTGCGCGACATTCCCCTGTCAATTTCTCCCGTAACGCGGAACTGCGATTGGTGCCCGCCGGCAACGTCCGGCTCGCCGGGAGTGGCAGGAGCCGGCAAGCCCTGCCCGGACTGGGAGGAAAGAGGCATGTTCCAGGTGCTCGACAGGCAGGAACGCCTGACCGGCAACCAGAAGCGCATCGTCACCGCGGCGATCCTCGGCGACGCCCTCGAGTTCTTTGATTACTTCCTGATCGGCTTCGCGCTCCCCTTCATGATCGGCAGCTGGAACCTGACCTTCGGACAGTCTGCCGTCATGCTGCTCTCCTCCGGCGTCGGCGCCATGCTGGGGGCGGGCTTCTGGGGCTGGATGGCGGATCGCATCGGCCGGCGTCCGGTCTTCAACCTCACCATACTGAACTTCTCGCTTGCCACCGGCGCGCTCGCCTTCACGCCGGATAACGGCTTGTACTACCTCGTGGCTTTCCGCTTTCTGGTCGGCTTCGGGGTGGGCGGGCTGTACTGCGTGGACCTGCCGCTGGTGCAGGAGTTCGTGCCATCCCGCAAGCGCGGCTTCATCGGCGGGATGGTGACCTGCTTCATCCCCGTGGGCGTCATGTTCGGCTCGGTGCTCGGTGCCTTCCTCGCGCCCCATATGGGCTGGCGCGGCTTGTTCGCCGTCGGGGTGCTGCCGGGCCTGATGGTGCTGCTGGTGCGGCTCTGGGTGCCCGAGTCTCCGCGCTGGCTCCTGCGGCGGGGACGTGTCGCCGAGGCCAAGAGGTCCCTCGCATGGGCCTTGCAGGTCGATCCTGCCAGCCTGCCGGACCCTCGGCCCGAGGATGTCGGCCGGGCCGAGCACAAGACCGCCTGGACGGAGCTGTTCCGCCACCCGCGTAGCCTGGTTGTCTCCTGGCTCGGCAACCTGGGCGCCCAGACGGGGGTCTATGGCGTGACGCTCTGGGCGCCGACGCTGTTCGTGCTGCTGCTGCACGTGGCGCCGGCCGATGCGAACAAGCTGATGATCGGTCTCACGCTGGGCGGTGTCGTCGGGCGAGTCGGCTTCTCCCTCATGTCGGAGAGGATCGGCCGCCGCATCGCGGGCGGCCTGCTCGGCTTCGGCGCGGCGCTGTTCCTGGTGCTCGCAGGTGTCTTCCACGACGCCAGCATCGCCGGCCTCTCGGCCTTCTGGGTGCTGCTGGTCCTCGCCTTCTTCTTCGCCGATGGTGGCTTCGCCATCGTCGGCCCCTATGCCGCGGAGGTCTGGCCGGCGCATTTGCGCACCAGCGGCATGGGCTCGGCCTATGGTTTCGGCGGCATCGGCAAGGTGATTGGGCCGCTCGGGCTCGCCCTCGTCGTCGGCAGCGCCAATGTGGTGAAGCCGGAGGCGTCCGTGGAGCACATCGTGCCCGCCTTCGTCTACCTTGCCGCGTGGTTTGCCATGGCGGGGGCCGTCTATCTGTTCCTCGGCATAGAGACGAAGGGCCGCTCCATCGAGGAGATCGACCGCAGCCTCGCCGGAGCCCCCGCCGCACCCGCGGCGCCTGCCGCCTCGCCGTCGGTGGGCAGCTAGAGCGGTTTCACATGAGGCGTTGATCGCCCGTGGCGACGCGGCAGTTGGAGCACCCGACAGGGTGAAGCGATGGAGGCAGGTGCGGATGGCTTGCCAGAGGCTGCCGGTTCTGCCGGCACCGAGGCTTGCAGCGTCTCATCTGCCGCCGGACACCTGCCCGAACGCGCTGACATGCATCATGGCATGCATGCGCCAGGTGCCGCTGGAGCGGCTTCGTGCGGATGGCACTGCGGCCAGCATGGCCGAGAGCATGCCCGATCCTGGCGGCCTCCGGGCGCTGCTTGAGCATGAACACTGGTTCACGTGGAGGCATGCAGCGCGGCAGCATCACTGAATGGCCGAGGGGCTTCCGTCCTCGCGGAAGTCGTGTAGCATCGAACGCACTGTAAGGTCCGCGCCAAAGCAGACCCGGGAGGAACGGCCACAATGGCTTCACACATGGTGACCCGCCGCGTCATCCTCGGCGCGACTGCTGCCCTGCCACTGGCACGGCCTGGGTTGCCCCGCGCGCAGGGCGCTGCGACCACCTGGACCGCCTATACCTACAGCGCCTCGGCGCAGCAGACTGCCTACAAGGGGCTTGAGGCCCTGGTGCAGCAGGTGGAGCAGGCGACGAAGGGCACGCTCAAGATCCGCCCCAATGTGGGCGGCAGCCTGCCGATCAACACGCAGAACATCACCCAGGCCACCGGCGACGGGCTGCTGCAGTTGAGCGACGACGGATTCTTCGTCGGCGCCATCCCGGTAGGCGGCGTGCTGCGTCTGCCCATGCTCATCACCTCGCTCGAAGAAGCCGAGCGTGCCGGCGCTGCCGTGCGCCCCTTCATCGAGCGTGCCTACAAGCGCCGTGGCTGCGTGCTGCTCGCACAGTACTGGTATCCGCCGCAGGTGATATGGTCCACCAGGCCGATCGCCTCGCTCGGCGATCTGCGCGGGCAGAAGATGCGCGTCACCTCGCCCGAGCAGAGCGAGTTCGTCCGCCGCTTCGGCGGCACCGCCATCACCATCGGCGCGCCGGAGGTGCCCTCCGCCCTGCAATCCGGCACGGTGGACGGCGTGCTGACCGCGAGCGTCGGCGGTGGGCGGCTGTGGCATGACCTGCTGAAGGCCAATTACCGCCTGGCGGTGAACTACTTCGATGCCTTCTTCATCGCCAATGACGAGGCCTTCGCCGAGCTGCCACGGGCCACGCAGGATATCCTCAGGCACGAGGCCGAGGTCGCAGCGCGCAACATCACCAAGGAGCATTTCCGCGACGAGGAGGAGGTCACCCGGCAGCTCGCCGCCGGCGGCATCACCGTGACCGAGGCGAAGCCCGAGGACGTCGCCCTCGGCCGGGAGCGCATCGCCTCCTTCTGGGAGGAGTGGGGCAAGCGCCAGCAGTCTGATTCGCGTGAGGCGCTGGCCGCGGCACGCCGCGCCCTCGGCCGCTGATGCGCCTCGTGAACGGTGCGGCGACAATGCTCGCCGCGATCGCCATTCTCGCCATGGCGGGAATCACCGCCGCCGAGGTCATCGCCCGCTCCTTCTTCGACACGTCCTTCGAGATCGCCGACGAGCTCGGCGGCTACCTGCTGGTGGCCGCGGTCTTCCTCGGCCTCGGTCCGGCGCTTGCCGGCGGGGCCATGCTGCGTGTGGAGATGATCGAGCAGCGCCTGCCAGGCGCCCTGCGCCGCGTGCTGGACCTGCTGTTCCACATCCTGGCGCTGGGCACATCCTGTATCGCGCTGTGGTGGATCTGGGTGCATGTGGGCAGCACCTGGCGGCGCGAGACGGTTTCCGCCACCTGGCTGGAGACGCCGCTCTGGCTGCCGCAGGCGGCCATGCCCATCGGCACGGTGCTGCTGATCGCGACGCTGCTCGTCGGCCTGCTGCGCAGACTCGGGGGGCGAGGCCGATGACGGCCGGCGCGGCGCTCGCCGGCGGCGTCTTCCTGCTGCTGCTGCTGGCGGGCTTCTGGATCCCCTTCGCGGTCGCCGTCGGCGCGCTGCTGATGCTGTGGGAATACGGCGGGTGGAACGCCTTCCGGGCCATCGGTTTCGTCTCCTGGGGCAGCCTGAACAGCTTCACCCTCACCGCCATTCCACTGTTTCTCCTGATGGCGGAAATTCTGCTGCGCAGTGGTGTCGGCGCGCGGGCCTATCGCGGTCTTGGTCGGGCCACGGGGCGGCTGCCGGGCGGCCTGCTGCAGACCAATATCGCAGGTTGCGCGCTGTTCGCCGCCATCAACGGCTCCTCCGTTGCCACGGCGGCAACCATTGGCACGGTGGCGCTTCCGGAGATGCGCTCGCGCGGCTATGATACGCGCATGGCGGCGGGATCCGTCGCGGCCGGCGGCACGCTCGGCATCCTCATCCCGCCCTCCATCGCCATGATCGTCTATGCGACCTTCACCGAGACTTCGGTGTCGCACCTCTTTGCCGCAGGCATCCTGCCGGGACTTCTGATGACCGGCCTGTTCATGGCCTTCATCGCCTGGCGAGCCATCCGTCATCCCGGGGTGGTGCCCGTGGCCAGGCCGGACGGCACCGGGCTCGGCACCATGGTGGCGGATCTGCTGCCCTTCCTGCTGCTGATTGGCCTGGTGCTCGGCTCCATCTACGGCGGCGTGGCCACGCCGACCGAGGCGGCGGCGATGGGCGTGCTCGGCGCCTTTGCCCTCGCCCTGCTGTTCGGCCGCTGCGACGCGACGGTCATCGGCGAGTCACTGGCAGCGACGGTGCGCACCACCGCCTCCATTCTGTTCATCGTGCTGGCCGCGGCACTGCTCTCCTATTGTCTCGGCGTCACCGGCATCGGGCGGGCGCTGACGGAATGGGTCGTGGGGCTCGGCCTGCCGCGGCTCGCCTTCCTGCTGGCAGTGACGGCGCTCTACCTCGTGCTCGGCTGCATCATCGACAGCCTGGCGATGATTGTCATCACCGTGCCGCTGCTGCATCCCGTGCTGCTCGCCTACGGGGTGGATCCTGTCTGGTTCGGCGTGGTGCTGGTGATACTGATCGAGATGGGCCAGATCACCCCACCCTTCGGCATCAACCTCTTCGTCATCCAGAGCATCGGCGGCGGGCGCTTCGAGGAGGTGGCCGCCGGCACCGCGCCCTATGTCGCCCTGATGGGCGTGATGATCCTGCTGCTGATCGCCTTCCCCGGCCTCGCTCTCTGGATCCCGCGGGCGCTGTGATGCAGAGCGACACAACCAGAAGGCCCGGTTACGGGCAGGAGACGAGCGATGCGTGAGCCCACCGCCACAGATGCCGATCGTTGGACCCCGGGCGCTCCGCCGATCCGCTATCCCGACCCTGCCATCAAGGTGCTCGACCTTCGCTTCGAGCGGCTGGTCCTGCCCATGGCGGCGGTCGAGCGCATCGCCGCGGGCTGCCGCTTCACCGAGGGCCCGGTCTGGTTCGGTGATCTGCGCCAGCTCGTCTTCAGCGACATCCCGAACGACCGGCTGATGCGCTGGGACGAAGAGACAGGCGTGGCAGCCGTACTGCGCAAACCCGCCGGCTACCCCGATGGCAACACGCGCGACCGGCAGGGACGGCTGATCAGCGCCGAGCTCGGCAGCCGGACCCTGACGCGCACCGAACATGACGGGCGTGTCACCGTGCTCGCCAGCCACTGGCAGGGCACGCGGCTGACCGGCGCGAACGACGTGGTGGTGAAATCCGACAACTCCATCTGGTTCAGCGACAACGGCGCCGGCATTCGCGGCAACTACCTGGGCGACAAGGCGCCGCAGGAACTGCCCTTCCGCGTCTATCGCATCGATGGCGAGACGGGCGAGATGACCATCGTCGTCGAGGACATGGAGCGGCCGAACGGCCTCTGCTTCTCGCCCGACGAGAAGCTGCTCTACGTTGTCGACACGCCGGGCGGGCGCAGGACGACGCGGGTCTACGACGTCGCCGAGGATGGCCGCACGTTGCGCAATGGCAGGCTCTTCTTCGATGCGACACCAGGCTATGCCGACGGCATCCGCTGCGACACCGAGGGCAATGTCTGGGCCGGGTTTTCCGGCGGCGAGGGCCAGGACGGCGTTGCCGTCTTTGCCCCCGACGGCACGCTGATCGGCCGCATCCTGCTGCCGGAGCGCTGCGCCAATCTCTGCTTCGGCGGCGCCAAGCGTAACCGCCTGTTCATGACGGCGAGCCAGTCCGTCTATGCGCTCTATGTCGAGGCGCAGGGCGTACCGGGCGGGTAGCACCGGCCTCGTTGTCGCGCGCATTGTGCAGCCGACTGCCTGCCGCGTCGCTTGAGGCGACGCGGCTCGCCCCCGAGGCGGGACGAGCCGCAGGCACCGGGCTTCTACGCTCTGAAGAACCGGCGGTAGGCAGCGTCCTGCTGCTCCAGGAACGTCGCCATGTCGTCGGCGTCCAGATAGCGGATGCCGAAGCCCTGGCCGTCCATGAAGCTCCGGAAGCGAGGATCATCGACCACTTGCGCAACTGCCTCCTGAAGGCGCAGCACGACCGGCACCGGCACGTTGAGCGGCAGCGCCAGCCCGCGCCAGGCGCCCAGGTCGATCGGGTAGCCCTGCTCGGCCGCCGTCGGTACGTCCGGGAAGAGCGATAGGCGCCGTGACGCCGTGACCGCCAGGATACGCGCCTGCCCGCCTTCGACCGGTGCCCTCGCCTCGACGGCGCTGAACGCGACCGCCTCGATATGGCCGCCCAGCAAGTCGCGGATCCCCGGCGCCGCGCCGGCGTAAGGGGCATGGATCAGCTTGATGCCGGCTTGGCGCTCGAGTTCCAGGGATGCGATGTGCCAGGTCCCGCCGGGGCCGCTGTTGCCCACCCGGACCGTCTCCGGGTTGCCGCGAGCATACTCGACGAGTTCGGCCAGGGTCCGCCATGGCGCATCGGCGCGCACGGTGAATGCCGCCGCATCCACGTTCACCAGGGCGATCGGCTGCAGGTCGTGCCAGGTCAGCGGGCTCGGCCCGAGGAGGGGGGCGGTCAGAAGCTGGGCGGAAATAGCCCCGAAGGTTGTCCCGTCCGGTACGGCCGTGCGGATCGCCATATGGCCCACCGTGCCGCTGCCGCCTGGGCGGTTCACCACGGTGACGGGCTGGCCGAGACGCTCCGACAGCAGTGGCGCCATGGCACGGAAGACGAGATCGGTGCCGCCCCCGGGTGCCCATGGAATGACCAATGTGAGGGGACGGGTCGGCCAGTCGGCAGCATTGGCCCGTCTCCTCGGCGCAAGGCCGGCGCCCAGGACCCCGCCGCCGGCCGCCAGCGCGCGCAGCGCGCCACGTCGTGTCGTCCACATGCCGATTCCTCCCGTGGCACCATTGCAGATGCCTGCGGGCACGACACCACAGCGTCCAAGCGGGAAGCAAGCATCGGCGGTGCCCCGGTGCCTTACACGGGCTGCTGGCCCGCGCCCGGACTGCCCGACCCGCCTCCTCTCCGCATCGGCCCTGGTGCCGGCTGCGACAGGCCTGCCCGCCATGGAGTGCGTGAGTTTTTCTCACTGGCCGTGAGCAATTCTCGTTTGCCGGCCGCAAGTTCCACCTCTAGTCCCGGCATCGGGGAAGAACTGGGAGGGGCGTCATCATGGGATCGAATTCGCCCGGGATCCGGCTCGCATGAAGGCCGCCCCCTTCGCCTTCATCCGGGCCGAGAGCCTGGATCACGTGCTGGAGCAGCTGGCGCGGCATGGCGGCGAGGCCAAGCCCATCGCCGGCGGGCAAAGCCTTGTGCCGATGATGGCCATGCGCCTGGCGCGCCCCGCCCTGCTGGTGGACATCAACCGCCTGCCGGAGCTGAAGACACTGGAGATCGGCCCGCGCAGGGTCGTCATGGGTGCCACCAGCCGGCAGCGCGACATCGAGGAGAACGCGGCTCTGAACCGGGTCGTGCCCCTGCTGCGAGAGGCGGTGCGCTGGGTCGGCCATGTGCAGACACGCAACCGCGGCACGGTCGGCGGCAGTCTGGCGCATGCCGATCCCTCGGCGGAACTTCCTCTGGCCGCCCTTGTCCTGGACGCGACGCTGGTGCTGCGCAGCCAGGCGGAGGGCCAGCGCCGCGTCGCCGCCACCGACTTCCTCATCGCGCCCATGGTCACCGCGACAGGCGAGGCCGAATGCCTCGCCGCCATCGAGTGGCCCGTCTGGGAAGGGCCGGGCGTGGCCTGCGCCTTCGAGGAGGTGGCCATCCGCCACGGTGACTTCGCCATGGCCTCCGCCGCCTGCCAGCTCCAGCTCGACGCCGCGGGGATATGTCGCCGCGCCGCCATCGGGCTGGGTGGCGTGGCGGGCACGCCGCTCGCCTTCCCTGACCTCGCGGCGGCGCTCCTCGGCCGCCGCATCGAGCCACGCCTGGCGCACGACATCGCGGAGGAAGCGGCGGCGCGTGCCGAGCCCGGCTCCGACCCGCATGCCGATGCCGAGTACCGGCGCCACCTCGCCGCCGTGCTGCTGCGGCGCGCCTTGCTGCGTGCGGCGGCCGGCGTGCCGGCCATGGCTGCCGCCTGACCGGAGGGACCCTCGCATGTCCGCACCGACATCCCCCCTCGCCACCGTGGAGATCGTGGTGAACGGCACGCGCCGTCGCGCGGTGGTCGAGCCGCGCACCACGCTGGTGGACTTCCTGCGCGACCATCTCGGCCTCACCGGCACGCATGTCGGCTGCGAGCATGGCATCTGCGGCGCCTGTTCCGTCCTGCTGGAAGGCGATCCGGTGCGCGCCTGCTGCCTCTTCGCCGTGCAGGTGGACGGCATGTCCGTCACCACCGTCGAGGGGCTGGCGCCGGCGCGCGGACAGCTCTCGAAGCTGCAGGATGCCTTCTGCGAAGCCCATGCCTTGCAATGCGGCTACTGCACGCCGGGGATGCTGATCGCCTGCCACGACCTGCTGGCGCGCAACCCGCATCCCTCCGAGGCGGAAATCCGCGAGGCGATCGGCGGCAATCTCTGCCGCTGCACCGGCTACCAGCAGATCGTGGACGCGGTGAAGCTCGCCACCGGGCAGGGGGCCGCGCATGGCTGACACGCCGCCCTTCCGCTACGTCGGCAAGCACCGCCGTGCCGTGGAGCACCGGCGCTTCGTCACCGGCCAGGGCCGCTACGCCGCGGACATCCGGCTTCCCGGCCTGCTGCACGTCGCCATCGTCGCCAGCCCGCACGCCAGCGCCCGCATCCTCTCCATCGACACCGCGGCCGCGCTGGCCATGCCGGGCGTGCACGCCGTGCTGACCGGGGAGGAGATGCAGCCCGAGCTGGACCCCATGCTGCCCGGCGTGGACGCCCCCGAGGTCCGGCGTTTCCCGCTGGCGCGCGGCATCGTGCGTTACGCGGGCGAGTGGGTGGTGGCCGTGGCGGCGGAGACCCGCGCCATTGCCGAGGACGCCGCCGAGCTGGTCGAGGTCGAGTACGAGCCGACCCCGCATGTGGTGGACCCGGAGGCGGCGATCCATCCAGGGGCGCCGCTGGTGCACCCCGCGCATGGCTCCAACGTCATCTTCCGGCGCGAATTCGTCTGGGGGCCGGTGGAGCAGGACTTCACGGCGGCCACGCACAGCCTCTCCTACCGGGTGCGCTGGTCGCGCTCCGCCACCGTGCCGATCGAGACCTTCGTCTGCACTTCCGCCTGGAACGATGCGACGGGCATCCTCGACGTCTGGGCCTCCATCCAGATGCCGAAATTCCCGGACCTGCTCGCCCGCTGCCTGCGCCTGCCGGGCAATGCGGTGCGCGTGCATTTCGATGTGGATGTCGGCGGCTCCTACGGCGTGAAGCGCGGCCTGAAGCACGCCATCCTGGTGGGCTACCTGGCGCGCAGGCTGGGACGGCCGGTGCGGTTCCTGGAGGACCGGCTGGAGAACATGCGCGGCGGCGACATGCAGGGGCCGGACCGCATCTTCGATGTCGCCCTGGCCTTCGACGGCGACGGCACCATCCGCTCCATGAGGATGCGCGCGCTGGACGATGTGGGTGCCTATTCCGGCCGTGCGCCGCTCCAGCTCGGCAAGCCGGTGGGGGCCATCGTCGGGCCCTACACCATCGGGAGCGTCGCCTATGAGGCCATCTCGGTTCTGACCAACAAGACCCCGCAGGAAGCGGTGCGCGGCTTCGGCCAGTCGCCGACCAACTACGCGATCGAGATCGGGCTGGACAAGGTGGCGCGCTTCCTCGGCCTTGACCGCATCGAGTTGCGCCGGCGGAACCTAATCCCCGCCGACCGCTTCCCCTACCTCATCCCCTCCGGCACGCATTACGATTCCGGCGACTACGCGGCGGTGCTGGACAAGGCGCTGGCCGCCGCGCCCTATGCCGAGCTGCTCCGCCAGCGCGATGCGCTGCGCGCCGAGGGGAAGCTGGCAGGCATCGGCATCTCCACCTGCCTGGAGCCCTCGGGCGGCAATTCCTCCTTCGAGCCGCTGTTCAACCCGAAGAACACCACCACCACCTGGATGGATTCCTGCCTGGTGCGCGTCGATCTCAGCGGCGCGGTGACGGCGGTGATGGCCACCTCCTCCTCCGGCCAGGCGCACGAGACGCTGGTCTCCACCGTGGTGGGTGAGGTGCTGCAGCGCCACCCCGACAGCATCCGCGTCATCCATGCGGATTCGCTGAACGCCCTGCCATCCAACAGCCCGGTCGGCAGCCGCATGGCCATCATGCTGGGTGGCGCCGCGGCGGGGGCGGCGAAGCGCGTCCGCGCGAAGCTGCTCCGCATTGCCGCGCACAACCTGGGTGTGGCGGAGGCGGAACTGGGCTGGGAGGACGGATCGGCCTTCGTGATGACCGATCCCTCGCGCTGCCTCACCTGGGCACGGCTGGTGGAGATTGCCCATCGCGAGTTCCACAGCCTTCCCCCGGGCATGGAGCCCGGCCTGCAGGAGAAGTTCGTATGGGAGGTGCCGACCGGGGGCATGCTGCCCACCCCGGACGGCCGGATCCAGATGTATCCCTGCCACTCCTTCGAGGCGCATGTGGTGCTGGCGAGCATCGATCCGGAGACGGGCAAGGTGGCGCTGCACCGCTACGTCGTCGGCCATGACTGCGGTGTCATGATCAGTCCGGACGTGGTGCACGGCATGACCTATGGTGGCGTCGCCCATGGGCTGGGCGCGGCGCTGATGGAGAAATTCGCCTTCTCGCCCGAGGGGCAGCTCCTGTCCGGCTCCTTCATGGACTACCTGCTGCCCTCGGCGCAGGAGGTGCCCGCCATCACCATCGTCGATCACTGCACGCCGTCACCGCTGACCGAGTTCGGCCAGAAGGGCTCCGGCGAGGCCGGCTATCTCGGCGGGCCGGCGGCGATCGCCAGCGCCATCAACGACGCCTTGGCACCCGAGGGTGCTGCAGTCGACGCCCTGCCCATGACCCCCGCCGCCATCTGGCGCGCGCTGCGTGCCGCAATGGTGGCGCGTACCGAGCCGGTGCGCGAGCCGGCCTGAGCCAGGAACACCAGGAGGAAGAACCAGAGAGATGAGCGAAGCCCTGAGCATCGTCCAGGACGGCAGGCTCCTGCGCGTCACCTTCTGCCGCGAGGATTGCGGCGTCACCGACAGCATGGCCGCCACGCTCGCGGAGGCGCTGTTGAAGGCTCACGAGACCTCCGATGCCGTATTGCTGACCAGCGCCGGGGCGGATTTCTGCACCGGCCGCGTGCGCGACGTGCCCGGCCCGCCCTCGTCCGAGGCCTATTCGCGCCGGCCGGAATACGATGGCGTCTTCAACAGCTACAAGGCCATCCGCAACGCGCAGGTGCCGGTCATCGCCGCCATCGGAGGCCGCGCCATGGGCTATGGCACGGCGGTCGCGGCGCTCTGCGACGTGTCCTTCGCCGCCGACACGGCGCGGTTCAACATCCCGGAGATCACGCACAACGTCATGCCGACCATGGTCATGTCGGCACTCTACGACCGCGTGAACCGCAATGCGATCCTCTGGATGGCCTATGGCGCGGAGTTCATCGGCGCGCAGCGCGCGCTGGAATACGGCATCGTCAGTCAGGTGGTCCCCGCGGCGAAGCTGGCGGAGGAGACCGAGCGCTTCTGCGCGACGGTGGTGAGCCGGCCGCGCCCGGCGATCCTCGGCCTCAAGGAATATCTCCGCGTGGCGCCGCGCATGGATGACCAGGGCGCGGTGGACTACGCGCGCAGCCTGCACTCCATGGTGAACACCGCCGCCGCGATGAAGCGCCCCGCGCACTGAGGCCCGAGCCGGGCGGAAAAAGCAAGGAGAGGAACGTGACTTACATCCCGCTCGCCCGGAGAAGCCTCCTGGCCGCAGCCGCGGGCGGCCTTGTGGCGCCGGCCGTGCAGGCGCAGCCGGGCGGCGGCCGCACCATCCGCATCCTGGTCGGCTTCCCCGCCGGCCAGGCGACCGACATCGTCGCGCGGCTCTGGGCCGAGCGGCTCGCGGAAGGCTCGCGCGACGTCTACATCGTGGACAACCGCCCCGGCCAGGGCGGCAGCCTGGCGCTGGGCCAGGTGGCGCGTGCCGCCCCGGACGGCACGACCATGATGCTGGCGCACATGTCGGCGCTGGCCACCAATCCGCACCTCTACCGCAGCGTGCCCTACGACACGCTGAAGGATTTCGATGCCGCCGGGCTGATGGCGGACCTGCCCTTCGTGCTGGTCTGCAACCCCCAGGTTCCGGTGCGGAGCCTGGAGGAACTGATCCGCTACGCCCGCGCGAACCCGGACCGCCTCACCAACGCCTCCTCCGGCAATGGCACCGTGTCCCACCTGGCCATGGAGGAGTTCAAGCGCCTCGCCGGCGGCCTGCGCATCACCCATGTGCCCTACCGCGGCAGCGCGCTCGGCGTGACGGATGTGATCACCGGCACGGTGCAGTTGGCGCTGGAGACGGCGGCCTCCACCATCCCGCACATCCAGGCGGGGCGACTCAGGGCACTCGCGGCGGGCACCAGCCAGCGCCTTGCTGCGCTGCCTGACCTGCCGACGCTGCAGGAGCTGGGCTTCCCCGGCTTCACCGCCGTGACCTGGCTCATGGTGATCTACCCCGCCGGCGTCCCGCGCGAACTGCTGGCCGCGACCCATGCGACGATCGAACGCACCATGCGCGTGCCGGAGATGGAGCAGCGCCTCCTCTCCATTGGCGCCGTGCCACGCTACAGCGCCGGCCCGGAGGAGGCCGCGGCCTATATGCGCCAGGAATTCGTTCACTGGGGCGAGGTCGTGCGCCGCAGCGGCGTGACACTGGACTAGCTCAGGAGGGAGCGCCCTTCGCCCAGGCCTCCATGGCCTGCTCGGTGTCGCGCCCCTCGCGTACCAGCCACTCGATGAAGGCGTCCACCGCCGGCCTTTGGTGGGCGGCATTGGCGTAATAGCGGCGCTGCCGCGCCGCCAGCGTTCCGAAGGGGGCGCAGAGGCGGCCGGCGAGGATGTCGTCAATGGCCAGGAACACCGGTACGAGCACCACCCCGAGGCCCTCCGCCGCGGCCTGGAGCGCGAAATACATCTGCTCGAAGCGCAGCGCGCCGGCGGGGCGCAATCCCGCCACGCCGGCGGCGGCAAGCCAGTCCGTCCAGGCATAGGGCTCGGTCGCATAGCTGATGAGGGTCTGGGCCGCGAGCTCGCACGGCTCGCGCAGCTGCCCGCTCTCCGCCAGGTCGGCGTGGCAGACCGGCAGGATCAGCTCGGTCATGAAGGGCACGGAGACGCAGCCCGGCAGCGGAGCATGCGCGCCCCGGATGGCGACGTCATAGCCCCCCGCTTCGAAGCGCACGGGCGCGAGGGAGGTGGTCATGCGCACTTCCATCCCGGGGTGTCGGCGTTGGAAGCCGGACAGGCGCGGGATCAGCCAGCGCATGGTGAAGGTGGGTGGCGCGTTCACGTGCAGCGTCGTGCTCGGCGCGGCCTGGTCCAGCAGGTGCAGTGAGGCGATCGCCAACCGGTCCAGCGCCGCCGTCACCTCCGCGAGATAGCTCCGCCCCGAGGGGGTCAGCGAGAGCTGGGAGGATTTGCGCAGAAACAGAGAGATGCCCAGCCAGGCCTCGAGCTGCGCGACCTGGCGGCTGATGGCGCCGTGGGTGACGCGCAGCTCCTCCGCGGCCTTGGTGAAGCTGACATGGCGTCCCGCCGCCTCGAAGGCGCGGATGGCATTCAAGGGGGGAAGCCTACGGCCCGGCACGCGCGCACCGACGATCATCAAGAACACCGGCGGACCCGGCGCGCCGTGAACGCACGCCCTTCGCCTGCGGGGAAGCAGAGCTCCGCCACATGCGGGCGGCGGAGCTCTGCTTCCCCGCAGGGACGATAGCCATTCATCCTGGCGGGCGGAACCCCTGGGCGGCGTCGTTGGCGGGAATGCCGCGAACCGCTTTCCCGGCAGGCCACTCAGCCTCCGCTGCATTGAGGAAATGGATGCACTCCCGACGCCGGAAGCGCCGTGCAGGCTGCTCTGGATGGCTCCGAACGCGACGGTGACCCATGGCTGCCGGATGATCCTGAAGGCTCCGGTCAGGGGCGAGCGGCCGGGTTCATTCCCGACCCCTGCGGACATGCTGATGAGGTGGCGGTCCACTTCGGCCCACTCGATCGGGGCCGCAAGCGGCGCAAGCGCCGACATTGCCTTCGGCCTGGGCCGTATGAGCCAGATCCTCCTGGCCCGCCTGTCGCCGTGTCATTGCCGCCCCGGCTCGCGACGGAAAATGGGGGGCGACCGCGCTGAACCCGGAGCGAGCCCGGTCGTTCAGCCCCGAATGCCGGGGCGGCCCGGCGTGATTACGGAGGATGCAATGGCCGGATTCAGGACGACCAGCCTGGCGGCTGCTGGCCTGTTGGCGGCGATGGGCGCGCTGCCACTCGCTGCACAACCGTCGCCGGGCCTCAGCGACGCTCCCGGCCGGGGGACGACCGGTGCCGCGGTGCCCGACGCGACTGTCACGAAGGCAGGCGCCGCGCTTCGCGACGTGATGGAGATCGACAGGCACTATTCCTCGCGCGCGCAGGCGGCGCAGAACGCGGAGCAGCGACAGGATCTCGAGGAGCAGGCTGCCACGGAGGCCACCGAGGCGATCGGTCGCCGAGGGCTATCCCTCTCCGAGTACAACGAGGTCATCAGGTTGGCCCGGGTCGATGCGAACTTGAGGGAGCGCCTGCTGGCGGCCGCACGGGACGCCCGCTAGCCGGCCGGCCGCAAGGCGTGGTCCGCGCTCGTGTCGCGAGCGCGGGCCGCATCGGCGCCTGGAAAGCGTGCCCCGACGAAGCCCGGGGACGCCGGACGTCGCGATGCTGCATCTGTGGGCTATGCCGTGCTCGCGCGTCGCCGCAGGGCTTCCAGCCGCCGCAGCGGCTGCTTGGCCATCCTCACGCAATCGGCGGCGGTGGCAGAGGCGGATCCGTATTGCGTCCGCCGTAGCGGTGCGAACTTCGCCTGGGCCTTCGCCTCGGCGCGGGACCACCCGATCCGGCGTCGCAGGTCCATTCCGTCCATGGCGCTTTCCCTGATGCCTTCCCTCTCTCTCGTGCGGTCCGTCCCGCACGGCCGTCCAACGCGCCCGCGGCGTCGCGGCTCCCGGAACGAGGGTGTGAGGGCCAGGCACCGAGGATTCCTTTCCGCGCCAGGCGCTTCTCGGGCGTGTGCCTGCCCGACTGCTCTCCGACACCCCGGAGGGATGAGCCTGCCAGGTCGCGAAGTGCGAAGGCGTGATCGTGGCTCGGAAATGACTGCGGCGAAGGTCCAGTCGGTCAGACCCGCCCCGCCCGTGCCGCGGCCGGTCCTTTGACGTGTCGCGCAGCTCTATGGCCCTGAGATCACGTCCCATGGCGGCGCGAACTGTACGAGGCGTACGACACGCTGCCTGATCCATGCAGCGATCGGTGGCTACCCGATCGAGGAGAGGCGAATTCGCTGGCAAGCCACGATCCTGGAGACGGCGTAGCGGTGGCAGGTGCGACCCGGCCGCACCTCTGCGGCAAGGGTCGTGCAAACGGCGGCGGGGCGGCGACCAGACCCGCCTGCGGTCCAGGTTGACATGTGATGGATCCACCAAAGTGGGCGGGCCTGGGCTTGCTTGTCCCCGACTCGCGGCAGGCTGTTTGCTGCCCAGCGCGACCTTTTCTAGGATCGCACCATAAGAGGAGGAAACGCCGCGCATGTTTCGACGCACGCTGCTGGTGGGTGGCTTGGCCGCGACGACGGCGCGAGCGCAGCCAGGACCACCGCAAGCCTCCTGGCCGCAGCGGCCCGTCCGCATCCTGGTCGGGTTTTCGCCCGGCGGTCTTACGGACGTTCTGGCACGCGTGCTTGCACCGAAGCTCTCGGATCGCTTCGGGCAGCCCTTCGTCGTGGAGAATCGCAGCGGCGCCTCCGGCATCATCGCTGCCGAGGCCGTGGTCAATGCGACAGACGGGCACACGCTCCTGCTCGCCCATCCCACCGCGCTGGCGATTGCACCGGTGTTCGCCCGGCACATGCCTTTCGATGCGGAGAAGGCCTTCTCGTATGTGAGCCTGCTGGCATTGCAGCCGCATCTGCTGCTGGTCAAAGCGGATGCGCCGTGGCGTGCCGTCGCGGCGCTGATCGCCGATGCACGGGCGCGGCCGGAACGGGTGACCTTCGCCAGTTCCGGCGTGGGCAGCGTTCAGCACATCCAGGCCGAGCAGTTCTGCGCCGCCGCCGGGGTCCGGATGGTGCACGTACCGTACCGCGGCAGCGCACCGACCATGACCGATCTCGCCGCGGGACAGGTGGACTTCGTCATCGACGGCGTCGGCATTTCGAGGCCGCTGATCGAGGCGGGCAAGTTGCGCGCACTGGCAACTGCCAATAGCCGGCGTCTGGCGCGCTACCCCGACCTTCCCACGCTTGCCGAACTCGGCATTACCGGCGTTTTGCCGGGCTCCTGGTTCGGCCTTGCCGGGCCGGCTTCCATGCCCGGACCAGTCGTGCAAGCCCTGAGCGAGGCCGCGGCGGCGGCGCTGCCGACGCCGGAGGTGGAACGCGCTCTGGCCAACGCGTCCGCCGAGGGCATCGGCAGCACCCCGGATGAGTTCCGCGCCTATGTGCAGGACCAGATCACCCGCTTCCGCGAGCTGTCGAAGAGTGCTTCCATCAGCATGGACTAGACCACCCGGACGAACCTGATCCACAGGCGGCTGTCGGCGGTCTGGTCGCAGCGGGCAGCGACGCGGCGGCTGTTCCTCGGACGATTGAGGATGCGCTCGGTGCGGTTGCGCAGTGCATGGACTGGGCCGGGTTCCTGTCCATGGCGATGGTGCGCGGATCGACTGCGTGCGGCTGCCCGAGCGCCTTGCGGAAAAGGCACTTCGTTGCCGTGCATCGCGCGGTACCGGAAACTGGCCCAGGAAGTCGATTGACCGGCCATGACTGTTCGCCGCCCGGTGTGCAGGCAGGCCCGGCGCTCCTTCACTTTGAAGCAGGTCTCATCCGCCCGCCCAGAACCGCCAGATGCATGCGGTGTGGGCGAAGCCGTTTCTCCAGTCGTGGTTCACAGGCCAGAACCCGACCAAGGATGACGGTGTGCCCCCCCCCGACGCCCCTGTCCGGCAGCATCAGTTCGAGATCACGGCAGCAAGCCGGGAACATCAGCTGCCAGCGGACCGCTCGGAGGATCACCTCAGCGCCGAACTGCTGGTTCTCAAAGGGCTGATCTGCTCTGCCAGGGCGCCCGTCGCACGTCCCGTCATGCCGCCGGTTTTGCCCGGCCGGTTCGATACCGCAATTCAGGAGCAGAGCCCAGCTTCTGGTGCCAATACCTCAGCCGCCTGCTGGCCGAAGCCACTGCCAATCACATTCTTTGTGCCATTGTCGTGGTGTTGAGCGAGGTGCTACGGCAACTCGTCAGGCTGGCCCTCAGCTTAAAGAATTGCGATACCGAGCCGGAACCGGAAGCTTCGGCTCTCGTCATCAAATCACCGAG
>Ga0180217_1002294_pt1 | contig 18128 bp, 15 predicted proteins | sample eDN3rd37CBELigOP_FD_128521 | JGI IMG/M metagenome (GOLD analysis project Ga0180217, IMG submission 128521) | Enriched Organic Plus compost microbial communities from Emeryville, California, USA - eDNA 3rd pass 37_C BE-Lig OP (version 2) (version 2) ... | reverse complement strand
TCCGAGCACTTCGCGCGGCTGGACGAGAGCAACAAGCTCGGCGCGGCCTTCGGGCCGAAGATCGAGGCGGCCGACGCCGTGGTGGACGCCGAAACCGAAGAAGGCTGGATCCTGGGCGTCGGCGCCTAGGTCAGGCCCAGGGCGCGCACGACCGCGCCCTGATCGAAGTACGGGCGCTCGCAGACGATCTTGTCGCTGCCGGGCGCGAATTCGAAACTCGCCGCCATGCGCACGCGGAAAGCCTTGCCCGTTGGTTCGGCGACCCGCCCGCCGGGCAGACGAAGTGGGCCGAGATGGGTGCCCGTGAGCCAGAACTCCACGAGGACGCTGTCGCCGTCGGCCGCAATGGCGATGATCTCGTTGCCCTGGTCCGGAAATGGCGTGCGCGAGGCGGCGAAGTAGCCGCGTACCGCCTCCTCTCCATCGAAGACCGCGCCAGAGCCATACATTTCGTAGCGCGGATGGGCGAAGGTCGCGATCACCGCGTCCCAATTGTTCTCGCACTCGAGCGCCATGTGGTCGCGGACAGTCTGGATCCGCGCAGCCTGCAGGTCGGTCATCCGTTCCTCCCGATTCGAGATCGAGCCTATCAGATGATCGGCGAGCGCTCGGCGACCTGGTCGGCGGCGCGGTCGGACGCGCGGCGGCGACGTTCGACGACAGGCGCGCTACGCATGGACTGCAGCCACATCGGCGCCCAGACGGCGAACGCCCCGACCACGTCCGCCGCCAGGTCGCTGACACTGAATCCCCTGGGCGTGAAGGCCTGCGCGATCTCGATAGACGCGCCGAGCCCGATCGCAGCAAGGGTGATCTCGAGCCGGCGGTTCTTCGGAAACGCCATCATCATCAAGGCGGTCAGGCCGTAGAAGGCGATGAAGTGGGCGGCCTTGTCCGCCGGGACGAAGTTCTTCTCCACGCCTTTGAACGGCCCGACCATGCCCACCACGCAGACCAGGGTCGCGGCGATCAACAGAAGGCGGGCGGAAAGCTTGAGCTTGGCGGGCATGCCTCAACCTCGCAGACCAGCATGAACGGACCGTTCACTGCTGACCGATGATCGCCGTCAAAGCCCCCGACGCGCCAGCATCCAAAAGCGCGCACCCAAGAGGCCCGCCGAGAGGAAGGACGCGGCGATCACCGCCCAGACTATGCCGTTGAGGCCAAGCCCCATGGGAATGGAGAGCCACCAGGCGAGTGGCATCATGACCGCCCCATAGCTGGTCAGGTGGGTGAAAGTGGGCAGCCAGACGTCGCCGCGGGCGCGCAGCGCCTGGGCGATCACCACCTGCAGCGCATCCACGAGGAAGAACAGGCAGGAAAGCACCAAGGCGGCCGAAGCCATCTTCAGGACGATCGGATCGGAGGTGTAGGCCTTGCTGATGAGGCCCGCGCTGGGCCAGATCACCAAGGAGATGACGAGGCCAAAGGCGGCCGTGATCCCAAATCCAATCAGGCCGGCCCGCGTCACCCCGCGAGAATCACGCGCGCCATAGGCCCGGCCGACCATGACCGCCGTCCCCGTGGAGAGCCCGAGCGGCACCATGAAGACCAGCGCCGCCACGTTGAGAACGACCGCCCAGGCCGCGACCGTGAGGCCCCCCATCCAGCCCGCGAAGATGTTCATCGACGCGAAGGCTGCGACCTCGAAGAAGTTGGAAGCGCCGGCGCCGTAGCCGATCCTGCGCTGTTCGGCCTCGGCCGCCCGATCTCGCTCGGGCTTGGTGAAGACGCCCAGCGCCCTCGCCTCAGGCATGCGGGAGATGTAGGTCAGCGCCGCGAGCGCGAGGAAGGTGCGCGCCCCGGTGGTCGCCCAGGCGCCCCCGACCGCCCCCAGCGCCGGGAGGCCGAAATTCCCGGGAACCAGCAACAGCAACAGGGCCAGGTTCACCGCGTTCGCCATCCACATCATGACGGCGCCTGGCTTGGGCTTGCCCAGGCCTTCCAGCCAGAAGCTCGCCGCGACGCTGATCGCGTAGCCGGGCAGCGACAGGGCGAAGACCAGCATGGCGCGCGAGGCGCCGTCGGCCAGATCCTTCTCCAGACCTATGAGGTGCAGGAAGGTCGGACCGAAAAGGAAGGTGACGGCCAGCGAGACCGCGCCGATCCAGAAGCTGTAGACGAGACCGCGCCGCAGAACCGCGCCGGTCAGCTCTCGCCTTCCCTGGCCGATACGCCGAGCGGTCATGACTTGGACACCGGCGAGCAGCCCGACCGACATAGTGACGACCACGCTGGTCGGCGCCCAGGCGAGCGCGTGGTAGCCGAGCTGCGTCGCCGAGTAGCGGCCGACGACGATCGCGTCCGAGAGCCCCATGACCATGATGCCGAGGCGCGACAGCACCACCGGCCACGAGAGCTTCCACAGCTCGGCCGTCTCGGCACGCACGAAATCGATCTCGCGCTCTCTCGAGGGGAGCGCGGCCTGGGCCGGATCGGCCATGGTCGTCACCAGTTTTCAAAGAGGCGCGGAAGGTGGCCTGTCAGCCGATGAGCTGCAAGCCTGGCGGGCAACCGGCGCCGATTTTCAGGGCGCCGGTTGCCTCAAAGGCACAAGCCGGCGGTCAGACCGCCGCGCGGAGAGCCGCCTCGATGCGTTCTTCCTTGAGCTTCTCGGCGACGAGGAAGGCCAGTTCCAGGGCCTGTTCGCCGTTCAGCCGCGGATCGCAATGGGTGTGATAGCGGTCGGCCAGGTCGCCTTCGGTCAGGGCTCGCGCGCCGCCCAGGCACTCGGTGACGTTCTGGCCGGTCATCTCCAGGTGCACGCCGCCCGGATGGACGCCTTCGGCTTCGGCGATCTGCACGAAGCTCTTCACCTCCGAGAGGATGCGGTCGAAGGGGCGGGTCTTGTAGCCGTTCGCCGCGGTGAGCGTGTTGCCGTGCATCGGGTCGATCGCCCACACCACCGCGCGGCCGGCCTTCTTGGTGGCCTGCAGCAGGCGCGGCAGGCGTTCTGCGATCTTGTCGTGACCGAAGCGACCGTAGAGCGTCAGGCGGCCCGCCTCATTTTTGGGATTGAGCACGTCGATCAGCCGCAGCAATTCGTCGGGCTCCATGGTCGGCCCGCATTTCACGCCGACGGGATTCTTAATGCCCCGGAAGAACTCGACGTGCGCGCCGTCGAGCTGACGCGTCCGATCGCCGATCCAAACCAGGTGCGCGGAGGTGTCGTACCACTCGCCGGAGGTGGAATCGACGCGGGTCAGGGCTTCCTCGAAGCCGAGCAGCAGCGCCTCGTGGCTGGTGAAGAACTCGACCCGATGCAGGTCAGGCTGGCTTTCGGGCGTGACGCCGATCGCCGCCATGAAGGTCAGGGCCTCGCTGATCTTCTCGGAGAGCTCGCGGTATTTCGCGCCCTGGGGGCTGTCGGCCACAAAGCCGAGGGTCCAGCGGTGGATGTTGTAGAGGTCGGCGTAGCCGCCGCCGGCGAACGCGCGAAGCAGGTTCAGGGTGGCGGCCGACTGGCCATAGGCCTGCAGCAGGCGTTGCGGATCGGGAGTGCGCGCCGCCGCGTCGAACTCCATGCCGTTGATGATGTCGCCTCGGTAGGACGGCAGCTCGACGCCGTTCACGGCCTCCACTGGAGAAGAGCGCGGCTTGGCGAACTGGCCGGCCATGCGCCCCACCTTCACCACCGGCTTGCCGCCAGCGAAGGTCAGCACCACCGCCATCTGCAGGATGAGCCGGAAGGTGTCGCGAATGTTGTCGGCGTGGAATTCCTTGAAGCTCTCGGCGCAATCGCCGCCCTGCAGCAGGAAGGCGCGGCCCTCCGCGACCTCGCCCAGCAGGCTCTTCAGCCGCCGGGCCTCGCCCGCGAACACCAGGGGCGGCATGCCGCGCAGGGTCTGCTCGACCTTCGCGAGCTCCGCCAGATCCGGATAGTCCGTCGGCATATGCTTGCCGGGCTTCTTCCTCCAGGAAGCGGGCGTCCAATGTTCGGTCATGGTTCAACTCCACGCCCACCTGTGAGTGGGACGAGGGCTTCTACTCCCAGAACACTTGCTCAGTCGATGACCTAAGAGCGCGCAGGCTGGTCTGATCCTTGCCTCTGCAGGGCCAGGCATGCGGTCGCAGCGACCGCGCCGAGGGCCAGCCACCAATCCTGCCACACTCCGAAAGAAACCGCCGCGAAGGTCAGGTAGGCGACCGCCGTCGCCACCGCGGCCGCCCGGCCAAGGCTAGCCTGGCTCCCGCTCTGACGGGCGATGGCGACACCCCAGAACACGGCGGCGGCGACGGCTCCGATCAGCCCGAGCTCGAGCCACACCTGCAGCGCGCCGTTGTGGGGATGCAAGGTGATCTCGGGGCCGAAGGTGCGGCTGGCGTCGATGCCCCAGCCGCGCATGGGATCGGCGAGAATACGGTCGGCGGCGTGACGCCAATACCCCATCCGCATCTGCCAGGAGAGCGGCACCACGGCTTCCAGCCTTTGGAACCAGCCGATCTGACGCGCCGCCAGTACGATCCACGGCGCGCCCAGCATGAGAACGACCGCCAGCCCCGCGACCGCCCGGGGCGCAAGGACAGGCCAGCGGCAGACGGCCCAGCCGACCAGCAGGCTGGCCGTCATGGCGATGATGGGCGCATCTGCGTCCAGCCCGAAGCTCGCCCCGGCGACGCCCAGCGCCACGCTGAGGGCGGGCCAGAGCCCGGCGCCGGTGCGCCAGCCCGCGACCGCCGCGGCGGGGGCGAGGACCGCCAGCACGAAGCCGCCCTGGGCGACGTTGCGGATGGCGAGGTCCGGCCGGATGGGATCTCCGATCGCCTCCCGCAGGACCTTATAGATGGCGGCGCCTGTCAGGGCCTCGGCGAGAAGGATCAGGCCGAACGCGGCCATGCCCCAGGCCAGGACGCGCAGTGCGATGTCCAGAACACGCGAGCTCGCCGCGGCGGCCGAGCGGAACAGCGCCCAATAGACGATCCCTTGGGTGAGCAGCTTCAAGCCGGTGGCGTTGCCGAAGCCCGTGGGTGTGAAGGGGCTCCAGGTCGTGGAGATCAGCGCCCAGGAGGCGAGGACCAAGATCGCCAGCGCGGCCGGCCGGTCGCTTTCGGGCACGCGCAGGGCGGCGATCGCCAGAAGGCCTCCGAGCGCAGCCAGCGGTGTGAAGCCGAGCGGACTGAGCCAAGCCAGCAGCGGGCTGAGGGCGAAGACGAAACAGAGCACCCAACCAAACCAGGCCGCCCCATGCTCGGGAACGGCCGAACGCGCTGACGTCACGCGGCCGCGCCCTGGGGCACGTACTTGTCGCGCATGGTCACGAGCTCTTCCGCCAAGGTCGGATGCACGGCGCAGGTCGAGTCCCACTGCTGTTTCGTCACCCCCATCTTGAGCGCGACGGCCGCCATCTGGATGATCTCCGGCGCATCGGGCCCGACAACGTGACAGCCGAGAATCCTCTGGCTGGCCTGTTCCACCACGAGCTTGATCAGGCAGCGATCATCTCCGCCGTAGAAGGTGGTCTTCATCGGGCGGAAGCGCGACAGGTAGATGTCCACCTTGCCATGAAGATGGCGGGCGTCGGCCTCGGAAAGACCCACCGAGCCGACCGGCGGCTGGGAAAAGACCGCCGAGGCGACCATGTCGTGATCGAAGCTGGTCGGATTGTCGTAGAACTCGGTCTGGGCGAAGGCCGCGCCTTCGCGGATCGCGACGGGCGTCAGGTTGATCCGGTCAGTGACGTCCCCGACCGCCCAGATGTTCTCGACATTGGTGCGTGAGAACTTGTCCACGGCGACAGCCCCGGCGTCGTTGAGCTTCACCCCGGCGTTCTCCAGTCCAAGACCGTCGACATAGGGCCGGCGGCCAGTGGCGAACATGACGAGGTCGGTCTCGATGTCGCCGCCGCTGGTCATGCGGTTGAGATAGCCGGCGTCGGTCTTTTCGATGCTGGCGTGCTGGCATCCCAGCACCACCTTTATGCCGCGCTTCTTCATCTCCTCGGTGACGTGGGAGCGCACGTCGTCGTCGAAACCGCGGAGGATGTTGGCCCCGCGGTAGACAAGGGTCGTGTCGACGCCCAGGCCGTTGAAGATCCCGGCGAACTCCACGGCGATATAGCCGCCGCCTGCAATCAGGATGCGCTTGGGCAGTTCGGGAAGGTGAAAGGCTTCTTCCGAGGTGATGACGTGCTCAGAGCCCGGGATTTCGGTCGGTTTCCAAGGGCGGCCGCCAGTGGCGATGAGAATCTTGTCGGCGGTGACGGTCCCCTTGCCGACAAGCTCGACCGTATGGGCGTCGAGGAGCCTTGCCTTGGCGTGGATGATCTCCGCGCCGGCGTTGCTGAGATTGGTGACATAGATCCCCGAGAGGCGCGCGATCTCCCGATCCTTGGCCTCGAGAAACTTCTTCCAGTCGAAGGTCGCGCCGCTCGCCGACCAGCCATAGCCTTCGGCGACCTGCGCCTCGTGAGCGAACTCGGAGGCGTAGACCATGAACTTCTTCGGCACGCAGCCGCGAATGACACAGGTGCCGCCGACGCGGTGCTCCTCCGCCACACCGACGCGCGCGCCCGACATCGCCGCCAGGCGCGCTGCCCGCACGCCGCCGGAACCCGCGCCGATCACGAAGAGGTCGTAGTCGTACTTGGCCACTGCTCGCTCCTTAGGGCTCGAGGATGACGACGCCGTCCGCCGTTCCCACCAGAGCCATGTCCGCCAGGTCGAGGAAGAGGCCGTGATCGACCACGCCAGTCACGCTCTTCAGCGCGTCGGCGAGCTGGGCGGGATCCTCGATGCGCCCGCAAGCTGCGTCATAGATGAGGTTGCCGCCGTCGGTTTTCACCGGCGCGCCGTCCTTGAGCCGCAAGCGCGGGGCGATTCCGAGATCGCACTCGGCCAGGGCGTCGCAGATCCGCAGGGCGGTGGTTTCGTGGCCGAAGGCGACCACCTCGATCGGCAGCGGGAACTTGCCAAGGGTCGGCACGCGCTTTTCGGCGTCGGCGATGACGACGCAGCGCTTGGACGCCTCCCAGACCAGCTTCTCACGCAACAGCGCCGCGCCGCCGCCCTTGATCAGCGATAGCGCCGGACCGATCTCGTCGGCGCCGTCGACGGTCAGGTCGAGGCTCTTCACCGCGCCCAATTCTCCCAGCCTTATGCCCAGGCTGGCGGCCAGTTCGGCGGTCGCCACGGAGGTCGGCACACCCACGATGTCCAGCTTGCGGGCGGCCAAGGCCTTCACGAACCAGGCGGCGGTGGAACCGGTGCCCAGGCCCACGGCCATGCCGTTTTCGACAAGGGCGGCGGCGGCCTCGCCTGCGGCCCGCTTCTGTTCGTCTGCAGTGCTCATGCCGGTCACATAGGGGAAGCCGCGCCTCGCCGCGACGTTATTTCTTCACCCTCTTGGCGAGCTTCATCGCCCGGAAGCGGGCGGCCCAGCCTTCCTTCTCGACCTGAACGTTCCGCTCCAGGGCCAGGGCGTCTGGCGCGACATCCTTGGTGATCACCGATCCGGACCCGGTGTAGGCTCCGGCCCCGATGGTGATGGGCGCGACCAGGGCGGAGTTCGAACCCACGAAGGCGCCCTCCCCCACATGGGTGTCGTATTTGTCGAAGCCGTCGTAGTTGCAGAATATCGTGCCGGCGCCGATGTTCGCCTTCGCGCCGACCGTGCCGTCACCAAGATAGCTGAGGTGATTGGCCTTGGCGCCCGCGCCGACCTTCACCTTCTTCACTTCGACGAAGTTGCCGATATGGGCCTCCGGGCCGATGTCCGCGCCGGGACGCAGGCGCGCGTAGGGGCCGATCAGCGCGCCGGACGCGACGTGGGCGCCCTCCAGATGGCTGAAAGCGCGGATAACCGCCCCGCTCTCGATCTTCACGCCAGGCGCCAGGACGACGAACTGTTCGAGGACGGCGCCCGCGGCGATCTCCGTGTCCCAGCTGAAAAAGACGGTTTCCGGCCCCAACATCTGCACGCCCTCAGCGAGGAAGTGCGCGCGCCGGCGCTGCTGGAAGATCGCCTCGGCCTGGGAGAGCTGCATGGCGGTGTCCGCGCCCATCACCGCGCTTTCCGGCGCGAAGGCGGCGCGGACGACGGCTTCGTCGGCGGTGGCCAGCGCCACGATGCCGGTCAGGTAGTACTCGCCCTTGGCGTTGTCGTTGGTTAGCCGCTCGAGCCAGGAGAACAGCTGGGCGCGGTCGGCGCAAAGCATGCCAGCGTAGCAGGCCTTCACCATCTGCTCTTCGGGCTTGCAGTCCTTGGCCTCGACGATGCGCAGCACGTGGCCGTCCGCGCCCCGGATCAGGCGCCCATAGAGCAGAGGATCGGCGGGTTCGAAACCCAGGATAGCGAGGGGCGCGCCTTCGGCCCGCAAGACGAAGAGCGGATCGAGGTCCTGCGGCTCGAGCAAGGGGCAGTCGCCGTTGACCACGAGCACGTCGCCGTCGAAGTCCGCCAGCGCGGACTTGGCCGCCAGCACGGCATGGCCGGTGCCGAGCGGCGGATCCTGGACCGCCACCGCATCTTCGCCCAGACGGGAGACGACCAACTCGCGGACCGCAGGACTGTGCGTTCCAACGACCACCACGATCCGCTCGCAGCCGACGCCCTCGACCGTGTCGATCACCCTGTCGAGCAAGGTCCGACCGCCTACCTTGTGCAGCACCTTGGGAAGCGGCGACTTCATGCGCGTGCCTTGGCCAGCGGCCATAATCACTGCGGCGCGTGGGGTCATGGAGCGTCCTTCGCGAGTCGGCGGTGTTGCAATCATCCGGCCTTTAGCCGAAACGGCGAGCGGTTTCGACGGAGCCTTTTCCTTGAACGAACTTGCGGCCCTTCAGGGCGCCACCATCGTCTTCGACCTCGACGGCACACTGGTCGACTCAGCGCCCGACCTGATCGGCACGCTCAATATCCTGCTCGGCGAGGAAGGGGTCGCGCCGCTGCCGCTCGAGGAAGCCCGGCCCTTCATCGGCCACGGCGCGCGCCGGCTGATCGAACGCGGCTTCGCCGCCCAGGGTCGCCCGGCCCCGGCCGAGCGGATGGACGACCTCTTCGCCCGCTTCATCGCGCACTACAACCAGCACAGCGCGGACCGGACGCGACCCTTTCCTGGCGCCGTCCCCGCCCTGCAAGCCATGAGACGCGCCGGCGCCAAGCTCGCGGTCTGCACCAACAAGCTCACGGGACTTTCGATCCCCATTCTCGAGAAGCTCGACCTCGCGCCGCTCTTCGACGCCGTCGTGGGCGCCGACTCCGCCCCCGCGCCAAAGCCTGATCGTCGCCATCTCATCTGCGCGGTGGAGGCGGCCGGGGGCGATGTGACCCGCGCGGTGATGGTCGGCGATGCGGCGACCGACGCCGGCGCCGCCCGCGCCGCAGGGGTCCCACTGGTGCTGGTGAGCTTCGGCTACACGGAAATTCCAGCCGCTGACCTGGCGCCCGACATCCTCATCGACCACTTCGATCAACTGCCAAATGCGTGTGCGACGCTTCTGACCGCTTGCCCGGTGCAAAGCGAGCGGCTATAGCGGCGCCCTTCCTGCGGCGGATGCGTAGCTCAGCGGGAGAGCACCTCGTTCACACCGAGGGGGTCACAGGTTCAATCCCTGTCGCATCCACCATTCCTTTCAGCGGGTTGGAGATATCGCCGCCCAGCACTCGCCCGATTAGCGGCCGAGTCTCCTCTAGAGACTGTTCCGCACGGCTTTGGGAATTGCCATCGAAACCGGACCGTAGTTCATGGCCGCCATGACCGGCGCCCAACGCTTCGCCCTTCTCCGCTGCAACGGCCGCACCATGGCGCTGGCGGCTGACGAGATCGCGGAGATCCTGCCCCTGCCGACGCTGCACCGCCCGCCGGGCGCGCCGAAGGTGTTCGCCGGCTTCCTCAACCGGTCGGGCCACCCCTTGGCGGTCATCGATATGCCGGCCGTGTTCGGCGAAGAGTCGGCCGACGACCTCTATAGGCATATTGTTCGCCTGCGCGGCGCTAGCCGCATCGACCAGGCGTTGCTGGTAGATCGGGTCGTGGAAACCCAGGCGAGCGCCACGTCTTTCGAGCCGATCGAGGACGAGGCGAGCCTGAACGGGGTCTTTGCGGGAACCTTGCTGATCGAAGGCGCGCCGATTCCGCTGCTGGATCTCGACCGGCTGCTCCTCGCCGAGGAAGCGGCGCGCATCGCCGAGCTATCTCAAACCATCGAAAGGCGGACGGCGGGCCTCGCCGACCCGGCGGCTTGAAAAGGCCACCGCCCCCCTTCGCGGGACCCGGCTCGGCCTTCGCGCGCCTCAAGCAGGCGATCATCGAGCGCACCGGCCACTTCTACTATCAAGACAAGGATGACCTTCTCTGGGAGCGGGTGCAGCGCCGTCTACGGGCGAGCGGCACAGTGGGCGTCGATGCCTATCTCGCCCTCCTCAACGACTTCGAAGCCGGTCCTCCCGAATGGACGGCGCTGGAAGCCGAGCTGACGATCGGCGAGACCTATTTCTTTCGCTACGCCGCCCAGTTCGAAGCCCTGACGCGCGACATCTTGCCAAGCCTGTTGAAGGCCCGCGCGGAGGAACGCCGCCTGCGGATCTGGAGCGCCGGCTGCGCGACGGGCGCCGAGCCCTATTCGGTCGCCATTCTCTTGCAGGAGGCGCTTGGCCCCGCGCTGCCCGACTGGCGGATCTCGATCCTGGGCACGGACTTGAACGAGAATTTCCTGGCGGCCGCTCGCCGCGCGGATTTTGGCCGCTGGGCGCTGAGATCCCTCACCGCCGAGCGCCGTCGCGCCTGGTTCGACCAAGTCGGCGACCGCTTCCACCTCAAGCCTGCCTATCGCCGCCTCGTGCGCTTCGAGCGGGGCAACCTGCTTGATCTTCTCGGGCCGACGCCACCGCTCGAACTTTCCGAATTCGACCTCATTCTCTGCCGCAACGTACTGATCTATTTCGAGCATCAGACGGTGGAGGCGCTCGCGCGCCAGCTCGTCACGCGCCTGCGGCCGGACGGCTGGCTGCTGCTGGGGCACGCTGAACCAAATCTCGGATTCAATGCCTTCGCGACGGCGGTTTCGTTTCCAGGAACCGTCGCCTACCGGCGCTCGGGCGCACCTCAGCCGCCGGTGGAGACGCCGCCTGCGCCGCTGGTCTTCGAAGCTCCGCCTCCGGCCTACGAACTGGCGCTGCAGCTTCTGCCCGAGCCGGTCGTCGCGCCTTCGCCCCCCACGCCGGACCATGCTGCACCCGTCGAGCCGGCCGACGAGGCGGTGACATTCGACCGGATCGAACGCCTTGCTGACCTGGGCGACTTCGAAGCTGCGCGCGCGCTCTGCCTCGACGCCATCGAAGCAGCGCCCCTGGAGCCGCGGCTCCACTACCGTCTCGGCGTCGTCGACCACGCTGCGGGCCGGTTGCGCGAGGCGGAAGGAGCCCTGCGCAAGGCTTGCTATCTCGACCCCGCCTATGCGATGGCGCTTCTGCAGCTCGGCTTGGTTCGCCTGGAACTCGGTCGCCTGCAAAGCGGGCGCCGCGCCCTCGAAGCCGCACGCAGGCTCGCCGGAACCCTACCCGCCGACTTGCGTTTGCGCGACGGGGCGGGAATGACCGCAGGCGACCTGCGGGATTTCGCGCGCGCCCGCATAGACCTGGACGCGGGGGCCTAGTGGCGAAGGGCGCAATTCGCAGCAACACGCAAGGGAAGCTCGAGACCGAACGGCGCGCGCGGATTCTGGCCGACCGCACCGAGAGGCTGGCGGCCGCGCCGGCGCCGGCGAGCCGTTTCGAACTCGCGGCCCTGATCGCGCTGCCTATCGAGCAAAGCCTCTATGGCGCTCCGTGCGATGCGGTGACCCGCGTGCGCCCGTTCAAGGGCTGCTCGCCAGCGCCGGCAAGCACGCCGGCCTTTCTGGGCCTCGCGGCGGACGGGGGCCGCATCTGGCAGGTTCTCGATCTTCCCGGCCTGCTCGGCCATCCTCCCGCAGGGGCGACTGGCGGCTGGCTGCTTTTCCTTCGAAACTTCGATGGCCTATGCCTGCTCTGTCCGGAACGTCCGGACATCGTCGAAGCCGAGTTGCTCGAGGACGAGGACCTCGGCCGGGCGCGAACCCTCGAGGACGCGCCTCGACTGATGAGCCTCGTCTCGTTCCATGACCTTTTGCTTCCTCTCCTTTCGCGTTCGAACTTCGGGGCTTGATCGACGTGTCCATCGCCAATCGAATTCTCGCCGGCTTCGCCGCCGCCACACTGGTCATGATGGCGCTTGGCCTCTTCGGCCTGGCTCAGCTGGGCTCCGTCCGCGACGACATTCAACGGGTGGTGAGCCGGGATCTCGCGTTTGCGACCCAACTCGCGGATCTGCGGGTCGCAAAACAGGAAATGCAGGCGGCGGCAGAGACCGCGTTTGGCGAAGGCGCGTTACGCGTCAGCGGCCGCCGAGCGAACCTCGAGCGCGACATCGAGAGCTGGCGGAACAGCACGGCCGCCACGGAACAGGCGCTCGACCGCGCGATCGCCGCGGCTTCGCAGTACGAGGCCAGCGCCCTCACCGCCGACCGCGCCAGCGGCTGGTCGCAGGTTGGCCAGGCCCTGACCCACGCCAAGCCCCTGCTGCAGGATCTGCGTGCCCGCAATCAGGCGACCATGAACGCGCTCGCGGCCGGGGATTTCGAGGCCGCAGCGTCGGCCCGTGAAGGCCTCCAAGGCCCGCGGGAGGCGCTCGAGCGCGATCTGGCCGCAGCCACGCAGAGCACCTCGCGGGTGATCGCGCTTGGCCAGGCGCGGATCGACAACATCTATGACGTCAGCCGGCTCTCGACCCTGATCGGCCTTGCGCTGGCGGTGCTGATCGCGGTCGCAGTGGCTCTGCTGGTCCGGCGCTCGATCGTGCGCCCCCTCGACGACTTCATGGCCTTTGTGGAACGCGTCGGGCGAGGCGACCTCTCCGGCCAGACCGCGGCCACGACGAACGACGAGATCGGCCGGCTGGGCGGCACTCTGAACAGCATGGTGGATGGCCTGAAGGATCTCGCGCGGCAAAACCGCGAGGCGACAGAGAACTTGAACGCGGCGACCGCGGAGATTCGGGCCTCTACCCAGGAGCAGGCGGCCAGCGTCGAGGAACAGCTCGCCGCCGTGCAGGAAACCGCCGCGACGGTCGACGAGATCACTCATTCGGGCGCTCAGATCGGAAAGCGGGCTCAGGAAGTCATCGCCGCCGCCCAGGCGACCGCCCAGACCAGCGGCGAGGGTTTGCGGGCGGTCGACGAGACCGCCCGCGCGATGGACGCCATTCGCGAGCAGGCCGAAGCCGTGGCCGCGAACATCGTCGCCCTGAGCGAAAAGACCCAGGCGATCGGCGACATTATCACCACGGTGAACGACGTCTCCGAGCGCTCGCACCTCCTGGCGCTCAACGCCGCCATCGAGGCGGCGTCCGCTGGGGAGAGCGGCCGCGGCTTCTCGGTCGTCGCTTCCGAGATGAAGATGCTGGCCGAACAGGCCAAGGAAGCCACCAACCAGGTGCGTTCGATCCTCGGCGAGGTGCAGCGGGGCATCAACGCTTCGGTGATGCTGACGGAGGAAGCGGTGAAGCGTGTGACGGCCGGCAAGGCCCGCACCGACACGACCCAAAAGACGATCACCGAAATCACCTCCCGGGTGCAGGAGAGCGTCCAGACCTTCCAGCAGATCGTGGCCTCCACCAATCAGCAGCAACTGGGGATCGAGCAGGTGATGGGAGCCTTGCAGAACATCCGCCAGGCCAGCGAGCAGACAGCCGCCGGCACGCGCCAACTGGACGAGGCGGCGGCGAACCTCTCGAGCCTTTCGGGGCAGCTGCTGTCGTTGGCCGAGCGCTACCGCCTCTGATCCGTGCCCGACATCCGCCAACAGCTACTTGCGGCGTTCGAGCTCGAGCACCGCGATCATGTCGAAGCCATCCGGCGCGCCCTCAAGGCGCCTGGGCAGGCCGACATTCGAGAGATGTTCCGCCGCGCGCATAGCCTCAAGGGCGCCGCCCGCGCAGTGGACCTTCCCGAGGTCGAAAGCCTGGCCCACGAACTGGAGGAACTGTTGGCCGGCCCGCTTGAAAGCGGCGCCCGCCTCGACGCGGAGACCATCGATCGGCTGCAGCGAGGCCTCGACCGGATCGAGGCCGCCGCCGCCCCACGCCCCGCGGCGATCAGCCCCGACCAAGCGCCGATCGAATACCTCAGGGTCGACGCCGATCTCATTGGCCGGATCAGCGAGGCGGTTCACCAGATTTCGAGCGAGGTGCAAGGATTACCCGCCAGCGCCGAGCGCCTTCGCGCCTTGAGCGGCGACCTGCGTCGGCTTTCGCAGGCCTGGTCGGCGATGAACGTTCCCGCCACTGCAAAGACCCGAGAGTTCGAGCGGGCCTTGAAAGGGCTCGCCGCCCTGACCGGAGAACTGACCCAGAGACAGGTCTATGGCCTTTGGGCCCTGGAACAGAGCCTGACCGCCGCCCGCCGGGAGGTGGAGTCGGTGGCCCTGGTCCCTGCTGAGGACATCTTCGGCGATCTTGGCCGCATGGTGCGCGATCTGGCGCGCGAGCGGGACCTGGCCGTGGACGTGGATGTTTCGGGGCTGGAGATCCGCGCCGAGCGGCGGGTGCTCCAGGCGCTTCGAGATCCGCTGATCCACATGCTTCGGAACGCGCTCAGTCATGGCGCAGAGCCGCCCCAAGCGCGCGCGGTTGCGGGCAAGCCCGAGCGCATGCGCATAGAGCTCTCCCTTCGCGCCAGCGGAGGGCTCTTGGAGATCACCGTCGCCGACGACGGCGCAGGACCTGACCTCGCGCGGCTCGAAGCCGCGGCGATAACAAAGGGACTGCTGCCACGGAGGGCCGCGGAAGATGTCGCGCCGGCGCCGGAAGAACTCCTCGCCCTGGCCTTCGCGCCTGGCCTGTCGGCGGCCGCCTCGGTGGATGAGCTTTCCGGCCGCGGAATGGGCCTCTCAGCGGCCCAAAGCCAGATCCGCGCGATCGGCGGCGCAGTTCGCCTGGCCCGTCGAGCGCCTTACGGCGCGATCGTGGAGATCACCGCGCCGCTCTCGGCCGCGCGCCAGGCGCTGGTCATCGCCGAAGCAGGCGGGGCGACCTACGCCTTGCCGAGTTTCGCCGTGACGCGGCTCCTGCGCGTGGCGACCCGCGAGATCGGCGCCATAGAGGGAGCTCCGATCGTCCGCCTGCCCGCGGGTGACGCGGACCTCGCCATCCCTCTGGCCACCCTCGCGAGCCTGGCAGGCCGAAGCGGCCGTGAGATTCCGGCCTCGGCGGAAGGCCACGTCCATGTGGTTCTCATCGCGCGCGGGAACAGACACCTTGCCTTGGCCGTTGACGCCGTGCGCGACGCGGGGGAGTCGGTCGTGGAGGCGCTGTCGCCCATCGGCATGGACGGTTATCTGACGCTGGGAGCGACGCTCGTCGAAGACGATGTCGCCATTCCCGTCCTCAATCCCGACGCGCTGCTGGACCGCTGGCTTGCCGATGAGCGCAGGTTCTCAGTGTCGGCCCTGGCGACAACGGCCGAGCCTGCCACGGCGGGCCGCCGGACGGTCCTGGTGGTCGACGATTCCATCACCACACGCACCTTGGAAAAGAGCATCCTGGAAGCCCAGGGCTATCGGGTGCTGGTGGCGGTGGATGGCCTCGAGGCCCTTGGACTTCTGCGGTCTGGAGAGGCGGTGATCGACCTCGTCCTCGCCGACGTCGAGATGCCGCGCATGGACGGGTTTGGCCTCCTGCAGGTGATGAAGGCCGATCCTTCCTTGAGTGATCTCCCCGTGATCCTGATGACCTCGAAAGACGACCCGCACGACGTGCGGCGCGGCATGGAACTTGGCGCTGACGCCTATCTTACCAAGCAGAAGTTCGACCAGCGCGAACTGTTGGCCACGATCGGGCGGGTCCTTTGAGCGCACGTCCTGTCCGAGTCATGATCGTGGAAGACTCGTTGGTCGTGCGCCAGTTGCTGTCGCACATAGTCCGCCGCGACCTGCGCTTCGAACTGGCGGCGGCCGTGGCGACGGCCGAAGAGGCGCTCGCCGAACTGGATCGCGTCCGGCCGGACGTCATCTCCATGGACATCCGCTTGCCCGGCATGGACGGCCTGGAGGCGACCCGTCAGATCATGAGCACGCGTCCGACACCTATCGTGGTCATCGCCGACGCGGTTCAGGACTACGCGCTCAAGATTTCCATGAACGCCTTGCGCGCGGGCGCCTTGAGCGTGGTGGAAAAGCCCGTCGGCCTGGGCTCTGGCGACTATGAGCGCGTGGCCGAAACCATCACCACTCAGCTCTTCATCATGAGCAGCGTGCCGGTGATCCGGCGGCGCAACATCGCCGCGACGGCGGCGGCGGCGAGCGCGCGACTGCAGACGCCACCGAAGGATCCGCCCCTATCGGCGCTCTCATGCCTTGCGCTCGCAGCGTCAACTGGAGGTCCGCCGGCCCTCGCCAAGGTGCTTTCGGCCCTGTCGGGGAAGTTCCCGGCGCCGATCTTCATCGTGCAGCACATGGGGGCGGCCTTCATGGAAGGCTTCGCCCAATGGCTGGACGGCCTCGCACCGATGACGGTACGGCTGGCCGAGCACGATCTGGTGGCCGAGCCAGGCGTCGCCTATGTCGCGCCGGGCGATCGGCATCTGGCGGTCGGAGGCGGCGGCCGCATGACCCTGTCGAACGCCGCGCCCGTCGGCGGGCAGCGCCCTTCGGCCAACGTGCTCTTCAATTCGTTGGCGCAGAGCGCCGGCGCGCGGGCCATGGGCGTGCTCCTCACCGGCATGGGACAGGACGGCGCGAGCGGACTGCTCGAGATGCGCAAGGCCGGCAGCTACACGATCGCAGAGGATGAGAGCACTGCAGTCGTCTTCGGCATGCCGGCCGCGGCCGCTAAGCTGAAGGCCGCCCGCGAGATCCTGCCGCTGGAGGCCATCGGACCTCGCATCGCCCTCCTGGCCCAAAGGGTCCGCGCGTGAACAGCCAAGCCAAGATCCTCGTGGTGGAGGACTCACCCACCCAGGCGATCGCATTGCGCAGCGTGCTCGAGGCCGAGGGCTTCCGCGTCGACACGGCCGGTAGCGCCGAAGCGGCGCTCGACCTGCTGAACCAAGACCTTCCTGACCTGGTAGTCGCCGATTTCCACCTGCCCGGCATGGATGGGCGAGAGCTGTCACGGCAGATTCGCCTGAACGCCAGGACGCGCACCTTGCCGCTTCTCATGCTCACCGGCGCGCGTGAACAAGACCTGGAGCGCCTGGGCCTGGAAAGCGGCGCCGACGCCTATGTGCCCAAGTCCGCAGGCAGCGAAGTGATGCTGGTGCGCTTGCGTGCGCTGCTCAAGACGGCCTCCTCTCGGCCGCTGTCCAACTCCGCACCACAGTTCAAGCGTGCTCAGATCCTGCTTGTTCATCCGGAGGCGGAGGCCCGAACACGGCTGCGGAGCCTCCTGGATCACGAGGGTCACTCCGTGGTCGAGGCGGAGGATCGCGCCGACGCGCGGCGAGCCGCTCTGTCGGCGGACTGCGTGATCCTCCCGGCTTCTGCGGAAGGGTTCGATGGCCTGGCGCTCGTGAGATCCCTCGACGAAGACCGTGAAAGTCAGGTTTCGCCGTTCCAAATCGTCGTCCTCGTCGAAGAGCCCACGAACGATCTTCGTGTGATCTTCGAAGCCGGCGCGGACGAAGTGGCTGGCCAGAGCGACGAGGTCCTGCGCGCGCGGTTACGCAGTCTCATGCGGCGTAAACTCCTGCGTGATGAAAGTCTTCGACTGCAAGCCGCCGAGGCTCGGGCCGCCGCCGCCGACGATCTCGCACGCGCCAACGCCGATCTGCAGGCCGCCAATGCGCAGCTGCGTCAAGCGCAGGGGCAGCTGGTCCAGGCCGCCAAGATGGCTTCGCTTGGCGAGCTCGTGGCGGGCATCGCGCATGAGATCAACAATCCCCTCGCCTTCATCCTGGGGCATCAGAACACCGTCGAGCGCCTCCTCACCGAGATCGCCCCGCCGGGATCGGAGGCCGACAGCGCCCAGGCCGCCAAGGCGCGCGAGCGCCTCGCCGCCATGCAGAAGGGATTGCGGCGCATCCAGGACATCGTGCTCAATCTGCGCAAGTTCTCGCGCTTCGATGAGGGCGCCAAGGAACGTCTGGACGTTCCCGACGCGCTCGAAACCGTCATCGCG